>Ga0181538_10002095_pt1 | contig 21253 bp, 17 predicted proteins | sample PEATcosm2014_Bin_40_FD_119773 | JGI IMG/M metagenome (GOLD analysis project Ga0181538, IMG submission 119773) | Peatland microbial communities from MTU Mesocosm Facility, Houghton, MI, USA - PEATcosm2014_Bin23_30_metaG | ecosystem: Environmental > Terrestrial > Soil > Wetlands > Peat | place... | reverse complement strand
TGTAGTCGCGTGCAAGCGTCTACCGCCGGGCTGGCGGGAAGTTAGGTCTGTGGAGGGGACGTAAGACCAGGAGCAATCCTGGCGTTGCCCCGGTGAAACAGAAAGCCAACCCGTGAGGGAAGGAATCCCCGTCCTTCAGGACGGGGAGGAGGTCAATGGCACCACCAGCATCACGGCGGGCACTAGCGGCCCGCCCTCAGCGGCCGACCACGCTGAGCGGCGGCAGGAGACAGCCGTCCGTAGCGGTGGGCTGGCCGCCCGGCGGCACCGGGGTCACCGGCAGCGGATGTGCCTGCGCGGACAGTGCCAGCAGTACCGCGGCGTCGGTCCAGGCCAATGGCGCCACGGAGGCGGGCTGGCCCGCGGCGGTGACCTGCTCGGGCAGGGCGCCCAGCGGCGTCCGGTGCGCGGCCAGCCAGGACAGCAGGGCGGCCGCCCGGCTGTTCTCGCCGGTGGAGGCGTCGAACAGCGCGAAAAAGGCGGTTTCCGCGGTCCACGCCGTCGTAGTGTTCCCCGGCCAGTCCGCGCCGGGCTGCAAACCGCCGCCGGGCAGCGTCAGGCCGCGCTCGGCGACCTCCTCCGCGTGCTCCAGGGCCGTGCCGCCCGGCCCGAACGGCGGCCCCAGAAAGGTGACCGACGCATCCGGGCCGGAGGAGTCATCCGGCAGCCGGTTAAATCCGTAGCAGCCGAACGAAGCCTGGATCGCCCTGGCCAGCCGGGCGGCGTCATCCGCCCAGCGCTGGGCTGACTGCGCCCGGCCGAGGGCGCTCGCGATGTCCGAGGCCGCCCGCAGGCCCGTGAGCAGGGGCGCGGCTGTGCCCAGAGTCACCTGCGTGCCGTGCTCCCAATAATCGGTGGCGGCGGCCGGCAGGCCACCCGGGCTGAGTGACCGGTGGGCCGCACCGGCCGCCGCGCTGACCATCGGCCAGAGCCTGCTCAGCTCCTGGCGCGCCCAGCCCCGATTGCTGGCCTGGCTCGCCTGGCTGGCCTGGCTGGCCTGGTACCAGGACCAGACCGCCCAGGGGACCCACCCAACAGCGTCCAGTTCGACCGGGCGGCCGTCGCGGACCGGGCCGCCGCCGGGCTGGTAGCGGGCCGCCCACGTACCGTTGTGGCTCTGCTCCTGCTGCAGGAACGTCAGCACCCGGACGGCGTCCGCGTCGTGGCCGGTGACCGTGAGGGCCACCGCCACCCAGCTCGAGTCGCGCGGCCAGGCGTACTGCCAGCCGGGGTACCAGCCCGCCACGACGGCGCCGTTCGGCCGGGTGGACAGGTGCAGGTCCAGCAGCGCGCGCTGTGCCATGGACCGCGTCGCCGGATTCATTCCCGGAACGGACCCGGCCGCGAGCCACCTCCGGCTCGCGGCCGCAGCGCCGGAGGTACACCCGCCCGCCGTCGCGGACCGATCGCCGCTGCCGGCTGCTTGCCCGGAGCCGGTGGACAGCACGCTGCTGTCGTCGCCGTCGTAGTGGACGTCGCGGTGTGCCGGGACGATGATCACGTTCTGCGGGGCGCACGGATCGGCCGCGATGCCCTCGGTAAGCAGCGCGGGCGCGCGGGACGTGGGCATGACCCGCCGGACCCCGGCCCCGGTGACAAGGACCGCGGCGAGGATCGCGGCGAGCAGGGCCCAGGCGGCCGTCAGGCGCACGAGCCTTCTGACCACGTTCGCGGCGGTCCTGCCGCGGTTGTGTCGTTTGGCTCTAATGAACCGGATCCTAGCCGCCGCCCAGGACCCTCGGCCTTCAGCCGTCGCGGCGGGGCGGGCTGGACGAGGAGAGCATTGAGGCCCGCCGGCCGGTACTGGACCTTCCAGTGGCTGGAGACCGGCATCTACCTCACCGTGGCCATGCTGCTGGCCTGGGGCTGCTTCTGGTGGGCCCGCCGCCGCCTGTTCTGAGGGCGGCTTGGGCGGGGAAGTGCCTCGTTGCGCCGTCACCGCCCGGGACGGGCCGCCTTCCGCGAGGGGGCCCGTCCCGGGACGCGGTCGCTGATCTTCTACAGTGCTTCTACACTAGCCCGGTGGTTAACGACCGCCGTCTGCTCAGCCGGCTCACGACCCCCGGCGCGCTCCGCGTCCCCGAGATCACCGTCTACTTCTGGGTGATCAAGGCCCTGTCCACGGCCATGGGTGAATCGACGTCCGACTACCTCGTGCACATCATGAACCCCGTGGTCGCCGTCGGCCTGGGCTTCGTGTTCTTCGCCGGCGCGCTGGTCCTGCAGTTCTCCGTGCGCCGCTACATCGCGTGGACCTACTGGCTGGCCGTGGTCATGGTCGGGGTGTTCGGCACGATGGCCGCGGACGTGCTGCACGTCGGCTTCGGCGTGCCGTACACCGCCTCCAGCCTCCTGTACGCCGTGGCGCTGGCGGCCGTGTTCATCATCTGGGGCCGGACCGAGAAGACGCTGTCGATCCACAGCATCGACACCCCGCGCCGGGAGATCTTCTACTGGCTGGCCGTCGTGGCGACGTTCGCGATGGGCACGGCCCTTGGCGACTTCACCGCGACCACCCTCCACCTGGGTTACCTCGCCTCCGGTTGCCTGTTCGCCACAGTGATCGCCATCCCGGCGATCGGCTTCCGGCTGCTGCGCTGGAACGCCATCTTCTCGTTCTGGTTCGCCTACGTGGCGACCCGTCCGCTCGGCGCCTCGTTCGCCGACTACCTGGGCAAGCCGAAGAGTGCCGGTGGCGTTGGCCTGGGCGACGGCCCCGTGGCCCTGGTGCTGACGATCGTGATCGCGGTCCTGGTCGCCTTCCTCGCCGTGACCCGCCGCGACGTGCAGGGCGCAGCCGTCGAAGGCACTCATGGCCGCGGGGCACGCCCCGCCGGAGCACGCGTGCCTGCCGCTGACCAGTACGCACGGTCCTATCCGGGCGGTCCCGCCGAGGGCTGCACCCCGCGGCGACGACCACGGTCAGCGGCGCCTTCCCGCTCTGGGCCCGAAGGTGGCTGACCCTGGAGGCGCCCCTCAGGAGCGGCCGGTGAAGACCTGAGCCTGCGCCAGTTCGACGACGGCGTGCACGTCGCGGGCCACGTCCAGGACTCCGAGGCCGGACACGAGCACCGCGCCCGCGACCGCGGCCACCAGCAGCGGGCGGATCCGCGGCGGCGGCGCGAGCAGCGCGGCGACCCGGCGCGGCACCGGGCCCGCGCCGCCCACCCCGAGCACGTCGCCGAGCCTGGTCACCCGCCCCAGCCTGGTCAGGCCGGGAAGCCTGGTCACCCCCCGCAGCCTGATGATGCTGCGCAGCCTGGTCATGCCGCGCAGCCGGCGGGCGCCGCTCGGGAAGGTGGGCCCGGCGATGCCCATCGCGACGGCCCGGGGGCGGACGGGACCGCGCGTGCTCCGCTCGGCTGAGGCGAGGGCCGCCTTGCCGATGGCCCGGGCCGCCAGGCGGCGGTCGCCGCAGTCCCGGGCGGCCGTCTCATCGGCCCACCGCTCGACCGTGTAGGTCACCGCGGCCGCGACCGGGCGCAGCAGCGGGTTGGCCGCCGCCGCCAGGGAGCTGAGCGCCGTGAACAGGTAGTGGTGGCTCTGGGCGTGCACGCGCTCGTGCGCGAGCAGCACCCGGCACTCGTCCGGATTGAGGGCGTCCAGCATGCCGGCCGTGACGACGATCCGGCCGGGCCAGCCGGGCACGGCGTATGCGTCCGCGGAACCGTCCGGTACCACGACGACCTGGCTGGAGCCGGGCAGGCAGCGGGCGTGCCGCGCGGCGGAGACCAGCGCCCTGACCCGCCGCCAGGTGGCGCGGCCGGCCGCCGCAACGGCCACCGCGAGCAGGGCGGCGCCCCCGACCGCGGCGGAGAGGGAGGCGGGGTCGTTGCGCCGGATGACCTGCACTGACATGTGGCCGAGCGTCGCCACCAGCGGAATGCGGAGGATCGCGGTGCAGGCCAGCAGCCCCAGGACGGCCGTGCTCAGCGCGGCCAGCGCGACCGCCGCCCCGGTCAGCAGCCAGGTCGCGACCTGCGGGGGCAGCCGGCTGGCAACGGTATGCGCGCCCGCGGCCGCGCACAACGGGACGACGAGCGGCAGGTAGATAGCCCACACGGCGAAGCTCCCTCAGTCGCTCCCGGCGTCCTCAGTGCAGAGCATACGGCGCAGCAACTGTTCGTCCGATTCCGTCTTCCCGGGCAGCCGGCAGACCGCGCCCGAGCCCGATCTACGTCCGTTCGGTACTGGGTATCCCCGGCGTCCCGGGGTGTCCCCCTGGGGTCCGGGGCCCCGGCGTCAGACCGGGGCGTCGCCGCGGAGGACCTCGATGTACCGGTCGGCCGAGCTTTCCAGCACCTGGCGCGCGTGCTGGCGGATGGTCGGGGCCCAGCCGCCGTAGATCCGGTCGAACGCGAAGGGGCTCACCGCGCTGACGATCCTGCGGACCGCCGCCTCCGGCAGCGGCAGCCGGTTCGGCGCGCTCCAGACGAAGGTGATCCGGTCTTCTCCCGGCGTGACGAAGATCGTGTCGCCGGTCAGCAGGACCCCGGCGCCGTCCGCGCTGCCGGCCCAGTGCACGACCGCGCTGCCGGGAAAGTGGCCTCCGCACTGGACGAGGGTGACGCCGGGCAGCACCGCCTCGCGCGAGGTCCAGGTGCGGATCGCGGGATCGGGCGACGTCACCCACGACGCGTCGGCCTCCGGCACCAGGAGGCCGGCGCCGAAGGCCCCGGCCCATTCGGCCATCGCCCCGTAGAAGTGCGGATGGCTGGCGGTCACGGCGCGCAGTCCGCCGGCCTCCCGGACCCGCTCGACGGCGCGGTCATCCAGGAACCCGGGCGGATCCCAGAGCAGGTTGCCCGCGGGCGTGCGGGCGATGAGGCCGCGCTGGCCGATGCCGACCGGCGGGTTCACGCCGACACCGAGCAGCCCGGGCTCCTCCTCCCAGAGGTCACAGTGGTGGCCGGCCGCGGCCAGTTCCGCCATCGTGGTCCACCGCTGCCCGGAAGGGGCCACCCACTGACGTTCGTCCGTGCAGATCAGGCAGGAGGCGGGCGGTGCCTCGGTGCCCGGGTAGTGGTTGCCGCAGGCTGCGCAGATCCAGCCAGCGCTCACTCCCGCTCCAGCATGCTGCGGTAGACCGCGATCAGGGCGGTGCGCTGCGCCTCGCTGAGGCGCTGGTCCGCGCGGATGGCCGCCTCGGTCTGCGGCGGCGGGCGCTGCGACCCATCGCCCTGTCTGCGGGTGGTCATCGCGTCCACCAGTCCCGCCTCGGCCAGCAGGGTCTCGGCCGACACGTTGAGCGCGTCGGCGATGGACTTCAGGGCCCGTACGGATGGCTGGTGCAGGCCGCGCTCGACCTGGCTGAGGTACGGGTTGGATAGGCTGGTCAGATCGGCCAGCTGGCGCAGCGAAAGATTGGCCAGCTTGCGCTGGTTGCGGATAAAGGCGCCGAGCGCCTCCCGATGCGCCTGCCACGGATCCGTCATGATCAGTCCCTGCGATGTCTGCCGATGTTCCGCTAGAGATAGTACGCACGCAGCGACGGCGGGCCGGATCGCCCGGCCCGCCGCCTGCCTGTTTGTGCGGCCACCCGTTCGGGGGCGGTGCGAACTTTCTACTTGGCCCCGCCCTTGGCGTCTGGCTTGCCCTCTTCCTTGATGGGCAGCAGCGGGCTGGTCGCCCGCACCAGCTCCTCGGCGAACCGGCGCTGGCTGGAGAGCAGCTGCTCGGCGAAGTCGTAGGCGGTGGCCACCAGCTGCTCCGGCTGCGGGAGCTTGCCGGCGAACGGCACGTTCAGCGGCGGCAGTTTCGGCGTCAGGGCCTGCACGGCGTCGGCCCAGTCGCGGATCGCTTCGATAACCGCGTCCTGACTCTGGTTGACGGTCTTGATGATCTCGCCTTGTACGTCACGCGCGGCGTTCTGAGCCTCAGTCATTTTGATTGCCCTCCTCGGGTGTATGTGCTAACTATACCAAGCACTTGGGCGGTTTGCCAAGCAACGGTCCCCTCGCGGGTTCCATCACATGTCCAGGCCGCCGTTGACGGCCCAGATCTGCCCGGTGATGTAGGACGAGTCGTCCGAGGCCAGGAAGCAGACCACCCGCGCGATCTCCTCCGGCTTGCCTAGCCGCCCGACCGGGATCTGGCTGCGAATCCGGTCCAGCACGCGCTCGGGGACGGTGGCCAGCATGTCGGTGGCGATGAACCCGGGCGTGACCGCGTTGACCGTGAGCCCGATGCCGTCCCCGGGCGGCATCTGGGCCTTGTTGAGGTGGAAGAGCGTCTCCCGGGCCAGGGTCTTGGTCAGCCCGAACAGCCCGGATTTGGACGCCGCGTAGTTAGCCTGCCCGACGTTGCCGATCTCGCCGATGACCGAGGAGACATTGATGATCCGGCCGGTGCCGCGCTCCAGCATGTGGTCCAGGGCGGCCTGGGCCGAAAAGAAGGCGCCGGACAGGTTGATGTCGAGGACGTGCTGCCAGTCGCGGTCGGTCATCTTGGTCACGGTCCGGTCGATGGTGATCCCGGCGTTGTTGACCAGGATGTCGAGCCGCCCGTGCTGGTCGATGACCTCCTGCGCGACCCGCCGGCAGTCGTCGGCCAGGCCGATGTTGCCCTGGTGGATGGTAACGTGCCGGGTGGGATACGCCTCGTTCATGGTCTGCAGGTACTTCTCCGCCCGCGGCGTGTCCCGCGAATACCCGGCGGCGATCGACGCTCCCTCCTCGGCGAGCAGGCGGCAGATGGCGGCGCCGATGCCGGCCGTCCCGCCGGTCACCATCGCGACCCGGTCCCGGACATGCGCCAGTGGCTCCTGCGTTGCGTCCTCGGTGACTCTCATGCAGTTGACTCCCATCGCGGTCACGGTCTCTGTCGCGGGCTGGCTCGTAGCCAGGTCCCGAGAGAAAGTCGGCTACTTCCGGGAAGAATCGGCTGCTTCCGGTAAGAAATTGCGGTGACCGTCGGCCTCGGCTGCTCTGAACCTAGGCCGGCCGGGACGCGGCGAAACCTGCCATTGGTCCCTGTCCCTGGTGACGGAAGACCGCAGTTACCGCATAAGGCCCCGGCGTTGTCTTGTACTCCTCGCCCCCCGGTGCGAGCTTGAAGACATGGATCCCCATACCTTGAGGAGGGACCATGGGCCGCAATGATGCGCCCTCCCCAGCCGACGACAACACACCGCCCGCATCGGCTGGCGCCTCCGGCACGCCGGCGGGTGACGTCGACCCGGACCTGCCGCTCGGAGGCGGGCTTCCGGCCGGCCCCGCGCCCGACGCGGCGGGCATGCTCCAGTCAGCCATGGACCTGCTCAGCCCCGCCGAGGCGGCCAAGCAACTGCCGTGGCTGGTCGGCGAACTGACGAAGATCGCGCTGGGCCAGTCCGACCTGGAATACGCCCCGAAGGACGCCCGATTCAAGGACCCCACCTGGACCGCCAACCCGGCGTACCGGGGGCTCGGCCTCTCCTACCGGCTGTTCGAGGAATGGGCCGGCCGGATGGCCGACGCTGTGGGACCCTCGGCCGATGCTGTGGGACCCTCGTGGGAGGGGAAGGCGCGGGCCAGCTACCTGGCCAACATCATGACCGCGTCGCTGGCCCCCACCAATTTCCTGCCGACCAACCCGGCCGCGCTCAAGCGCGCGTTCGAGACCGGCGGCCTCTCGCTGTTCAGCGGCGCCCAGAACTTCCTGCGCGACCTGGCGGCCGGCGGCATGCCGAAGATGGTCAACCGGGATGTGCTGAAGGTGGGCGAGCAACTGGCGTGCACCCCCGGCTCGGTCGTCTACCGCGATGACATGTTCGAGCTGCTCGAGTACGCGGCGTCGACGCCGAAGGTGCACAGCCGGCCGCTGCTGATGGTGCCGCCGGAGATCAACCGGTACTACGTGCTCGACCTCTCGCCGGGGCGCAGCATGGCCGAGTACGCGGTCGAGAACGGCATCACGGTCTTCATGGTGAGCTGGCGCAACCCGCGTGAGGAGCTCGGTCACGGGCGGTGGGGCTTCGACGACTACGTGGCCGCCGAGCTCCGTGCGGTCGACATCGTCAAGGACATCACCCACAGCGAGACCATCAACACGCTCGGGCTGTGCGCCGGCGGCATGACCAACACGCTCGCGCTGGGCGTGCTGGCCGCAAAGGGGGACTCATCGGTCAATTCGGCGACGTACCTCGTCACAATGATGACGAACTCGTCCCCCAACGTGGTCGGCATGCTCAGCACGGGGGACTCGCTGAAGATGCTCGAGCAGGCGGCCGCGGCGGACAAGGTCCTCCCGGGCTCGACGATGAAGACCACGTTCGCGTGGCTGCGGCCCAACGATCTCGTGTTCAACTACGCGGTCAGCGGCTGGCTGCTGGGCGAGGACCCGCCCGCCTTCGACGTGCTGGCCTGGAACGACGACGCGACCGCGGTGCCCGCGAGGTTGTCGGCGGACACCAGCCTGATCGCGCTGAGCGGCAGCGCGGCCGTCCCGGGCGGGATCACCACGCTGGGCACGCCCATCGACCTGGCCAAGGTCACCTGCGACAGCTTCCACGTGGCCGGGTTCACCGACCACATCACACAATGGCGGGCGTGCTACAACCTCACCCAGATCCTCGGCGGCGACAAGGAGGTGGCCCTCGTAAAGTCGGGTCACATCCAGTCGTTCGTCAACCCCGCCAAGACGGCGAAGTACGGCTACTGGACGGCACCGGCCGGCCACCCGGACCCCGATGCGTGGCAGGCCACGGCCAACTGGCACGGTGGCTCCTGGTGGCCCCAGTGGATCGAATGGCTGCTGCCCCGCTCCGGCGAGGAGAAGAAGGCCCGCGCCGGGCTCGGCAACCGGAAGTACCCGCCGCTCGGCCCGGCCCCGGGTACCTACCCGCTGGAATAGGAGCCCCTTCGCGTCCGCGCACAGCGGGCGACCGTCCGCCGCACGGCGGCCCCCCAGCCCGGGCCCCGTGCGGCGGCTCTTACTCAGCCGAAGTCCGCGGCCGTGAACGGCCGGGGCTCGACCAGCACGTACCACTTTCCTGCTGCGTCGGCACTGACTGCGTCGGTTCGGGCGGCCCGCGCCGGCGGGCCGGCCTGCGCCAGCATGCCAGTCGGCCCCCGAATCCGCGCCAGTGGTAATGTTCACGCCCGGACGAGGATGCCGTGCCGCCCGGGGCTTCCGGTACCGTGCGGGGCTGGCGGGGCTGGCGGGGCTCGTCGGCCGAGCCCCCGTCGGTGAAATTCCGGCGCAGTCAGTTGGCCCCGGACGGGATGCCCGCGCGAAACCTGGGCAGGGAGCCTCGTGTCGGCATGAAGGTGGCGTCACTAGTTGCTTCCAGGGTAGGTGGGGGTGTGAAAGACGGCTCGCCGCCGCGCGCTCGCGGAGCGTGGCGTCCTGCACGTCCGGAACCGGGCGAAATGAATTTCACCTCCACCGATCTTCCACGGGTCCGCCGGCTCACGGTGACCTGGGCCACCCGGGCGGGCATGTCGGCGGAGGCGGCCGACGACTTCGTGATTGCGGTCAACGAGATCGCCACCAACGCGGTCCGGCACGGATCACCGCGGGCCTCGCTGCGGCTGTGGGTCAACGGCGGCGCCGGGGTGGCGGAGATCCGCGACAGCGGGCACTGGGCCGCCGCGGCGGCGCCCGCACCGCTCCCGCGCCGGCCGGCCGAACAGGGCGGCATGGGCCTGGAGGTGGCCCGGCTGGTCTGCGATGACCTGCAGATCAAGGCGACGCCCGCCGGCACCGCCGTGCTACTGCGGATGGCCCTCCGGTAGGCGCGCACGCGCGCTGTCACGGCGCGGACTGCGCTGTATGGTGGGAGTTGTGCTGCCGTCATCTCCCGGGGGTAGATTCCGCATGCTGTCCCTGTCATCGGAGCGGCGCGGCCCTTATACGGTCGTCAAGGTGGCCGGGAATCTCGACCTCATCACCCGCGACCAGTTCGATCAGTTCATGACCAAGGCCCGCCGCGACAACAGCCAGGTCATCATCGACATGTCGGCGGTCACGTTCATGGACACCGGCTGCCTGGCCGTCATCGTCGGCCATTGGAAGAAGCTGCTGTCCGGGTCGGGAAACCTGATCCTCGCGGGTGCCCAGTACCGTCCGGCCAAGGCCTTGTGGATCACCGGCCTGGCCGATCGGCTTCCGCTGTACGACAGCGTGGACGAGGCGGTCGCTGGCGCCGAAGCCAGCACTCCTCCCGGCAGCAGTCCCACGGTGGAGCGGCCCTGACCGCCTGGCGGGGAACTCGCCGGGCGGCATCCAGCCGAAGCGGGCAGCTCCTGACCGCTTGGCGGCCACGCGAGGCGGTTGCCACCTCCCTGCAACGGATCCCACCGTCGTAGCCAAGGCCCGGGAGCACATCGAATGGATGGGCCGGCGGGCGACCTGGACGCCCCTAACGGCCCTGATCACTGGGCCGGGCCGATCGGGCTCCTGGCGGCGCTGCTCTTCGTCCAGCGCGGTTTCGACAGCCACGTCTTCGACCGGGCTGCCGAGGGGCGCAAACCCGACATGGTCGGCCGGGTCGGCGCGACCTACCACCACGGCGACGCAGCGGAGCTGCCTCCCGGTGGATCGAGGCTTAGGAAACGGACATCAGCGGACTAGCGCCTGGATCCTCTGCGGCACGACCATGGGCGACGGCTCGGTCCTCGACACCGATTCCTTCCTCCTGAAAGGCGAACACGTCCCGGCACATGCGCGGTGGCGCGGTAACCCCGCCACCGAGGTCCTGGCTACCACCGCCCCACACGTCCGCGCCCCCGCCAGCGCCGAGATTTCTGGGGAGAGCCCCGCCCTGGCCCCTTCGCTGGGTCCGGACGCGCGGTCGAGCAAGTCGCCCGACAACCCCAGACGTCCTCGGTCACAGGCCGGCCTTGGAGACTACGGCCCCGAAGACTTGGAGACTACGGCCCCGAAGAAGGGCCAGCGTGTCGGCTCGTCCGCGGCTAAGCCGCTGAAATGAGGTGTCGCCGGGGCGCCTGGTGTCCAGGAACCGTACGAGTGGATGAACGCTCGTCGCGACGTTGACGGGCGTGGTCGGTGTCTACCTTCTCGTCATAGGGATCAGTAAGCTTTAAGGCACCCAGGCTAGGGACCGACGGGACGGATGATGCAGATGAATCGCTGGCCCCCGGCCACGTTCCGCCAGCCGGCAACATTCCGGCGGGAGAACCCATGCCGGCCCCAGGCGCACCCGACACCGGTCGGCCTCCTGACCGAGGCCGAGTTCGAGCAGCAGAAGGTCCGAATCCTGAACGGCTGACAGTGACCCTGTGTGGCTTCCCTGGAGACGCATGAGATCTGCATTTCGGCCGGGCAATGGCTGAAGACCTGCTAGAGAATGCGGCCTCCGTTCCCCAGCCGCATGTCCTGCGTGGCTGGCGCTCGGTCATGTTCGCTCCGGTCGGCGACGGCCAGCGACGGCGGCGCGGGACCGACGGAGCGCGGTTGGCCGGCGCTGTCCTCGCGCTGCTGTGCTGCGTGCTTGTCATCCGCTACAACTCCCGCATCGACCAGGCCATCGTCCAGGTCATCCATCCGCCGCCCCGGAGCATCACCTGGCTGGTGACGGTGGTCTACGACGCTGGCGCGTACGGCGTGACGATCGCCCTGGTGGCACTGGCTCTGGTCGCGCGCCGCTGGGAGGTCGCGCGTGATATCGGGTTGAGCGCTGTCGGCACGGCGCTGGTGACAGGGATCCTGATCCTTCTGCTCGGAAGCCGCGGCGGAAGGCCGAGCGGAATCGTGATCGACGGCTACTACATGCGTTTCCCGGTCCTCCAAATCGCTCTCTTTATGGCGGTCGCCACGGCGACATTGCCCTATCTGGCCCGGGGCGTGCAGCGCCTCATCGAGTCCTTCATCGCCCTGGTGGCCTTGGCTTCAGCGGTCGGAGGTCACGGGCTGCCGCTCAACGTCCTCGGGAGCCTGGCCATCGGCTGGGGGATGACGGCGGTGGTCCGGCTCATTTTCGGCTCACCTCTCGGCCTGCCCTCGACCGATGATGTGCAGCTGCTGCTGGAGGAGCTCGGCATCCGCTCGAATGACGTGCGGGCGGTCGCACGGCAGGTCTGGGGAGTAGCGAAGTACGAGGCAACCGAGACATGCCGGGCAGACTCGTCCGGTCAGCGCATTGGTGTTGCGGTGTACGGCCGGGACGCTGCCGACGCCCGGCTCCTCACCAAAACAGGCCGGTTCCTGTTCTATCGGGACTCCGGCCCGAGCCTCATGCTTACCCGGCTTCAGCAGGTCGAACACGAGGCCTACCTCACCATGCGGGCTGGCCAGGTCGGCGTGGCCGCGCCCGAAATCGTTGCGGCCGGAACCGCGGGACCGTCCAAGGACGCGCTGCTCGTCTATCGCCGGCCGGCCGGGACGACGCTGTCCGAGGCTGACGCCGCCGGCATCGGTGACGCCGCTCTTGACGACCTCTTTCGTCAACTGCTGATTCTCCGGCGGGCACGCATCGCTCACGGCGCCATGAGTGGTGACGTACTGCTGGTCGACCCGGCAGCGGAGACCTTCGTGGTGGCGGACTTCCGCAACGCCACCTCGAACGCTTCGCCGGACCAGCTCAATCGCGACATGGCCGGAGCCATCGCGGCGACGGCGGTGGTGGTGGGCGCCGAACGAGCCGCCGGCTCCGCGGCCCGGTGCCTGGATGCGGAGACGCTCGAAGGCGCCCTTCAGCATCTCCGGAAGGCCGCGCTCGACCCCGCTCTCGGCCGGAGTCTGCGCCGCCAGCGTGGGCTCCTGGAAGACGTCCGGCGACGCGCCGCCCAAGCCAAGTCGATCGACGTGCCGAAATTGGCGGAGCCCCGCCGGGTGAGCTGGCCGACGCTGATCATGGTAGTCGGCACGCTCATCGGCGGCTGGGCCCTCATCGGTGTGCTCATCGATGTTTCCAAGTCCTTCGACACTGTGATCGGGGCCAACTGGCTCTGGGTCATCATGGCGTTCATCCTGGCCCAGCTGGCCTACGTGGCGTCCGCCGTCGAAACCATCGGCAGCGTGTCCGGGCCGCTTCCGTTCGGGCGGGCGGTGGCGGTCGAGGTCGCCAACTCCTTCAGTGCGCTAGCCGGCGGGACTGCGGCAGTCTTCGCCACCCGGGTGCGCTTTTACCAGCAACAGGGCTACGACGCGACGGTGGCGCTGAGCTCGGGCGCCATCATGGCTGCCTGTAGCTGGATCGCCATAGCGGTGCTGTTCCTGGTTTCGCTGCCGTTCGCCTGGGGGTCCATCCACCTCGAGGCCACCCCCCAGTCGGGCGGGAATTCGAGACTGGTATGGATCATCTTGGCCGTCGTGGTGGTGGTCGCCGTGCTGGCCGGCCTGCTGCTGGCCGTACCCCGGCTCCGCAGGATGGCCGCCGCGAAGGTGCGCCCCAAGATCCTCGACATCTGGGGCAACCTCAAACAGCTAGCCAGCTCCCCGCGCAAGCTGGTGCTGCTGGTGGGCGGCTCCTTCGGCTCGGAGCTGCTGGTGGCCCTGGCCCTGTCCGTGTCGCTGCGGGCCTTCGGCGACCATCTCCGGCTTCCCACCCTGATCGTGGTCATCACCCTGGCCGGCATTATCGGAGGCATATCGCCATCGCCCGGCGGCATGGGTGTGGTGGAAGCGGGCATGATCCTCGGCCTCACCGCGGCCGGCGTCTCGGAGTCCGACGCCACCGCCGCGGTCTTCATCCAGCGCCTGTTCACGTCGTACCTGCCCCCCATCTGGGGCTGGAGCGCCCTCGTCTGGATGCGGAAAAGGGAATACCTTTAACGTCCGGCCACCCTCTGCTGACGTCGCTGCCCACGCCGGCCCGCATCGCGCCTGGTACGGCTACCCGCATCGCGCCTGGTACGGCTACCCGCATCGCGCCTGGTACGGCTACCCGCATCGCGCCTGGTACGGCTACCCGCATCGCGCCTGGTACTGCTAGCGGATCCGGACGGTGACCAGGCACGCGTCGTCACCGGTGTCGGAGACCGCGTGCGCGAGGACGTGATCGGCGAGCACCGAGGCCGACGGCTGCGGGGCGGCCGCATGGCGCGCGAACTCGTCCAGGGCCTCGTCGATGGGGGCGTCGCGGCGCTCGATCATTCCGTCGGTGAACAGCAGCATCGTGTCCCCGACGGCCAGTGACGTGGTGAATTCCTCGTAGGCCGCGTCGGGAGCCGTGCCGAGGAGTACCCCGAGCGGCAGCGGGAGCGCCGTCGCGGTCCCGTCGCGGATGACGATGGGCGGCAGGTGCCCGGCGCGCGCCCATCGCAGCACCCGACCTGCGGGATCGTAGAGCCCGCAGACGACCGTGCCGATCACCCCGTCAGTGAGGTGGCAGATCGCGCTGTTGAGGAAGCCGAGCAGCTCGGCGGGTCCCGCGCCGGTGATGGCCAGCCCGCGCAGGCAGTTGCGCGCGGCGACCATCCCGGTCACCGCGTCGATCCCGTGCCCGGCAATGTCCCCGACCACCAGCAGGACTTCCTGGCTGGGCAGCAGCACCGTGTCGTACCAGTCCCCGCCGACCAGGTGGCCAGGGCCGGCCGGGCGGTACCGGACGGCGACCTCGACCCCGACCGCCGCGAGCGGCTCGGCGCTCGGCGGCATGATGGCCCGCTGCAGGCGCACCGCCAGTCGGTGCTCCTCTTCGGCGCGCTGTTCGGTATCGGCCAGCTGGTCGCGGGTGGCGGCCAGCGCGACCTGCGTCTGGTACTCGGCGGAGATGTCCTGGAAGGCTCCCCGGACGGCCTCGATCGTCCCGGCCGGGCTCAGCACCGGCTCGGCGAATACGCGCATCTGCCGCACGCTCCCGTCGTCGGCCCGGACGATGCGGAACGTCGCGCCCGTGGGCTCCTGCCCGCGCAGGAGTGTGTCCCGGAACCGCCTCACCGCCGGGACGTCCGCCGCGATCACGTAGCTATGCAGGTCAGCGACGGGGATCGCGGCTCCCTCGCGGGTGGGCAGGCCGAACAGCGCGAATGCGGATTCGGTCCAGTCCGCCCGCCCCGTGACCAGATTCTCCTCCCATGCGCCGATCCGGCCGAGCCGTTGGATCTGCTGCAGCCGCGCCGTGAGCCGGTCGACCTCACCGGCCGGTCGCCAGGTAAGGACGACCCCGTCGAAGAAGCGCGCGATCCGGATGTCGGCGACGGCGCCCGTCACCTCACCGGCCGGGGCGGTGACGACCGGGCCGGGAACATGCTGCGGCTGGCCGGTGGTGAGGACGCGGACCGCGTGCTCGAGGACACCGCCTACCGTGGCCGCCGTGGGGTAGGCTTCCAGCAGCGTGCGGCCGGTGAGGTCATTGGCGTTCCGCCCGGCCGGGTCGCGGAAATTCTCCCCGGCGTAGTCGATGCGGAAGTCGCTGATGCGACCCTCGCCGTCCCGTACGGCGGCGGCGATCATCACCGACTCCAGCAGGCTCTCTAGCAGGCCGCGCAGCGCCGGGCGGGAGCGCACCATCGCGAGATCACCGTGCGCGGCCCGCGCGCTGAGCAGCTCCGCGCACGCCTTGGCCAGATCTGCGACCTGCTGGCGCAGCGTGTCCGGGAAGGCGGCGCGCGGCTGAGGCCAGCACACCTCCATCACGCCCAGCAGGACCGAGCCGTGGTCGCGGAGGGCGGCCACCGCGTGCGCCCCGCCTGGCCACCGCCCGATCAGCGGGGGAGTACGCGGGCGAGTGCCCGGGTCTGGGGGACCGGCGGCCCACCACAGGTCGGGACCGTCGCGGACGACGCGCTGTGCCGGACAGTCCATCTGCGGCGGGATCCGCCGCCAGCGGCTCGCTTCGGCCGGCCCGAGCCCGGCTTCGCCGAACAGGTCCAGGGCGCCGTCCGCTCTGATCACCCACAGCGCGACGGCGGCCGCGCCGAGCGGCGCCAGCGCGTGGTCCAGGACGGCGGCGGCGATCTCCCCGCCGTCGACGGCCAGATCCATGGCCGCCCCCGCGAGCTGGTGCCGCAGCGCCCCGGTACTTGTCGCGTCGCCCGGGGGAGCAAGGACCGGGGCAACGGCCGGGTCAAGGACCGGGTCAAGCGCCGGGACAAGGGCGGGGGCCGGGACAGGGGCCGGGACAGCGGCCGGGGCCGGGGCCGGGGTCGGGGCCGGGGTGCGGCCGATGATCGCGGCGGCGATCTCCGCCACCGGCCCCCCCGCCTCACTGGCGAGCGCGGTCAGCTGGCGTGCCGCCTCGGCGGCCGAACAGCCCAGCCGCTCGATGAGGGCACCCTTGGCCATGTCGATGACCGACCGGGCCGCCGCGCCGGAGCGCACCTGGTCCAGCTCGCGCCGTTGCCGGTCGATCACCGCCGCCAGGCGCAGGATCTCGTCGCCGCTGCTCGGCACCGCTCACCGACCTTCCTTATGCCACAACCGGCGGCCGGGCCCGGAGCGGTCCGCCGCGATCTTCCGCTCGCATACGCTCTCACGCGTGCGGGCCCGCGCTCACGCAGGCTCCCACCCGCGCGGGCTTCTCCGCCCCCGCAGGCTATGCGAGCATGAATGACCATGTACGCGCGATCGCCCCGGTCCCGGCACCACTAATGTTGCCATGCGGCAAAAGTTCAGGTTCGCCGTTAGCGAATGCGTTGCGCCTCTACCATCGGCACGTGCCCACGCCGCGCCGGAAGCTGTGCTCCGGGAGCCATACCGGTAGCGGTGCGGGAAGCCACGCCGAACCTTCTGGCCCGTCCCGGGCCATGCACGCCGTCACCATGATGGGGAGTGCTGATGACCGACGTCATGCAGGCAGGCCGCAAGCTGGACGAATCGGGGCTGGAGCAGCTCCTGGCGGGCCTTACCGCCGTGCGCGGCGGCGACTTCAGCACCCGCCTGCCCGAGAGCGGCGACCCGCTGATGGACCAGATCGCCACCGTCTTCAACGGCATGGCCGATCAGCTCGACCTCTTCACCTCCGAAGTCACCCGGGTGGCGCGTGAGGTCGGCACCGAGGGACGCCTCGGCGGCCAGGCCGACGTCAAGGGTGTCTCCGGCACCTGGAAGGATCTGACCGACTCGGTCAACGCCATGGCCGGGAACCTCACCGGGCAGGTGCGTGACGTCGCCCAGGTGGCGACGGCCGTGGCCGAGGGCGACCTGACTCAGAAGATCACCGTCGACGCCAAGGGCGAGATGCTCGAGCTCAAGAGCACCCTGAACACGATGGTCGATCAGCTGTCCGGGTTCGCCGACGAGGTCACCCGGGTGGCCCGCGAGGTCGGCAGCGATGGCATCCTGGGCGGCCAGGCCCATGTGCCCGGCGTCTCCGGTACCTGGAAGGATCTGACCGAATCAGTCAACGTGATGGCGGCGAACCTCACCGATCAGGTGCGGTCCATCGCGGCGGTGACCACCTCGGTGGCCAAAGGCGACCTGACCCAGAAGATCCGGGTCGACGCGCGCGGGGAGATCCTGGAGCTGAAGACCACCATCAACACGATGGTCGACCAGTTGTCCGCCTTCGCCGCCGAGGTCACCCGGGTGGCCCGTGAAGTCGGCAGCGAGGGGCGGCTCGGTGGCCAGGCCGAGGTCGAGGGCGTCTCCGGCACCTGGAAGCGGCTTACCGAGAACGTCAACGAGCTGGCCGGAAACCTGACCCGCCAGGTCCGTGCGATCGCCGAGGTGACCAGCGCGGTCGCCGCCGGGGACCTGACCCGCTCGATCTCGGTCGAGGCGCAGGGCGAGGTCGCCGAGCTCAAGGACAACATCAACGCCATGGTCCAGTCGCTGCGCGAGACCATCCGGGCCAACCAGCAGCAGGACTGGCTCAAGTCCAACCTGGCCCGGATCTCCGGCATGATGCAGGGCCACCGGGACCTGGCCGTGGTCGCCGAACTGATCATGGACGAGCTCGCGCCGCTGGTCGGGGCGCAGCACGGCACGTTCTTCCTCAGCGAGACGGCCGGGGGTGACACTCAGCTGCGCCTCATCGCCGGCTACGGTCTGCGCGCCGACAAGGAGGCCCCGCTGCAGTACCGGCTCGGCCAGTCGCTGATCGGGCAGGTGGCCAAGAGCAAGCGGTCCATCGTCGTGGCCGACCTGCCGGAGGGGTACGTCAAGATCTCTTCCGGGCTGGGTGAGGCGTCGCCGTCCAGCCTGGCCGTGCTCCCGATCCTATTCGAGGACCAGGTGCTGGGCGTCGTCGAGCTGGCGGCGTTCACCCCATTTACCCCGGTGCAGACCGACTTCCTCGGACAGCTCACCGAGACCCTCGGCGTCAACCTCAACACGATCGTGGCCAACTCCCGTACCGACGCGCTGCTGGACGAGTCCCAGCGGCTGACCGCCGAGCTGCAGGCCCGTTCGGTCGAATTGCAGGCCCAGCAGGACAAGCTCCAGCGGTCCAACGCCGAACTGGAAGACAAGGCCGAGCAACTCGCCCGCCAGAACAGCGACATCGAGACCAAAAACGCCGAGATCGAGCAGGCCCGGCAGGAGATCGAGGAGCGCGCGCAGCAGCTTGCGCTGGCCTCGAAATACAAGTCGCAGTTCCTCGCGAACATGTCGCACGAGCTGCGCACACCGTTGAACAGCCTGCTGATCCTGGCCCGGCTCCTCGCTCAGAACCCGGGCCGGAACCTCACCGCCAAGCAGGTCGAGTACGCCAACGTCATTCATTCGGCCGGGTCGGACCTGCTCCAGCTCATCAACGACATCCTGGACCTGTCCAAGGTCGAGGCGGGCCGGATGGACATCCACCCGGAACGCTTCGCGCTGCGCCCGCTGCTGGAGGACGTTCACGCTACCTGCCAGCCACTGACCGCGGAGAAGGGCCTGACGTTCGCGGTCGAGGCGGCCGCCGAAGCCCCCGGCGAGATGTTCACCGACCGGCAGCGGCTGCGTCAGGTCCTCGGCAACCTGCTGTCCAACGCGGTCAAGTTCACCTCCAGCGGCCGCGTCGTGCTGCGGGTCGGCCTAGGCGAGCCCGCGCCGGACGGCAGCCCGATCGTCACGTTCTCCGTCACCGACACGGGCATCGGTATCGCTCCGGAGAACCTGGACACCATCTTCGGGGCCTTCCAGCAGGGGGACGGCACGCTCAGCCGCCGCTATGGCGGTACCGGGCTGGGACTGTCCATCGCCCGTGAGGTCGCCGCGCTGCTCGGCGGGGACATCACGGCCGACAGCGAGCTGGGCCGGGGCAGCACCTTCACGCTGCATGTGCCGCGCTCGCTGCCGGGCGCGCAGGAAGCCGAAGTCGACGGCCCGGACCCCGCCGTGACCAGCGGCGCCCCCACCGAGGACGCCCGTAGCGCAGGCGCCGCCGCCGACGGCTGGAGTGCCGATCCGGCCGCTCCCGCCGGGACCGCGGCCGAGCACCGCGTGCTCGTGCTGGAAAGCACGCGGGGCGGTCTGCTGACCCTGCTGGCCTACAGTGCCGCGTCCGACCTGACCGACCTGCACGGGGCGGTCCGGGTGCAGACCGTCGCCGGCCCGGACGAGGCCATCGGGGTGCTCCGGTCGGCGCCACACCGGTGTGTCGTCCTCGACCTCGACCTGCCCGATGCGGCCGCGTTCGCGTTCCTTGAGCAGCTGCAGGACGAGCCGGGCCTGGCCGGCCTGCCCGTGCTCGCGCACACCCGGGAAGAGCCGGACAGCCCGCAGAACCGGCTGGCCCGGCTGCGGTTCGGGAACGGGGCGCTGGAGCTGTTGCCGTCGCTCGACGACCTGCGCGAGCGGATCACCGCGTACCTGTCGGCGGCCCGCCCGCAGGAGCGTGCGGCCCAGCCCGGGGACGGCAGCGCCGCGGGTATGCCGGTGCCCCAGCCGGAACGGCACGAGGCGCTGCACGGGAAGCGGGTCCTCGTCATCGACGACGACGCGCGGAACGTGTTCGCGATCACCAGCTCGCTGGAGCAGCAGGGGATCAGCGTCCTGCGCGCGCCGAACGGCCGCCAGGGCATCGCCATCCTGCTCGCCGAGGAGGACGTTGACCTCATCCTGATGGACGTGATGATGCCGGGGATGGACGGCTACGCGACCATGGCCGCGATCCGCGACATGCCCCGGTTCGCGGGCCTGCCGATCATCGCGGTGACGGCGCGGGCCATGCAGGGCGACCGGAAGAAGAGTCTCGACGCTGGCGCCAGCGACTACGTCACCAAGCCGGTCGACACCGAGGAGCTGCTGACCTGCATGGAGCGCTGGCTGACCGGCTGCGCCTAGCGGGTCAGCCTTCCGCCGCCAGGGGCACCCCGGCTGGCGTCCGGGTTACGGTCTGCCCCGCCTCCCGGGCGATAGCCGCGAACGCCACCGCGTCGTAGATCGCCGCCCCGCCGGGATCGTTGTTGAAGTACACGTGCACGTCGGCCTGGCCGGGCCAGCTGGCCGACAGGCGTTCCGTCCAGGCCCGCAGGCCGTCCCGGCGGTACCGGGGCCAAGGCTGGGCCGCGCCCTCGTGCAGCCGCAGGTAACCCCAGTCCGTAGTGCGCCACAGCGGCCCCATCGGTGACTCGCCCCGGTCCGTCCAGGCCTGCGCGGCACCCCGGTCGGTGAGGACCTGCCGCATCTCGTCCGTCCAGCAGGACGCGTGCCGCATCTCGACCGCGATCCTCAAGCCCGCCGGCCCGGCCCGGCGGAATTCGGCCAGGGCGTCGTCCAGCAGCGCCGGCTCACCCTTCCACGTCGGCGGAAGCTGCAGCAGGATCGGCCCGAGCTTGGCCCCGAGCCCGGCGGCCGCGCCCAGCAGCCGGCTCACCGGCTCGGCGGGGTCCTTCAGCCGCCGGACGTGCGTGAGGTACCGGCTCGCCTTGACCGCCATCACGAACCCGGGCGGGGTCCGCTCCGCCCACGCCTCGAACGTCTCCTTTGACGGCAGCCGGTAGAACGCGTTGTTGTTCTCCACCGTGGCGAACTGTTCCGCGTAATGCTCCAGCCAGAGCCGCTGCGGAACCCCCGGCGGATACAGCACCCCCCGCCAGTCCCGGTACTGCCACCCCGACGTCCCGATCAGCCACGGCATGACACCCCACCCTAGCTAGGCACCCCCGCTGTTCCCGCCAGTCTTGGTCAAGGCGTCGCTCGCCCCCGGATCGATACCGGCATGGACCTGGCAGGCAGGCCCCGTAGTGGGCGGTCTTCGTGGTCGAAAATTGCCCCCGCGCGTACGAGCCATATCAGGACGTTCGGCGTTCTGCGTACAGGACTTCTGGCATGGAGTGAAACTCGGTGTGAGGTCGTGAGCCCGAAGAGCTTAAGACCGCGCCTCGACCGTCACGTTTCCTGGGGTCACGGACTTGAGGATGCCGCAGCTTTACTGATCAAGGCCAAGTACGACCCCACCAACCTCTTTCATCTCAACGCCAACATACGACCCGGCACG
>Ga0181538_10002090_pt1 | contig 21284 bp, 18 predicted proteins | sample PEATcosm2014_Bin_40_FD_119773 | JGI IMG/M metagenome (GOLD analysis project Ga0181538, IMG submission 119773) | Peatland microbial communities from MTU Mesocosm Facility, Houghton, MI, USA - PEATcosm2014_Bin23_30_metaG | ecosystem: Environmental > Terrestrial > Soil > Wetlands > Peat | place... | reverse complement strand
CCGGGAGAATACGAAGGGGCGATCGATTACGCGGCCGGCACACCGATCCTCGTTGGCGGTGAGCTGGATTTTCAGTACACGTTGCAATTCACCGGCGCCACGAGCTACAGCTTTACGGAATCAGTGACACCGGTTCCGGAGCCGGCAAGCATTGGCTTGCTCACGATGGGCGTGGTCGCATTGTTGGCTCGACGGAAACGCGCGTAACGGCCGGGCTCGACGGGCGTATTGAGGCTAACAGCAATCGTTCACGATCCGCGAAATGGCGCGGCCAATCTCAGTTTGTGCATCCAGCAAATTGTCCGCTACTACAACAGGGCTCTGGCCCATCTGAAGCGCAAATCGTTTTCAATTCAGCGCATATGCCAACGTGCAGGTTGCGTTGGGAATGCCTCAAACGAAATGGGAAGTTGAGATTTCGCTTACGCAACTCTTGAGGCTTGACAAGCGGGAGGGTTGACGTAACAATTATGCCTATAATTTCGGTCGGATTAATAGGGATTAAGAATCGCTTATCCGGCTATGTTGCAAACGATGCGTTATTCAAGTCTTCAATCTCGCATACTGACCCCACCGCAACGCCGCAGGTCCAGGCCACCGTGTCGATGCCGTTGTAAAAACGGTTCTCGGTGACGGCAGATCGGCAGTACGAGAAAGCGCCGATCGGCTTCATTCCTCGGCCCGCGACAGCGGGCGTTTGGTGCATCTTCCAGCACAGCAAAGCGCGGCGCGATGTCTCAGATATCACAACCAATTATTGTCCCCGGCCGGGAATCGGCGGATGCGGTTCTGGCCAAGAATCTCGTGACGGCGCGCGTGGCGGCGAAGATTACGCAGCAGGAATTGGCGGCAATCTCGGGGATATCGAGGGCGACAATCGCGCAGATCGAGACGGGATACAGCGATCCGCGTCTCTCGACAATCGTCGAATTGGCGCGGGCGATGGGATTGCCGCCGATGTTGCTGCTGATCGGACTGCCGGAGGTTCTCGCGTTGGCGCGGGTTGTGGATCAAGGGAAAAGAAATCGGCCCTCGATTGATCCGCGGGAGGTGGCGCGGATGGGGCAGTTTGTCGGAACCGGGATGCTGAAGGACCGCGCGCGGGCGGCGATGATCGGGGCGGCCGCGGTTGAATCGTTTTCGAAGAATGAACCGGTGCGAATCTCGGCGGCGATTTTTTCGGCGTTTTTGCCGGGGCCGGGAACCCAGATCGGGGCGCTGCTGGGAGAATTTCTGGCGGAATCGAATTCGGAGCCAGGACGGACCGAGGCGCCGGGAACATTGGAAAAGGAAAAGACGTAACAGAGCCTGCGTCGGCTGCGAGAGGCGCGCGAAGGAAGACGCCTTATGTTCGATCTGAAATCCAAATCATGGCCGGCCGGCGATCCGCTGGAGATTCCCGACCAGCAGGTGTTGCCCCCTTTGGTGAGCGCCTACCTTGAGCGCGGCTACGAAGCGGGATACGCGCGCGGGATGAATGATGCGCTGGCGGCGGCGTTGGAAGCGACGGAAGAGTTTGTGCGCCTTCAGCCCGGACCCGCGGCGGAAACGCGACGCCTGTTGTATGCGTTTTCGAAATTCCTCGAAGAACAAATCCGCCGTTCGCCGCCTCATGGGGAGCATGGCTTCGTCGATGGATCGGGAATATGAACCGTTCAAAAACAGACAGGATCGCGCGCCTAATCCTCTAGTCATTTGCGTTTATGCCATTGACTCCGCCACAAAACAGTTATAATTCACAATAACATATAACACAGATAGGAGTAATAGGAATCTATAAGGCGTTTTGGATAAATTGGTTATATTAATTGTCCTTCCGTTGATTTGGCGTCGGTCAAGACAACGGCAACAGATTGGACCTGGAAGAAGGAATAATGGCTAAGGATCGAAAAGCATTCACTCTGGTCGAACTGCTCGTCGTCATCGGAATCATTGCCGTATTGATAGGGATTCTGTTGCCGGCGCTGGCCAAGGCTCGGGATGAAGCCAATACGGTGAAATGCGCCTCCAATCTTCGCGGGATCGGACAGGCAATCGCGCAATACCTGACCGAGAACCAGGGCACATTTCCTCCGTCGAATTTCCCGACGGGTCTGAACATCTCGGGGGGACAGATAACGGACTGGCCGCCGGTGCTGGGCTATACGCACTGGTCGGCGCTCATCAATGGCAACGCCTGGGAGGCGGCGACGGGTTATCTGCTCGGCTCGAACGATTCGCCGTCGGCATCGGCTCCGCAACTGGCGCCTTTCAAAAGCACGTCGGCCTGGGAGCAGTTTCAGTGCCCCGCGCTCGACAACGGCGGGCTGCCGCCGGCCAACACGTATACGGGAAACAACGACCTTGGAGTTGCGAACGAATCGAATATTCCAAACGTCGTCGATCTGCAGGCGCCCCGGTTGGCATACACGTTGAACGAAGCGCTCTGCCCGCGGTCGTTTATTGCGTATGTCCCGTCGGCGGGCAATCTGCACAACTACAGCTTCGTGCGGGCGTCGCGCGTTCAACACAGCGCGGACACGATACTTGCCACGGAATTGTGGGGATTCCAGTTCGCGGCGGAGACAAACTCGTACATTAATTCGGGCGTGTTGGTGAGCAACAGCCGGCGGCCGGTCAGCGGCTTCATCAGCCTCACCGCGCCTTCTCCCGACCAACTTTTCAACTCCCTGAGCCTGAGCAATATCATGCCGATCACCCAGCCATTCCTCAGTTACATCGGACCTGATTCCTCGGCCACCCTCGCCGCGGGCGCCAGTCCGAACAGCGAACTGGCGTACGTCGGCCGAAACCATGGCGGCGGCAAGAAATACGGCACCGTTGCCGGCTCAAGCACCGGTGGTTGGGACCTGAGGCAGACCAATTTCCTTTACGTGGACGGGCACGTCGAGACCAAGAACGTGGCCGACACGGTTTACCCAAAATTCCAATGGGGAGATTCGTTTTACAGTTTGCCAAACTGAACGGCCTTTTATGTCGGAGGGAAAGAACATGATCCGCACGGTCTACTGTACCAAGTCCACGCAGCCTTTCTGAATTGCTTGGTTGTTTCTCCAATTAAAAGATTACTTATTTCTCATTCGTTGAATGGGAAGGGAAATTTCATGAAAACGCGATACACGAAAAAGACCATGTTATTGACCGGCGCGGTCACGGCGGCTCTGAGCAGCCTCACCGCATTTGGCCAGAATTTCACGAACAACGCCGGAGCGGTGCAACAAGGGACCACTACCGGGGCCGCCTGGAGCAGTCCGGGGAACCCGCCGAATAATCCGGCCGTCACGATCTCTTTCGCCGGCCAAACGGCCCTAAAGGCCTTTGACGAATCAGGTGGGATAACCGACCTGGCACCCGGAACGTCCATTGTTTTGCACGATGGCACCGGCGGCGCTCCGGTGACGTATACCGCACCCAGCGGCAGCAGCACGATCGACCAACTCGCCAGCAAGAATTTCACCACGCCAGACGTGTACCCCGGAAGTCCCCAGATAAACTCCGCGATCGCCCTAGAATGGCACGCCGAGGGCTCGGTGGACGGGTTTTACGATCTGATCAACGATGAGATCGGCTACGCCGGCGGAAGTCCCACGAATGTCGGAACGCCGATTTCCAATGAGGCGCTGCGCGTTCCGTCATCCTCGAACGCGACGTATATCAATCAAAACACTTTCACTGCCAACGGCTCGCTCAACGGATTCTCGCTAAGCGGCTCGGGGAACCTTGCCGCCACGTATAACAGTGTGGTTTACAACCAGGCGACGGGGGTCAACGTCGCGGGTGGACAGAACCGCGTGCAATTTTCGGTGGGTGAATACCCGACGGAAGCGTTTGCGGTTTCCGGGACAGCCAGTCCGTTCGCAACACCGGGATCGGCCGGGTATGGACAGGGGAACCCCAGTTTGCAAGCGGGTGCAACGCTGCTGACGGCGCTCGGGCAAGGGGGCGCCCGTCAGCAGTTTCAATCGGCGACGATCGCCAATGAAGCCACCACCACGCTGGATCCGCAAACCGATGCCGCGTATGCCGCCGGGCCGTGGAACACCGCCGGCGCCAACAACATTACGAGCACGGCGTTCGCCGTAACGGCGGTGACGTATTCGGCCAATCCCGGCACGGGGTTGGAGCGGCTGAACGAAAGCGATACCCAATGGCTGCAAACCACGGGCCGGCTTCAGAACGGCGCGATGTTCAACGTGGTCGCCCGCACCGTGGATACGGGTCAGCGCGTTGTCTTCGCGCTGAACACCGGCATCGACCCGTCGTGGGCGGTCGGCAGCAACGACGATGGAAACAGCACCTCCTCCGCCAGCGCCAATGCGCAGCACTCGATCGGCGCATCCTTGAGATTCGACGGCAAGACCAGCGGCAGCGAAGCGGAGACCACGATCTCCCAGAGCCGCATGGGTGTCGGGGCGCTGTCCGTTCCCGAAGCCAGGGGCGCAGGATCGACGGCGCCGATTCGGGCGCTGGATATCGGTTTCAACTACACCAGCTCGACCGATCCGACACTTTCTTCTCCTGGGAGCGATGACGGCGACACCAACGCCGAATTTGTCCGCGCCAACGCCAACACGATCGAGAGCAGCAACTCCACCACCCGCTATCAGGCGACGCTGATCTCGCACTACAACACGGTGAAAACGCCGAATGCGACAGCCCTGAATCAGGAACTGGCAACCCTCTACGGCGCGGGCAGCAATCAGACCAACACCACGTCCGCCCAGCAGCAGACCGCCTGGGCGGCGGTGCAGACTTTCGATCCGGCCGTTGCCGAGACGGACGGGACTTCAACACTGGCGGTTTCCGGAATCAAGGGAGATACCACGGGCGACGTCGCCGCATTTCTCAGCAACATTGTGAACAGCGTCGGGACCGCCGCTGCCGGCGTCACCACCACGAGTGCCGCCAATCCCGCGGACGAGCTCTTTGCCAACGGCTACCTGATCCCCGGTTTGCTGGACTACACCCGCCAGACGGACGGCGGCGCGATCACGCCGGTAACGCTATCATCGGGCCAATTGGCCGAGCAAAGCCAGGTCAACTCCAATTTCGGCAACTTGCTCACAACCGACAACACCAGCGCATCGAACAATCAGACGATAGGATCGGGCGCCTACTACGGCGCCGGCAACACGGGCGCGCCGACGATTAATACCAACATTCCCATCACGGCCAAAGACGTGACCGTGGATGGCTCCGGCAACATCACCGGTTGGAGCACCGCTTCCAACAAGGACCTGACCGCCGCGGGCGGGAATTATCTTTTCGGGAACTTCAACCAGAACGGCGTGCGCGACTTGTCGGCGGTTGAGCAATCCGTCAATGCCGCTCTTTCACTTTACGCGGTGGACAGCACCTATTCCGGCGGCGGCTCCGACAGCATATATGCCGGCGCCCCAAACAACACGGTGATCCCGTCGCTGAGCGGAAATCCGGGTTGGCAGGCAACCAGCACCAATACCAAGGGCGACCTGATCGTCCTGGGCGATTACAACGGCGACGGAAAATTCGACGGCGAGGATGTATACCTCCTGGCAATTGGAGCCTCACTGGCGGACAACAACACCGCCAACGGGTTGACCGCCAACGCAACCACCTTCGCCGACGTCGTACGAAATCCCAACGATGTCTTGCGGAAGAATTACGCCCTTAACTACGTCAACAACTATCTGAACACGACGACCGACACGACCGGCGCCGCGTTCCTGCGCAAGACGGCAGCCGCGGTCTTGACGGGCTATAACCCCGCAACGGTCAATGTCAGCACTGGCACGAATCCCGTCACCGGACAGCCGAATTACATTCCGACCGGCGCAACGGATCTCGGCACGACCGATCCCATCACCGGACTGGAGCAGTACACCTATGACCCCACCGGCGCCAACGCGTTTAATCCCAGCGATGTCAACCGAGACGGTACAGTCGATTTCAACGATGCCGTCCTCGTGGACCAATACAATGGGCAGAGCTATCAGAACCTGACCCAATCCCTGGCGGCCACGGCGCAGACTCCCGTGACCGGGGCGATTGAACCGATCAGCCTCGTCGTGGTGCAGCAGGTGGACGGCGAATCCGCCATCGGCTCGGCCGACCTGGCTGTTGAGAATGCCGCACTGACCGGCGTGGGGAACAGCAACTGGTATGGCTACAACGTGCAGAAGACAGGCCCCGGCACGATCACGTGGGCGCGCACCGGAGGCACCGTCACGGTTTATGCCGGCGCCAGCTTCGAAGTTTCCAGCGGCGTCGTTCAGATCGGCGGAACAATCGATCCATTCACGGACAACACCACGGGCGGAATCACGACCGGCAATCACGTTGCGGTCGCGGTTGACGGTGGAGGAAAGCTGCAAATCACGCAGAGCTTCAGCACCCTCAACGTCGCTGGCTTAACCATCAATACCGCCAGCAACAGCACCGTTGATATTGGAACCAACGCCCTGATCATCAATAACTCCAGCGATCCCATCGCCACCATCCAAGCCTATCTAAGCGCCGGTTACAACGGCGGGGCATGGAATGGACCCGGCGGCATCGTTACCTCGGCGCCGTTGACCTTTGACGGATTGAAATATGGCTTGGGATATGCCGATGGCAAGGACGGCGTTGTCTCCGGCCTGTCGTCGGGCCAGATCGAAGTGAAGTACACTTTGCTCGGCGACGCCAACCTTGACGGCTTGGTCAACGGCTCAGACTTCAATATCCTGGCAGCGAACTTCAACCAGAGCATCACCGGCTGGGACCAGGGCGACTTCAACTACGACGGCTTGGTCAACGCGACCGACTTCAACGTGTTGGCGGCGAATTTCAACCAGGGTATCAACAACGGGGCATCGGCCGGCGACGTTGCGGCCTTGGACGCCTTCGCGGCGGCCAACGGATTGTCTATACCGACGTCGGCTGTGCCGGAGCCGGCGTCGTTGGGCCTATTGACGTTCGGCGCGGTTGGCATCTTGGCGCGCCGGCGTCGGCGCGAATCGTAACCGCCTTGTAACGTGAAACGCGCTGATGTGACAAGCGCTTTGGCGTTAACGCCGCTTGGAACGCGATCCCGCTTGAGGATGGGTCTGGTCGCGGCTATAGAGCGGCAGCAATTCGCCGCGATGAGGCGTGTCCAACCGCGGCTTAGCTCCGTCTTCGACGTCGCGACCGAGCGTCGTCCAATCCTGCATCGTCCGCAGGCCGCTTTCCGCATACATCCTTAAAACACCGTCAAATTGATGCATGGCAATCTCCGTTGGTTATTCGATGACCCATCACGATCAACTTAATCCTTCACCGGCGTCCAGCTATCATCGGGGTTGTACTCCGTCATCTGCCGCGCCAGCTCGGCGGTGCCTGGGCCCAAATCCTTCTGGTAGACTTTCCCTTGCTGGTTCACAATGAACGTCATGATTCCCGATGATTCGTAATCCACCGGGAAGGCTACGAGGGCGAAGCCGGCGATCATGTTTCCGTTGATGACATAGTCGTACTTGCCGCCCGGCGCCGCCGGGCCCTGTCGCTTCAACACGCGAAAGTGATATCCATGATACGGCTGGCGCGGATGGCCGGTGGTCTGCTCATATCCTTCCGTTGCCGCCGCGGCGAACAAGTGGCCGAACGGGCTTTGCTCCTGGCCTGGGGTTGCGCTCCAGTATAAGCCGTCCATCTTTCCCGGCGTGCTTAGGATTCTCTGTGCGTATTTGAGCACGCCACTGCCGTCGCGATCCATGCCGGCATACTCCCGCTGGGCTGCCACGTACGTTCGGCATAGGTCGATCGTATCAAGTTCGTTTTCGCCTATCCGGCGAGCCAGGATCTCCGTTTTGCCCGCTTCGGTGTCAAAGAACCATTTCCCATCGGGCGTTTTCGTTATGGGAATCGGACACGGCCAATCATCATTGCCGACGTAGATGATTGACGTCGTGTCGTCTTGCTTCTGCAGCCGCGTGCGCTCGGCGGCGCGGTGGGCGAATTCATTGAACGCATTGGCATCCTCGACCTTGTCGCCGGAGACCAACTCCTTCCATGCCGGACCCAGAATGAGATGCACCTGTTCGTGGTCCTGGGCCTTGACGGCCGTGAGCATCGCGTTGAGCGCCTCATCATCGGTGGCGAATAATAGTTGGCCCTCGCCTGGCGCGCCCGAAATCTGCGCGGACGTTGCGGCCGGCGGCGAGCTTGTGGCGCTGTTGCAACCGTTTACCAGCAACAAAGCGCAGCCCGCCAGGAGGCTGGCGGCAATCCATCCGACATTTCCGCACGTTCCGGTTTTCATAGATTTCTTCTCGCGATCGTTGTTGGACTGATCCGGTGTTCCAAGCCGTGCCGTTCAATGCCGTGCCGCGATCATCTACGACCGCCGCCCGAAGGCGCGTGTCCCCCCCCGCCCGCGCGCGCTCCCAGCGATGCGCGTCCCCTGGCGCTTCCTGCGGCGGCGGGATGGGGGCCGCCCTCGTTGCGAAACGCTTGGGGGTGATAATCGCGGTCGTATCCTCGGTCGTGTCCTCCACCGACAACAACCACGCCATCCCACTCGGGACCTTCTTCGACATAGCCTCCGACGCCGATGCAACTGGACAAACCCATCAACAGGGTCATAGCCATCGGAGCTATTAGCATCCTCACGCTTGGTTTGGTTGGTCTCATGTCTGATCTCCAGAGCGCCGGCAACCTTGGTATGGCGGCCATCTTCCTGCTGGGAAAAAGGACACGTTCTTCCGGGGCAGCGACTGCAAGCGACTTACCGCCGGGATTGCGCAGATAAGCTTGGCCGCCAATGCCGAGGCGCTGTTACAGCCGTCCCATGAGCATCAGGATGACCAAAATGAGCAATACAACTCCCAAGCCTCCGCTTGGGCCATAGCCCCAATTGCGGCTGTAACCCCATCTGGGCAGTCCGCCGAAAATAAGAAGGATCACGAGAATTAGTAGTATCAATCCCATAAAGCTCCTTTAGATATCGTTTGGATATCTAAAAATCGTCACGGCGGCACAGGTGGCCGCCTCGATATCCTCGCTCATAGCCAGGACAGATGGCTTTTGATTCGGTCGATCAACTGCTTGCTGAGGGCTTCATCGCCGGTTGTGCCGACATGGATCGTCACTTTACTGACGCTGTCGCCGGCCTGTTCGATGTCGATAGTCACCACGTCGCCTTGCGCGTCCTTGGCGGTCACCTTGCCATCCACCTTCGTGCCGTTGCCAACGATGTCCGTCAGCTTCAAATCGTCAGCGGCTTTCTGGGCCGCGGTAGTCACCTTGTCGGGCGAAGAGTCAACATTGGTTGAGTAAACGCCCAGGGTTTCCGTGGCGCCGGGAGATTCCGTCGAGCAGGCGGTTAGATTCGGAAGAAGGACGCCGGCGCTGAGGACACTCAACGCAATAATTGCCAGTTTCATAGTATTTCCTTTCAAAAAGCGCCGTCGCCATGAAATGATTGGGCGTCGGCACGATGCTCCGCAATGATTCGTGTTGCCGAATACCGATCCGGCATTTCAAACTTTTTTAACCGTTTGATCCCGTCATATTGATTGTTGCCGTTGGTCCTTTCGGCCTCCATGCGTTTGCATCTTCACTCCAGGCGGCGTAAGGCAGGCAGTCAGGCGTTTTTGCTTTGCGCGCCGACCAAGACCAGAAGCAGCCCAAACAGGGCCGCCGCGCCGCCGCCGAAGATGTACCAGGCGGTCTCGTGGGTAAATCGCCCGGTGAAGGTGTTGCTGATTTGGTCAGCCGCCGAGTGGGATGCGTTCATGCCGACGATCAGCAAAATGACTCCGACCACCAGCAGCACGATTCCGAAAATACGTTGCATGCTCATAACCAGCTCCTATCGAGAAAGAGAACTTCAAATTGCGGGCATCGGCTCAGATTGCATCCGCTGTCGCCAACGACGATCGTAATGCCGGAGGGTTGTTGGCGCGTCGGTCGTTGTTCATCAGCAGGGTTCGCGGAAGTGCGAATCGTTCCCAGGCGGAACCATGGCACTTGGGGCAACGCGACGGACCAATCATCCCATCAACGGGCTCAAAGCCGCACGCGCGGCACTGCAACCGATAGGGAAACGCCGAGCCCGGCAATCCGCTCGATACGCGGGACTCCGATGATTGCTCATACGATCCAAATCGTTCCATCGAAATAGACATTGTTCGCTCCGATTCTGACTCCCCCTATAATCCTGTCTGCCTGTAGCGGCGTGGCTGGACCGCGCGCAGCGATTCATTGCTCGATGCCCGGCGCGGCGTCCGTTCGTGGATCTTCTAGGTCAGGGGCCTGCGTCCCTGCAGAAGTCGAATGACGACAACGACCAGGGCCACCACCAACAGCAGGTGGATCAATCCACCGACCGTATACGAGGTGATGATTCCGAGCAGCCACAACACCACGAGTATCAATGCAAGAGTCCAGAGCATGGCGACGATCCTTTCATTCTTGCCGTCCCGTTCGAGGAGTTGCCCATCCACATGGCTCATCCCCTCTGCGAAACGATGCCTCACGAAACAAAAAAAGCCGACGCAACCGAATCCCGAGGTTTCGGGATTCGGTTGCGTCGGCTTACTCGTTAACGGGTCTTCCGGCCATTGGCCGGATTACCCTTCATTTAGTCATCCGAGGACTTCGATATTCTGCGGCGAGCCGATCTATCTAAGGCTCTACCATCACTCATCATAGGCTCGTGGGCTATATTTAAGCAAGACAATTCCCTCGATAATTGATATCGCGTCAAGGAACTATCCCTCCGACAAGCTCACCGCGTTTGAGCCGACGCGGTTTCAGGAGTTCTTCCTCGGCCCTCAACTGTCGCTGCGTCGGATCGTCTTCGCCCTCAGGCCAAAGATGAAACCCGCCTCGAACGGTGCGGATGTTCCAGACCCTCCAAAGCCATATCCCGTCGCCGTAATTGGCCCCAATCGCGATATTTTGCCCATTGTCAGCCAGACGCTCGCCATTGCATTGTGGCACTTGGAGATTCCCATATGCTGCGAGCGACTCTGTTTTTCGTGATTTTGGCGATTCTTTTGACCTTACTTGGCGGTCGCTTTTAGGCGGCGGCGGTCATGGTTGGGGCCACGACGACCGCGGGCACGGTGACATTGGACACGGCGATCATCGCTAACGGTCGATTCACCAATCGTAACCGCGCCAACTGTTTCGACATCGCTCGCGCATCGGCACAGGAATGTATTCCCCTCTATTGGAATTGGCACGTCGAAAGGAATTTCTCCAGGAAGCCGCCCACATCGATTTGCGCCAGCGGATCGAAATCATCGCCAAAATGATCAGCGGATTGATTTCCGGGATGGACAAGCGGCGGACCTGAGTGAAATATCGCTAACGGGTTGCGTCAGCTTCAATCTTCCCCCGTAGTTTTTCCCCCTCCCGCGCCAAATCCAATCGCAAGATACGCCAGCAATCCCCCCATGATCAAAGGCGGCCGCAGGATGGGCAAGGAGGACTCCGCCGGCAAGAGGCTATGCGACAGGGCCAGGCCCAATAGCACAACGGCGAAGCAGACGTAGCCGGCGGAGTTTCGAAACATCCGCGGCATCAAGAGTCCGATGGGCGCCAAAAACATCACGTCGCAATAGGAAACGCGTATGGGAAGAAAAAACTCCGCAGACAGAACGCACAATACCGCGGCGGCCAATTTCTCGCCGGGTTCCAATCCTTGGTGGAATCGCAGAAGGAACGGAAAAAGCAGGCAAATCAGAACGGCGCATGCCTGGTTGAGGGTCGGCCAATGTTCCCTGGCGGGCGCCCAGGGAAAGCGCGCGGCCAGCGGCTGCAACACTTCCGCCGCGAACGTGACGTTCACATCCGGCAAGTCGAGAACGCGCTTGAAAGTCATCCCTTCCACATTCGCCGGCAGCGGCGGCAATTTGGCTTTTTCGCTTGCCAAATAGCCCGCATTCCAACGCAACTGCGATTGGATTGAAACGGCGCGGAAATAGCTCTGCCATAACCCGAAACCGGCGAGATGAATCGAGCCGGCGAAGCAGAGGACGGCGACGATCGCCGCTCCCACGGCGGTTCGGCGAAGTCCCAAGACCCAAAGCGGCAGCAGCGCCGCCAGGGGCGTCAATCGCATCGCCGCCGCCAGACCCAGGGGAATGCCGTGCCACCATCGGTCCGCAAATGAGGTTTCCTCTTGTACCGCGGATTTGCCGACGCAGAACCGGGCGGTCAATGAAAACAGCAAAAGGATGAACACGTAATACTGTCCACGTTCCAGATGGAGCCGCCAGAAGGGGCCGTCGGCGAAGAATAACACGGCCACCGCGGTGAAGACGTTCTTGAGCAGGCCGTCGCGTATCGTTCCGCGCAAGAGGAGGATCGAACCGGCCAGCGCGCACCACTCGGCGCCAAACCAAATATATCGCTGGACGCCGTACGGCAAATTCGCCAACGGCGCGTAAAGACAAAGAAGCGCGGGAGTATAGGTGCACCGCGTGCAAACCGCGGCATACCGGTCGGGGTCCTGCAAGGCATCCGTCTGATCCGTCCTGGCGGCGATGAAATAGGGATCCAATCCGCGCATCATTTCCCGCGCCCCCACCACCCGAGCGCGCAGATCGGTCCCCGGATATTCCCGGACGTCACCGAGCGTAGTGAGAAAACTGGCGAACGATACCCCCGCCAGCGCCAGCCAAAAGGCGGCGCGAAGTCGCCAAGAGGCGGTATGCACGGATTGGTCTTGTGCGCGGGTGAGCATGGGGGCCGCCAATTCGTCCAGTTCTCTTTCGTCATTTACGCGAGGTGAATTTGGCCTTTGTCAGATTCGAACGGAATGTCCGATAAGCAACGCACGCCGCCGCGAGCGAGCCAACTCAGATATGATGAAATAAAAAAGCTCGCGGGGTGGCAGAGAGGGGGGGAACTCTGCCGGGGAGTCCCGCGAGCGTGAGCCATATGTTAACGCATTTGCGAGCCTTCGACAAGTAATTCCCCCAGAGCATTTCCGCGCACAGGCCACGCCGGTGCGTCGGTGGCAGCCCCGGTTAACCGAATGCGTTCATTCACGCAAATAGTCGTAAACTCGCCGCCACTCAGCGACGTAGCGGGCGACGGAAAAGCGGTCGATGGCCTGGATGCGGGCGGCGTCGGCGATTTTCCGCCCAAGTGCGGGATCCTTTTGCAAGTCGAGCATCCGCTGGGCCAGTTTGCGAGGGGTGGCGGACGGTTCAAGAAGCGCGGTGATTTGGTCCTGAAGAATCTCGCGCGATCCCGCCGTTTCCGCCGCGACGATGGGCACCCCCGCCGCCATGCAGGTGCTCAATGGAAGGACCGGGGCCATGGTATCCGCAAAGACCAGGGCGGCATCCGCGGCACAGGCAACCTGTTCAAAATCGACCGCCCTTCCGAGCCGTTTCTCGGCATCAACCAGCAGGCAGTCCCGCCCGACCGTCGCCGCGAAGCGCTCCAGGGAATCAACCATCGGTCCCCGTCCCCAGATCAGAAGACGCCATCGGGGATCCAGCACGTGCAAAATCGCGGCCGCCCACAGCGAACGTCTATGGAAAACCTCTCGGATGGATTCGCCGGGAGCGAGCAGGACGACGTCCGAATCCGCCAGTCCCAGGCTCGCGCGCAGCTTGCGGCCGGATCCATTGAACCGGCTGACATCAACAGCCGGCGATATCACCCGGCAGTGGCCGGCGGGCGCCCCATGCGAAATGAAAACATCTCTCAAAGCCGAAGTGGGGCATACGATTTCAACTTCACGGCGGCGGAAAATCGCACCGATCCACGGCCACCAATTCGGATGGATCCGTCCCTGGGGGCTAAAAATGATTCGTGAAAATCCAGCCGCGGCCACGGCCACCAATTCGGCCGGTCCCCAGGCATGGGCTATATGCGTGTGTGTCAGTCCGGAATAGCGAAGCCGGAAGATCGCCACGGGCAGATTGCCGAAAATCCCGCCGGGTCCGAGGCTGGATGTGGTCATCGACGTCTCGGGGCCGAGGCTTTTCAGCAACAGTTCCAGACATCGTTGGGTTTGAAAATCGCACCGGGCCGGATGGAGATGCAAAACGCCGAGCATGGTCGGCGATAACGGTAGCGGAAACGCGCGGAGGTGCAAATGATCGCCGGAAGCGCGGTACAATTGCCGCCAATGAAACGCTTCGGCCGATGGGTCATCACCGGGCTTGCGGCGTTATCGCTGGTGATTTTCCTGGCTGCGGGGGCGCTATGGGTGCGCAGCTACTCCAAGGCGGAAGATTTCCTATATTTCGGCTCTACCCGCTGTGCCGCCGTCCATTCTGTCGAAGGCAGGATCGCGTTCGTGCAGACGAACGCGATGTGGAGCAATCCCCATTTCGAGTATTCCTCTTTGACTCCACCACCCTCGCGCGATGCTGCGGACCCCCCTCACGGCCCACACTCGATGTGGAACCATCTGGGCTTCTACTTCAAGGGAAGCATCAGACCGCGCGGTAGCACTCCCCAGGACAATAACCTTGACCCAGGTATGAGTTTGCCGCCGATGGTTCGCTACACCGATATTGTCTTCCCCTTTTGGCTCCTGCTTCTACTCTTGGCGTTGCTGCCTCTCTGGAATTTCGTACTGCCGCTTCTTCGGAGCACACATCGTCCGCCAACCTATTGCGCCCGTTGCGGCTACGATCTCCGTGCCACGCCTGACCGATGCCCGGAATGCGGAACGGTTCCGCCGAAAAAGGAAGGCATTTCGAAATGAACCAGTGGGTTCACGGCCGACCGTCCATTTTAACCATCCTCCAACCGCTAAGGGAAAGAAGCCCTTGTCGCATTGACATGGTGTTGTTCGCGCGCGAGAGGTAATATGCCGCACATGGGAGCGAAAGTTATTTTCACTGTCATCTGTGTGGCCATCGTGATTCAGTTATGCACAGGGGCAACGATAATGAACCGCAGAGGTACATTGCGCGAAAAGGGCGGAATGATAGTCATACGTCGTAGCGAAGAACCGAGAATATTTTGGTATGCAATAGGCTTTCAGTGTCTCATATTAATCTTCTCGCTACTCTATATATGGCACGTTATTCGTTGAAACCGACCGATGCCCGGAATGCGGAACGATTCCACCGTCCAAGCAACCAATTTCAACCCGAACCGGGCACTCCATAAGAAAGCCACTGGCCAACCCAGCCCGCAGGGAATTGATAGAATTCCCGCTCAATGGGAATGCAAGTGCAAATGCGATGCGGGAGGTGCGTTCGTTCCTGGCCTTTATTGCCGAACGGTTGAGGGGAAGTGGAAGTGGGTGGAGGGGGTGCGGGGGAGTCCCGGCGCGCCGGGATTGGGGCCTTATGCGGTGTCGCCCGCCTCCCCTGCATCTGCGAATTCTGCATTTCTATTTTTTCGACTAACCGCAATCGTTCCAAGATTTTCCTTGGAATTCTTCATCTTTGCCGGCTATCCAAAAGAAACGTCACCGGCCCATCGTTGACGAGTGCAACCTGCATGTCCGCACCGAACTGGCCTGTTTCAACATTCACGCCCAGGGCGCGGACCGCGGCTGTGAGCTGATCGAATTTCTCCCGGCCGACGCTCGGGTCGGCGGCCGAGTCAAGGGATGGCCGGCGCCCCTTGCGGGCGTCGGCGGCGACCGTGAAGTTGCTGACCAGGAGAATCGAGCCGCCGATCTCGGTCACGTCGCGATCGAAATTGCGCTGGCCGTTGGCGAATATCCGCAGACCGGCCAGTTTTTTCGCGGTCCAGGCGACGTCGTGCTCCTGGTCCGTCGCGTGAACCGCCGCCAGGACGACCATTCCCTGTTGTATCCGGGCCACAACCTGGCCGCCGACCGCAACACTCGCCTCGCTGACGCGTTGGACGACGCAAATCATGGTGAGGAATGCTCCGGTCCCCTTGCCGCGATGGAAACCAACGTGCCGAAAGTTCGAGTTGGCGTGACGCGATCGATCCGCACGTCCACCAGGTCGCCCGTCGCGGCGGCGCCGACAGCGGTGGAGTCATTTTCAAAATGAACGTCGAAATATCGCTGGCAACGGCCGTGACGCCACACGCCCGGGGCTGAACGCTCACGTTCCACCAGCAATTGAACGGTCTGATTCACAAAAGTCGATCGGAAGTCCAGGCTGAAGGCGCCGGCTCGACGACGGAGCAAGTCGATTCGCCGGCCGACGATCGGTCCGCGCACAAAATCGCGTGGCCAGCGTGCCGCCGCCGTGCCGGGTCTGGGCGAGAACGCGAACGCGTGAACGTGGATGAATCGAGCGCGGTTGACGACATCGACCGTCTGCTGAAAAGCCGCATCGGACTCGCCGGGAAAGCCGACGATGACGTCGCTCGTCAGCGCCGGCCGATCGAATGCCGAGTAAAGGCGGTCCACAAGGCGCAGGAAATCGTCGCGCCGGTACTGACGATTCATTTTCCGCAAGATGGCATCGGAGCCGCTTTGCAGCGGAACGTGGAAATGCGGGACGATCTGCCAGTGCGAGCGAAGGGCGGCGAGCAGTTCATCGTCAAGATCTCCCGGCTCCAGGCTGGAAAGACGAAGCCGGCGAAGGCCCGGCACGTGCAGGCAAAGGGCGTCGATCGCGTCGGCCAACGGCCGGCGAGCGCCACCCGATTGCCGCCTGCGAAGAGCCGTTTCCCGACCGTATGCGCCCAGGAAAATGCCGGTGAGGACCAACTCGACGTGCCCGGCGTCCACGAGCTGCCTGGCCTCCCTGACCAATTCATCCAGCGGCTTGCTCCACAACAGCGGCCGGAGCTTGGGGATGATGCAATAGGTGCAATGCGCATCGCAACCGTCTTGAATCTTGAGAAATGCCCGCTGCTGCTGGTGCTGGCGTTGATGAAGCAACGGCAAAGAGCGCGTTCCGACCACGCCGAGCTTTTGCCCTTTCGCGCCCTCGGCGACGAATTCAGTGAGGCGATCGGAGACGTTATCGTGATGGGTCAAAACCAGATCAACTCCGGTCATTTGCCCGGCCGTCTGTTTGTCGCTGGTGGCCCAACACCCGGCGACAACGACCTTTGATTTGGCTCCGGTCCGCACCGCCCGGCGGACGGCTTGGCGGCTCTTGCTCGCGGCCTCCGCCGTTACGCTGCAAGTATTGACGATTCTCAATTCCGCGGCATCCGGATCCGACTCCGTCCAGCCATGGGATCGCAATAGCGAAGCCATTTGCTCGCTCTCATACTGATTGACTTTGCAACCCAGAGTCTGGATCGAAAACTTCGCCATGTTGATAGTCGAAGTATATCCAAACGGCCGAGGCTTACGGCTTCGGATCACGCCGCCAGCAACGGAAATGGGCATAACCCCCCGCCAAGCGGAGGGCTAACGGACCGGAAAAACAACACCGATCGTTTTTTATTGACACGGCTTCTTTGCGGGGGTCTTCGAATGCGGCTCCGCCGGCAATCCGTATTTTACGACAACGTGGTCCCATAATACGACAGCCATATCAACAATAAACCGCATCGCAAGTTATGCTCGGTCCATTTTTTATCTTGACCGTTCGCGCGACAACCATTTATAATGAAATTGGGGTGCGCGACATTCGGGAGAGAGAGATTGTGCGATGAAATCCCGGCGACTTTTGTACTGCGCCACGTCGTTCGCTTTGTTGCCCCTTGGACAAGCGTGGGGCCAAACCTATTACGTGAGCCCGACCGGCAACGACAACAACAGCGGCACTTCACCCAGCTCGCCGTGGCAATCTCTGTCGAAAGTGGATTCCACCAACTTTGCGCCGGGGTCGCAGATTCTCTTCCAGGCGGGGGGGAACTGGTACGGCCAGCAGCTCTCCGCCAGTTCCAGCGGAACGCCTTCGGATCCGATCACCTACAGTTCCTATGGCGCCGGCCCAAATCCGACGTTTTGGGGAAGCGTCATTGTGCCGGCTTCGTCGTTTGAGCCGGTTGCGGGTGAGCCGGATACCTATTTCTATCCGACGACCACTCCGGTAAACGCATTCTTGGTCAACCATCAATTCACGGACAACGCGAACCTTGTCAGCAACCAGACGACCGACGCGGGAAACATCAGCTACGTCGAGAGCACGCCGAACAGCAATTACTATGACCCCGATGGCGCCACGCCCGGCCTATACGTCAACACCGGTGGACCCGTCAAATCCAGCAACGTTTACACGGCCGCCATTCAGGACAACGTCGTCTTTAGCAACTACCAAAGTAACTTGGTTTTCAATAACCTTACGGTCGAGGAATCGGCCAAGTCCAACGGGGGTTATGGGTTCACGATTCAAGGCAGCACAAACGTACAGGTGTTAAACTCCACGTCTATCGCCGCCGGCAAGCATGCCTTTGGTGCGCTCGACAGCACGGGGGTTCTGGGCGAAAACCTGAACGCGAGTTACCTGATGCCCGACCAGGGAAACGGAGGCGCGACGGCGTTTGTCAGCTACGCGGACTACAACTATTCCAATACGACTTCACAGTGGATCAATGACACGTTCACCAATCCCAACGGGCCCTATCCGGCCTTCATTACGCATTGCACTCCCAGCGCCGCCGATCCCACGCCGATTGCCAGCGTCCTGGTTAAAAACATGATTGCCGACGGGGGGGGGATAGCGATTTCTACCGCGGGCAACGAACAGGTGAATATTATCGGGGGCCAAGTGACCAATGCGTCCATTGACATGGGGGGAAGCAATACCACCGTAAACGGCGTGCTTCTCACCGGCCCCGGTGCGCGAATAGACGTTGACAGCGGTGGAACGGGCAACGTGATAGAAAACACGATAATCAACGGCACCACGCCGAACTGGGAAGCGGGTATCGACGGCGCGATCACCGACGCCGGGCAGGGCACGGTGATCCGCTTCAATACGATCGTGCTTGGACAAGCGGCGGGCACGCTGGGCGCGGCAATCGGTTTGGAGAGCAACACCACCAACACCCAGATCTACGGCAACATCATCGACGCGCCTTATGCCGCGTTCTTCCAACGTGACGTTGGAACGCCCAGCATGAACGCGTTCGACAACCTTTTCGGCGGCACAAGCAATCCGAAAGTCATTTTTTTCGACGGTAGCAGCCCCGATAGTCCCGTCACCGATTTGCCGACGACCATCAGCGCCAGCGAGTTGTTCGGCGATCCCGGCTTCCTGGATCTGGCTGACGGCAATCTCGCGCTTCAGCCCGACTCCATTGCCGCGTACGTCTTTGATCCCACTACGGACGAATACGTGATGTACGATATCTACAATAACGTTCGCCCGTACGAACTGGCGAGTCTGGGCGCCATCGAGGAGACCGCGCCCAAGCTCACTCTCACTTGGACAAACGCGAGCAACAATGGCCTTTGGGATTCCGGGGCCAGTTCCAACTGGAACAACGGCGTCGGCACCGTGGTTTACACGGATCAGAGCACTGTTCTTTTCAACGATTCCAACGGGGGAAATTACGCCGTCACGCTGAACAGCACCGTCAGCCCCAGCTGGGTGGTGGTGAATAACAGCCTGGGCAACTACATCATCAGCGGCACCGGCAGCATCGCCGGCGCCGGCGCGCTTACCAAGTCCGGGAGCGGAACGCTGACGCTCAGGACGGCCAATAGCTACAGCGGCGGTACGTTCGTCTATGGCGGCACGCTGCTCATCGATCCAACCTCAACGCCCGCGACAACCAGCGCGCTGCCCGCGGGCGGCGTCTTCATCACCGGGGGAACGTTGCAACTGGCCTCCGGCGTCACTGCTGGCAGCGGCCCCGCCGCCACCAGCAGCGTGAACCTCACGGCGCTGTCAATCACCGGCAACGGCGTGCTGGACGTGAACAACGACCACCTCATCATCACCTACGGCTCCAGCGACCCCATCACCACGATCGCCGGCTATATCAAAACCGGCTACAACGGCGGCGGATGGAACGGCCCGGGCGTCATTTCCACGGCCGCACAAACCAAGACCAACGGCCTGCTATACGGCGTCGGCTATGCCGACGGAAATGACCACGTCGTCGCCGGCCTGTCCTCCGGCCAAATAGAAGTGGCCTACACGCTGCTTGGCGACGCCAATCTGGACGGCCTGGTCAACGGCTCGGACTTCAACATTCTGGCGGCGAACTTCAACCAGAGCGTCACCGGCTGGGACCAGGGCGATTTCAACTACGACGGCCTGGTCAACGCCGCCGACTTCCTCGACTTGGCGGCGAACTTCAACCAGGGCGTCAGCGGCGCGGCCTCGGCCGGCGACGTCGCGGCGCTGGACGCCTTCGCGGCAGCGAACGGATTGTCCTTGCCGACATCGGCCAACGTACCCGATCCCGCAACGGGATCGCCGCTGCTGATCGCCGGAGCCGGCCTGTTGACCCCCCGCCGACGAAAGCAATTGCCGTAACTCAAACGACGTCACGTCATGGGCTCACTCGCCCGCCGTTCGAGCCTGTGGCCCCGGGGCACTCGGGCAATTTGGACGCCGGCAAGTCGAAACGGGCCGACCTCGGTCAATTTGGGGGAACTTTCCACCCTCCCTGAGCGTCTAATAAATAACCGATTTTGTCGGCGGCTTTAATCGCTGTTGAACTCCTCCGGCAAAGCGGTTACATCTTAGGCTCTACCTGGCGGCGGTTGAGCTACCAGCCTGAGATATGTGCAAACAGAACCCCGGATTTAGCGGTAGATCGAGCAGCCGATCCGCCGCCCTTCCGCTTGCGAAAGTCACAGAGGAGTAAGCATGGCCAGCGCTCGTTTCGCCTGGGGAATCGACATTGGCAACCGGGCGTTGAAGGCGATCAAGCTCGTCCGAGGCGAAGCGGGGCTGCGCATCGATGATTTTGAGGTCATCGAGCATGAAAACGTCCTTTCAAACGCCGGCGATAACAAGGAAACGCTCATCCAATCAGCGCTGGCAAACTTTGTCCAGCGGCACGCCACCAAAGGCGGCGTGGTGGGCATCAGCGTCAGCGGCGTCTCCAGCTTCGCCCGATTCATCAAGCTCCCCCCGGTGGAACCCAAGAAAATCCCCGAGATCGTCCGGTTTGAGGCGATCCAGCAAATTCCCTTTCCGCTGGACGACGTGGAATGGAGTTACCAACTCTTTCAAACCCCCGACTCGCCCGACGTGGAGGTGGGCATTTTCGCGATGCGGCGGGAATTGATCAACGCACACATCAAGCACTTCACCGACGTGGAACTCAACGTGCAGGTGGTGCAGATGAACCCGCTGGCCGTTTACAACGCCATGTATCACGACAACCGTCTCCAGGGCACCACCATGCTCATCGACCTGGGGGCGGAGAACACCGACCTGATCATCGCCGACGGCGAGACCATCTGGCTGCGTTCCATCCCCATCGGCGGGAATAATTTCACCGAAGTTCTG
>Ga0181538_10002088_pt1 | contig 21293 bp, 17 predicted proteins | sample PEATcosm2014_Bin_40_FD_119773 | JGI IMG/M metagenome (GOLD analysis project Ga0181538, IMG submission 119773) | Peatland microbial communities from MTU Mesocosm Facility, Houghton, MI, USA - PEATcosm2014_Bin23_30_metaG | ecosystem: Environmental > Terrestrial > Soil > Wetlands > Peat | place... | reverse complement strand
TGGCTCCATGAGTTTCTGGCCTCCGTGAAAACCATTTATGCCTTCCAGCACCTGCAAGGAAACGAGTTCGAAGAAGGCAGTAGCGTACTCCACGCTCTGCGCACGAAATTGTGGGAGCGTGGAGACGCAATTTTGCAGGCCGACAGCGAAGGCTTCACGAACGAGGAAGGCTACCACATCGTCTGGCAGTTTTCCGACTCAGTCTCAGGCCCATGGAACATGGGCGTGCTGCAGGACGGTGTCTGGCGTCAATTCACGATGGACCTGGGCGACCCAGATCATCGCGCGGCTTTCCTTGAAGGCTCGGTGCCCGACGATTTGACCTCGACGCTCGGTGCAAGCTCTTAGGCCCAGACCGACCGCCTCTTCCCGGCGTGGTCTCCACGTCTGGCGTTGTGCCAGCCATCACCCGCCGCGCCGAAACCGATCCCATAAAATTGCATTGAGGAATTCACAACATGTCTCGTAAAGCACTGATTGCTGCCAATTGGAAAATGTACAAGACGCCGGCGGAAGCCAAGGCGTTTGTCGATACTTTTTTGCCGCTGGTTGCCGGGCACACGCGCGATGAGATCGCGCTGTTCCCTTCTCCGGTGTTGCTGCCAACCGTCGTCCCCGGCTGCAAGGGTTCGAATGTAGCCGTGGGCGCACAGAACATTCACTTTGCCGAGGAGGGCGCCTACACGGGCGAGACCTCGGTGCTGCAATTGCTGGCCGTGGGCGGCACGCATACCCTCATCGGCCACTCCGAGCGGCGGCAGTATTTTGCCGAGACCGACGAGATTGTGAACAAGAAGCTGCACACGGCGCTCAAACACGGTATTGTCCCGGTGGTATGCGTGGGCGAGGTGCTAGCGGAACGTGAGGCCGGCAAAACCGCAAGCGTGCTGGCAACCCAGGTGACAGGCGCATTTGTGGGCATCACGCCCGAGGCCGCCGCGCCGATTGTGATTGCCTACGAACCGGTGTGGGCTATAGGCACGGGCAAAACGGCCACGCCAGAGATTGCCGTCGACGCGCACAAGATCATTCGCGCCGAAGTCGCCAAGCTTCTGGGAGCCGACGTGGCCGCAGCCATGCGCATTCTCTACGGCGGCAGCGTGAAGCCCGACAACGCGACAGCGCTCATTGGCCAGGAAGAGATCGATGGAGCGCTGGTTGGTGGCGCAAGCCTGAAGCCGGATTCGTTCGCAGCGATTGTGAAGTATTGATGAGGCAGCGGAGTTAGCGGTGTTAGCGCCCGCACCTCTCACGAGCGGCGAGAACATGTAGCGCCGGTCTCCCACCCCAAGAAATGGTCTTTGTTTCTTGGGGTGGGAGACCGGCTGTAGCGGGGGTTTCCCGACCCTCGCAAGCTTTTTGCGCTACGCGTAGAAGCCCGCAATCCAGTTCTGCAGCAGCGCCGGGAAGCAGCCCATCACAACAACGGCGGCGGCAATCGCCAGCAGCACGCCAAGCGTGACGGGATGCGCTTTGATCGGCGTTTCGTCGGTCGCAGGCATCGCGTATGCGCGTTTGAGCACTTGCAGATAGTAGTAGAGCGAGACAGCGCTGAAGGCGATGGCGAGAGCGACGAGGGTCAGAGCTTCGTGTGGCAGCGAGGATAGCGACCCTGGCACGGGAAATGGTCCCGACCCCAGCGTGAGCACCGCTGCAAACAGATTGAACTTGGCCCAGAAGCCGACCAGCGGCGGAATTCCGGCAAGCGAGAGGAAGAGAACGAGCAAAACGGCGGCGAGCAGCGGATTGCGTTTCTGCAATCCCAGAAAGCTGTCGAGCTTGTCAGAGCCGGTAGCACGCTCGACAACACCGACCACACCGAACGCGCCGATGGTCGTCAGACCGTACGTGACGATGTAGTAGAGAATCGATTGCGCGCTCAGGCTCGACCACCCGAAGAACGCAAGCCCCAGCAGGATGTAGCCTGCGTGCGCGATGGCTGAGTAAGCAAGCAGACGGCGAACGCTCGACTGCGCCAGCGCCGCCAGATTGCCGAAGATCATGGATGCGGCAGAGAGCAGCATGAGGATAAACGGCCAGCCCGAGATGAAGCCGTAGGTCATGTGCGGAGGCGGCGTTCCAGGCGGGGTAACCGTGAAAGTGACGCGGCCGCCCGTCATATGCAACATCTTGGGAAACCAGAGGATTGCGTAGCTAATCGAGATTAGCAACGCGAAGCTTGCAACTTTCGAAACTGATGCGATGAAGGCGGCGGCGGGCGCGGGTGCGCCTTCGTAGGTATCTGGCGCCCAGAAATGGAATGGAACGGCCGCGATCTTGAATCCGAGACCCACGGCGATCATGACCAGGGCAAGAACCAGCAGCGGCGCGGCGCCGCGAGCCGATGCGAAATAGGTGCCTAAGACAACGCGAGGCAGGCTGGTTGAACCGCTAAGGCCGTAGAGATAGCTGAACCCGAACAGCAGAAACGCCGCCGACATGCCACCGAAGAGGTAGTACTTGAGGGCAGCTTCCGCGCTTTTGCCGGATTTCTTGGCGAAGGCAGTGAGGATATAGAGGCCAAGCGAGAGCAGCTCGAGGCCGACGAAGATCACGAGCAGATCCTGCGCCGCCGAAATGATGAGACCACCCGCCGCGGCCATCAATACTACGGAAACGTATTCGCCGGGATTGCGCGTGAATCCGGTATCGATGAAAAGCAGCAGCGTGAGCGCGGTGAGAACGAGAATGGCCACCTGCGCGACGGCTGCGGAGCCGCCTGCGGCAAGCAGAAGGTAGCTACCATTGCTGAGGCCGGCCCAACCCGCGGCATAAACGGCCCAGATCGCGGCTGCGCATCCGGCAACGCCGACGAGCGCGGCGACGGCGGTGCGCATTTGATTCCCGGCCTTGCGCAGGAAGCCGAGATCGAAAACGATCACGAGCAGCGCGGCGATTTCGAGAGCCGTTTCCGGCAGCGTGGCGCGGAAGAGAGCGGCGTAGTTCATTGCGCGCCTCCCGCGAGCAGCGTTTTCACGGCGGGCTCGATCTGGTCGAGCAATATCCGCGGGTAGAGGCCGACGGCAAGCGTGCAGAAGCCGAGCAGCGCGACGCCGGCGATCTCAGGCCAGGTGATGGGCGCGAATTTGTGCTCCTGCTCCGCTTCAAGTTCATGCGGGGTGGGCAGTGTGTCACTGAAGAATGCCTTTTGCAGTGCGCGCCAGATGTAGGCCACGCCAACGATAATGCCGATGCCGGAAACGATCGTCCACCAGGGGTTGGCTTGCCATGCGCCAACCATAACCTGCAGCTCGGCGACAAAGCCGGAGAAGCCAGGCAAGCCCATCGACGCGATACCGGCAAGAACAAAAGCCCACGCGGCGAAGGGTAGTCGGCGCGAGAGGTGCATGGGCTCGAGCTCGGCAAACTGGCGCGTGTGCGTGCGGTCGTAGACCACGCGGCCAACGATGGCGAAGAGCAATCCGGCAATGATGCCGTGCGAGAACATTTGCAGGACTGCGCCGTCGACGCCGATCTGGTTGAGCGTCATCAGGCCAAGCAGCACGAACCCCATGTGGCTGACGCTGGAATAGCCAATGACAAATTTGAAATCGGTTTGCGCCAGAGCGACCAGCGCGCCATAGACGATGCCGATCACGGCGAGCCACGCGAAGACGTCACGCCAGGAACCGATGCCGAGCAAAGAAAATCCCCAGGGATCGAGGCCGTGAGGCAAGAGGCCGATGCCGACTCTGAGACAACCATATGCCCCGAGCTTCATGACCACGCCGGCAAGCAGCATCGACGCGGCGGTGGGCGCAGCGACGTGGCCGGTAGGCGCCCAGGTGTGAAAGGGCCACATGCCTGCGAGAATCCCGAAGCCCACGAAGACCAGCGGGAAGCACCACATCTGGAAGCTGACCGGCAAGCCCGCGCTCGCAAGCGCGGCGAGTGTCGTCGAGTGCGAGCCGGCGGTGACGTAGGCGGCAAGCAGGCCGATGAGCACCATCGCCGAGCCGACAAAGGAGTAGATCGCAAGCTTCATCGCGCCATACTCGCGGCGCGTCGAGCCCCAGATGGCAATGAGGAAGTATTTGGGAACGATGGCGATTTCGTAAAAGACAAAGAGCAGGAAGAGATCGCCGCTCAAAAAGACGCCGTAGACGCCGCCGATGAGCGCGAGATAAAACGCGAAAAACTGATTGGTTCGCAGGTCGACGTTCCAACTAAAGAGCACGCCCGAGACCGAGGCGATGCCGGTGAGCAGGACCAGCACGCGGCTGATGCCATCAGCAGCGAGCAAGAAGTGGATGCCCATGGAAGGCACCCAGAGCGCGTCGACAAACACCTGGCGCCCCTGCCCAGAGCCCGCAGCGTAGCCCGCAACGGCGAGGACGAGACCGGCCACAGCCACGGCGAGCGCGAACCACCGCGCAAGGACGGGCCTGTCCTTGGGCAGCAGCGCCGCAACCAACGCGCCGGCGAACGAAATGTAGATGGTCCAGGTCACACTAATCGGGGCCATTCTTTAAAATCTCCAGTGCGCCAGCAGGTATTGAACCGTGGGATTGATGGTGTTCACGATGAGCTGGGGCACAAGGCCGAGCAGAAACATGAGACCAATGACGGGCGCGAGAGCCATGCGCTCGCCGTGATGCAGATCGGGGAATGCGGCCCAGCGTTCCGGAACGGGGCCGCTGAAAACTTTTTGAATCACGGTGAGAATCACAACGGCGGTGACGAGCAGCCCCAGTACCGATACCGTCGCCGCAATCCACGACAGCGGAAAGACGCCGCGGAAGATAAGGAACTCGCCAACAAAGCCGTTCAGGCCGGGCAGACCGAGCGAACTAAAAAGCGCGATGCCCATGAGTCCCGCGAATACTGGCGCGGGCTTGCGCAGACCACCGAAGTCGTTGATGCCGCGCAGACCGCCGGAGCGGAACTGGATCATGGAGATGAACCAGAAGAGCGCGGCAGCCGTGAGTCCGTGGTTGAACATCTGCAGGATGACGCCGTTCAGCGCCGCGGCCTGGTTCGCCTGTTGCGCCGCGCCCGCTGCGGGAACCGCCAGCGCGAAGATGCCGAGCAGGCAGTAGCCCAAGTGATTGATCGAAGAGTACGCGAGGACGCGCTTGAGATCGGTTTGCGCGGCCGCAGCCCACGCGCCCATGACAACAGTTGCGGCGGCAAGAAAAAGCAGCGGCGTACGCATGGCGGAGATCTGCGGGCCGAAGATCGGAATGGCGATGCGCAGCAGGCCGTAGACGCCCATCTTCGACATGGCGCCGGTAAGCAGCATGGTGACGGGCGAAGGCGCCTCAGCATACGCGGCGGGCAGCCAGGTGTGGAAAGGCATGAGCGGCACTTTGACCGCGAAGCCCGCGAGCACGCCGACGGCGAGCCACGGCATTACAGGCCCAAGATGCGCGGTCACCATTTGCGCGAGCTGGCCAGACGCGGCCATTTGCGTGAGCTGGATGAAGTCCATGGTGCCCGGCGCGTCTTTGCTTGTTGTCGCGTAGAAGATGGCGAGGAACGAGAGTAAGAGCGCCACCGATCCGGCCATGGTGTAGATGAAAAATTGCGTGGCCGCGGGACCGCGTTTGGAGCCGCCCCACAACTTGATGAGGAAAAATGCGGGGATGAGGCTGAGTTCCCAGAACAAAAACCAGTGGAAGAAATTGAGCGCGGTGAAGGAGCCGAAGAGGCCGGCTTCGAGCGTCAGCACCAGTCCGAAAAAAAGTCCCGGCATGTGGTGCACGCGATGCTGCGCAGCATCGACCGCCATCAGCGTGACAATGGCCGAGAGCACGAGCATAAGGCCGCCGAGGCCGTCGACTCCGAGGTGATACTCGATGCCCAGCGAAGGCGCCCATGCCGCGCGCTCCACCAGACCGATGCTGCCGTCGGCGGGAATGCGGGTCCAGACGAAGAGCGAAAGCAGCAGGCAGGCCAGCGTGGTGAAGAGCGCCACAACGCGCGCATGACGGCCAGAGAAGAGCGCGATGGCCGCGCCAATAAGCGGCAGCACGGTGAGCAGCGTCAGGATTGGGAACGCGAGCACGTTCATGGCCGGCTGCTCCAGAGAAGAATCGCGACGAGCGCGACCACGGCCGCGGCCAAAATGCGCAGGTAATTCTGCACGCGGCCGCCTTCGACGCGCGACAGCAGGCCGCCGCCCGAGGAAAGCTCCTCACAGGTTTTGTCGAAGCCGCCGTCGACCCAATCGATGTCGAGCAGGCGGTTGAGCTGCGCCCAAAGGCCGAAGAGCCACGCGACGACGGCGACGATGCCGCCCCAGATGCGGCGGTCGAGCCAGTCGGCCACGCGCGCCCACCACGCATAGAAAGCAATCACGGTGACGCCGTAGAACTCGTCGACGTAGAGGCGATCGCGCAACGGAGCCCACAGCCACGGCGCCGAGCGCTCGAGCGCGTCGGGAGCTTCTGGCTTGGGCGACTTGTCGCCGTAAAGCCGCCATCCGAGGCCGAGACCGAGAAAAACCACCAACGACGACATGAGCATGAGTAGGCCGAGTCCGGGCTCGGCGAATCCGTGCCAACTAAACGACGCGGTGCGGTTTTCAAGGAACGCGTGGAACCACGGCCATGCCGGGGTTCCGATAACGCCGAGCGTGATGGCGAAGAACGCGAGAATGGCGAGCGGCAGCGTCATCACCTTCGGGCTTTCGTGCGCAGCTTCGTGGCCGCGCCATTGGCCGAAGAAAACGTAGCAGACCTGGCGCGTCATGTAGAACGCGGTGAGCAATGCGCCGAAGACGAGCAAATAAAACGGGCCTTGCGAGATGTCCCAATGCTTCGCGGCTTCGAGAATGCCGTCCTTCGACCAGAATCCGGAGAAGAAGATGGGAAATCCGCATAGCGCCAGCATGCCGATGGCATAGGTAATGAAAGTGAGCGGCATGTCGGCCCTCAAGCCGCCCATGCGGCGGATGTCCTGCTCCTCGTGGCAGCCGTGAATAACCGAGCCCGCGCCGAGGAATAGTAGCGCCTTGAAGAAGGCGTGCGTGATGAGGTGGAACATGCCGACGGCGACGCCGCCGAGGCCGAGACCGGCCATCATGTAGCCGAGCTGTGAAATAGTCGAATAAGCGAGGATGCGCTTGATGTCGTTTTGCGCGACGGCAATGAGCGCGGCGAAGACCGCGGTGGATGCGCCCACCCAGGTGACGACGGTGAGCGCCGCGGTGGTTCCATGGGGCGCGGCGCCGATTGACATCAACGGATAAACGCGCGCCACGAGAAAGACGCCCGCGGCGACCATGGTGGCCGCGTGAATCAGCGCGGAGACGGGCGTGGGGCCCTCCATCGCATCGGGCAGCCAGACGTGCAAGGGAAGCTGGCCGCTCTTGCCCACGGCTCCGGCAAAGATCAGCAGGCCGATGGCGCCGGCGGCGCTGAGGCCCAGTCCTGCGTGCTGCGAAAGCAAATTGACGAGGGCAAGCCCTTCCAGCGAGCCTACACCGTGGTTGTAGAAGAGCAATGTGCCGGTCTGCGTAAAGAGCCAGACAATGCCGAGAAGAAAGAAGATGTCGCCGACGCGTGTGGTGACGAAGGCTTTTTTCGCTGCGGCCGCGGCGGAGGGCTTCTGATACCAGAAGCCGATGAGCAGATAAGAGGTGAGGCCGACGATCTCCCAGCACATGAAGAGCAGCAGCAGGCTGTTGGAAATGACCACGCCCAGCATGGCCCCGGCAAAGAGCGACATGAAGCAGAAGAAGCGCGTGAAGTTTTCATCGTGAGCCATGTAGCCCACGGAGTAGATGAAGATGAGCAGGCCAACGAAGCTCACCATCACGAGCATGATGGCGGCGAGCGGATCGAGGACCCAGCCGAGATCGACGGTGGAGGAGCCGAAGCGAAACCAGGTGAAATCAACGATGTCGTGGAAACCAGGGTTGAACCCGAAGTGCAAAAGTAGATTCCGCGTGTCGATCACGTAGCTCAGCGCCGCAATCGAAAGCAGAAGCGAACAACTTAGCGACCCGATTGCGAGACACGATGAAACCGTGCGGAACCTCTGTTTAAGCAGGGAAATTACTCCTGCGGCCAGGGCTGGCAGAACAGGAATTAGCCAAAGCCATCTCACGATCCAAGCCTGAGGAGGGATAGGCAGGTCCTTGACGTTCAGCAGGAGAAGGTCGTTCTGTATCAACATTCGTTCACCCCTTCATCCTGTTGATCTTGTCGAGTTCGGTGGTATTGGATTGGCGATGGATGGCGATGACGAGGCCCAGGCCGACGGCAGCTTCGGCCGCGGCTACGGCAATGGAGAAAATGGCGAACATCATGCCGGTGAGCGCCTCAGGATGCGGGCCGAAGCGCCAGAAAGCGATCAGGTTGAGATTGGCAGAGTTCAACATGAGCTCAATGCCGATGAGCACCAGAATCGCGTTGCGGCGCACCAATGCACCAGCGAGGCCGATGGCAAAGAGCAGAGCGGCAACGAGAAGATAACCGGCGAGCGGAGTTGTCACGCCCATACTCATCAACGGGGCCTCTCTTTCTCATGCATGGCCACGATGACCGCGCCAATGGTGGCCGCGGTAAGCAGCAGGCCGACAATCTCCAGCGGCAGCACATAGCGGCCCACCAGCGCGTTGCCGATGTCGCGCACGGTGACGGCTGGAGCGGCGGTTTGCTGCGGCACGGCGCGGACACTTTGCAACACGGCCCACGCGAGAACCGCAAAGACGCCGGCGGCAATCACCAGGCCGACAAACCAGCTACGGCTGAAGACGCCGTCTTTGGGCAACTCGGAGCCGCGCGTAAGCAGAATGGCGAAGACAATCAGGATGGCGACGGCGCCGATGTAGACGAGAATCTGCGCAAAGCCGGCGAACTGCGCGTCGAGCTGCAAAAACAGCAGCGCCAACCCGGCGAAGGCCACCGTGGTGGCGAGAGCGCAATGCACCAGGTGCTTGAGCAGCACAGCAGCCAGACCGCCGCCGATGGTGATGGCCGCAAGCAGATAGAAGACGACGTTCATGGATGGCTCCTATTCAGCATAGCGGTATCTCCTGGGCCCGAAGTGCTCGCTGCGCATCTCCACGCGGCCCATGAACACGTACACCGCGACCAGAATCGCCGTGCAAACCACCCAGCGCATCCAGCCCTCGCCCATGAAATGCCAGAGCGCGGTCACGATGAGATTGAGCAGCGTGTAGGGCAGACAGAATTTCCATGCAAAGTTCATCAGCTGGTCCTGGCGCAGGCGGGGCAGCGTGCCGCGCATCCAGATGAAGACGAAGATCGACATCATCACTTTCGAGAAAAACCAAATCCACGAAGGAACGAAAGTGAGAAAAGAAAACGGCGCCGACCATCCGCCCAGGAAGAGCGTGGTGCCGAGACCGGAGATGGAAAACATGGCGAGATATTCGCCGAGAAAGAAAAGCGCGAACTTGAAGCCTGAATATTCGGTGTGATAGCCGGCGACCAGCTCCGACTCTCCTTCCGGCAGATCGAAGGGCGAACGATTGGTCTCGGCCGTCGCGGCGATGGCGTACATCACAAATCCGGCCAGACCCCAGGGCGTGAAGATGTACCAGTGAGGAAAGATGCCGGTGTAGCTGTTCTGCGCATCGACAATCTTCGGCAGCGAAAGCGAGCCGGCAATCATGACCACGGAGACGCTCGAAAGCAGCAGCACCACTTCGTAGCTGATCATTTGCGCCACGGCACGCATGGCGCCCAGCAGCGAATACTTATTGCGGCTGGACCAGCCAGCCATGAAGACCGAAAGCTCCGTGGAAACGCTCATGGAGAAGAAAAAGAGCAGGCCCGCGTCCAGGTCGACCAGCACCATGTTGCGGCCCATGGGCAACACGGCAAACTCCATGAAGACTGCGACCACCAGCGAGAGCGGCGCAAGAAAATGCACCACAGCATTAGCGCTGAAGGGCACAATGTCTTCCTTGATGATTGCCTTGATGCCGTCGGCGATGGGCTGGAAGAGGCCGTAGGGGCCGACGCGGTTGGGGCCGAGACGATTCTGAATGCGGCCCAGGCCCTTGCGCTCAAACACCGTGGTGAGCGCGAAGAGGCCGGGAAAGACGCAGACAATGGCGATGACTTCCAGCACGATACCGGTGGCAGGACGCAGTGCCGCGGGCAAAAAGCCGACGAGCCAGTTGCGGAGGATGATGAAGATCTGGTCGAGATCGGTGAAGAGGGGCGATGTCGCCATGGTCTAGCTTCCTCCTCCGGCGGGTGGTGCAGGCGGTGCGGCAGCTTTGGCTGCAGCAGCTTCGGCCGCGGCTCTGGCCTTGGCTTCTACCTTGGCCTTTTCCTCGCCCAGGCGCGCATCGACCTCTGATGCTTCAGTGGGATGGATCGAATGATAGTACTCGTTCGATCTGGCCAACTGCTTGCGATCGTAGAGCAGGCCGCCGAAGCGATCGTCGGTAGCCAACTCGAACTCGGTGTCCATTTTGATAGCCTCGAACGGACAAACTTCAACGCAGATCTGGCAGCTCATGCAAACCGAGATATCGATGTCGAAGCGCGTGGGGTAAAACTGCTGCTTGCCCACATAATCCGGCTTCTTGTCCTTGCTCTTGTCGATATAGATGCACTTGGGCGGGCACTCCTTCTCGCAAATCTGGCAAGCCACGCAACGCAAGCCGGCTTCCCAGTCCACTCCGTCGTATACCAGAAAGGGAAATACACGCGCGGCTTCGACGGTAGGAATCCGCTGCTCCGGATACTCCACCGTGGTCAGCCGTTCTTTGGAGACGTAGCTCAGGAAGAAATTCTTCGCCGTCTCCGCCATTCCCTTCAGAATTCCCTCACCTAGCAATGCATCCTCCGAAATCGTGGTTCGTGAACCGTGGTTCGTGGTCCGTGGCTGCTGGATTTTGAGCGGCGGAGCCAACGCTGCCCGCTCGATGTTCACGAAACACGATCCAGGAATCACGAATCACGACTCACCTATCCACTTCTCCGAGCACAATATCCACGCTGCCAAAAATCAACACCACATCGGCGACGTTGCTGCCCAGGCACATATCTTCGAGAACCGTCAGATTGATCAGGCTGGGCGGGCGCACGCGATAACGATAGGGGTTCGGCCCACCGTCGCTGATAAGATAAAAACCCAGCTCGCCCTTGGGCGCTTCGATGCGGCCATAGGCCTCGCCCGGCTTGGGCCGGAAACCGCGAATCTTGGCTTTCGGATCCATGATGGGCCCGCCGGGAATTTCCTTGAGCGCCTGCTCAACAATCCGGATCGACTCGCGCATCTCCAGAATGCGCACCATGTAGCGGTCGTAGACGTCGCCATGATCGCCCAGCGGCACGCGAAACTTGAAGCGATCGTAGATGCCGTAGCGATCGACCTTGCGAATGTCGTAATCGACGCCCGATGCGCGAAGCATGGGCCCGGTGACGCCGGCGTTCACGGCCAGATCCGGCTTGAGAATACCCACGCCCTGGCAGCGCGCCATCAAAATCTCATTCGATGACAGCAGCGTTTCGAATTCGTCCACAAACTGAGGCAGGCCGGCAACCACCTTGCGCGTCGCGTCGAGCCAGGCCGCGGAAACATCCACGCGGCAGCCGCCAAAGCGCATGTAGTTGCACATCATGCGCGAGCCAGTGAGCGACTCAAAGAGGTCGAGAATTTTCTCGCGCTCCTTGAACGCGTACATCAGAGGCGTTCCGCTGGCGCCCATCTCCTGAATCAAAAACCCAATCGACGAGGCGTGATTCTGAATGCGCGTGAGCTCGCCAAGAATGACGCGAATGTACTCGGCGCGCTCGGGAACCTGCTGCGCGACAAGCTTTTCCACGGCCAGCGCGTAGGCCCAGTTGTTGGTGAGCGAGCAGATGTAATCGAGGCGGTCCGTGTAGGGCATCGACGCCAGATAGCTGGCCTGCTCGGCGATCTTCTCGTGATTGCGGTGCAGGTAGCCGAAGACCGGCTTGAGGCGTACGACACGCTCGCCGTCGAGCGCCAAGTCCATGCGGAAGACGCCGTGCGTCGATGGATGATGCGGCCCCATGGCGACTTCCAGCAGCTCGCCTTCGCCGTCGGGCGCAATCACCGGCGGCCGGTTCCAGCCGTCGATCTTCTCCGTCTTGGTCTCCGTTGGACTCATGCGACGTCGGACCCCTGTTCCCTGTTCCCTGTCCCCTGTTCCCTGCTTTGGCGTTCATGCGCCCGCGCCAACACGTGATCGTGCGGTGTGGGCTCGTACTCGTAATCGTCCGGCTCCCCGTAATCCTTGCGCATGGGGTGATCCTTGAACCCATCCCACATCAACAGGCGGCGCAGGTCCGGATGGCCGCGAAAAACAATCCCATAAAGATCGAAAACCTCGCGCTCCTGAAATTCGGCCGAGCGCCACACCGGCGTCAGCGAAGGCAACTCCACCTGATCGCTGCGGTTCGCGGTCTTCATGCGAATCACCAGCGGCCCGTGCTTTTTCGCAATGGAATAGAGGTGGTAGACGGCCTCCAGACAGCCCGGCTCGACGCGCTTGCGGGTTTCTTCAACGGCTTCCTCGACTGATTGCTCGACTCCGTCAACAGTTTTCGTGACCGTTCGCGTCACTTTCACTTTTTCTGCAATCTCTTTGTCGGGCCAGTCCACTCCCGAAACATTCGAGAGGAAGTCGAGGGTCAGATCCGCGTCGTCGTGCAAAAACGTCGCCACAGCAACGGCGCTCGCGGGCGCGATGCGCAGCGAGTGTTCCGCGGCCGGGCCGGGATTGGGCACAAACTCCACGCCCGCGCCGGGCACCGCCGCCTCAATCGCCGCTTTGATTTCTTCTACCGTCTTCATTTCAGTTCACAGTTCGTAGTTTCGCGTTTGCTCGTTCCGAAGTCCCTTAGTCCCTAGTCCCTTAGTCCCTGTATTTGCACCGGCCAAACGCCCTGATTCGAGGTGGGCTCCAGATCGTGCTCGCCCTGTTCGGGCACGGGAAACTCGCCCTGCGCATTGGCATCCAGATAGCGCGGGCGATCCGGGCCGGTCAAATGCTGACCGTCAATTTTTTTCTGCAGCGTGATGAAGGCCTGGATGAGCGCCTCCGGCCGCGGCGGGCAACCAGGAATATGCACATCGACGGGAATGTAACGGTCGATGCCTTTGAGCACGTTGTAGCCCTGCTTGAACGGCCCTCCCGAAATGGCGCATGCGCCCATGGCGATCACGTAGCGCGGCTCGGCCATCTGGTTGTAGAGGCGCACCACCTGCGGGGCCATCTTCTTGGTCACGGTGCCGGAAACAATCATCAGATCGGCCTGGCGCGGCGAAGGACGAAACACTTCGGCGCCAAATCGAGCCAGATCGTAGCGCGCCATGGTGGTCGCGATCATCTCAATGGCACAGCAGGCAAGGCCGAACTGCATGGGCCATACCGAGCTGCGGCGTCCCCAGTTGTAGAGCTCTTCGATGGTCGTAACGAAGATGCCCTGCTTGCCCAGCTCGATCTTGAGGTTTTGATCAACTGCCATTGTCGCTCCAAGTGAACCGAGTGAATAGAGTGAAGGGAGTGAATGGAGTGAACGAGTGAAGGCCGGGGACCCCTTGCTTCACTTTTTCGCTTGTTTCACTTCCTCACTTCTCTCACTTTATTCACTTCATTCACTTCTTCACTGGTCTCGGTCCGCCTGCGGCGGATCACGCCCACGTCAGCACACCCTTGGCCCAGGCCCAGGCCAATCCCTCGACCAGGAGCAGCACAAACACCAGCATGGCTGCGCAGGCCGCCGCGCTCAGTCCCGTAAATGCCACCGCAAAAGGCAGAAGAAAAACGGCTTCCACGTCGAAGATGAGAAAGATGATCCCGTAGAGGTAGTAGGCCGAGCGGAACTGCACCCAGGCGTCGCCCTTTGAAACCAGGCCGCACTCGTAAATGGCGTTCTTGATCGGGTTTGGCTTGAGCGGCGCAAACACCCTGGCCCAAAGCCATGCCAAGGCCAGCGGAGCTAGCCCAAAACCCAGCGCCGCCACAAACAAAACTGCCAAAGAAAAGTATGGACTGGAAGCCATTGCGGGAAGATAACCCTTCTAGTCCAAGCTACCAGTTTGGGGCCGGTTTTGGCGATGAGCTTAGAGCCGTTTCCTCCCGTTCAAGCCCCGATTTCCACCATTTATCTCACTTTATGAACCGTTGGCTGGAGGCCTGCCGCGGCCTCGCGGAATGCGCCTACCAGCTGACCACCGTCACGGAGAATGGCTCCAGTTTGATTGTGCCCGCGGTGAGCTGCACGCCCCGCGCCGGCCCGTCGCCGGTCTCCGGATCGACCGCAAGTGCTGTTGCCTTGTCCGCATCGGACAGGGCAACCGCGATCTCGCGATTCCGTTTGTTCACAAGCAAAAGCTTGCGCCCGCTGGAAGTAACGAACGCCTGCGCGCTCACGTCGCTCGAATGAAGCGCCGTTTCCACGAGCTTGTCGCCGGGATGAAATGAATCCTTGATGAGCTTGAGCACCCAAAAGCGCGCGTTGGGTTGATTGCTCGTCCAATCCATCATGCTCACGCTGGGAAATTGTGTGGGATAGCCGACAAGCTGCGACTCACCCACAACATCGATCTGCAAGCGCGAGAGCTCGATGAAAAGATCGGCATAGAGCGCGCCGGCAAGATTCCAGTAAGCGGCGGGAGGCGGGACATTGTCGCCGGACTTATTGTCCGTGGGTAGAATGACGCCCAGTTCATCCAGATCGGTCATCGTTTGAGGCGAAAGCCGCTTGCGAATGGCCTCGACGTAGCGAACAGTGTTCAGAAATCCAGCTTCCTGATCAAAGAAGGTGTACTGCCAGTGGTCCAGCGTTTCCCCGCTCACCGGTGAAGCATAGAAATGATACGAAATCATGTCGAGCGGAATGCCCGGCTTGTGGTTGGCGGGATTCAGGAAATATTCAAAGAGCTTCTCGTCGCGTCCCGGAGCCGCGAGCGCCAGACCCACGAACTTTGTCTCCGGCGACACCTTATGAATCGCGCCGGCAATCGCGTCGTAGCGCTCCGTGTACTGTTCAGGTGTCATGTTGTGCTCGAAATCGACTTCGTTGAGCACTTCCCACCACGCCAGCTTGTAGTGATAGCCGGACTCGTGCCGCACCCCGTTTTCGTCGCTGAATCCACCGTTAACGTACCAACTGACCAGCCGCGCGTAGTAATCTCCGAGTCCCTTTCCGCTGGGATCACGCAGCTCCGTACCTTGCGTATAGTTCCAGACTGCCTGGTTCGGGTCTGCCGGATAAGTGACGGGCTTCTCGGTTTTGAAGAGCCATGCCGGAATGGTGCTGAAGTTGACGATCGCGGGATGGCCATCGGTCGCGGCCAGAAAATCCTTCGTCATGGGGTCGATGAGGCTGAAATCCCAGCTGGTCTTTTGCGATGTCGGCGGTTCGAGTTCGGCGACGGCGAGCTTTGGATAAGGCAACCACGGCACATAGCGCACGTAATCTGCGCCCAGTTCCTTCACCGCCTTGTAGGCAGCCTGACTCAGCGGCTCGCCGGGACGCAGCGGTGGGTTCACGACCACCTGCAGGGTTGGCGTAGTCTTTGAAACCACCGTAACTTTGTCCCAATAAATGCCCACCTGCAACGGTTGCTGGGCTTTGAGCGCTGCAGCGCCAAATGTGCAGGCTGCGACCAGGGTCAAAAGGCAAAGACAAGAATAGGTTTTCACAAAATCCAGCTTTCTCATGGAACATTGCTCCCGCGCGATACATGCGAACCCGCCAGCCATCTTAGCATTGCAGCGAATGAACCGTCCGACGCAGTCAATCGTTGGTAGCGTCCTAACTAGCCGTGCTTTGTGTCAGGGCGCGGCTTCAGCCGCGCCGAAAGATCAGCAAAATGAACTGGGGCTTTAGCCCCTCCCAATCGCTAATCGTCGTCATCGTCGGCGGATTTCTTTGTGTGCGCCTTCAACATCGCCGGCACCGGCGCGTTGCCCATCGCATCCTTCCACAGAATCACGTTGAGCTTTTCCGTAGGCGCGCGATCCTCGTGGCTGAAGTCCATCTTCATGCTCGCTTTGGCGCCCACCGCGTTTTTTGCATTAGCCATATAGATGAGGCCATTGTCGCGGCTGGTCACGTCGGCAACGTAGGGCGGCTGATCGCCGGGGCCGGTGAACAGCGTAGAGATGAGCGACGAAAAGGCGTCGTTGTTGTTCATCGGCGGCAGGCCGAGCAGCGATTCCATAGTGCGAATGACGCTGACCGTCGAATAAAAACGAGAATCGGCGAATGCTTTCCCGTTTGGCCCGTGCGGCGCGTACTTGCTCACGACCAGCGCGATCGAGCGGTGCGCGTCCACGTGGTCGGCACCGTTTTGCGCATCGTCTTCCAGAATGAAGAAGGCAGTATCGTCCCAGTACGGCGAGTGCGAGATGGCCTCGACGGCGCGGCCAACGGCGAGATCGTTGTCGGCAACAGAGGATTTGGGAGTGGGCCCGCCGGGCCGCGTTCCCGCCGTGTGATCGTCGGGCAAGCGCAACATGATGAAGTTGGGCATAGTGTCGTTGCCCTGCGCGCGATCGACGACCCACTGCTTCAGGTGGCGCAGGAAAATGTCGACGCGGATCTGATCGGGGACCATGAGATTGAAGTCCGGGGCTTCCGGCGCGAAATGGCCTACCAGTTCCGGCTTCGTGGCCACGTTGCTGGCGATGAGCGGAATGGGCCAGGGAAACTTGTTCACGCCGCCGCCCCACTCCGCAGGCAACCGTTCGCCGGGAGCCACGGCCTTGCGCGCACACTTGGGTCCGGCCAACATGGCGCCGAGCGAAGAGTCGGCGACTGCCCCCTGACCGCAAAAGGTCGTCGAGATGAACTCGGCGAAGTGATAGTAGCTCTTGCCATGCGCAGCGAGATTGGTCCAGAGATAGCCGCTGGCCGGCTCCTCCACGTCGGGAATCCTTTGCAGCAGCGGATAGCCGTCGGCCACCACGCCCTCGTAGTCGTACGTGCGTTGCCCGCTGCGGTAATTGTGCGGCCATGTCTTCTCCAGATAATCGGTGCCGATGGCCGCGGTGGACCAGACGTGCCCGTCGCCGGAAACTTCGCCGGAGTCGAAGAAGTTGTCGAGCACGCCGAACTGCAGAGCCAGTTTGTGCTGGTTGGGCGTAACGGACTGGCCGTACATTGCCCACTTGGGGTCGCCGTTGCCCACGGCTTTCCCGTCCTGCGTGAGGTCGCCCAGGATCTGATCGTAGGTACGATTTTCCTTGATGATGTAGATGACGTGCTTAATTCGGTCGCCGCTGCCGGCAAATGCGATTTTTCCCTGCGCGGCCTTCATGCGATTCTCCGCCAGCACAGTTTCGGTCCAGCCAGAAAGATGGCTTGCGATCTCCTGCTCATCGAGCGTGGCCAGCGAGCCGTAGAGAAGGTTTCCGATGTAAGTGCTGGGACCGCGCCGGCCGCCGGGCTGCGACTCTATGACCCTTTGCGGAAAGTCGTTCGGCCCGGTTCCCTTGCCTTTGGCGGTTGCGAGATAGAGCTTGCCACCGGCGGAAGAAGGAAAGAAGCCGATCGACATCGGCATCCACTCCGTAGGAATGAAGCCGTCGGACTCGACCATGCCGTTCTTCGCGGCCCTGGGCGTCAGTTTGCCGGTGTCGAACACGGCAACGGAATCGGTGCCCATGTTGGCCGCGTAGAGCCGGCTGCCATCGCGGTTGACGGTAACAGCCACCGGCTCCGCGCCGAAGTAGCTCTGCCCCGGCAGTCGCGTATCGAAGTAACCCTTCACCGAAAACTGCCCGGCGCCCACGTTGACCGCGGCCACTACGTCGCGATTCGAAAGCGCCACGTAGAGCGTTTTCTGGTCGGGCGAGAAGGCGAAGTCGCAGGGATGCGTGCCCGGCGCGATGGGACTCGAGGGCTTAAGCAGGGCCAGCTTGCGCACGACCGTGCCACGCGCGAGATCGAGCTCGACAATCTCCGATGCATTCCACAACGCGACGAAGGCGCGCTTTCCGTCGCGCGTTACAGCCGCGGCAATGGGATAGGTGGCGGGCACGGCATCGGATTCGGAGAGATCGAAACGCTTTTCGATGGAGCCGGTCGCCACGTCGAGAAGCACCGCATCGTCGGAGAGATTTTCTGCAACCAGCAGCTTCTCGTGGCCCGCCGCGCCCAGCACCGCAATCGCAGCCGGGTAGGGCACGCCCCGGTCGCTGTCTGTTCCTTCGGGCAAGCGCGTCTTTCGCCCCGGCGGCAGTGTCGCCACGGGCAGAGGAATCAGGTGCTCGGACGCAATCCTGCCTTCCTTGAAGCTATAAACCAAAATTCCGCTGCCCGTGTTGCCCGGGCCTTCACCTTTGGGGTCGGACAGCGAAGCCATGCTGGCGTAGATGTGGCTGCCGTCGCGGCTGAAAGCGAGGCCGGAGTAGAGCGTCTGTTTGTTGCGCGGCGCGGTGCGCGGCTCGGGGAAATCAACCAGCGCGCCGGTCTGCGTGTCGAGCACCGCGAGCGACTGATCGTACTGCGACTCGAAGGTTCCGTAGCCGGCATTCAGTGTGACCACGTAGCGGCCGTCGGGCGAAATCGCCATCGATATCGGTAAGCCGTTAATGCGCTGCGGCGCGCCCGGCGCCTCGCCAATCAACTGCTTGCTCGATGGCAGGTCGATGATTGGCGCGGGAGTTTGCGCGCCAAGAAATGCGGCAGAAATACAGGTGGAAGCGGCGAACAGGAATACTGAAAACTTCGCAGACATAAAGAGCGGCCCTCGGATCGATTAAATAACGCGCCAATGAATCGACAATAAAAAAACGGCCAGGGTCGCGTGCGGCTCGGGCCCATCTGCATTGTACAGGCGGGGCAGAGACACTTACGCCCTACCCTCCCGCGCGAAGCGCGGAAGAAGTAGGGCGCAAGAATGATGGGCCCAGATTACGGGTAGATGCCGCGAATCTGCACGGCCTCGGCCACGCGGCCGATACCGAGCATATTGGCGGCAATGCGCATGGGCACCTTGCGCTCAAGATGGATTTTGAGCACATCGCCAAATGCAGTCTTCATCACCCGCTCCAGGCGGTTGTAGATGTCCTGAACTTCCCAGAAGAGGTGCTGCTCGTCCTGCACCCACTCGAAGTACGACACCGTGACACCGCCGGCGTTGCACAGAATGTCGGGGATGACAAAGGCGCCTTTGCTCTCAAGAACCCGGTCCGCGGCCGGCGTAACCGGACCGTTGGCCGCCTCAGCGATGATGCGCGCGCGCACCGTGCCCGCATTCTCGGCAACAATGGTGTTTTCAAGAGCAGCGGGCACCAGGATGTCGCACGACAGTGCCAGCAGCTCGTGCGGCAGAATCGGCTCGCTGTCAGGGAAGCCGTCCACATGGCCGCAGAGGGTCTTCATGTGAATCAGTTCAGGGATATTCAGACCGTCGCGGTTATAGACGCAGCCCATGGAATCGCTGACCGCGAGAATCTTCGCGCCCGCCTGATGCAGCAGCTGCGCGGAGATGGAGCCGGCGTTGCCGAAGCCCTGCACAGCAACGGTGGAGCCCTTAAGCGGCATATGCAGATGCTCGCAGGCACTCTCAATGGTGTTGAAGACGCCGCGGCCGGTGGCCTCGTTGCGCCCCAGCGATCCGCCCAGGCTGATGGGCTTGCCCGTGACCACGCCGGGAACGGCATAGCCCTTGGTCATGCTATAGGTATCCATGATCCAGGCCATGGTTTGCGAATTAGTGTAGACATCGGGCGCGGGAATGTCCTGCTCCGGTCCGATGAGCGGCAGAATCGCGCTGGTGTAGCGGCGCGTCATCCGTTCCAGCTCACCCTGCGACATCTTTTTCGGATCGCAGGTGATGCCGCCCTTGGCGCCACCGAAGGGAATGTTCACCACTGCGCACTTCCACGTCATCCAGGTGGCCAGTGCCTTCACTTCATCGAGTGTGACCTGCGGATGGAAGCGGATGCCGCCTTTGGCAGGTCCACGCGCCGAGTTGTGTTGCACACGAAAGCCCTCGAAGCGGTGAATGTGGCCGTCGTCCATGCGCACCGGCACGCCCACTGTGAGCATGCGCTCGGGCCGCTTGATCATTTCACGCGTATTGTTGTCCAGGCCGATGGCGTCTGCCGCGGTATCGAAATTCTCCATGGCAACGTCATAGGCATTTGCTTGAACTATTGTTGTTGGCATTCGGGTTTTCCTCCTTGCCCGGGCCTTGGTGGCCGGCGCGCCATAGCGTGCCGGCACGGGCTCAGGCCAAGCTTGGTTCGTTCATCCGCGCCTCGCCGCGCTCGGGCGGCTGCCCCCTGTGATAAACCGGCAGCAGCCATTTGCGATACGCGGGCATCCGTCCATGCGTGGCGTCGACGTAAAGTTGGCGCAGGCTGTGTGTGACCACGCCGACGGCCCCATCCGCAACCGTATGGTGATCGACGCGCGTGACCGGGGCCACCCCCACCGCAGTTCCGGTGAGGAACAGCTCGTCGCAAACGTACAGTTCGCTGCGATCGATGGGCCGCTCCACACTCTCCAGGCCAAGCTCGCGCGCGGCCAGCTCCATAATGGAATCGCGCGTAATGCCCTCCAGAACGTTCTCCGTCACGGCCGGTGTGATCAGCCGCCCCTTGCGGCACATGAAAAGGTTGCAGGTGGCCCCTTCGGTCACATGGCCGGCTTCGTTGAGCAGAATGGCCTCGTCAAAACCGCAGCGGTGCGCTTCATCGCTGGCCAGGGCGCTGTTAGCATAAGCGCCGCAGATTTTGGCGCGCGCGGGAATGGCGTTGTCGTCGATGCGCCGCCAGGAACTTACGCCCGCATGCAGCCCGTTTTCGCTGTGCAGATATTCGCCGAAGGGCAGCGCCACGATGAAGAATGCATCCTGGTCGTCCATGGCCACGCCGATGCGCTCGGCGCACTTGTAGGCCAGCGGACGAATGTAAAGATCGGTGCGGAATGCGTTGCGCTGCGCCAGTTCCACTGTGATGTCGCACAACTGTTCGGCAGTCAGCGGCACATCGATGTGCAGGATGCCGCCATTCTGCTTCCAGCGCACGTAGTGGTCGCGGGGCCGCATCACAAACAGTTCCTGCTCCGCCGCATCCCAGTAGGCGCGAATGCCTTCGAAGACGCCGGTTCCATAGTGCAGAGCATGAGCCAGGATTCCGACGTGCGCCTCGCGCATGGGCATGTATTGTCCGCCGAAATAAACAATCACATTGGGATCGACATCCGCTTTCATTTCACACCTCCGCGAGCGCTGTCTTGAACAGATCCCTGCCCCGCGCCATGGCGCGTTCGTCCAGTTCCACCCAGCGCGGGTTTTTGATCAGGCGTCGCAAAGCCGCGTCGATGCTGGCCTGCGGCAGCACGCCCGCCATCTCCAGCACTGCGCCCAGCATC
>Ga0181538_10002087_pt1 | contig 21297 bp, 19 predicted proteins | sample PEATcosm2014_Bin_40_FD_119773 | JGI IMG/M metagenome (GOLD analysis project Ga0181538, IMG submission 119773) | Peatland microbial communities from MTU Mesocosm Facility, Houghton, MI, USA - PEATcosm2014_Bin23_30_metaG | ecosystem: Environmental > Terrestrial > Soil > Wetlands > Peat | place... | reverse complement strand
GTGAAGTCGTAGAGGCGGTAGACCCGGCGCGTGGAGTCATCTCTCATGAGGAACACGACACAGGAGCGGTATTCCGTCCGCGAGAGCAGGAGCAGATAATTGGCGCTAAAGTTGAACATCGGTGGGAGCAGGAGCGGAAATCCGAGTTGAGGGCTGGAAGTGATCGCAGGGCCTCCACCCGAAGACGCTCTTCGGGAGACTGCCCGGTTTCCCGGTGCTGCCGGCGATTGGCGACTTCGTCAAGCCACTGTCGCACCTGGCGATTCACGTCTGCCAGATCGGTGAACGTGCGCAACGGCCAGAAGTTGCGCCGAAGATAACCGATCGCACGTTCGATCTTTCCTTTCTCCCAGGCCGCCGCTACGTGACAGGCACGCGGGAAGAAGCCATTTCACGAGCGAAAGCCAGGAAGCGAGGATGACCGAGCATGCTTGGCGCGCGATGGTTAAGGGGGGTGAGGCCGGCAAGCCAGCCGGGAGTCTTTCCGACGGGGTCGACACCAAGCGGTCCCAAGCATATCTGGCTATCCGGGTTAGCTTGTGCTACTTGACCGCTTCGTCAACAGTCAATTTCTGCCGCCACTCGGCGGCGCGATCCGGCTTGCCCCAGGCGGCGAAGAGCTGGACGATCCGGTCACCGGCCTCCTATAAGTACGCGTTGCGAGGCAGAACCGACCTGCGCTGCACGTGTGATTTGCCGGACGGCCTGCCGCCATTTGCCGAACCGTCAGCACAATTTCGGCATGGAAGCCCGGCCTTGAGGCGAGCATCCCCTTATTTTTCAGGACCTGTTCGCCAAAATGAGTCGGCAGGTGCATTGCACTTCCGTTGGGTATGAACGGAACCAGCGGTTGGAAGCTGCGCCACGCAATGCCATTGTTCCTCGTCTTCGCTTCGGCGACCGCCGGCGTCGGCACGGATTTCGAACGCGCAGAGCGTCTGTACCAGCGCACCGATTATGCCGCGGCTATCGATACCTTGCTCTTCTCCGCTAAGGACAGCGCCGCGAATAACGCGCTGATCGGGAAATCCTATTTCATGCAAGGTCAATACAAGAGTTCCAGCACCTACCTGGAGAAAGCCGTGGCTGAGGACCCGGGGAACGCCGAATACTACGATTGGCTGGGCAAAGCGTACGGCCGGCGGGCCGAGCACGCCAGTTTTGTTACGGCACTGCCGCTCGCCACCAGGACGCGGGGGTGTTTCGAAAAAGCGGTGGCCCTCGATCCGGAGAATCTCGAAGCCCTGGGCGATCTTTTCGAGTTCTATCTCGAGGCGCCTGGCGTAGTCGGTGGCGGCATCGCTAAAGCGGAGGCCATTGCGGCTCGTATCGCCCAGTTGAGCGCGGCGGAATCGCACTACGTCCGTGCGCGCCTGGCGGAGAAGCGCAAAGACATCCGCGAATCCGAGCTAGAGTACCGGCAGGCTATGGAAGCGGCGCCCCACGATGTCGGGCGCATCATTGATCTGGCCAACTTCTTATCCAGGCAGCATCGCTACCAGGAAAGCGACCAGCTCTTCGATCTGGCCAGGCGTATCGAACCGGGCTCGGCGAAAGTCATCTTCGCGCGCGCGGCAGACGACATTCAGACTAAACGGAATCTCTCCGAAGCCAGAACCCTGCTGCAACAGTATGCCGCCTCGCCGCATACACCCGACGACCCGCCCCAGTCCGAAGTCGCGCGGCTCGCCGGACAACTGCGCTAAAACGATTTGCGTGCGAACTTGCCATGGGCCGCAACTCATCGGCGCCTTTCCAACAATCTTCGAAATCATGGCGGATATAGAACTGCGCCCGAACATCGCGTGCTTGCGTGATCGTGATCCCTGCTGCCGCGTGCTCGCGGTCAGCCCCAGCGCAACGGCGTCCGGCACGTGCGTCGTCAGGAGCCGGAAACTGCCGAAACCGATATGGATAGATGCGCGTAAGTCGCAGATTCGACTTGACCGCTGCGTGGTGCCCCGAATGCTTCCAAAAGAACTGTCCGATGATGACGTATCCAGAGCAGGTCCTTTCGCCAGTTCCGGTTGCGACCCCCGCCACGGGCCGGAGCTTTCCCCTTGGCGCTACTCTGGTAACCGGCGGTGCCAATTTCTCGGTCTTCTCCCGGAGCGCAACCGGCATCGACCTCTTGCTTTTCGACGGCATCGATGAATCTCGGCCGTCGCGTGTCATCCCCATCGATCCTTGCGCGAACCGCACGTACCACTATTGGCACGTGTTCGCGCCTGGCGTGCAAGCGGGTCAGATCTACGGATTCCGGGCCTACGGTCCTTTCGAACCGGCTCGCGGTCTCAGGTTCGATCCATCCAAGGTTCTACTCGACCATACGGGCGCGCCATAGTCGTCCCGAAGAACTACAGTCGTGAAGCAGCCTGCCTGGTAGGAGACGACACCGCGACGGCAATGAAAAGCGTGGTCACGGACTTCCAAGCTTACGACTGGGAAGGTGACCAGCCCCTCAAGCATCCCTGGTCGCGCACCATTATCTACGAGATGCACGTGCGCGGGTTCACCGCGCATCCCAGCTCCGGCCTGGCGGAATCCAAGCGTGGCACGTACGCCGGGCTGGCCCAGAAGATCCCCTATCTTCAGCAACTGGGTATTACCGCGGTCGAGTTGCTGCCGGTTTTTCAATTCGATGCTCACGATGCGCCGCACGGCCGCACGAACTATTGGGGTTACTCCCCCGTTTGCTTCTTTGCGCCGCACCAGGCGTACAGCTCGCGACGAGAACCGCTGGGCGCGGTGGATGAGTTTCGGGACATGGTGAAGGCGCTACACCGGGCCGGCATCGAAGTCATTCTCGATGTGGTCTTCAATCACACGGCGGAAGATGGACACGATGGACCCACACAGTGCTTCCGCGGCCTCGACAATCCTACTTATTACCTGCTGGAAGAAGACCGCTCACGCTACGCGAACTTCACAGGTACGGGAAATACGCTGAATGGGAATCATCCGATTGTGCGGCGCATGATTGTGGACAGCCTTCGTTACTGGGTGCAGGAAATGCATGTCGACGGCTTCCGCTTCGATCTTGCATCCATCCTGGCGCGTGATTCTTCGGGAGCTGTGATGGCGAATCCGCCAGTGCTTTGGGATATTGAGTCCGACCCGGCTCTGGCCGGCACGAAGATGATTGCGGAGGCATGGGACGCGGCGGGGCTCTATCAGGTCGGCAATTTCGTAGGTGACAGTTGGAAGGAGTGGAACGACCGCTTTCGCGACGACTTTCGCGACTTCTTTCGAGGGGCAAACGATGCGGCCGCGCGCGCAGCGGACCGACTCCTCGGCAGCCCGAGCATATATGCTCCGAAAGAGCGCGAACTGGAGGAAAGCATTAACTTCGTTACCTGTCATGACGGCTTCACCCTGAACGATCTCGTCTCCTACAATCAAAAGCACAACCAAGAAAATGGCGAGGGCAATCGCGACGGACGTAACGAAAACCGAAGCTGGAACTGCGGCGTCGAAGGTCCCACGGACGATCCCGAAATCGAGAAGCTCCGCAACCGGCAAGTAAAACCTCCTCACAACCGTCATCTTGTCCGGCGGCGTGCCCATGTTTGTGATGGGAGATGAGGTGAGGCGCAGCCAGGGCGGCAACAACAATGCCTACTGCCAGGACAGCGAAACAAGTTGGTTCGACTGGGAGCTGCTTTCAAACACGCCGATATTTTCCGATTCGTAAAGTTGCTGATTGAGCGCCGCGCCGTGCGCGACGTCGACCATGAACGCCGGCGAGTGAGTTTGGGCCGCGTCCTGGATGAGACAAAACATTCCTGGCACGGTGTGAAACTCAATCAGCCGGACTGCTCGCCTTCCTCCCATAGTTTCGCAATCAGCGCGGAATTGAAGACCGAGGGGGTACTGGTGCACATCATTCTGAATGCGTATTGGGAGCCCCTCCAATTCGAAATTCCAATTTTGAACAACGGCAAACAGCACTGGCGGCGGTGGATCGCTACCGCAATGGATCCGCCGCGTGACATCTGCGAATGGGATGCGGAGGAACCGGTCCCGGGGACAATATACCGTGCCGGCGCACGATCTGTCGTGGTGCTTATCGCAGGTAACGGAGTCAGTCACACTTCATCTGGAGTTCAATCGTGTCCACCCTGTTACAACTAACTTATGGCGGCGTCTTCGCCGCCGTTACCGCACAGCAGATCGGGCTGCCTATCCCTTCCGTCATTTTTCTGATGGCCGCGGGCGCTCATGCCGCGCACCGAGGGATGCACCCCGTCATCATTGTGGCGCTGAGTGTTGTAGGTTGTCTGGCAGGGGACGGCGTATGGTTCTGGATTGGCCGAAGGTGGGGCTCCAAGGCGCTGCGGGTACTCTGCCGGTTCACGGGCGACCCACGGAACTGCTCCAGGAATGCGAAGGAGAAGTTTCGCAGGCGTGGTCTCCCTCTATTATCCGTGGCAAAGTTCATTCCAGGGCTGGATGCCGTAATGCCGCCGCTTGCGGGCGCGGAAGGGGTGCCGGTGACGGCCTTCGTCGCCGTCGATACCGCGGGCAGCTTTCTCTGGTCGGCGGCTTATGTCGGGCTGGGCTACGTCTTCTCGAAAGAACTCGGTCTCGTCATCGCTGGCCGACATCATACGGCGTTTCCGGCGGCTGCACAACGATTGGGCCAGGCTGCCGGAGAAGGTAGCAGTGCAACTTGAACGACACGCATCCCGCGACGGCTGTCCCCGAACTGATGCGAATCCTGCTGGATGACGTTCACCTGGGCTGGGACGACGCGTGGAGCCTTACCCGGAGGACGCTGGCCTACACGAATCACACGCTGTTGCCGGAAGCATTGGAGAAGTGGCCGGTAGAAGGGTTTGAGGTTTTGGTGCCGCGCCAACTGGAGATCATATATGAGATCAACCGCAGGCTCCTGGACGAAGTCCGCAGGCGTTTCCCCAGGGATGATGGCCGCGTGGAACGTGTGAGCCTGGTCGAGGCGGGGCCGGAGCCCAAGATCCGCATGGCCAATCTGGCGATTGTTGGTTCGCATAGCACGAATGGCGTCGCGGCCGTGCATTCGAAGCTTTTGCAGACCTCCACCGTGAGAGATCTGGCGGACCTGTTTCCGGAGCGTTTCAACAACAAGACGAACGGAGTCACGCCGCGCCGGTGGTTGCTGCAGGCCAATCCTGGGTTGGCAAGTGCGATTACGGGAGCGATCGGCGATGCCTGGATTACAGACATGAGCGAACTCTCCAGGTTGAAGCCGCTCGCCGGCGACGCCGCCTTCCGCGATGCGTTTCTGGCCTCAAAGAGAGACGCCAAGGCGCGGTTTGCGAACTGGCTTAAAGCGGCGTCCGGGAGAATCGTGGACCCGCAAACAGTCTTCGACTGCCAGGTAAAGCGCATTCACGAATATAGGAGGCAATTTCTCAATGCGCTGCGGATCATTGTCGAGTATAACCGGTTGCGGGCGAACCCGAACCTGGAGGTGGTTCCGCGCACATACCTCTTTGCAGGCAAAGCGGCCCCCGCGTACTGGTTGGCGAAGCTGATTATCAAATTCATTAACAATCTGGCGGAGACCATTGATTTCGATCCGGCGGTTCGCGGCCGTCTCAAGATCATCTTTCTTCCGGAATACAACGTCACCTTGGCCGAGAAGCTAATTCCGGCGAGCGATGTCTCCAACCAGATCTCCACGGCGGGTTTCGAGGCGAGCGGCACAAGCAACATGAAATTCATGATGAACGGAGCGCTCACCGTAGGAACGCGGGACGGCGCGACCATCGAGATGGCGGAAGAGGCCGGCGAGGAAAACCTGTTTTTGTTCGGTTTGACTGTGGAACAGGTACAAGCCAGCAGGGGTTGGTACAACCCGCGTTGGCATTACGACAACGAGCCGGAAACGAAGGCGGCCCTCGACCTCATCTCTTCCGGCCACTTCAATCGCAGCGAGCCCGGAATCTTCGATCCGTTGCTGGACATGCTGCTCAAGCACGGCGATTACTATATGCACCTGGCCGATCTTACTTCTTATTGCCACGCGCAGGAACGGCTTGTCGCCTTGTATCGCGATTCCGGGGCATGGGCGGAGAAAGCGATCCTGAACGTCGCGGCCAGCAGCAAGTTTTCGAGCGACCGCACCATCGCCCAGTATGCGGCCGAGATTTGGAAGGCGGAACCGTGTCCCGTACTGTAGAGACGCGCGCGCAGAATCTGGCCAGCGGTTCAGAACTTTCTCCACTCGCGGGCAAGCCGGCGCGAAAAGAGATGTTGGTGGATCTGGCCCGCCTAGATCGACGGAATCAAAGTCACTTCCGAAGCGGCTGGTTTGCGGCACGGCCATCGGGGACGGCGAACATCTACAAGATTTACGCAGAGAGCTTCCGAAGCCAGGATCACCTGAACACGGTTGTCAGCGAGGCGAAGGATATCGTGGCTCATGCGCTGGAGGAAATATGACAAACGCCAACACGCGAGAGAAGGTGCCTTCACTTTCGGGGTACCGGGCATCTGGCTTGCTGCTCCATGTCGCATCTCTGCCCTCGGTTTACGGGATCGGCGATTTGGGACCGGAAGCGTTCGCGTGGATCGACCGGCTTCATGACGCCGGGCAAACATGGTGGCAGGCGCTTTCCTTGGGGCCGACTGGATATGGAAATTCGCCGTACCAGCTATTGTCATCGTTTGCGGGCAACGCCCTGATCATCAGTCCGCAGTCGCTGATCGCCGAAGGGCTGGTGTCGCCAGGAGACTGCGATGTCGAATTCGAGGCGGGCGCAATAGATTACGCGGCCGTGATTCCGTTTAAGGAACGGTTGCTCGGAATGGCATGGAACCATTTCCAGCAAGCTGGGCGGGCCGATCTGCGGAGCGAATATGAAGAATTCTGCCTGGCGCAGGCATACTGGCTGGAAGACTATGCTCTTTTTCGTGCGCTGAAAGACAGGTTTTACGGAGCGTATTATGTTGAATGGCCGGCTGAGCTGGTCGAGCGGCAACCGAGTGTTCTCGCCGAGGCACGGCGAGCGCTATCGGAGGAAGTCGACCGCATACGGTTCACGCAATTTCTGTTATCCCGCCAAGGCGAGAAGCTGAAAGAGTACGCGCATTCGAAGGGAGTGATGCTGATCGGCGACTTACCGTTCTTCGTCTCGCCCGATTCCAGCGACGTCTGGGCCAACCCTGACTTCTTCGTTCTGGACGAGCGCCGCCGGCCGAAGGTTTGGGCGGGCGTGCCCCCCGATTACTTCAGCGCGCAGGGCCAGTTGTGGGGTAACCCCGTCTACAATTGGGAGGCGCTCCGCAAAACCGGGTACGGCTGGTGGATTGATCGCTTTCGCGCCCTTTTGTCGCATGTGGACTTGATTCGCCTTGATCACTTCCGCGGGTTCGCAGCGGCATGGAACATTCCGTTCGGCGCTGCCACGGGCCCAGACAGGGTCGTGGCAGCCCGGTCCGGGTGCCGACTTCTTCCGCAAAGTGGAAACAGAGTTAGGCGGAATGCCGTTCATTGCTGGAGGATCTCGGGCTGATCACTGCCGATGTGGAAGTCCTTCGCGACCAATTCCAGATTCCGGGCACGCGGGTTCTGCAGTTTGCCTTCGATGGGAATGAACACAACCCGCACCTCCCTCAAAACATCGTGCCTAACACCGTCGTCTATACCGGCACGCACGATAACCCCACAACCCGCGAGTGGTTCGAGCAGCTTACCGACACCGAGCGGCAGAGAGTCTCGGGCGCGTATTTCAATAACGCGGCGGGCAGGAGTATCGAACCAGCGCCGGCTCTGATGGACTTAGCGTGGCAATCACGCGCGGCGCTGGCGATAGCCCCGTTGCAGGATCTCCTGAATTTAGGGCCGGAAGCGCGCATGAACATACCCGGACGCCCCGCGGGAAACTGGTGCTGGCGATGCCGGGACGAAATGCTTACAGACGAGCCCTTTGCCCGGTTGGGGCAGTTAACTCTCAACTCCAGTCGGCTGCCAGATCCCCACATCGAGCCCGCCAGATGCACTCGGCCGCGATTGGCCGCCGCTTAGCGGCTTTCAGTTCTGGGAACCGCAATCAGTGAAGTTCACCGACGCGGTGCAATTTCAGCAGGTTCGTGGTCCCTGGACGGCCGATCGGCTGGCCGGCAACAAACACCACGGTGTCACCTTTCTTCAAACTACCATTCTGCATCAGCATGAGATCCAACTGCTGGAGCATTTCGTCGGTGGAGCATGTATCCGGCGCGATGACCGCTCGGGCGCCAAAACTCACCTGCAACTGCCGGGCGGTCGTGTCCTTCGGGGTAAACGCGTAAATCGGCACGGGAGGACGAAAGCGCGATACCAACCGGGCCGTCGAACCTGTGGCGGTGAAAACGACAATCGCTTGCGCGTTGACGGCTTGCGCGGCCCGGTATGCGGCATCGGCGACGACATCGGCGTGCGTCGGATTTTCGCGCCGTGGGAGATCGCGAAAATGCACCGACACTTCGGCCTCGGTCGCGATCCGTTCCATCATGCGAGCGGCTTCTAACGGGTACTTGCCGGCAGCCGTTTCGCCCGAGAGCATTACGGCATCGGTTCCGTCGTATATCGCGTTGGCGACGTCGCTAACCTCAGCGCGCGTCGGATATGAGCGGTCTATCATCGATTCGAGCATTTGGGTCGCCGTGATGACGAACTTTCCGGCCTGTCTGGCGCGCCGGATGATTGATTTCTGAATGGATGGCACTCTCTCGGGCGCTATTTCTACCCCCAGGTCACCGCGCGCGACCATCACGCCGTCCGACTCACCGAGGATCGAGTCGAAGTTGGTCCAAGCTTCCGGCTTCTCGATTTTGGACACGATCGGAAGCTCCGCATCATAGTCTTCCAGATGGACCCGCAGGCGCAACACATCGTCCCGCTTGCGTACGAACGACAGTGCCACCATGTCGATACCGTTCTCGATGCCGAATCGCAAGTCGGCCACGTCCTTTTTGGTGAGCGAAGGGCTGCTCACGTGCACGCCCGGCAGGTTGATGCCTTTATGGTCGGAAACCGGCCCGCCGCGCACCACATCGCATACGACCTCCGTTCCGTCTGAGGAACAGACGCGAAGTTCCAGCGCCCCGTCGGCCAGCAGCACTCGATCGCCCGCCTGGACATCGGTGGCCAACTCAGGATAGGTGCAGGATGCCCGTTCGCACGTCCCGGAGACCTGCTGGGTGGTGAGCACGAACCGCCCACCCTCCTCGAGAATGCAGCCGCCTTTCTCAAACGTGCCCAACCGGATCTTCGGGCCTTGCAAGTCCATGAGGATTGCCGTTTGCGCGTCCTGTTCCTTGGCTGCCTGTCGCACACGCTGAATGCGCTCTCCGTGTTCCTGATGAGTTCCGTGCGACATATTCAGCCGAACCACACTTACACCGCCGTGAATCAATTGCCGGACGCCCTCCAGCGAATCGCTGGACGGACCGAGAGTAGCCACTATCTTCGTTTTTGCCATAAGAGAAAACCGATTCGACTATTTCGCTGCCGGCGCTCGGACCGTCTCCAGTGCGTACTGTTGCAGACGGCGTGCGTCGGCGTTGAACTTGCGGATGCCTTCCGCCAGCTTCTCGGCCGCCATCGCGTCTTCGTTGTGCATCCAACGGAAAGTCTTCTCATCCAGGTCGAGACGATCTCCTTCAGATGCGCTGGCCCTTTCGGGATCGAGCTCGCGCGGCACAAATCCTTCGGTCTGCTCCAATTGGTCCAGCAGTTCGGGACTGATGGTGAGCAGGTCGGCTCCGGCCAGCCGCACAATCTGGTTCACATTACGAAAGCTGGCGCCCATCACTTGAGTCTTGTAGCCGAATTTTTTGTAGTAGTTGTAAATTCGGATTACGGACGCGACGCCGGGGTCCCGGTCGGGCGGAAGTTCCGCGCCGCCGTGCTCCTTTTTGTACCAATCATAAATGCGGCCGACAAAAGGTGAGATCAAAGTCACTCCTGCTTCGGCGCAAGACACCGCCTGGGCGAAGCTGAAAAGCAGAGTCAGGTTGCAGTGAATGCCCTCTCTCTCCAGCCGCTCGGCGGCGCGGATGCCCTCCCAGGTGCTGGCGAGCTTGATCAGGACCCGCTCACGGCCGACGCCTTTCGCCTCATAGACCGCGATGAGTTTGCGGGCCTTCTCGATGCTGGCTTGCGTATCGAAGCTCAACTTGGCGGCGACTTCGGTGGATACGCGGCCCGGAACCACTTTTAGAATCTCGCACCCGAACAACACAAAAAGCCGGTCGATAAACTCTTCTGCCATTTCCTCGTCACTGCCGGAGTGCTCGGAAGCCAGGGCGGCGGCTTCGTCCACCAGGTGGCGATAAATCGGCATCTGCGCGGCATGGTAAAGAAGCGAGGGATTGGTGGTGGCGTCCTGCGGCCGATGCCGGGCGATCGCCTCAATGTCTCCAGTATCTGCTACAACCGTGGTGTATCTCTTCAGAGATTCCAAAAGGGTCATTTTCGTTCTCCTTCTGACTGAATGTATTGGTCGAACTGCCGGTCAATCCGCGACCGCGCTCTGTTCGAGTTGCTTCACCTTTTCGAGCCGGCGCAGGTGGCGGGCCGCGCCGCTGAATCTGGCGGTCAGGAAGTTCCTGACGCAATCCGAGGCTACTTCAACGCCCGTTGTCCGGCCGCCGAGACAAAGGATATTCATATCGTCGTCCTCCACCCCCTGACGCGCCGAAAAATCATCGTGGCAGAGCGCCGCGCGCGCGCCATGCACTTTGTTGGCAGCCACCGAAGCGCCCACTCCGCTGCCGCACAGCAGGATTCCCCGCTCTACATATCCGCTCGCAACCGCGCGCGCGAGAGGGATCGCGAAGTCCGGATAGTCATCAGCCGAGTCGAGAACTTTGTTTCCGAAGTCGATCACTTCGTGCCCATCGAGTGCGAGCTTTCTGGCGAGATGCTCCTTCATTTCAAAACCGCCGTGATCGGCGCCAATACCTATTCTCATATCCGCTCCTCAGTCCCGTGATCTGTGCCGGGCAATCTGACTTTTCGCCGCGGCTACGATGTGCTCCGCGGTGAAACCAAATCTTTTCATCAATTGCTTGATAGGCGCTGAGGCCCCGAAGGTCTCTATTCCAAGGTTCTGCCCGTCTGTTCCCGTATACTTGGTCCAGCCGAACTCCGAAGCCTCTTCCACGGAAACGCGCGCTTTCACATGCGGAGGCAACACTGATTCCCTGTAATCGCGATCCTGATCGTCGAAGAGTTCCCATGACGGCATGCTGACCACGCGCGCGCGCGCACCTTCCCGCGTCAGCTGTTCGTAAGCTTCGAGACAGAGGGCAACTTCGCTGCCCGTACCGATGAGAATCACTTCCGGATCGGAGTTGGGAGCATCCGCCAGAACGTAGGCGCCCCGCGCCAACCCTGCAGCCACGGCGTATCGGGAACGATCGATTGTGGGCACCGCTTGGCGCGTGAGCACAAGCACGGCCGGCTCATGGTGCAACTGAAGAATCACTTTCCATGCTTCCCGGACTTCATTGGCGTCGCACGGCCGAATCACGATCAACCCGGGGGTGGAGCGCATGTGCGCCAGTTGCTCCACCGGTTGATGAGTCGGGCCGTCCTCACCCACGCCTATCGAATCGTGGGTGAAGATGTAGATCACTGGAATCTGCATCAAAGCGCTTAGCCGAAGGGATCCCCGCATATAATCGACGAAAATGAAGAACCCGGAACCGAACGGACGCACCTTCACCAGGCTCATGCCGTTCAGGATCGCGCCCATGGCGTGCTCCCGAATTCCAAAATGGAAATTGCGCCCTGTGTAATTCTCCGCGGAAAAATCGCCGGCGCCTTCGAACGTAATCCGCGTCTTGGTAGAGGGGGCCAGATCGGCGGCGCCGCCTATCAGCCACGGGATGTTCTTAGCCGCTGCGTTCAGCACCTTCGCCGAGGACTCCCGCGTAGCGATGCCTTTGGAATCCGGCGGGAATTCGGGTAAATCCCGGTCCCAGCCTTCGGGTAGCTGGCGGTGCTGCATGCGAAGCAGTTCATCAGCAAGCTCGGGATATTGAGACCGGTACGCGGCGATCAGTTCAAACCAGGCATCGCGGAGTTCTTTCCCTCGTTTGCCGATCCCCTCGCGGAAGTGATCGTAAACGCCATCCGGCACGTAGAATTTCTTGTCTTCCGGCCAGCCGTAGGTTCGTTTTGCGAGCCGAACCTCCTCTTCGCCCAACGGCTCGCCGTGCGCGCCGCTGGTGTCCTGCTTGTGCGGCGCGCCGTAACCGATATGGCTGTCCACGATGATGAGTGTAGGCCGATCGTTGGTACTGTGAAATGCTCGGAATGATCGAGCAAGCATATCCAGATCGTTGGCATCGCCCACCCGAGTCACATTCCACCCGTAGCCGATGAAACGGGCCGCCACATCTTCGGAAAAAGCCAGCGCGGTGTTGCCTTCAATCGTGATGTGATTGTTGTCGTAAATCCAGCAGAGGTTGGAGAGGCGCAAATGTCCCGCAAGCGACGCGGCCTCCCCAGAGATTCCCTCCATCATGCATCCATCTCCGCAGAGTGCATACACGTTGAAATTGAAAAGATCGAACCCGGGGCGGTTGTATCGCGCTCGAAGCCACTGCCGCGCCATCGCCATCCCAACGCTGGTGGCAACGCCCTGACCGAGCGGCCCAGTTGTTGTTTCGACGCCCGATGTCCAGCGATACTCGGGGTGGCCAGGGCAGCGGCTATCCAACTGGCGGAATGCTCGCAGGGCATCGAGCGGAACCGACGGTTCACCGAGAGTTTCGTAATCCTTGCTGACCGCCCGTACTCCCGTCAAATGCAGCAACGCATAGAGCAGCGTCGAGGCATGGCCAATCGAGAGTACGAAACGGTCACGATTGGGCCAGACGGGATCTTGCGGGTCGAACCGCAGGAACTGCTGCCACAGGCAATACGCCACCGGAGCCATCGCCATCGGCGTTCCCGGATGGCCGGAGTTGGCCGCCTGCACCGCATCCATCGCGAGCGTGCGGATCGTATTGATACTGGTTAGCTCGATGGAAGAGGGAAGAGATGTCTCGGGGGGCGAAATCGCCGTACTCATCGGAAATCCTTTCGGTCTTTAGCTATTGCGGAAAGCGCCACCCGGCGATATCCGGAGAGTCGATGCCATGTTCATATGCGTATCTCCGGCAAGCGATCTGCCGGTTACGGAGCTTTTCCTTCGCGTGACCGCCAACGGGCTGAAGCTTGGGTACACGGTCGATGGCGTCAATCGCAAGACTGAAGCGGTCGGTTTCGTTGTTGATCGCGAGTTCCATCGGCGTATTGATATTCCCTTTCTCCTTGTAGCCGCGCACATGCAGGTTTTTGTGATTGGTGCGGCGATAAGTGAGCCGGTGAATCAGCCACGGATATCCGTGGAAATTGAAAATGATCGGCTTGTCCGTGGTGAACAGCGAGTCGAAGTCCTTGTCGGAAAGTCCATGAGGATGCTCCGTGCCCGGCTCGAGTTTGAAAAGATCGACCACGTTGACGAATCGGATTTTGATATCGGGAAACTCCTCGCGCAGCAGAGCCGTTGCCGCCAGGGCTTCCTGCGTAGGAATGTCGCCGGCCGCTACGAAGACCACGTCGGGTTCGCAGCCTTGATCGGTACTTGCCCAGTCCCAGATGCCGATCCCCTTGGAGCAATGTTCAATCGCCTCTTCCATATTCAGGTACTGCAGGTGGAGTTGCTTGTCCGATACGATCACGTTGATGTAGTTCTCACTCCGTAGGCAGTGGTCCGCAACCGAGAGGAGGCAATTCACGTCGGGCGGAAGATAGATGCGAGTAACCGCGGCGCTCTTGTTCAGCACCACGTCGAGGAAACCCGGGTCCTGATGCGTGAAGCCGTTGTGGTCCTGCCGCCACACCGTCGATGTGATCAGCAGGTTCAGCGACGCGATGTCGCGCCTCCAGGAGAGGTGATTACAGATGGACAACCACTTCGCATGCTGGTTGAACATGGAATCGATAACGTGAACAAACGCTTCGTAGGAAGAAATGAAGCCGTTCCTCCCTGTCAACAGGTAACCTTCCAGCATGCCCTCCATGGTGTGCTCGCTGAGCATCTCGACGACGCGGCCGTCTGTCGCCAGTTCCGTCCCGTCCTGGTCTTCGGGGAAATACTCGGCGATCCAGAATTTCTTGGCTGCCTGGTAGATTGCCTGCAGCTTGTTGGACGTGTTTTCGTCTGGCCCGAACACACGGAAGTTGGTCATGTTCAGCTTCATCACGTCCCTCAGGAAAGTGCCGAGCGGAGCGACATTCTCGGCCTCGACCGTTCCAGGCCGGTCGACCTTGACGGCGTAGTCCGAGAAAGGCGGCAGGCGCAGAGCCTTCTTGAGAACTCCGCCGTTGGCATGTGGATTCGCGCTCATCCGGCGCTGCCCCACCGGCGCAAGTTCTTTGAGTTCCGGAATCAGCTTTCCGTCCCGAGCGAACAGTTCTTCGGGCTTCTGTGCGTGCATCCAGTTCTCGAGAATCTGCAATTGTTCAGGCTTCTTCTTGACCTCTGTCAAGGGAACCTGGTGCGCCCGCCAAAACCCCTCGACCCTGTGGCCGCCGACCTCTTTGGGAGCGCCCCACCCTTTCGGGGACCGCAGAACGATCATGGGCCAGCGCGGCCGGCGTGGCACGCCGGTGGTGCGGCACTCGCGTTGGGTGTTTCGAATTTCTTCTATACAGTGCTCTACCGTGGCGGCCATCGCCTGGTGCATGGTTTCGGGGTCGGATCCCTCGACAAAGCAGGGCGTCCATCCGTAGCCGCGCAGCAGGTCCTCCAGCTCTTCGTGAGTAATCCGCGCCAGCAGAGTGGGGTTATTGATCTTGTATCCGTTCAGATGGAGAATCGGCAGAACCGCGCCGTCACGGATGGGATTGAGGTACTTGCTGATGTGCCACGATGTCGCCAGCGGCCCGGTCTCCGCCTCACCATCGCCGACAACTGCCGCCACAATCAAGTCCGGATTGTCGAAAGCCGCCCCACAGGCATGGGAGAGCACGTAACCCAGTTCTCCTCCTTCATGGATCGAGCCGGGCGTTTCCGGTGTGCAGTGACTTCCGATGCCGCCGGGAAACGAGAACTGTTTGAAGAACTCGCGCAACCCCCGCTCGTCCTCGCTCTTTTCGGGATAGACTTCTGAGTAGGTGCCCTCCAGATAGCCCGGCGCCAGCACTCCCGGCGCTCCATGTCCGGGACCGGCCATGAAGATCATGTTGAGGTCGAATTTCTTGATCAGCCGATTGAGATGAATGTAGGTGAACGCCAGTCCGGGGCTCGATCCCCAATGGCCAAGGAGCCGGTTCTTGATGTGCTCGGGTTTCAGCGGCTCCTTCAGCAGCGGATTGTCCTGAAGATAGATCATCCCGAGCGCCAGGTAGTTGCACGCTCGCCAGTAAGCATCTGTCTTCCTCAGTCCCGCCGGACTCAAGGGAGCCCCTGAGATGGTAGACCGGGCGATCCCATAAGCACTCAACGACTCGTCGGTGGGCTGTTTCGTTTCTACAACAGGCGTCATTTGCGTAAACTCCTTCTGCGCAAGTTGGCATTCGCATTCGATTGGCCATTCCCCGGGTGCGCAGAAACCGCTGGAAAACGGACCGATCTGAAGATCCCGTCTCGGCGCCTTCGGCAGATGCTACAGCGTCTGCCGAGCCCCGTCGCGTGTGCTGCTACAACGGGTGCGGCGCTCCCAGAACACAGCGCACAGTGCCGCGCGCAATCAGCAGTTCCTCGTTCGTCGGAATGACCCAGGCGTGTAGCCTCGATCCTTCGGTGCTGACGCGGCCCTCGCGCCCGACTGTCTGCCGGTTCTGACTCGGATTGATTGTCAGGCCCGCCCACTCGAGGCCAGCGCAGATGCGGGCGCAGATCCGCCCAATGCTCGCCAATGCCGCCGGTGAATACTGCCGCATCGGCCCCTCCCATAGCTGCCAGGAAAGCGCCGATGTACTTCCGCGCCTGATAGCAAAAGACCTCAATCGCCACAAGCACTCGGCGATCATCGTGTTCTCTTAGTTCCTCTTCCAACACCTTCATATCGTTCGTAAGGCCGGAGATTGCCAGCAGTCCGGACTGGGTGTTCAGGAGAGCATCCACCTCGTGTGGCGAGAGTCCTTCCTTGATTGCGATGAGGTTGACGATCGCCGGGTCCACATCGCCAGAGCGCGTGCCCATCACCAGCCCCTCGAGCGGCGTCATGCCCATGGACGTGTCCGCAAGAATCGGCTCTGGCTTTCCTCATGGGCGAGTTCGCCAATGTCGCTCCGTTACTGCGCATTCACTCGCAATGCCTTACCGGCGAAGCCTTCGGTTCTCTACGGTGCGACTGCGCGCAGCAACTCCATATGGCGATGGCCATGATCTCGAAAGAAGGCGCGGGGATCATTCCCTACGAAGAGCAGGAGGGCTGCGGCATCGGCCTCATGGCGAAGATCCAGGCGTACCGGTTACAAGACGAAGGATGGGACACCGTCGAGGCGAATGAACGGCTCGGGTTCAAAGCAGATTGCCGCGACTATGCGATGCCTCTCGAAGTCCTGAAAGCCCTTGGCATCGGTCGTGTTCGATTGATTTCCAACAATCCCGATAAGGTACTCGCACTCGAGAGAGCCGGAATCCGTGTAGTCGAGCGAATCCCGTGTGAGGTTAACGCCTCGCCCTTTGCGCAGCGGTACCTGAAAACGAAGAAGGAAAAGTGCGGGCAACTTCTTGCGTCGACATTCGCGGACAGCCGAGGTTGCATGAGATGACAATACCAGCGCCATTCACCGATGTGGAAACGGCCCTGACCGAAATGCGTGCCGGCCGCGTGCTGGTCCTGGTGGACGACGAGGACCGCGAAAATGAAGGGGACCTGACTCTTGCCGCAGAGAAGGTCACGGCGGAAGCGATCAATTTCATGGCGACGTCGGCTCGCTCATCAGATCCTCATCGATGGAAAACGAACCGATGTAATGCACGTCGGCTTCAGTCACGGTGGCGCCGTGGATCTCCGACTTCAATAATTCGTGTTCCGATGGCATAAGTGTGCGAGCCTAGATTAGTGTCGTAAATCCGCTGACGTTCTGTCCTGATGGCGATGGAACGCCCGCCGCAGGTCCGGCCAGAACTCTTTCAGAATGTTTCCCGTCACGTCGAGCCCGACCTGCGTGCCCAGGCGGTTCAGGGTGTCGGACGCCGAACGGTTGTCCGGGTAATAGGCGTTGCCAATGGCGGCGGCCACGGCGTTGCCTCCGAATTCGGCGACGTTGAAGGTGTGGCCGCCCGAATCCTTGCGGATCCAGAAGATCTGGCCTACGGCCGAGCCCAGCCGCTTCCAGACACCGCCCTCGCCGCGGCGGAAGTAGCGCGGGTCGAGATGCAGCGCCGCCGGGAAAATGGCCTCAGTCATGTAGTCTCCGATGACCCAGTCGGAGTACGACGTGACGAAGCGGTGCGCATACCCCTCGGTGCCCTGGCCGAAAGAGGCATTGCTGTTGGAGAGTTGGTCCTGCGCTGCGACAACAGCCGCCAGGGCGAACGTTCCGCGATCGAACGAATCTTCAGTGGCGATCTTGAACTTCTCCCGCGCGGTAATAGGCTCATATTGCCCCTGCGCGGGATTCGTGCGGTAGTTCGGGATGATCCCCAAAATTCGCTTGTCCGAAGCCTGCGGCGGCTTAGACGAGGCCAAATCGGGCGTCGTGGATGATGCCTCCTGACACCAGGCAGCGGCCGCTGTGCACAGGCACACAAGGATGCGGACAGAGAGCACCATTGGTTTTGGCCGCCGAGCAGCCGGGAATTCCTCCCCCGAGGCCAAGGTTTTGGCGGTCAGTCCGGCGGAGCGAACAAGATCAGCCACGCATTCGCACGCGGATACATCGCTATCCACTCCATAAATCAAGGCTCGTGTGTTACTCATGGGACCTCCTGGTTCGACTGTCTTGCTTTAAGCGCTCGGTGGAGTTGTCACGCGGCTACTTGCTCTAGGGCTGCGCGGTCTCGTCGGGGAACCATTATGAGGGCCGCGGGCGGTTCCTTCGGGCCATCGAGCTGGCGAAGCATTGCCTCCAGCTTCCATTTCCGACGGCAGAGCTGAATCCCCGCGTCACTGCCACCGGGACCGCTGGTCCGCCCCAATTCCCGAATCACTTCTCCGTAGGCGGAAAGCAATGCTCTCCGAAGTTCCTCGATGTCGTCGTTGGGCAGCCTTAGTGTCATGGCCTCACTCCACCGGCTGCTCTCAACCATCGCCCCCCAGGTCGATTTTCCATGACTAATCTCCTTTCTCCGCCTACGAACCGAGCGCCCCGACCGCGACGTCGCTTTGGACCACCCGACTGGTTTTCGAACGTCGTATGGAGCACTCATTCCCGGTACAGGCTCATTATCAATCGACCGCTACAGGGAGCCAACCCTATATCGTCGTGTCGGCGGTTGATCCAATCGTGAGGGCTGCGTGTGCCACTTTCAGGGGATGCTTGAACTAAGAGCGACGCAGGGAGGATTCGATCTCTCCGCAGAGCAGTCCTTCGAGCGAGCAGGCGCATGCCTTGACCGGTCGGGCCTGCCTGGTAACCAAGTCGGCAGACCCTGGGTAACTTCCTTGCGAAAGGGACTTTCCAGAATTCGGGAGCCGCCGCCACGGTTTTCACAAGAACCGCTCTCCCGTGTTCCCAACAACTGCCGACCCGGCAAGCATCGCGGCTTTCGGCACAAGCGCCCCGTGGCCTCAAGCACGTCATTATTTGAGACACCCTTCGGATGTCGACTGACGGTGGCACCTGCCGACTTTTTCCAGATGTCCCGTAGAGCCTGAAATGAATCAATCCCCCAGCAGCCGGCCGTACCGCTCTAAGTTTTTCACGTGGTCGCAGACCGCTTTGATGCCGGCGGTAAGCGGAATTGCCAGGAGCAGCCCGGCCGCGCCCCACAGCACGCTCCAGAACATCATCGCCACGGCAACCACCGGCGGGTTCAAGTGGACGCGGTGGCCCACGACCTTCGGGTAGAGCAGGTTCATCGTCAGAAGATGAATTAGCGCCACCACCCCCACGATGATCAAGTATGGCGCCGGCGTGCTGTAGACGGTCAGGGCTGCCAGCAGCGGCGGCGCCAGCGCTAGTGGAACACCGAGGGAAGGCACCAGGCTTAGAAAGCCGCTCAAGGGCCCGATCAGCATCGGATATGGCAGCGGAAGCGCCCAGAAGAACGCGGTGCTCGCGACGGCCAGCAGCAGGCCCAGCAGGAAGTTGCCGACCACGAACGCCCGCACCATTGAAGCGATGCCGTCCAGGCTCGTGGCAGCCGCGATCCGGTCGGGACCTTCGAATAGGTGCAGGAAAGCTGGCCTGATGTGGTCGCGCCAGCTCAGCATGAAAAACACCAGGAACGGGACGAACGAAGCCATCATCAGCGTTTCGTACAGCGAGGCTAGATGCGAATGGAGGAACTCGACGAGTGGCGGACGTTCCGGTTGAATGTGCACCTCCTGAACTCCGGGTGCGGGAGCCACCGGTATGACTGGCTCGGGCGTGCTCCGCCTTTTCGTAGGCGCCTTGTCCGAGAGCTGGCTCCGGCGTTTCGGCACCACCATTGCGTGGGCTGCCTGCTCCATTTTCTCCACCTTCGTCAGCACCCCTTCCGATAGGTCGCCGATACGGTCCGCGTACTTGGGCACGTCCAGTGCCAGCCTGGACGCCTGTTTGTACACGCCCAGTCCCGCCAGGAAGACCGCGCAGAGGGCAAGAGAGCAGACGATAAAGCTGGCCAGCGAGCGGGGCACGCGCACGCGGATGAGCAGGCCCACGAACGGTTCCAGAATGAAATTGATGATAACGGCCGTGGATAGTGTCACCAGGAAAAGCTGTCCGTAATACAGCAGCGCGATCGCGACCCCGAGCGAGATCAAGCCGCCACTCAGGCCCCTGGGTTTAAACGCTCGGAACGGACCATCCATCAACCTTCCGGTATGAGCTAGAACGCCTTTCATTGCAGCTCCGTTGCGCGGATGCACGTTTCCTCAAGGCTGGGGTTCTTTTTCCATTGGCGAAACACTGGTTTTGTTCTCAAGTCACGATGAGGCAAGCGAGTCTCCATATCAGCGGCATTGCGGCTCAGTTCGTTACCGACGGTGCACGATGGCGCATGCCAATAAACTCGGCACGGGCGTCATCAAATGCCGAGGCCGATGCAGCGTGTTAAAGCCCGGACAACGTTCGCCGGGGATCGCCAACTGAACTCGCGGCTTCATCAATCTACCCTGCGAGGGCGCATCTAACGACGGAAAAGGTATCAAGGGGCCATGCCTCGCTTGTTCAGGTCGAGACGGTCGTGTTCACGCGGTTTTGCAGAAGGCTTAAGGGAATCAAACTCGGGCCGCTGTACAGAGGCGATCTCCCGCATTACCGCCTTTCGATTTGGTGTTGGTACACAAGGCCAGCGGCACCCGCCCGACACGGGATCGCACAGTCGGCAACGTCTCCTCACCCGATCGCTCGCGGTCCGTTGGGATTGCATCAAGTCTCACTTGGGAGCTACATCTCGACAAGATCGTCTGACGTTAGCAGATGCCCCAGGGCTCACTAACAAATCCCGCGCATTACGCTCATGGCTTGAAATGATGCGGGTCAATTGAAGCGTGTGGGTCGGCCGGCGCTAGCGGAGGCACGCTAGTTGAAACGCTCGAAGTTCCGTCACTGGGCGAGGAAGTATCACCGTAACCTGTTCGGACCGCAGGTACTGAACTCATAGGTGAAGTGATGTGGCAGGGTACCGTGGATTACCTCGCTCGTGTGCCAATCGCTTACTGAAACAGGCGAGCGATATTGTATTTCCGCATGCGCGATTGCAGGGTCGTCCGCTTTAGTCCGAGCCGGGAGGCTGCCCCGTCCGGTCCCCCGACCATTCCCTTGGTTTCCTTCAAAACCTGCAGTATGCGCGCGCGCTCGGACAGCTCGGTCACATTCGAAGCGCGGCCATGCAACACGATGGGTGTGGACCTGCCATTGATTTCCGGCAAGGCAACGTGGAGCTCAGGTCCGCTGCTTAGAACCACAGACCGCTCGGTGACGTTCTGCAGTTCGCGAATATTGCCCGGCCAGTCATAGTTCGTGAGCGCGTCCATCGCATGCGCCGGAATGCTCTCGATGTCGCGGCCCATGCGCTTGGCATGCTTCTGGACGAAGTAACGGGTGAGCAATGCGATATCCTCGCGGCGCTCCCGCAAGGGAGGAACGGTCATCGGAAAGACGGCCAGCCGGTAGTACAGGTCCGCCCGGAACTTGTTCTCCTCGACCATCCCCTTCAGGTCGCG
>Ga0181538_10002086_pt1 | contig 21306 bp, 19 predicted proteins | sample PEATcosm2014_Bin_40_FD_119773 | JGI IMG/M metagenome (GOLD analysis project Ga0181538, IMG submission 119773) | Peatland microbial communities from MTU Mesocosm Facility, Houghton, MI, USA - PEATcosm2014_Bin23_30_metaG | ecosystem: Environmental > Terrestrial > Soil > Wetlands > Peat | place... | reverse complement strand
TCGACTTGGTCACTCCGCGCACCGTCAGGTCGCCGGTGACCGCCATCGTCTGATCTCCCGTTTTCGTCACGCTCGTGCTCTTGAACGTCATCGTCGGGAACTGCTTGACGTCGAAGTAATCCGGACCCTTGAGGTCCTTGTCGCGGTTCTCGTTGCGCGTCTCGATGCTGGCGGTGTCCACGCTCAGATCGAAGCTCGTCTTGGTCAAATCGGTGCTGTCATACCCGACCGTTCCGGTCGGCCCACCGAACGTCCCGTAAACGTACCCGGCGCCAAAATGATGGATGTCGAACACGACGAACGAGTGGACGGGGTCGGCCTTCAAGTCGTCCGCCAATGCCGCGGTAGATAACAGGAATGCCAACGCCAGGGAGAATCCGCCCCAAAGGGCCAATGAACGGTTCATGAGAGCTCCTTGTAAAATTTCGAGTTTCGGATTTCGGCCTTTACGGCAAGTCCAACAGTATCAACTCCGCGTCATTCTTGGCAACGACGTTTAATCGCGTTTCGTGGTCGATCCGGGCCTGATCGCCGGTAGCCAGCGGCCTGCCGTTCAACTCGATCTTCCCATCCACCACAAACAAATACCCCTTGCGTCCCGCGGCCAGCTCGTGCTGCACCTGATTGCCCGCTGCCAACGTCGAGAGATAAATCGCCGCGTTCTGGTCGATCCGCAACGTCCCGGGGATCTGGCCGGCGGAAACGACCGGCAAGAGCTTTCCAACCCTGTCCGCCGGGTCGAACTGCTTTTGCTCCCAACGCGGAGTGTTCCCCTTGTGCCGGGGGATAATCCATATCTGAAGCAGCCGCACCGGCTCGGTGGGGGAGTTGTTGTGCTCCGCGTGCGTGATTCCCCGCCCGGCCGACATCACCTGCACCTCGCCCGGATGAACCACGCCGGCATTTCCCAGGTCGTCCTGATGGCGAAGCTCGCCCTTGTAGACCACGGTGACGATTTCCATGTCCTGATGGGGATGGAAATCAAACCCGCCGCCGCCTTGGATAATGTCATCATTGAACACGCGCAGGGCGCCCCAGTGCACGTTGCCCGGGTCGTGATAATCCCCAAAGGAGAAATGCCAGTGAGTGTCCAGCCAGCCAAACTGGCCATGATGCCTCTCGTTTGAACGAATCATGCCGATCATAAAACCTCCGAATCAATTGTTGGCACATTATATGTTGTAACAAATAAATGGTCAAGCTGGATTCATCAGCGGTGTATCAAAGGCTTGCCCCTGTCACAGCTTGAGCTGCTGGGCCGGGGTGCGTGACACTTGCTGCAGAGAATTTCCCCCTCCCCATGTACTCAGGGGGAGGGTTGGGGTGGGGGTCGAACGTCGATTGGCTTACGAAACCCCCACGCTAGCCCTCCCCCTGAGTACATGGGGAGGGGAAGAACAGGGCGTGCAGAATGTGTCACGCACCCGCTGGGCCGGTATGAAGGTGATGCGATTGGCACCTGATAAAAGGCATTCTATAATTGTTCCGCGGAAGGGAGGCGTTATGACCGCAGGGTTTTCTCCAAGGTGGCTTGGGCCGAGGGTTCTGAGCATATTGGGCGCGTTGATCCTGGCGCTTGCGAGCCAAGCTGTCCGCGCCAGCGAGTTCTTCAGCGAATCGGTTTACGTTCCCCCTTTGACATCGCTATACGACGGCAACCCGGTCACCGGTTGGAATGGATTTAACATCCTACTTTCCGAGGATCCCGGGTTGCCGGCCCAAAACGCCTCCAATCCCAATACCGATCCATTCGCCGTCAATGGAACGTCCACGATCACCACCGGTCCATACACGCCAGTTGCCACGGATGCCGGCATTCCGGTTGGCCCGGGCCTGGTCACGCTACCCGGGCAGACCCGCGTCCACTTCACCGGCACCGTTGCGATCAATCAGGCCAATATTCCCAATCAGGGTCTTTCCAATCCAACCGACCAGGTGCAATTCGGCCTGGTCGGTCCGACCGACAATGCTCCGCTGCGGATTCTCGCCCAGCATTGGGGCGGTTCCTACACCGACTTTCTGGGAGGAAAGGACAACTATTTGCGCGGAGTTCCCGTTGTCAGCATCATCCCCAATCCCGCGCCGCCGGCCGCGGCTCCCATCGGAACCAGTTTCGACTACATCGTCGATTTCGTTCAATTCACGCAGAACGGCATCGACGGCAGCGAATGGGCGGAATTTCCTTACGTTCCCGGAAACCAATCCACTTTCACCTACGGCGGTTGGGCGGATCCGCTCGATCCGATTCATTTCACCAACCATGAAATCCAACTCAGCAACACCTTGATTCCGCTTGACGATCTGAATTTCGCCGACGATCCGCTTTCAGGCGGGACCAACGGACCCGCATTCACCCCTGCGGACCTTCCCGCGGACGTCGTGCCGGAGCCGGCGTCATTCATGTCGTTGGCTTTGGGCCTATTGGGCTTCGGTTCGCTTCGGCGGATGAAGTCCACGGCCGCCGTTTGATTTATTGCCCACGAGCGCACGAATCGAACCTACGATTCCGCCCGATCGCGCGCCTCTTCAAGCAATTCCAAAAGCAAACTCAACCGATCAGTTCCCAAATGGCCCAGAGTTTCTTTGTTCGTCGCCAGGGCGACTCCATCCAGTTCCGCCAGCAATGAAAGCCCGGCCTCGGTGATCGTGGCATGCACGACTCTGCGGTCGTCCTGCTGTCTCTGCCGATGGACCAAGCCGTGCGATTCCAAGCGGTCCAGCAAACGGGTCAAATCGGCATCGCGCGTGATCATTCGCCGCGCAATCTCCTGGCATGCAATGCCTTGGGGTGACACGCCCCGAAGAATCCGCAGCACGTTGTATTGCGTCGGCGTCAGACCCGAAGGCTTCAAGGCCCCCTCCAGCCTCCCCATCAGCCGATCCGCCGTCCGCAGAAGATTCAGCATCACCTCTTCCTCCAGCGAGGCGAACGGCCCGGTCTTGGCGATCTCCCTTTGCAGCTTTCCAGCCATTTCAAACGCCATTTTATTTGTCTAAACAGATATTGTCAAACCAAATTACACGTCTGGATGATTGGGTAGCGCCAGCCATCAATAAAAATTATTATCTGTCTTAAGTAAAATACCCATTTTAACAAAGTCTCCCGTCGATATGTCCGATGCTTCCCATGCCAAACAAGTAACCGAGGAGCGCACTTCTATGAGTCGGATTACCATATCAAAGCGTGAGCCCAAAACAGCCATCGAGTCGCAAACGGCCGCCGACCGGCGGGAACACCGTAGGCACGACCTGGAAACCCAGGATATCAGCGTAGATCGGTGGGATGGCGGCAAGCGGGCGGAAAAAAGTTTCGGCAAAATCGTCGATCTATCCGCCGGCGGCGTCCGAATCCGCACCGTACAGCCCAACGTCAAAACCGATAACCAAATCCGCGTCCGGCTCGAACTTCCGGCCTACGCCGGCATCAGCCCCTTCATCGCTTCCCAGGGCAAGGCTTTGTGCCCCAAGAATGAATGGGTTGGCTGGATGACCGTCAGCCGCGTCGCCAAGATCAACAAGGACGAATACGACGTGGCCGGCCGGCTCGTTGACATGGACGAGATAGACCGCGGCATGCTCGGCCTCTATCTCTCCACGCAGCCGCTGGCCGCCTGAAGCCGCGCAACGGCTATCACGCCATTGAAACAACCCCACCGGCCCCCGGGTTCTTAAACCTTTCCGACCCGAGGGCCGGCCCCTTTTTTAAGAAGTGGCAAGTTGCAAGTAAAGAAACGGGTGGGTTTCCTAACTTGCAACTTGTACTTGCAACTTGTACTTCTGCGATCTTTACGATTTACCGACCACCAGGAGCATAAACGACCCCGGAATCATCCGCGGGCGCGGCCGGCGTTGGCCGCCCGACGCGGGCTGGGTCGCTGCCCCCGGCTGCGTGGCCGGAGCCTCGAACTGCGCCGTTACCAAATAAATGTTGTGTGTCTTGGCATCGAGGGCGCACGTCCTGGCGCCGGCTTTGGTCGTCACGTTCTGTTCGACCTCAAAACTGGTGGGGCTGTTTTCCTTTACAACCGTTAACGTCGAATTCCCGTTGGAGGAGAACGCCTCCATGGTGTCGGGATCGAATGTTCCGCCATCCGTCCCTCGGCCCGTCGGAAGCGTCGCCAGAATGTTGCCGTTGTCCGCATCCAGCACCACCATTTTCTCGTTCCCGCAGCAGGCAAAAATGCGGCGATTCTTGACGTCCAGCCCCATACCGGACGGCCCTTCCCCATCTCCCAGCTTGTAGCGTGCCGTGACCTTCATCGCCACCGGATCGACCACCACCACTTCGCTGGTGTCTTCCACGTTGATGTACACGTGTCCGTTGCCGTCGCCGACGCCCCATTCCGGACCACCGCCCAGATCGATCGTGCCCAGCACCGTCCCGTCAGCCGGGTCGATCACAGTCACGTGGGGAGCGGCATGGCTTTCCAGAAAGACGTGTTTTGTCGTCGGATCCAGAAAGATGCTGTCAGGCCTGCCTGTTACCGTGATCTTCTTAATCACCTGCAACGTCTTGATGTCGAACATCGTGACCGATGGATCGCTGCCGTTGCTGGTAAATCCGTGCCCGGAGCTGGGGTCGATTGCGACCCCGTGAACGCCGTTGGTGCCGGCGACCTCCCCGACCTTGTCCAGCGAATCGGCATCGTAAACGTCCACGCGGCTGGACCGCGGAACGTAGAGGCGCCGGTTGTCGGAATCGACCGTTATTAAATCCCATCGCCCGTCCCCGCCGACGGTCACGCTTTTCAGCAGCTTGTACGGCCCCCCGGCATCATCCGCCATCGCCGTCGGCGCGAACAGCGAAAACGCGGCAAGCAGTGCAAACACCAGCTTCATGTTGGACTCCCTCTAAAATGGTCGCTCCTTATAATCGCCTCGCATGAAAACCTTATGAAAAAATGAGAATTGGCGGGAATTTGTGGGAACGCTCGATCATCCAAAGAATCGCTCTGCGCGGATGTTGAGCGTCCTGGCAATACCGCCAATGGCTGTCTTGCTCCATGCACGTTTGCCGCTCAGCATTTCCGACAGATTGGATTGAGCAACGCCGATCTCGCGGGCGAGAGCGCTAATGGACATTCCCCGCTGCTCGATACGATGGCTCACCAACTCGGCAGCGGACAGATCGGAACTATCGACCCGCTGCCCTTCCTGCTCCTCATATTTGGCAATCAAATCGACAAGCACGTCCAGATATTCCATAGTCCCGCGGTCGGTGTTTTGGCTGGAAAGGCGAAGAACCAGCCGTTTGGCCTTGGCGTGATCGGCGGCGGTCTTGATCCGTCGAAGAGGAAACTGGCCGATCAACTGCATGTACGAGTCGGCCACGTTTGACTTGGCAGCCGTGGGCATATCAGTACCGTCCTTTCCAGCGATCCTTGTCGTATTCTCCATGCGTCAGAAACTCCAGGACCAGCACGATCTGAGCTCTGTAATTTACGTTCGTCAGCAGCCGATATTCGTTTCCCTTGACGTTAAAGACGGTCACGACGATCTGGTTTTTCAGATTGACGCCGTCCGCCGAGGGATAGTCTGTTCGCACGTCACCAAGGTTTTGCCATGTCGCGTCCTCGACGGTTGCGCTCCAGGCTTGCAGCCACTTCTTGGCGTCGGCGTGCTTGCGAATCGCCTTCGACAGCACGTCCTGCCCGATCAGCCGCATTATCTCATTTTGGTATAGATCGGCTGGAAAGTCAACTTTCTTGACCTGCGCCGGCGGCGAATTCTTGTGGGCCCAGTTCGCGGACTGAACGCCATCGCATAGAATTGCGTGACATGCGCATCGCCCTGGCCCAGATGAATCCGACCGTCGGCGACATCGCCGGCAATTGCCGCAAGGCCATCGAGTTTCTCGACCGCGCCAAGGCGCGGGCCGCCGAGGTTGTCGTCTTTCCCGAGTTGTCCGTCATCGGCTATCCCCCGAAGGATTTGCTCCTCAAGCCGCAGTTCATCGAAGACAACCTGCGCGGTCTTCAATCCATCGCCGAACGGGTGCGGGACGTCGATGCCATCGTCGGGTATGCCGAGCGAAATGCCGATCCCGTCGGCCGGCCTCTTCACAACGCGGTCGCGCTGCTGCGCGACGGCCGGATTGTCAGCCGGCACTTCAAGACCCTCCTTCCCACCTACGACGTCTTTGACGAGAGCCGGTATTTCGAGCCCGGCCCGGACAATGAAGAACAAAACCTCGTGAAGCTCGGCGACGTGGTGGGGGGGCTTTCCATCTGTGAAGATCTGTGGAACGACGAACGATTGATTCCCCATCGCCTCTACCATCGCAACCCCATCGCCGATCTTCACGATGCCGGCGCTCAGATCATGATCAACACCAGCGCCAGCCCGTTCGTGGTCGGCAAGCATGAATTCCGCCTAAAACTATTTTCCTCCCAGGTCCGCCAATACGGCCAGCCGCTGATCTACGTCAACCAGGTCGGCGGCAACGACGAGCTGATCTTCGACGGCAACAGCGCGGTCTTCGACGGGACCGGCAACGTCATCGCCCAGGCCAAGGATTTTGAGGAAGACCTGATCGTGGTTGACGTGCCGATCGGCGGCGGGGTGCGCGCCGCGACCTCCGGACCCATGAATCACGCCAGCGAAGGAATCGAATCCATCTATCGCGCCCTGATTCTCGGCCTGCGCGATTACGTGCGCAAATGCGGATTCAAGAGCGTCGTCGTCGGATTGTCCGGTGGAATCGACTCCGCCCTCACCGCCGCCCTTGCCGTCGCCGCGCTCGGCAACGACAAGGTCGTCGGCGTCGCCATGCCAAGCCGCTTCAGTTCCGATCATTCCCTCGCCGATGCCCGGGCGCTGGCCGCAAACCTCGGCATCGAATTCCACGTCGTCCCCATCAAGCTCCTTCACGATGCCTACGAAGAAACCCTCGCCCCCGCCTTCGCCGGCAAACCCTCCGACGTCACCGAGGAAAACCTCCAGGCCCGCATCCGCGGCGCCCTGCTCATGGCCTTCAGCAACAAGTTCGGCCACCTCCTGCTGACCACCGGCAACAAAAGCGAAATCGCCGTCGGCTACTGCACTCTCTACGGCGACATGTGCGGCGGCCTGGCTGTTATCAGCGACGTCCCCAAAACCACCATCTGGCAACTCGCCCGCTGGATGAACCAGCAATCCTCCAAGCCGCTGATTCCCCAAAGCAGCATCGACAAAATCCCCAGCGCCGAGCTTCGCCCCAACCAGACGGACCAGGATTCCCTGCCGCCGTACGACGTTCTGGACGCGATTCTCCACCGATACGTCGAGGAGGAAAAAGGCGTTGCCGAGATCATTTCCGAGGGATTCGACCGCGAGACGGTGGTGCGCGTGATCCGCCTGATCGACCGCAGCGAATACAAGCGCCGCCAGGCCGCGCCGGGCTTGAAAGTCACCAGCCGCGCCTTCGGCTTCGGCCGCCGAATGCCCATTGCGCAGAACTATGAGCAGGTTTCACCGAAATGTGGAGAGCCGGGCGCGAAGTAAGAATTACATTGCCTTAGCTGAGCCCCTTCGATAGCCGCGCATCTATCGCCGCGACAAGCTCTTCGAAGTCCGGCAAACCGTCGTGGCGCTGGCCGTTTATGAAGAACGTCGGAGTGCCGTTGACGCCGCTGCGCACGCCGCCGAGGAAATCGCTCTTCACGCGGGGCGCATATTCCCGGTCCATCAGCGCACTGCGAAGGTCCGGGCTGGACAGGCCCAGGGTTTGGGCCAGCGTCAGCAACAGAGGCACGCCCAACTCTTCCTGGTTCTCGAAGATGGCATCGTGCATCTCCCAGAATTGCCCCTTTGCGCCGGCGAATTCGGCCGCTTCGGCCGCGCTTTCCGCGTTCGGATGCATTTCACTGAGCGGGAAGTTCCGAAACACAAACTTCATTTGTTTGCCGAAGTGTTTTTGTATGCGCTTGATAATTGGGTAGGCATGTCCGCAGTGCGGGCATTCGTAGTCTCCGTATTCCAGCAAAGTGACCGGGGCATCTTCGTCGCCCTGCACGTGATCGTCAGCCGTCACGGGTACTTTCAGAATGGCCATGACTCCTCCATTATTTAGGCATCTCTTCCAGCGCCTGGAGAATGCCGTCGGCCCCGGGATTTACGGCCACCGGCGAACAGTAACTCCAGAAGATCCTTCCCTTCCGATCGATCACGAACAGGGCGCGTTCGCAAAATCCGTCGCCGTCCCGGTACGCGCCGTATTTCCTGGCGACGTCGCCCTTGGGCTCGTAATCGGCCAGCAGCGGGAAATGCAGATGGCGGTCTTTTGTGAACGCATCGTGACACCAGACTCCGTCAACCGAAATGCCCAGCAGTTCCGCGCCGTGCTTTTGAAACTCCGCAAGAATCTCGTTGTATAGCGACATCTGGTCGCCGCACACCGGGCTCCAGTCGGCCGGATAGAACGCGAGAATGACAGGCCGCCCGCGCAGCTCGCTGAGCGACAGCTTTTGATCGGGAGTGACGTGCAGCGAGAATTCCGGAGCCATCGTTCCCGGTTCCAAGATCTGAGCCATCTTTCGCCTCTCTGCGGAAGAACCAGGCTGAGGCAAAGGATGCCACGTATCCAATGCGCCGCCCAGCTTGCTGTAAGTTTAGTCCCATCGCCGGCGGTTTTGCCACCAAGAAATACAACAGCCTGCCTATCGGACAGACGCGCTTGTGCCCCGTCGAGGGCACGGTAGAATCGCCAAATCCAATCCACGGCGGCCGTGGGCCAAGGGAGTTTTCCGTTCAGACGGGAAATCCCGGAAAGGGAGTTCCGAGCATGGGCCTCAAAAGATCGTTTAGACGTGTCATGAAGTCGTGGGGATATGAGCACGTCAATCCCAAGGCGTACAACCAGGACGGGCTGCGAAGCGTGCACGACCATTCGTTCATGGACGATCCTCGCTTTGCCGCGGCCTACGCACGCGGCGTCCAGGCGACGAAGGAAGATTACCATTGGCATTGGCGCGTGCACATCGGGTTATGGGTGGCGGCGGCGGCGGCAAAACTCGAAGGCGATTTCGTCGAATGCGGAGTGAACAAGGGATTCCTCAGTTCCGCCATCATGCAGTACCTCGATTGGGACCGCATGAACCGGACTTTTTATTTGTTGGATACGTTCAGCGGACTCGACGAGCGGTTTGTATCTCCCCGCGAGAAAGCCGAGGGGGCGCTCCAGCGCAACAAATGGCTGGAATCGGGCTTTTACGTCAGCGGGGTCGAGTCCGTAAAGGCGAATTTCTCGCAGTGGCGAAACGTGCGAATCATCCAGGGCGCGGTGCCGGAGACTCTTGGGCAGGTCCAAGCCGCCAAGGTCGCATACCTGCATCTGGACATGAACTGCGCCCCGCCGGAAATGGCGGCGGCGGCGTATTTCTGGCCCCGGCTGGCCGTTGGCGGATTCATTCTTCTGGACGACTATGCATACAAAGGCTACAAACCGCACAAAGACGCGACCGACGAGTTCACCCGATCAAAGGGAGTGGCCGTCCTCTCCCTGCCGACGGGGCAGGGCCTTATCGTAAAGCCGCCCGCGCTGGCCTCAGAATAAGATTACCGCGAAGCAGCGAAGCAGCGAAGTTGCGCGAAAAAATCAAATTGAATTTCTTCGCGCAACTTCGCTGCTTCGCTTCTTCGCGGTTCATCTTCTGAGCAGAGCTAGCGATCTTCAGTGCCGTCGGAAAAGGCAAACGTACGTCAAGATTGCCAGGGCATTCACCAGCGTCACGATGCCGGCGTTGCCCAGCATTTGCCGAACGATCGCCGGGCAGGCGCCGAGCGGGGCGTTGATCCAGACCAGCGGCTTGAGATAAATCGGAACGTAGTCCGGGTCTTGCACGGCCTGGGCATCGGCGGTTGGGGCATCGGCTGCGGGGGGATTGGCGGGGGGCGCATCGGCCGATTCAAACCCCGCGGCTTGCAGCAGCGCCGCCCGCTCATCCTCCACCGGTGGGGCGGGGGCGTCCGGCGCCGCGGGTTTCACCGGCTCCGCAGGCGCGGGATCCGGCGATTCAAACCCCGCCGCCTCCAGCAGCGCCGCGCGCTCCGAGCCTTCAGCGACCACCTCGGCACTGTCGGCAGTCTCCACGGCCGCCGGAGTCGCGGGCGCGGGGGGATTGCCCCCGGCTTCCGATAGAAGACGGTCGATTTCGCTCGAGGCCAATTGGGAGAGCAGTTCGTCGGCGCTGTTTGCGGGTGCCTGTGCCATGGGAGTCCTTCCTCGAAGCAAAAGCCTTTGGCCGTGCCAATCGGCTCTTTTCGCGCATCCCTGCGCATACTTCGGACAGGTCTTTGCCCAGCATAACCTTGCCGATCCGCCAAAGCAACGCCTGGCGTTGCCGTTGGCGCCAAGCCGTCCGATAATCCCCGGCCATGCGGCGGATTCTGGTGCCCAAGGCGGTCGTCGGCCGGATCGATCTTACCGGCCCGCAGGCCCATCATCTTCGCGATGTCCTGCGTCTGGCCGACGGCGCGGTCGTCGATGTTTTCGACGAATCGGGGGCCTGGGGCCGTGGACGGATCGTGTTCGTTACCCACGCCGGCGTCAGCGTCGAAGTGGATGAAATCGCCCTCGCCCGCGCCAACGGACCGCGCCTGACGATCGCCGCCGCCGTCCCCAAGGCCGCTCGGGCCGATTGGATGATCGAAAAACTCAGCGAGCTCGGCGTGGATGCGCTGGTCCCCCTGTCCACCCGGCGAAGCATCGTTCTTCCGCGGGGTTCGGGAAAACAAGACCGCTGGCGGCATCTGGCCGCCGAGTCCGCCGAGCAATCCGCCCGCACCGGCGTCATGCGCATCGAACCTCTGACGGAACTGCCCGTCGTCATCGAGCGGGCCAAATCCGCCGGCAGCACACTCTGGCATTTGTCGCTCGATGAAGAGGCCATATCCATTTTCCAATTAATCTCCGCGCTGCCTGGGCCGTTGACGGTGCTGGTGGGTCCGGAGGGTGGCTGGAGCCCCGAGGAAGCCGACGCCTTCCGCGCCGCCCAAATCGTGCCGGTTCGTCTGACGCGAACCATCCTGCGGGTGGAGACCGCCGCCATCGCCGCCGCGGCGATCATTCAAGCGGTGAGGGCTTTGCCCTCCGCGTCCGCCTTGACGCTCACGCTCCCCGCCGCGACTATCGCTTGCAACAATTTAAGGAAATCCTCTTGAGCCAATATCCTTATTCCCCCTCGCCGTATTTGCCGCCGATGATCGATCCCCGCGCCTGGGCGATGTCCCAGCCCTACGCCGCCGGCCGCGCCGCCGGGCTCTGGCAGTTGGTCCTGGGCGCCATCATTTTCCTCTCCGGAACCTGCGTCGGCTCTCTTTCGCGCCTCTTGCCCGACGACGTTATGTTGCAAGCCGTTCGCCAACAGCAAACCGAGCTTCCTCCGATCGAGGGTTTCACTCCCATCCAGGAAATCCGCATGCTGACGATGATCGGCTCGGCGATGATGATAGGGGCGGGGGGGCTGCTGCTGATTTTCGTTATTTTCGTTCGCCGCGGCGGAAAACTCTCCACCGTTTGCTCGATTATTCTCAACAGCCTCATCGCATTGTTTCTGCTCATGAATTCCGTGACCGGGCTGCGCCAGGCCGCCGTCAATCCGGTGGCGATACTTCCGCTGGCGGTGTTCGCCGGCTTGATCGCCTTGTGCGTGATCACCCTCGTCAAGCTCGTCGCGGCATTCCAATCCGCCGGCCCCGCCCAATTGCAGGCGATGCAGCAGGCCTATTACTGGATGATGCAACAACAGCAGGCCGCCGGGGGATACGGCCAGCAAGGCTATGGATATGGGCAACCTCCGCCGCCGCCACCGCCGCAGCCCGTCGCGCCGCCGCCTCCACCGCCGGGTGACAAGGCTTGAGAATTTATTGCCGATTGCCAATTGGCAATCGGCATTCTTATTCAATTTTCAGCGATCTCGAAAAATAATCCTGCTTCATCGCCCGCTTCGCCAGCGTCAGCGTTTCTTCCGCCAGCACGTTGGCGCGGCGCGTGCCGATTCGCAGCGCATCGATCACGTCGTCCGGCCGGGATTCGTATTGCTTCCGCCGGGATCGGATCGGCTCGATCAGCGCGTCCAGAACCTCCACCAGCTTGCGCTTGATCGCCACGTCCCCCACCTTGCCGGCGCGATACGCCTGCTCCTGCTCGGCTACCCAGGCCTTGTCGGGGTTGAACGTCTCGTGAAAAATCCACAGCGGATTGTTCTCCACCGTTCCCGGATCGGTCGCGCGGATGCGCTTGGGATCGGTGTACATCGCCATCACCTTTTTCCGCACGGCATCCGCGTCATCCGACAGGAAGACGGCGTTGTTGAGCGACTTGCTCATCTTCAGCAGTTCGCCGTCCGGGCCCGGCGCGCCGGTGCCGACCAGCCGGCGAACCCGGCCCAGCTTCGGCTCGATGATCGGGAACACCCCGCCGCGCGCCACGAAATCCTTGTCTTCGGTATGCGGATCGACCCCGCAATAAATCTGGTTGAACCGCCGGGCCACTTCCCGCGTCATCTCCAGATGGGGAAGCTGGTCCTCGCCGACCGGCACCAGCGCCGGCCGAAACGCCAGAATGTCGGCGCATTGCCCCACCGCATAGAGCGGAAAACCGAAGGAATATTCGTCCCCCAACCCCTTGTCGCGGATTTCGTCCTTCAGCGTTGGGTTCCGCATCACGCGGTTGAACGGCAACAGCATGGCGAAGAAAAAAGTCAGTTCGTCGATCGCCGGGACTTCGCTCTGGATGAACAGCGTGCTCTTGTTCGGATCGATTCCCACCGCCAGGTAATCGGTGGCGATGTCGATCACCGATTGCCGGATGTCGCCCGGTTTGTCGGCCCGCGTGGTGAACGCGTGCTTGTTGGCGATGATGAAATAGCAATCATACTCGTCCTGAAGCGCCAGGCGGGTTTCGATGCTGCCGACGTAATGGCCCAGATGGAGCCGGCCCGTCGGAGTGTCGCCCGTGAGAATCCGTTTGCGCGCGTCCATGGAGAGAACTTTAATGCCCGAGCCGAACAAAATCATCTATTCCATGATCGGCGTCAGCAAGTCGCACGAAAAGAAGGTCATTCTCAAGGACATTTACCTGTCCTATTTTTACGGCGCCAAGATCGGAGTTCTGGGCCTCAACGGCTCGGGGAAAAGCTCGCTGCTTCGCATCCTGGCCGGCGTGGACGCCAAATACGAGGGGCAAATCAGCCTCGCCAGCGGCTATACCATCGGGTTTCTGGAACAGGAGCCGCAACTCGAGGATTCGCTGACCGTTCGTCAGACCGTCGAGCAGGGCTTGCAAGCCACGATCGATCTCCTGGCCGAATACGACCGGATCAACCATCGTCTTGCCGATCCGCTGAGCGACCAGGAGATGAACAAGCTGCTGGAGAAGCAGGGCCAGGTGCAGGAAAAATTAGACGCCGCCAACGCCTGGGATTTGGATTCGCAACTGGAGATGGCGATGAACGCGTTGCGTTGTCCACCGGCGGATGCGGCGGTGAAAGTCCTGTCGGGCGGCGAGCGGCGGCGGGTGGCGCTGTGCCGGCTGCTGCTCAAGAACCCCGACGTGCTCCTGCTCGACGAGCCGACCAACCACCTCGACGCCGAATCCGTCGCCTGGCTGGAGCAGCATCTGGCCCGATATGCCGGCACCGTGATCGCCGTCACCCACGACCGTTATTTTCTGGACAACGTCGCCGGTTGGATTCTCGAATTGGACCGCGGCCAGGGGATTCCCTGGAAGGGGAATTACTCGTCGTGGCTGGAGCAGAAGCGGGCGAGGCTGGCGCAGGAGGAAAAGTCCGAGAGCAGCCGGCAGCGCGCCCTGGCCCACGAATTGGAATGGGTGAGAAAGTCCCCCAGCGCCCGCCGCGCCAAATCCAAGGCCCGCCTCGCCGCTTACGAGGCCATGCTCAACCAGGACGCGCAAAAACGCGTTCAGGAGATCGAGATTTATATCCCGCCCGGGCCGCGCCTCGGCGCCAAGGTCATCGAGGCGGTCAAGCTCACCAAGGCCTATGGCGACAACATTCTCTTCCAGGACCTGGATTTCGTTCTTCCGCCCAACGCCATCATCGGCGTGATCGGAGCCAACGGGGCCGGAAAGACAACCCTCTTCCGCCTCATCACCGGGCAGGAGAAGGCTGATTCCGGCGAAATCCGGCTGGGCCAGAGCGTGAAGCTGGCCTACGTCGAGCAGAGCCGCGACGTCCTCGACCCCAACTGCAACGTCTGGGAAGCGATCTCGGAAAAGGCGGACAACGTGCGCCTCGGATCGGTGCAGGTCAATTCACGCGCGTACGTTTCCCGATTCGGCTTCAGCGGCGCCGACCAGCAGCGGATCGTCGGGACGCTTTCCGGCGGCGAGCGCAACCGCGTGCATCTGGCGCGCATGCTCAAACAGGGCGCCAACGTCCTTCTCCTGGACGAGCCGACCAACGACCTCGACGTCAACATCATGCGGGCGTTGGAAGAAGCGCTGGAAAATTTCGCCGGCTGCGCCGTCATCATCAGCCACGACCGCTGGTTTCTCGACCGCATCGCCACGCACATTCTTGCCTTCGAGGGCCAAAGCCAGGCGCGATTTTTTGACGGCAACTACAGCGAATACGAGGCCGACCGCAAGCGCTGCCTGGGCATGGACGCCGAACGGCCCCATCGCATCAGCTACCGCAAATTAACAATTGGGTAGCCGGCCGCCGGTTTGCTTGCCTACAATTCTTGGCGGAGGGGGAGAGAGTGTCACGGCTGCTCCTGGGGCCGGTGGTATGTCGCTTGCTTTGTTTTTTATGGGACGTGACATCGAAAGGGATTTACCCATGGAACCCACAACACGACTCGGCGGATTTGCATCGATGGATCGAGGGAAACAGCGTGAAATTGCCCGCAAGGGCGGCATGGCGGCCCATCGCAAGGGAACGGCCCACGAGTTCACGGCCGAGGAGGCACGCTTTGCCGGCCGCAAGGGCGGCCAGCAGGTTGCGTCCAACCGCGGTCACATGATCGAAATCGGCCGCCTCGGCGGCCGCCGTTCCGCAGAGCGCCGAAAAAATCGCGCCACGGCCAATATCGAGCCGGTCAGGATCGATATATCGCCTCAGGCGCCTCAAGTCGACGCGGACGCGTCGGCCGACTCAGCGATGCGTCAACCTGACGGAGATTCTGACCAACCGCGACAGCATGGCGCGATTTCGGGCTAAGTCTGCAATTCAAAAAGAATAGATGCCGGGAGAGATTCTATCCCGGTGCCTTTGCCGCCTTGGGGGGTCTGATCGTCAATACGATAACGGCCAATAAGCCGGTTAGAGTCTGCCATGCCGCCAGCGGGCTGTTCACGACTTCGCTGACAACTGCCTGCGGCGATTGCTGAAGCGTCAAATCCGCGTAAGAACTGTTGTCCGCGGCGGTTGACGGATCGACCGAGGCCGGCAGGTCATCGCCCCAGTTATCGCTGCCCCAATCCGAGGCAGCCCCGAGTTGACTTGCAGAGAATTTGACAGTGGTTGCGTCGACGCGGGTGTAATCCTCGCCCGTGTCCAGCGACGGGGCAAAAACATCAGAAACGCCCTGGAACGTCGCGGAATCGGTCGAATTGTTCCCTTCGAATGTAACTCTGGTGTCGGGGGAGGATTGCGATCCGCCAGCCATCCTTGAATTCCCACCCGCTACGCTGATCTGCGTTCCATAGGAACGGGCGGCTCCCGCGCTCAAGATAAGTGATAGCGCAGCTGCCACGCCTCTCCTGGACCAAGCGATCATGCTCCGCACTCCTTTTTAGCTCTTTTAGGACACCAAACACGTACAGCGGTCAGGCGCCTTGATTTGACGGCAGCGACGGGACTTTTCTCATTCCGCTCGCATTGCTCGCAAGCCACCCAGCTTGAGAGGCACGAATTGCTACCCACGTCCAGCCCCCTGGCGAGGGCCGAACGAGGAAATTATAGCCCCTTCAGCGTCTTACCACAATCGTTAAATGCGGTTAGCAATGAGTTAAGCGGCGATTGCTCATAAAATGCGCTCCGATTTCCCGGAATGGGCGGTTTATCCCCGTTAAACCGCAAATCCGGAATAGATCGCATATCCGTGAGATCCGGCATTTTCTGTTTTCCTTTCCGTTAGCCCCCGGGCTTTGCCGGGGTTTGCGCGATAATGGAAACCCCGGCAAAGCCGGGGCCTAATGGAAAGAGACAACTATCGCCATTGAACGGGATTGCGTGTAGCCGGCGATCCTTGCCCGCCGTACTGTCTTCAATCGACGTGATCTTTATTTTCCGGCCGGCGAGTAGTCGGTTCCCGACATGGAGTTCCGCGAATCACTCTTGTGCACGGCCTGCCGGGCAGTCGCCAACTCCGCCGCCAATTCGCCGCTCAATTGCGTGCCGGGGGGAAGCAGGCCGTCGATTTGGGACAGATACCGGATCGCCGCGCTCGTTCGGTTATTGCTCGCGCACGCCGAGGCCAGCCCGATCAGAATATCCAGATTCTTCGGGTTGATCGCGTTGCCCTTTTCAAACGCGGCAATCGCCTCGTCGGCGCGCCCTTCCTTCATCAGAATCCTCGCCAGCGTGTCGAAATAGTTGAACGCATCCGGATCGTTTGCATGTCCGGCGATCGCCTGGTTGACGAGGCCTTCGGCTTCCTTCAGCGAATCGGCGTCGCCGGATTGCCGCAAAAGATCGGCCAGATTGTTTTGGGCGACGGCGTTGGTGGGATCGAGCTTGAGGACTTGCCGATACGCTTGTCGGGCGATTGCGCCGTCTCCCGCCCCGGCGTTGGCGCCGGCGTAGGTCAACCACTGTCGCGGTCCCATCTTCGGCGTCTGCACGAACGGCTTCAGCACATCTCGCGCCAGCCCATAATCCCGCGGATAGTCCTGCTTGTCGGCACATGCCACGTACGCTTCGGCCAGATCCTGCTGCTCTTCGATCGAATCGGGATTGAGCAACGGCTTGATCTGCGCGATCCAGCTTCCCGAAGCCGTGCCATCCGTGAAAGAGACCGGCGCCAGGTCGAGCCACGCCATCCGCCATCGCGATTCATTCTGCGCCAGCGGTTGCAGCAGCGCCGCGGCATCGCCCTGGCGGCCCGCGCGAATCAACGCCTGGGCATAAGTCGTCAGCAGAGCCTCATTGTCGTCCGCGTGCGCCGTGGCATCCGCCACATAGGGGGAGAGCCGATCCACCGCATCCAGCGGCTGCTGGATGGCCAGGTCGGCGACTGCGATGAACTGGTCCGCCGGCCGCGGATTGCCCGTGATGCGCTGCCGCCATTCCCGCGCCGCCACCGCCGCGCCGGCCCAGTTCCCCGACGCCGCGCTCACTTCGGCCATCGTTCGCGCCGCATCCTCCGAGCGGGGGAATCGCCCCATCGCCTTGCGGGCAATCGACAGCGCCTCCGCCGGGTCGCCCGCCGACATCATTCGCCGGCTTGCCAGTTCGTACAGCGGCTCAAAACCCGGATACTTCTCCAGCAACGAGCGAACCTGCGACGGCGTGGATGCCGGATCCGTGGCAATCGCCAACGAATCGTTTGCCGCGGCGTTTTGCGGATCGGCCGTCAGCGCGTTGATCAGCGTTCCCATTTCATCCAGATGGGTGTAATTTGCCAACTCCGCCACGGCCTTGGCGAGGTTGGCGACGGATTCATTCGCCGGCCAGCGTGCGGCCGCCTGGTCGATGGCGCTATGCGCCTTGGTCCAATTGTGTCGCCGGATCAGGAACCCAATCCGCCGGATGGAAGCCACAGGATCGACCCCAGCCAATTTGACGGCCTCATCGTACAGCTTCGCCGCGGTCTCGACCGTTCCGTGTTCCTCCTCGAACTCCGCCTCGATCAGTTGGCGTTGCCCGGCGGGCAGCGGTGTTTCGACCAGCCGGTCCAGGAACTTGTGCGCCTCGGCCAATTCCCCCTGCACGCCGAAGAAATCCGCCGCCTCGCGAATCGTATTCACGTCCAGTTTCTTGGCGTTGGCCAGATCGAAATAAATTCGCGCCGCCTCGTTGGGACGGTTTTCCAGACGGTACACCTTGGCCAGCGTCCCATCGTGCAGGACGCGGAAGGCTTCGCTTCCACTCTTGTCCGACGCCGTCGGATATTTCAGCAGCATCTTTTCCGCGCGTTGCATGTCCCCCTCGGCCGCGATGATCGATGCCGCCTCCAGCGCCAATTCCGGCGGAAGGTCGCTCATCGCCTGTAATTTGTCGAACACCACCAGCGCATCGTCCTTCTTGTCGGCATGGTGCAGGGCCTGGAGCAGCGCGAACTGCGCCTGCGGCGATTGCGGCGCCAGCGCGGCCGCCTTGTGCCACTCATCCAACCCGCCACTCAGGTTATTCAGTTGGTCATACGCCGTGGCCAGCAGGACGTGCGGCACGTATTCGTCGGGGTGGTCGTTGGTCACCGCGGTCAGCAGCACGACCGCTTCCGTCGCGTGCTTCTCGGCTGGGCCACCGGCCAGCAGCCAGCGCGCATAAGCCGTCTTCCATCCCAAGGCCTCTTCTGACGTCAATGATTTGGCGCGGTCGATGGTCTGGCGTATGAAATCGCGGTCCGCCCACGCGGAATTGCCGCCGGTCAGGATCGTCGATTGCACGCCGAGGTCGTTCACGTAGGTGTTGCCGAGCTTTTCCCAGGCGGCGGCAGCGCCGGGATCGTGCGTCACTTCGCGGTATTGGCAGATCGCCCGATCCCAAAAAGCCGCGTCGTCGGTGGAGGCGGAGCCTTCCACTGTGGAGGCGGAGCCTTCCAGGGCCGTGCTCTTGCTCTTCTTCTTTGCATCCAGCATCAATTTCAGGCCGTCGGCCTGCTGACCGGCATTGAACAATTCCATCGCCCTGGCATACGCCAGCCGGGGAGTCAGCCCATACTTCTGCTGGATCGCGGCATACAGCGGCTGTTCCATCCCCAGCTTGGCCACCTGGCTGGTCTGCACCAGTTCTATCAGCAGGTCCTCGCCGGCCTCCCCGGGGTTGTTGCAGGCCGCCTTGATCGCATCGATGGCCGCGTCCCGCTGGCCCGTCTGGGATAGCAGCGCGACGTAAATCGGCAGCGTCTGCGGCTCGTTGGGAAGCTGCCTTTGGATCTGCTTCACTTCATCCAGCAGCGCCGCCGTATTGATCGCATCGGGCGATGCCAGCAGGGTGGCGTATTTCACGTTGATGTCGGCGATCACCGCCTGGGGTTCCATCGTTCCCGCCGCGCTGGTTCCCGCCGCCCAGGCCTGTTGCGCCGCCCGCCGCGCCTCTTCGCTGTTGCCGCGGCCTTGCCGAACCAGCAGCAGCGACAATTGAACGTGCGGATCGGACCAGCTCGGCATCTCCTGGCAAGACCGTCGGAACGCCTGCAACGCCAACGCGTTTTCACCCCATTTCAGGTAGGTGTCCCCGAGCAGGAATGCGACGTAACCGTTGTGCGGCGATGCCGCTTGTGCGTCCCGGTAGTGCGCCGCCCGGGTCTTCAAATCCTCCGGTGGCGCGCCGTATTGCGCCTTCAGCGTCGTCGCCCACGCGTACGCCGCCGGATCGTCCGCGCCCCGCGCCGCCAATTGATCCACCAGCGCGTTGGCATCCTTGTCCTGCACCAGTTGAAATAACGCCATCGCTTTGTACGCGATCAGCGTCGGATTGGCCGCCGGCGATGCCGCGTCCAGGTCCTTCAGCCGCGATACCACCTCCGGGAACTTGCGATATTCCCAAAGTCGAACGATCAGTTGCTGCGTCAATTGCGGATCGTTGAACTTGGCGGCCGCGCGGTGCAGCAAGTCCTCCGCCAACCCGAACTCGCCCAACCCGTCCAGCAGCCCGGTCGTCGTCCTCACGAATTGGCTGCTTGGCGGATCGTCCTTGGCCGCGCTCAGGACCAGCGCCCGATATTGCCTGCGATCCGCCTGGGCCTGATCCGTCGTCTGAAGGCGGCTGCGGCTGAACCAATACGCCCAGGCCTTGACGATCTTGAATCGCGGATCGGCCGGATATTTCGCCCGAAGCGCGTCGGCATACTTCTGCATGTCGGCGCCCGACACCCCGGTCGCCTGCATGATTTCAAAATTGACTCTCTGCATGTCCAGGTCCGTCGGCGCCAATTCGACGTACCGCCTGGCGGCGGGGGCGGCTTCCACGTATTTTTTCAGCGACGCGTTCACCAGGGCGATCGCCTTCAACGCCACCTGATCGTTCGGATTGCTCCGCAGGACGTCGCTGGCGCGTCCCAGCAAGTCCGTCGCGAAGTTGGGATACGTCGTTTCCATTTCCAGAAGCTGGTCCTTCGCCTGCGCATTCTCCGGCACCAGCGTGCAATACCATTGCAGCGCCTTGATCGACAGAACGATGTAGTCCTCGTTCTTCGTCGGCACCTTGGCCCGCGCGTTGGCGAATGCCAGCAGCGCTTCCGGGTCCAACTGGCCGTGCGGCCGTTTCTGCTCGTGATTGATGTATTCCGAGAGCTTGTCAACCGCCGTCGCGTAATCCCCGCTGCGATACGCCGCCATCCCTTTCTGCTTGTCCAGTTCCAGCTTGCCCTCGGCGATGCCCATGCGGTAGCTGTAGAGCCACGCCACGGCCCCGGAGAAAATCGCCAGGCCCGTGATGAGGATTAAAACCCGGCGCTTGGTTTTCGGACGAATGGTCATGAGCGCGACACCTTGCGGAAGACCAGGATGATCGTCTTCCAGATGATCCAGAAATCGAGTCTCCAGGACCGATTTTCCACGTATTCAATATCGTACTTGATCCACTCCTGGAAGTCGGTTCCGCTCCGGCGGGTGCGATGGATTTGCCACAATCCGGTGATCCCCGGCCGCACGCTCAGCCGGGCGTCACGCCACGGCGGGCAATACTGGTTCTCCCCGCGCGGGCTTGGCCGCGGTCCCACCACCGACATGTGGCCCACCAGAACGTTGATGAACTGCGGCAATTCGTCGAGGTTGTACTTCCTCAGGAACCTTCCGGTTTTCGTCAGGCGGGGGTCCTTGGCTATGTAAAACTGCGGGCCGTCCGCCTGGTTCTGCGACTGAAGCTGGGCCCTCTGCTGCTCGGCGTTCTTCCGCATCGACCGGAACTTGATGCAACCGAATTCCCGTCCCCCCGCCGATTCACGCCGATGCGTGAAGAAAAACGGCCCGCCGTCGTCCAGCCAGATCGCCAGCATGATGATCGGATACGCCCAGATCGTCACCATCAGCACGGCCAGGCTGAATGCGATGTCGAACCCCCGCTTGAACATGCGGTTGACGGCCTTCAGTTCTTTGACCTCCGCCTCGCGCGTGATGTCGTGCGGCTCGATGGTCAGCCACTGAATCTCCTCCGTCGGCGGCCGGCACTCGGGGTCGTCCCAGATGATTGCCGG
>Ga0181538_10002085_pt1 | contig 21316 bp, 22 predicted proteins | sample PEATcosm2014_Bin_40_FD_119773 | JGI IMG/M metagenome (GOLD analysis project Ga0181538, IMG submission 119773) | Peatland microbial communities from MTU Mesocosm Facility, Houghton, MI, USA - PEATcosm2014_Bin23_30_metaG | ecosystem: Environmental > Terrestrial > Soil > Wetlands > Peat | place... | reverse complement strand
CGGGAAAAGGCAGCCGCTTTGAGATATACCTTCCCAAGGTTTCTGAAAAGGGAGTTCAGGTCGCGCCTGAAAGAGTTCCGCTCTCCCCTGTGCCAGGGGCACCCACAATCATGGTGGTGGAAGATGATGCCGCAGTTCGAGAACTCGCCAGTAACTTCCTGGAAGCGGCTGGATACCCTGTACTGGCCGCGAAAGATGGAGTTGAAGCGCTCCAGATCGCTAGAGGTTGCGTCCATTCCATCGGCGCATTGTTGACGGATGTGGTGATGCCAAACATGCGAGGAACGGAACTAGCTGCGCGACTTGGTACTCTTCTCCCTGAAATGAGGATAATCTTTATGTCCGGCTACCTGGAACACAATGGGGAGAGTCACGAAATTCTTGAGGATGGCATCTTCCTCGAAAAACCATTCACGCGAGAGAGTCTTCTCGGCAAAGTAAATGAAGCGCTTCGATCCGCGAGCTTGGCGAACCTCAAAAGATAACATCGTCTTGCTGTACCTCCGAGGCCCGCTTGGTTCTTCTGTCTGGAATATTCGTGCGCTTCATTGATGTAGATCCCAAACGAGGCAGCGCGGGAGCGTCGCACAGCTTGCGAATCACGGTGAACTAGCCCGTACAGCCGTTTACACGCTCCCACCGGAGTTCCTCCCCGGACGGCCGCCCAGGTAAGGAATCGCTCGCCCCACAATCGTTTCGCCATATCGCACCCAGCGTGGAGTCGGGCGCGGCGTCAGGGCCAACATGTTGGATAAATGACATAAGGACGGATGCAAATCCGCGACCATCTTGACGAGCGCGGTAAGCGGCACAGCAAGCAGCAAGCCCATCACACCCCACAACCAACCCCAGAAAAGAATCCCAACTGTTGCCGCCACCGGCCCGATACTCACGCGAGTAGCTATAAATTTCGGGATCAGGAGATTCGCAGACACGACATGCAGGAGCAGGATCGTTACAGTGATGATGACAAATGGTCCTGGGGTGTTGAACTGAAGAAGCGCTGCCGCAATCGGAAGCGCTAGCGAAAAGATCAATCCGAGAAACGGCACCAGATTTAACAGCCCGCTGACGATTCCCAGCGCTATGGCGCCCTTCATGCCAATACCCCATAATACCAGCGTGGTCGCCACGGCCATCACGGATCCGACGATAAGATTGCCCACAACAAAGCCCCGAACCATGTGGTTCAGCGTCGCGATGAATCGAGCTGAGTCGATCCGCGAACCGAAGAGGGCACTCATCCGGGTGGCCATTTGATCCTTGCTGCAGAGCATGAAGAAAGTCAGAAAGGGCACTACGCCAGCAATAATTAGGACTCCCCACGCGGATCCCGCTCCACGCACCAAATAAGCAGGCCAACTTGGCGATTCCTGCAAGCGAACCTCGGGAACTCTTTTAGTGGGCTGCACGTCGTTCGTAAGGCTTCCAGCGCTTTGCTGAACCTTTTGAATTTTCCGGCTGATTGGCTCAATCGCTTGCTGAATCTTCGCGGTATATACGGGAAGTTCTTCCGAAAAGGTTGTCGCTCTTCCATAAAGCGCGTGACCCAGCAGCCCGATTAGACCCATGCCTGCGAGCACAACGGCCGCCGCGGCGACACCTCGCGGCAGATGCAGTTTCTCAAGTAAGATCACCACGGGGTCGAACAGGATCGCGAGAAATGCCGCCAGGATGACCGTGATGCAAATCGAACTAGCGTAGTAGCTGAACACCGTCAGCAATCCCACCACCAATATGAAGAGCAGAATCGCTATTCTGCGAAGAAGCTTCTCGGATGGTGAGGTCGAAGACGGCAGCGCCGTTTCCTCCACACCCGCCCGGCTAAGTTCAGGGGGGCCACTTTTATTTGTCTTTTGGCCTGGCATAGGTTTTCTGCGCGTGAATGCGTCGCTGGCTGGAGATCGGAAATACGGACCAGTCATTCTTGACTCCCGGGCCGATGGAGGAATGCATGCCCGACAGTCTCATTAGGCAGGTTCCCGCCATGTTCTTAAGGCACAGTTCTTCAGGGCGGCGAGACTCGCATCTTTTACTGTGATGAAGTCGCTTTTTGATCCTTGACCTGCAGATCATTCACGACTTGCTTCACATTGGGCACTCCAGTGGCCACTTTCTCCGCACGGTCGCGCTTGGACTGCGAGTTCACTTCTCCTGTCAGCGTGACCACACCGTTTTTCACGTCGTATTTCACACTGTCGTGCATCTTGTTTTGGATCAGCGCGGCATCCAAATTCTTCTCGATGCCGGCGTCCAGATCGGAGTTCACGGCCTTGGCTTCCTTTTCTGCGCCCACGGGAATCACGGCAATCTGATCCGCGACAACCTGGGGGCCTGCCTGGGACCTTGCAAGGGATTCGGCTTGGGCCTTATCGTTCTCACTGGCCACTTGTCCGCCAAGGGTGACGATGCCCTTATCGCGATCTTGACTGACGGAAACGTCTTTGTACCCTGCCTGATCGAGCGATTTGCGGATACTGTCGGAAACGTCAGGCGATTTCTTGGGCGATCCGGAACAGCCGGCCAAGGCCCCGATTCCGAGCAGCGTGAGTATGGGTACTGACAATCTGAGCATTTTCATGGGTCTTTCTCCTTTGCTGAATTTCAGATGGAATCTCTAACAGTGACGAGGCGATGGAACACTTGCTGCCTTTGCATCCGGTGTCTCCGCACGAACTGTCGATGCCCCGCGTCGTCCCTATTGCCGCGGACACGACGTTCCAGGACTTTCCCGACGATATCGCCAACGAACAAATTGGGAGGGCACAGTTCCTGCTTTTGCAAGGAACATTTCTCTTCTGCGTACTTCGGATAAGGGGCAGATGATCCCAACCCAGATGTTAGTCACCAGAAAAAAGTGTTTCTGTACAGAAAGGAACACAATGCGATATCGGTCGTGTCGTTGCAGCCGTTGGTGCCACTACGTACGTTCTCTACTTGGTGTGGAGTCAAATTCCCATTCGATTTTTAGGTTTCAGGGTCAGCCATGGCCTGTTCCAATGTGAACATTTTCCAAAAACCATTGGCGCTATCGTGAGTCTGACAATGGAAATCCATCACCAAGCCGTCTGTTCGACCTTGCTGATCCTGATTTGCATCGGTATTGGGCGGCCGCTGGTCGCTCAACAACCCGCAGCGTCCGCAGTTGAGCTTCCTACTGTACTGAGTGGGGAAGAGGTCGTGAGCAGGATGGTCCGGAGAAACCTTGAACGGGCCAAGGCACTGGGTGCCATCCAAGGGACCAGGGTGTATCGCCTGGAATACCGAGGCTTTCCAGTTTCCAGAGACGCGGAGATGGTTGTGGATGTGAAATACCGCTCTCCGGCGACGGTGGAATTTACCATCCGATCCGCTAGCGGTTCCGATCTGCTTATCGAGAAGGTCTTCAAGAAACTGTTGCAGAAGGAGAAAGAAGCACTCATCCCGGAGAACCAGAGCCGCGTAGCCCTCAACAACCAGAACTACATCTTTACACTCGCCAGCGAAGAGAATACACCGGGCGGCTCATTCTATATTTTCTCTGTTGAACCCCGCACCAAGAGCAAATTGCTCTATCGCGGCCAAATCTGGGTGGATGCAGAAGACTTTGCTTTGGCTCGGATTGAAGCAACGCCTGCGGTAAGCCCTTCGTTTTGGATCAAGGGCACCGAGGTCGAGCAGGTATATCTAAAGGTCGCCGAATTCTGGCTCCCGGCGTCGAATCGCAGCACCAGCAACACTCGCCTGGGAGGTAGTGCCGTGCTCACCATTGAATACAAGGACTACCAGGTTACCGCCATTCCCTCTTCGGACAACTCTGCTGGCGCGGTTGTTCCCGCCGGGAACTCTCTTCTCCGGGAACTGATGGATTTAAGCAATCATCGCGTTAGCCTCTCAGGGTTATGATCACGGTCATCCTTTTACCTGCAGGTGGCACCAACCCGATTTCCGCAATGGTCGGGTCGGGAACGATGAAGAAATGCCTGTCCTGGTTCCGTCATGTGCTGACTTCTTCCGCGCTCCTCCTGGTCTTGCCAGCGATGTGTCCAGCCCAGGAGGCAGGTCGCTTCCAGCTTTCTCCCCCCACGCTGCAAGAGGTGCACAACATTGTTGTTGATCCTCACTTAGGACCGCAGCCGCCCTGTGGAAAAAAAACCATCCCGCTCTATCCTGCTCTGCAGGATCCGGCCATTGTGAAGTCATGGAGCAAGTCTGACTTCGGCCGCGATTGGAGACCACCCGCGTGCACGGGTTGGGCTGCGGTGGGATTTACGACGTTGACTACCACGGTCGCGCGATTTCGCAATGCCTCCCATGCGGAGGGCTTGCTTCGTCAGATCGGTGCAATTTCAAAACTCGCGGGCATGCGCTACTGGTCGACCACACACCAGCGGTGGCAAACCTTAATTCTGAACGCCTCCGCTCTGACAGGCTTGCAGCACGATCAACGCCGCCAAGACTTCACACCCGATGAGATGAAGGAGGGCCAGATACTCTACTTTGAACAGGTTGATAACATCTCTGGCAAAGCCACCTATCGGATGCACATTGCCGAGGCTACGGCGGACCGCCTCGTCTTCGATGTCGAGAACGTCAGCACGATACGCCGTCTCCTCGTACCTATCCTTCATCCGGGCGACATGCAGTCCATTTACTTTTTGAATCGCGAATCGGATACCGTCTGGCGCTACTACAGCATGGTGCGCACAGGGAAAAACGCCAACCCGCTGATCTCGGGAAACGAGTCTTCCTCAATCAACAGGGCTGTTGCGTTCTATCGCCACCTGGTCGGAATTCCCACCGACCAGGAGCCGCCGGAAGCGAAATGAAGTCAAGAATTGCGTCACTATCACAACTCCAGTCGCATTTGCGCCGATCGTAGGTGGCTTGATGAGGCGCGAGTTATAGCGAACTGCCCCTTGCAATCACGGGCTCGAATCCAGTCCATAAGTCGGATGGCGAAAGGTTCCGCCAATCTTGACGGGCACGATCTCTCCAGTATTCTTCTTCTTTAGGAATGGCCCTACAGCGTTAAGCAGAAATGATTTCATCCCCCTCGCATCCGCACGCTTGGCGCGAATAGGCCAAAAAACATGAATGTGTCCTAGAACGCACAGACACGGGTGCACGACTCTTTTACTCTAAAACCTGGTGATTCCCACGGTCATTAGAGGGCGTTGCAGGCAAATGCCCGAGGAGGAAGATTTGAAATCTTCTGGAATTAATGAAAGAGGTTTCGTCAGAGGGATTCTCGTGCTCATTCTTGCGCTGCTTGTAGTGGGCGCGGTCTATTATATTTTTACGAGAAACACGTCCATCCAGAACGCCTTCCACTCTATTGAGGGATCAACGCAAGATGCGGCAACCACCTCCAGGGTTCGCACGGCTCTGCTCCTGTCGAAACAGGTATCCCCCTTCGACGTCAAAGTGCAAACAGTCCAGGGCGAAGTCACCTTGGAAGGCCAGGTGCCTTCCGAGCAAGTCAGGAGCGTGGCGGGAGCTATCGCCCAGGACACGTCGAGCGTCAAACAACTCCACAACAATCTGAGCGTAAACCCTTCGATAGAGCGCAACCCCGATCGGGAGCATCTCAGCGAACGGGTGGCCGATCTGGAAATCAAAACTTTGGTGACCGACGCTCTTTCAAAAGATCCGGAGTTGGCGGAAAAACACATCACTACAGAAGTGAAGGATCGATCCGTGACACTTGGCGGAACGGTGCAGACCGTTAGTCAGAAAAACTCCGCGGACAATATCACCTGGCAGGTTACGGGCGTCCAGGGACTTACGGATAATATAAGCCTCTCCGATACTCAGGCAATGCCGGAGAGCGCTGACGATAAACTGGCCCGCCGCGTGGAGTTTGAACTCTACTCCACAAAAGCAATCCCTCTGAAAACTGTGCAAATCCACGCCGACAATGGCATTATCACTCTGACCGGAACGGTATCGTCCCGTGCGGAAAAACTGCTGGCGGAAAAGACAGCGAAATCAGTTGATGGCGTTCGCAGAGTCGTCAATAGTCTGGCCGCACCAGAAGAATCGTAGATTCCCGCGATATACCAGAATTCCATAGTGCTTCGATGCGAACTTGGCTCAAGGGTTCTTATACCACGGCTTTGCTCAAATTCCCTATTTGCCGAGCCAGAGTTCTGCAAAGCCACAGAAGGGAGAGTCTTGACAGTCGATTCGGACCGTGCCGGGGTCGGCTACCTGATGATCAGACGCGGACATGGCCCCTGGTGTCATTCGATCCACGGCCAGAACCATATCCACAGCTCCCTCCTGAGCGCCGCGTTGCCGGATATCGGGTCAATTTTCCGATTACTGCGGCGGTTTCAATGGGTCGAGGCAAGACTAACTCGAAGTCTACTTGCAGGAGTCTCAAAAGATAAAGTCGTTCGCGAGCGTTGATTCAGACGGGAGACTACACTGTTCAGTTCTAATTGAGTGCAGCCGGACAGTTCGGTTCTCCACGGGGAGTATTATCGGATCAACTAATTAGATGGTCTGATATCGACCTGTTGAGTTCACCGCGTTTATCGGACACGCCGTCCAATAGTGGGGGATGAATCTTGTCCTGGATAGCGATCTGGAAGTAAGCAAGTTTCCGGGCACTCCGTCGAGCAAATCGATCTTCACAAGGCATGGCTGCGATATGAAAATTCTCTCATTTTTCCCTCACTAAATCCTCGGAGCGCTTATCGAACTGCGGTGACAATCGAGGTATTCATAAGCAGCATCTATCTCGTTGACCGGATCAGCAAACTCATGGGTAATTTGTCTTTCGTTGGGCCGTCAGGGATTGAGCAAAACCAAGCACAGGCGTAGGATTGCTCCCATCAGGTCCCAACGGGACTTGATTGGAGGTGCTCCATGCCGTTTAATTTCATGACCCTATCAAGAGTAGACATGCCAGTAGGCCGAGGCGAAGGCCTGAGGATTCTGGAACGTGATCAATTCTGCTGCAGGTACTGCGGATTGGATGGGAAGGCCAGCTTTGAAAACGCGCTGGTGATGTCCGTTGATTTTGTCGTGCCGCGCGCTCATAAGGGCAAGAAGGACCCGGTCAATCTGGTAGCTTGCTGCCGTCCGTGCAATATGATCAAAGGCAAGCGGATCTACAAGAACTTCGAGGATGCCAAGAAATATGTGCTTGCGCGGCGCGAAGAGATGCGCCAAGCCTGGGAAACCAAGCACTCCCGCCCGGCGGCAAAAGCGGCTTCCGCTTAATACGTCTCAAACGGGCGCTGACAAAGAGTAAGGCAGTCGCTCACGGATGGCCGTGTCGCGCGGCGAAATCACGCGGGCGAATTCAGGAACGAGCAGAAAGCATAGCTGCTGCTCGGCATTTTAGAAAAAGCCGGGAAGGAAAAACGCGAGCGACCGCGAAGAATGAGGCCAGCAACGGATCAGATCCAGTAGGAGGTCCCGTGGACTACGTTCTTGAATGGATGATAGACCACAACGTTCCTCTGACCAGAGCTAACTACGATTTGCTCAATTGGTGGGATAGCGAATACCCCTTAGGGCCGGAGGATACCCTGCCCGATAATCTGCTCGAAGACGAGACGGATGACGAGTCGTGACATAAAACGACTCAGAATAGTTCCCGCCCGCTGCTTCCGCCGCTGCAATACCGGTGAGTTTCGCGCTGTACAGTTCGGACGCGAACAGTGAAGTTCCGGAATGGCGCTAAGTGTGTTTGACAACAAACTCCATCGAACGCTGGCCAGAGTCATTCCGCAATGCGGTATGGTTTCGCAGGCGGTGGCTTTCAATATGTTCTTGGCGTTCTTTGCAGTCCTGTTGACAGGGCTGAGCCTTATAAAGAGCTTCTTGGAAGGGGAAGGGGGGCAGCAGGTCGCCATGCGGATTTCGGCGGTCCTTCCCCCAGGCACTTGGCAACTCATATCCGGGTACGTGTTACGCCGGGAAATGAACTCCTGGTACCTGGCTCTTATCGGTTGGGTCGGAACGCTGCTCGTGGGCTCGCAGGTGATAAAGCTCATTATCAAAGGAATCGAGCTAGTTTATGGTGACCACGCCACGCACTCCTTTCTCGGGCGGCAGATTCGTGGTTTGCTTTTGTTTTCTTTGGCAAGTTTGGTATGGCTCGTTGCTGTTGCCGTGAGTGTCTTTGGTCGACCTTTGGAGCAGTGGATTACAGCCGAATTTGGTAACTATTCATTGGTTCGTCACTTATTGATCGTCACGCTCTCAGTCTTGGTGATGATCCTGGCGATGTTTGTCCTGGCCTTAATTTACCGTGTTGCGCGACCAGGTACAACGACCTGGGGGTCCGTTCTGCCCGGAGCGGCCGCCGCAACAATTTTGTGGTGGGGCGTCAGTTTGCTATTTGGAATTTACGTTCGGAAGATCCAATTTGGGCCTGTCTACGGTGGCTTGGCCGCGGCGATCGGCTTGATGGCGTGGATGGAAATCTCTGCAATGCTTATTTTTGTTGGTGCGGCTTGGAACTCAGAAAGTGCCATTCGGGACGATTGAGGGTACGTGCAGCAGGAAAAACAGCTGGTTGATGAACCCTGCCAAGACTAACAAATTGCGTCTCCACAAACTGGATCCACCGCCGTCGATTTCGGGGGTATTCTAAATCGTATCTGCTTTCTCTTGCCACTTTCCGATAAACGTTTTCTTAAGTATTGGCTCCGATCAGCTGTGCAGCAGCTCCGCTATCGGTAGTTATCTGCCAATCGCCCAGACGATTTCCAGGCCGAGTTCTCCTTCCTTCTTGGAGCCAGCTTTGCCGACCCAGACCATGCTACAGCGCTCGGAACGGGGTGAGTTTTCATCGAGGATTAAGTTCGAGCACTTGGCCGTGCGTAAGAGGGAAACTTTCCCGCAAGCGGACACCTTCGCTATGCCTTTTTGAACAGACAGCTCAAGTCTCGACCTGTTAGTTTTTTCAAGGATCTTGATTCTCCGCCCGCACACGCATGCAACTACCCGGGATTCGAAAATGGAAATTCTAGGATTGTCGATTCGCGGACTGTGTGGGTCCAACCTCGCACTCTCTTTGCAAGGAGGAATTCATGATGTTTATTCATCTTCGCGGTTTCTTTTTTTGGGCGTTGGCGCTGGTTTGCTTGATTCCGCCTCCGGTCTCGACTGCACAAGGGCATGAAGCCACTATCTCAGCGGCTCCGGGCACGGTGGTCCGCTGGGCGGGGCCGGGCGCGAAGCGCTGCAGCATGAAAGGGCGCTCGTGGGCCGCGTTGGAGGGAACCTGCTACTATCCGATCGACCTGTTGGAGAAGCCTGGTCCCATCACGATCGCGCTCTGGGGCTCCGGGCCAAAAGAGCTCGCCCGCATCTCCGTGGAGCCCAATGATTACGGGACCGAGGAGGTCACGCTTCCCGACATTCCGCAAGCCAACCCCTCGCGAGAGGACCTCAAGCGCGACGCGAGCGACCGGGCACTGCTGAGCAAGATATGGATTCGCAAAGAAGGGCCGGCGAGGTTCACGCTGCCCCTTGGGGTGCCAGCCAGACCGCTGCCCGAGGGCAAGTCCTTCGGCGTGAAGCGGATCTACAACGGCAAGCTAGCCGCGCAGCCCCATATGGGGTCCGACTACGATGTGCCGGTGGGCACACCGGTCTTGGCCGCCGCGGACGGGACGGTAGTCTTCGCCAAGGATATGTTCTTCGAGGGCAACGCCGTGTTCATCGACCATGGCGACGGCCTCATCAGCATGTGCTTCCATCTCTCCGAGCTCAAGGTCCAAGCCGGGCAGGAGGTCAAGAAAGGCGAGACACTGGGCCGGGTAGGAGCGACGGGCCGCGCCACGGGACCGCATCTCTGGTTCGGCGTCCGCTGGCACGATGCCCGCATCAACCCGCAGTTCGTGCTTGAAGAACCGGGCAAGATCCCCGCCGTGAAACGAGTGTCACCGTAAAGGTCAGATGCTGGCGTGTCGACGACCTGCCTGAAACGAGAATTGCCGAAAAAGTTTCTATCTCATTCGGGAATCGAAACCGGCTATACCTCCAACAAGATCTTCCAGTGTCCCCAGAAGCCCACTTGGAGGAAATACGGTATTAAGGAGCGCAGCTAGCGACTCGATCTCTACGAATCGCGTTGCCCATGGCTGACCGCACGATGCGTTCTGTTTCGGCCGGATCAGGTGGGCATGTGATGTAATCGAAGGCTCCAGCGCGGAGAGCGGCAATGTAATGGTCCCATTCGGCAAAACGTGATAGCACAATCACCGGAGTGGGATTCACCGCCGCCACTACATCCCGGAAATCACCATCGGGCAGCGTGTCGTAGCAGAACACCATGCGGAACTTCTCTTTGGCCAGAACATTTCGTGCTTCGTCGAATTTCGTGCAGCCGAATACGCTAAAACCACATTTCTTCATCATTGTGTTAATCTTTTTATGATGTTCTGTCTCGGGCGAAATCACTAAGACGTGATCATGGTTGATCATGTTGTTCATCTCTGTCCTCCTCAAGGCGCTTAAAAAGAGAATGACCTCATTCGGCATTGCTAGCGCCACGTTCTGGAAATGTTTTTTGCTATTGAAAAGCGGTAGTTCTCCCGGGCACTAAACCTCGCATATCAACTTAGTCGTGCAGCACCACACTAAGGAGTGAATCGTTGACGTGAATCTCGCCGTTGTACTGAATGAAGCCCAGTTTCTTAAATTTGTTCATGAAGAAATTGACCCTTGACCGCGTTGTGCCAATCATTTCCGCCAGCATCTCCTGCGATACTTTGGGAAGTGTCTTGAGAGGATGGCCCGGCTTGCCATAGCGCGCGAGCAGTAGTAGAGTGCGCGCCAGTCGTTTCTCGCTGGAGTTGAAAAGCTGGTCTATCAGGTCCGCCTCAACCCGGATGTTGCGCTCCAGCATGTAAGCAATGAAGCGGTCGGAGAACTCGTGTTCCTCGTGGAGCGCGCGAATCATCTCATCTCTCTCAATGACCAGCACGCTGATAGGTGAAATTGCGGTTGCGGTCACCAGATAATTGGACTGGCCGGCAAGGCACCCTTCGCCAAGGAAATCGCCCGGTCCAAGAATTGCCAAAACAGCTTCTTTGCCGGTCTTATTCACCACAGTAAGCTTCGCGCCGCCTTCCTGAATGTACATCACCTGCTTCGCGGGATCGCCCTGTGTGAAGACGGTGTCTTTCGCCCGGAACTTGGCTACCTTTCTTCCCAGACCGGCCGAGTCGAGAAACAAACTCACGTCGAAAACAGGAATCATTGAATTCGCTTTTGGAGGAAGGCGAGGGACGTTGACGGAGACGCGGATAACGGCTGCCGAAGACACCATAAGCCGTTAACCTAGCACTAGAGGAATGAGCTGACTGTTCAATATTAGACAGTTCGTGTCAATTGACAAAGTGTTTACAGTCTGCGGCTGAACTCCAAAACACAAGGGGGAATTAGAAGCTTACAGGTGATTCCTAGCGTGTTCGGAGTGCAGGTCCACAATGATGATGATCCCCATCTTTGCCAGCGTACCAAATCCACTTTGAGCATTGCGGTACCGACGCTGCTGAAGCTCGTGTGCTCGGGCAAGCTCCATCCAAGCAAGGTCGTGACGCACCGGTTTGTGATGAATGACGTTATGAAGGCTTACGATGTCTTTGGAAACCCGGCCTGAGGGAGCGCACTCAAGGCAATCCTGAAGAATGAGGGAAAGCCTCAATTCCTGGGAATGTCGTATGATCCACCGTGCGGATTTGGGGGCAGGCCCCATTGACCAAAGGTCTTCTTCAACTGCTCCAATTGGAATCCATTTGAGAATTTCAAAAAACGTCAAATTGCCGCCAATTTGTGCGTTCTTGTGTGTCTGCAACAAGCTTCCCAAGCTTCGGATGTGGGTTCGATTCCTATCGCCCGCTCCAGTTGGCATACCGCCGCCCCCGATGCGACCGGCAAAGCTCCTGGACCGCAGCTCCATTTGCTCCCCTACGAAACGCGCCGCGTCGACGTAGCCGCGCTGCAAGATGGAACCATCCTTCCCAAACAAGCCAATTGGACCTCTGTCACCCTAACCACCAACGCCCTCCCCGACGAGGTTACAGCCGTCGCCGCCAGCTATGACGAAACTCTGAAGTACGGGGCGCAGACACCCTTTTCGACCAGCTTACCTTTGAATGGGAAGGCGGCATGTGGGAATACGACCCGTATCACAGCTCCATCATTACCGCAGGCAACGGTGGCACCAAGCCAACCCAGATGGCCTTCACCATCTTCTATAATCAAGGAACCCAGCGCTACGATCTGGAACAAACGCTTCAGCCGGACGAGCAGATGTGGATTGACGTTGGCAAACTAATCCGCGAGCAGGTTCCCGACAAGAATGGAAACGTCTTGCCTAATGCCCTCACTTCCGGTTCGCATCAGTTGCGCGATCTTACCAACAAAGCTATTGGCTCCCTTGACCTGCCCCCCGGATCCGCAGGTTGGATCATACGACATTCGCCACCTGTGAGAGGGCGGCTTCGTCTGGCGTAGCGCGAAGCGCGGAGCCAGACGAAGGAACTAAGCGTTGCCGCGCGAACGCTGCTGGCGTTTGATAGCCCAGCGCGCTGTGCGGCCGCTAGTCCTGGCCCGGAAGACTCCTGGGTCTGTCAAAAATCAAGCTAACGGCAAGGATGAGGAGCGCGGACTAGACCTTGCCACCGCTATTTTTTTTCGCGGTTGCTGATCTTCCTCTTGTGAACACCCCGTCCGATGGAATGAATAGGTTTCATGGGGGAGCCTCCCTGGTGCCTCGGAATCTCTGTCCGCTGAGTTCCGTTTTTGTACGCCAGACGCTTTTCCTTCGACCTATATACTCAAACTCATCTGGAATCTACACGACCGATTGAGATGGATAAGGTTGGCCTGCATGGTGAGCGTGCACAGAATGAAGAGAAGAGGTTAGAATGCAGGCGCGCGGAAATTCGATGAGGTGGGGAATGCTGAAACGCTACATGGCAGTTTGTCTGGTGAGCGCCAGTGTATTCGCGGCCGGCGTTTGTTTAAACGCACAAGAGAATGGTGCGCAGCCTCAGCGAATAGCGATCCGGGCGGCGCGACTGATCGATGGAAAGAGCGATGCGGTAATGAGCAACGGCGTGGTGTTGGTGGAGGGAGACAAGATTACCGCCGTGGGGCCAGGGATCGCGATTCCTTCAGACGCAAAGGTGATTGATTTGGGCGATGCAACTTTGCTGCCCGGACTGATTGATGCGCACACGCACTTGTTGCTGGAGATGGATGGGACCAATATGCTTGCGCAGGATACGGAAATGCTTCGCGTGGTGGCGACCCAGAGCACGGCGGAGAGAGCCTTGCTAGGAGCAAAACACGGGAGGGAAGACCTTGAAGCGGGTATCACGACGGTGCGCGATCTAGGAAATTCCGGTGTGAATGGAGATGTGGCGTTACGGCATGCGATCGAGGAAGGATGGCTTCCCGGGCCGCGAATGGTGCCGTCGACGCGGGCGCTAGCCGCACAAGGCGGACAGTTTGGGAGAATGACGCCGGAGGCGCAGAAACTGATTGAAGAAGAATATGTGACGATTCGAGGAGCAGAGAGCGGAAGGCAGGCAGTCCGACAAGCGCTGTATGACGGGGCGGGTTGCATCAAGGTAATTGTCAACGGGAATCCGGCGAGCATAACTTTGGAGGAGATGAAGGCCATCGTTGAGGAAGCTCATCGGGCAGGAGTCAAGGTGGCCGCGCATGCCATCGGCAACAGAGCGACGAGAATTGCGGCGGAGGCGGGCGTCGATTCGATCGAGCACGCCTATACCGTTTCCGATGATGTACTGAAGATGATGGCCGAAAAGCATATCTATCTGGTTCCAACCGATGGCACGATGCAAACGTTTGAAGGCATGCAGTTCAGAACTCGTGCCCCGAACACGAAAGAGAGAAGCGATATCGAGAAGATGTTGAAGCCCTTTGTGGAGGGAGAGCAGGAGCGGTTAAGGCGGGCAAGAAAACTGGGCGTGCCAATTGCCGCGGGCTCAGACATGTATTTGACAATGCCGGGGATGAACCGCGGCCAAGCGAGTTTGCTGGTCTACGAGGCCTATGCGGAAGCGGGGCTGACGCCGATGGAAATCATTCGAGCAGCGACCAACAACGCCGCGGAGCTATTGGGAATGCAAAAGGAGATTGGAACAATCGAAGCCGGAAAGCTGGCGGATATTATTGCGGTGCCGGGAGACCCATTGAAGGATGTAAAAGCGCTGGAACGCGCGAAGTTCGTAATGAAGGGCGGAACCGTCGTAAAAAGCCAGTGATACCTGCTCACGGGGAAAGTTCCCTCGAAGCAATCCGAAACAGTTCAACATCGAGGATCAACGAAACACATAACCAGGCAGGTAGGATTACTTCCGGGATGCCGGTTAGCGTCCCCAAAACCAACAATCAGGCGGAAATGAAATACCTTGACGTGCAGGAAGTGAGGTGCTATTTTTCTAGCATGAATGGTAGAAAAATAGCACATGATCATGAATAAACCGAAACCCAGTGCTCTTTCGCGCCGCGAACGCCAGATTATGGATGTTCTCTATAAATTGAATCGGGCAACCGTTGCGGAGGTGCTCGACAAACTCGCGAACAGAGCAAGCTATTCGACCGTGCGCACACAGCTGAGGGTCCTGGAGGAGAAGGGCCACGTACGGCATGAAGAGAACGGTTTGCGGTACGTGTACGTTCCGACTGTGCCGCGCGACGTTGCACGCCGTTCCGCTCTTCGTCACCTTGTCGAAACATTTTTCGATGGCTCAACGGAAAAAGTCGTGGCCGCGCTGCTCGGCGGCGAGGTCGCCCGCATTTCCCCCGAAGAACTGGATCGCCTAGCCCGGCTTATTGCGAAAGGCCGAAAGGAAAGCTGACCATGAACACACTCGCCAACTCCGAACTCGCCGCCGCGTTTTTGATCGCGTGTTGCGCGAAGGCAACCATCCTTTTTCTCTGCGCCTGGATCACGGTATTTGTCCTACGCCGGGGGTCTTCCGCCTTGCGCCACTCTGTGTGGGTTGCGGCGGTTCTTGGTTCGCTCGCGCTCCCTTTTCTTGTGCTGCTGCTCCCCGGGTGGCACTCCGCCACGCTCGGCAGGGCCGCCACCCTCTGGAGTCCGGCACACATGAATGCAACGAGCCTTGGCTCTCAGCCAATTCCGGCCATCAGTGTGAATGCCGTTGTGGCCGCTCCCGTCCTCAATAAACTTGTCATCGTCGCGCTCCTCACCTGGACGCTGGGCTTTCTTTTCGTCCTTGTGAGGCTCGTAACAGGTTTAGGGCGCCTGGCCTGGGTGTCCGCGCACGCGAAACCCCTGTTCGACGAAGATTGGATGCACGCCATCTTGGAACTTTCGCAGTTCCACAAAGTCGGTCGCACTGTCGGCCTTCTGCAATGCAGAAGCTCTCTGGCCATGCCTCTCACTTGGGGAATATTCCGTCCGGTCATCGTGCTGCCCTCAGGCGTTGCCGATTGGCCCGAAGAGCGCCGCCGGATCGTCCTCTCCCATGAACTCGCGCACATCGCCCGCAACGACTGGCTCCTGCAAATTTGCGCCGAGCTCACACGCGCCATCTACTGGTTCCATCCCCTCGCTTGGCTGGCCGCCGCGCGCCTTCGCCAGGAAAGCGAACGCGCCTGCGATGACGCCGTTCTCCTCTCCGGAATCGCGCCATCCCACTACGCCAGCGAACTACTCGATCTCGCAAGGACACTCGAAAACTCCGGGCGCGCCTGGTCAACTGCTTTGGCCATCGCGCGTCCATCCAATCTCGAAAGGAGATTTGCCGCTATGCTGAATCCGTCCATCAATCGGGACCGTTTGTCTCTGAAAATAAAACTCCTCATTCCGTTCCTCGCTCTCACGTTCCTGCTGCCTCTAGCCGCATTGCGGCTCACCGCGCAGAATCTTTCCGGCAAAGCTTCCGGCTCCATTCACGATCCGAGCGGAACCGGTGTTGCCAACGCCACGGTCATCCTGTCCAACCACGAAGCCAATACCATTGATATGACTACCTCCGACCGCGATGGCAATTTCTTCTTCAAAGCTTTGCCGGCAGGGAATTATGAGCTGCAGGTTTTGAAGCCCGGTTTCGAAACTTATGAGGTACCGCAAGTCTCGCTTGATGCCGGTCGGGATTTCACAACAGCGCTCATACTGCAAGTGGGTGCGATCACCGAAGAAGCCATGGTTGTTCCAGACAACAGGGCAAAACCAGTTGTGGTTGAAAAAACAAACGGCAAGCCCTCCCGTCTGCAGATCGGCGGCAGCGTCGAGGCCGCCAAAATCATAACGAAGGTCCAGCCCATCTATCCTGAGTCCGCCAGATCAGCGGGTGTGCAAGGCACAGTCGTGCTCCATGCCGTTATCGGCACGAACGGCAAACCTCTCTCACTTCGCGTCATGAACAGCCAAGTCGATCCCGATCTCGCGCGCTCCGCCGTCGAAGCCGTCAGCCAGTGGCGCTACACTCCCACTCTCCTCAACGGCGACCCGATTGAAGTCGACACCACGGTCAATATAATTTTCAGCCTGGCTCCTTAAGCTGCTGAATGTCAGTGAAGAAACCAGCCAGCCGCGGCCCCGGCGATCATGAGCTTTACCAGCCACCCAGTCGCGTAAGACGCCACAAACACGCGATGCAGCTTCATGAAAGCGGCGTTCGTGAGGATCAGCGGCAAAGGACCGATCAGCCATACGGCAGCAGCCAGCTTGAAGGCATTCGATATGGAACGAAGGTCCAGCCAAGCGAGGACGGCGACGAAGACTCCACAGGTCAGAAACGGAAGAGGACTGGTCAGAGCAATCGCTCGCCCTTCATTCCCTCGACGCCAGATTTCGGGATAGGTGTAGCGCCGATGGAGCCAATCGCCCGCAAAGAACCAGTCTGTCAGTGAAGAGGCAATACCAGCGCCGATAACGATGGCGACAAATCTTATCCAGTTCATAGCGTCCTCCAAAGTGCGGAGGCATTCTACTTCGGGCATCGACTTCGCGCTTCAATAAAGTCTTGAAAAACGCTTGAGCCACCGAAGTGGATACTGGCCTCCACTTCTCAAGTCCAGGTGTGCGAAGTCCCTCCCGCGTCTATCTTCATTTGAGTGGGAGTCAATGTCCGACACTGCGGACCCAGCCGGCGAACGACTGCCAGGCATCGGTGCGCGCGAGCAACGGTCTGGCCAACTGCACAAAAACCAGGAAGGACCCTGCCCACTTCGTTGCCCGATGCACCCTGCGAGTGGAAAACAGGTCGTAGATGATCAGTGCGACCAAAAATATGTCGGAGACCAGCGAAGCGCGGAACGCTCTCCGGTGAATAAACGCCAGAGGCCAGCGGGCAAACGCGGCAACCAGGAGTGCGGTGGTGGCCATGTACAGAAGCCGCTTGTGCTCCGCGGCATTTCTTCGCGCGCGGAATCCAAAGTAAATGAACGTGGCAAACATGAGCATGTCCGACATGGGCACGATGTAAAAGCCCAACAGTTCCTTGCTTAAGGGCAAGCGGTCAGACCTAAGCGTGACGGTGGCAGCCATTACGCCCAACACCACCATCAGGCACGCTATCAGAAATGCGGCAATCCCGAGCCGGCGGTGGATATCCACACGGCCCGCCGCCACCAGAGAGGTTTGCGTTACTAGCAAGAGAATCCACAGCGAAAACACCGCGCCATGCACATGAATAATCGGGCTGGGCAGCGGGGCGCGAAATACTCCCGCGAGATAATAACTGGGTGCAAATCCCACGAAGACCGTCACGAGCATCAACAGGGCTGCGCTGGAAAAGAAGAGGTGATCGTAGCTGCGGCCGGGAAGATTGGGGTGACGGTCCAGGGCTTGCGCGGGTCGGGCGGCGATCGTCGCCATGGCATCTCCAGAGCTGGACTCACTAAGTGACAGTCTCTCGCTCGCAAGTTCGGATGAAGTCTATCTCAATTCCGGGTGGGCCGCGAGCGACGACGGACCGCCGGTGGGATCCCTCCGTAAACACCAAGCCCAGACGGAAGATTTACCAGATGGTGTTGCACCATTCGCTATTCGACACCGATTCGATTAGAACAGGCGACCGTCTTGCCGCAGCGATTTCGCTGGAAACGTTGGCGGATACCGCTGAAGTGGGTATTAGCCCTCGCCAGGCAGGCAATCCGCTATCTGGCAGGGGCAATTTATAGCATACTCTCATCTCGAAGCATCTCGATGTAAACACTTTGTAGAACTGGAAAGACGGATCGGGAGGTGAGCATGGCTCGAAGTGTCAAATGGGCGCGCATTTTTCCCGCTGCACTGAGCATGTTGATTCTTGCTGTTCCGCCCGGCCTCCGTGCGCAGGCACCGCCGAGGAATGCTCAATCGCCGCCAGCGTCCGGCGCGGTGGCGGCTCCGGCAGCAGCGCCACCTGAGTACCCGCAAACAGTCGATGGGTTCAGTGCCCAGATATCTCTCGCCATTGCGGCGTATCAAAAGGGGGACCACGCTGAAGGCCGCCGCCTGCTTGAGCAATTCCGCCTGGCCGATTCGGCGAAGTGGTTTGCCGAACAATTTGGCCCTGAACTGGGCGAAACACTATCCAAACTCTACGATCAGCATTTCGAGAATTACTTGACCACAATGGAGAACCGTTTGGAAGACGTTGCCAGCGGCAAAGGTCGAAAATTGAACATGAGGCTGGAACCTGGCACGAACCGACAACCAACACGGACTGCGGAGTTGAGTGGTTTTGTTCCCGCGAAGCCACCCACTTGTTTCAATGTCTTTTTCCTGATCAACCTGACAGGAAAAGCAGACTTGGTGTTGAAAGGGAATTACAGAGCAACAACATGGGAGGACACATACCTTTATCAAGATGGGGCGTTCCGCTTTGTGGGGCGCGGAGCGTGGCCTTTCTGGGTTTGGAAAATCAGTAATTAAAGAAACGCCGATGGTGCGCAGCGGGCAAGTTTGTCGGCCCGGTCAGTAATGCCTTATTAACGCGGAATTAGTCGCCTAGCTCCTGGTAAACGCCGTTCCCGGACAAGTGGGTTTTAATACCAAGATCCCCGGTCTGCCGACCATGCCAATCGCTGAGCCCGGGTGGGCTTTCCATTTTGCCACCTAGTGGTTGGTGTTGATGGCAGCAGCGCGCTGTTTGGACTGGGCGATGATTTCGGCGAAACGGGGATCGTTGTGCAGGGACTTCAGGTCCACATCGTTCCACATCCACTCAGCGGGTATCGGGGTAATCGCGTTGGCCTTTTTCAAGTAGTCGAAGGCAAGATCCTTGTTGCCCATGACCGCCTCCGCACAGGCGATTTCGTACCAGGCGTTTGAAAGTGCGCTCTGATCCTTTGCCTGGCTGGCTCTCTGAATCATCTCGTACAACACATTTTGGGCTTTGGCAATTTGTTTTTGATACGCAAGACTGACCGCCAATTCGGCGCCGGTATTGAGGGTGTCTGGATTATCGGGACCGAGCACACGCTGCCTTTTTTCGAGGAGTTCGCTGGCCAATTCTTCTGCTTTGTCGTATTTGCGCTGAAATACGTAAACGTCAACCAGAGAGGACATGGTACCTAGCGTGTCGGGATGGTCCGGGCCGAGGACACGGCGACGGGTCTCCAGAAGCGGTTTGAGGAGCGCTTCGGATTGAGCGTACTGATGCATCGAAGAATAAAGGTCCGCGAGTGCTTGCATCGTTACGAGCGTTGAGGGATGCTCCGGACCGAGGACTCGGCGACGAATCTCCAGGAGCTGGTTATATACGGACTCGGCCTTTGCGAATTGGCGCTCGCTTACATAAACGTCGGCCAATCCTTGCATGGTGTTTAACGTGGAAGGATGCTCAGGACCGAGAACACGACGGCGGAGGGCCAAAGCCTGGAGATCAAGGGCCTCGGCTTCGGCTTGCTTGCCCGCCATATTGTAGGAACTGGCCAAATTGTTCAAGGCTCTAAGTGTGTCGGGATGCTCGGGCCCGAGTACGCGGCGATAGAGGTCTACGGCCTGAATCCGGAGAGCGAGAGCCGGCTCATACTTACTTTCGGCGAAATACACGTTGGCGAGGTTGTTCATGGCCATGAGCGTGTCGGGATGTTCAGTTCCGCGCACGCGGCGCATAATTTCCAAGATCTGGGTCCGCAAGGTCTCGGTCTCGGCATATTTGCCTTCGTCGCCATAGATTAGAGCGAGATTGTTCATGACTGCCAAGGTGGAGGGATCTTCCAGGCCTAAAACACGGCGAGAGATATCCAGAGTTTGAAGATCGAGAGCTTCGGCTTGCGGGTACTTGGCTTGCGCGTAGTAGGCCACGGCGAGAGTTCTGGCCGCGGAGAGTGTCTCGGGATTTTCCGGACCGAGGAATTGGCGGTCATGTTGGAGAGCCTGGGTGAGAAGGGGCTCTGCCTTAGGATTGTCGCCCTGATCGGAGACGATAACGCCAAGGAGGCGGAAGGTTTTGAGGGTTTTTGGATCATTCGGGCCAAGGGCTCGATTCTCGAGTTGCAGCGCTCGCTCAATCTGCTTGCGAGCTTCCGGGTAAAGGCCGAGATCCCTATAGGTTTCGCCGATGGTGTTGCGGATTTCGGCCTCGACGGCGGGTTGCGTCGAGAATTTGCCTTCGATGTGATCGGCGGCGCGATCGAGCGCGGTGCGGACCTTGATATCCGGGTCGGGCTTGGTGCTCGGGCCACCCTGTTTGTTGGAACTGGCTTGGGCGAGGAGATCGTTCTGGAGGAAGTTAACGACGGCTTGCGCGGTGGCTGCCTCGGTTTGCGCGCGCGCTTCTGCATGGCGAGCACGCACGGCTTCGCGGGTGCTAATGACGACACCGACGAGGAGTGAGAAAAACACGGCGGCGATACCGGCGACAAGGCCCTTGTGGCGTCGCGCGAATTTATGCATCTGGTAGCTGGTGCTGGCGGGCTTGGCGGTAATGGGCTGATCTTCGAGGTAGCGACGAATATCAGCGGCGAGCTCCGCCGCGGAAGAGTAGCGGCGGGTCTTATCCTTCTCGAGAGCTTTGGCAACGATGGTCTCAATATCGCCGCGATAGGCGCGACTGACGGAACTGAGGCGCGCGGGGTCGACTTGCTGAATGGTCTTGGCGACTTCATAGACGGAACGAGAAACGTCATAGGGCAAACGGCCGGCGAGGAGTTCGTAGAGAATGACACCGAGGGCGTAGACATCGCTGCGGGTATCGAGAGCCAATGGGTCGGCGGCGACTTGCTCAGGGCTCATGTAGGCGAGGGTACCGAGGAGTTGGCCCATGTCGGTCTGACGAGTGACTTGCATGTCGCCATCGGTGACGCGAGCCAAGCCAAAATCGAGAATCTTGGGCTGGCCGGAATCGTCGACCAGAATGTTGCCGGG
>Ga0181538_10002082_pt1 | contig 21360 bp, 20 predicted proteins | sample PEATcosm2014_Bin_40_FD_119773 | JGI IMG/M metagenome (GOLD analysis project Ga0181538, IMG submission 119773) | Peatland microbial communities from MTU Mesocosm Facility, Houghton, MI, USA - PEATcosm2014_Bin23_30_metaG | ecosystem: Environmental > Terrestrial > Soil > Wetlands > Peat | place... | reverse complement strand
GGCGTGCCGCGGTCCCAGGTGCCGGGGTCGCCTTCTTCGAGGATGACCATGCAACTGCCCTTGATTCGTTTGTCGTCGGAATCCACGGCCGCGGTCACGACGTTGGCGAACCCCATGTTGGTGATGAACCGCCCGCGCTTGTCCACTTGCAGCACCGGCTCGTGGCCATCCTTCCACTCGGCAACGCGAATTTTGCCGGCGAGCATTCCGGTCTCAACCCCGGCAAACGGGATCGGTTCGGTAAGCGCAAATGCGGCGCGGACCTGCTTGCGTTTCTCACCCGGCTTGAGCGGCGCGGCGCCGCCGACGTATTTGGCGCGCTGCTCCGGCGTTCCGCGCTCGTGAATCGGCGCCAGGCCCAGATTGCCCGCAAGGCTGCACGTGGCCGCCCCGGCGTCCACCCACGAAAGTTCGAACGCAACCAGCGCCAGCGCGAGGTTCTTCGGCCCGGCGATGAAGCCGCCCTCCTCCGGGTCAAGGGCCGCGGCGGTGATGCCGCTTTCGTCGAAGTGTTGAAGCAGTCCCGCTTTCGCGGGCGTCCACTCGTGTGAGTTGCGTCCGCCATCCGCGACGACGCGGGCGACCGGCCCGCGCGCCACGGCGCGGCTGGCCTGCACGAGCATGTGCAATTCGTAACGGTCGGCGAAACGCCACATGATTTGGCGGACGTCGTCCCCGGGGAGAGTTTGCAATCCCGGCGCGGATTTTTTTCCAGCGATTACTTCCATAAAAAATCTTTCATTTTCGAGCGGTTCTTTTTGTCATCTATATTTTTGCATAACTTCGGCAACCCAAACAGACAACGAACCTTGCATAAGAATTTGTCGTTTTTCCAGAATAAAAGGTGGGGTTTTTAAAAAATAATGTCAGAAAAACGTTCCGCTGATTCCGGTTTTGGAGAATCGCCGCCGGTGGGGAGCTTGTTAGAAGTGTTTTTGGAACCACAACAGCGTTTGCTTCAGCCAGTTAAAGTTGAAATAGCCGCGGAGGTATGCGTATTGGACGAACAGCAGTCCGATAAAAACCGCCGTCCATTCCCAGCACAATTTCCGTTCCTTGCGGCCTTTGATCAGACCCAGCGCGGCGACCGCGTTCCCGGCCACGGCGAGGGCCAATCCCCACAACATCAACCGCCGGGCTTGGGGAACTGAAGAAATCTGCCAATCCCCAAACTGCACTCCGGTAACCGCCGGGATGCCGAAGAAGATGATCGCCAGCAGAACACAGTTGACGCACTGGATCAGGAATCTTTGCATGAACCAAGCCTGGCGGGCGTCTGTCGTCCGGTCTTCATGTTTGACCAGTTAATTGATTCTCTCCGCAATCTGGTAGCGAAACATCCGCTTCTTCATCCAGCGCACCGCCAGCAAATCATAAAATGATGCGAACAGGCGGTTCCAAACGCCGTAATGGCTCTGGCCGGCATGGCGGCGGTTGGCCGCAATCGGGATCTCAGTGACGGTGAACCCTTCGATCTTGAACAGCGTCGGCATGAAACGGTGCATCCCCTTGAAAAATTTCAAGTTCTCGATGCACTCGCGTTTGAACGCCCGGTAGCAGCAGCCCGCGTCGCTGATGTTTTCGCCGGACAACTTGTTGCGGACCCCATTGGCAATCCGCGACGACGCAGCCTTGATGAAACCGTCGCTCTGGCGCCGCGCCGCCACGCGCGAACCGCAGGCGCAGTCGAATTGTTCGAGCGCCGCCAGCAATTTCGGCAGGTCGCGCGGGTCGTTCTGCAAATCAGCATCGAGGGTGACGATGGCCCGGCCGCGCGCCGCCTGCATGCCTGCCCACAACGCCGCGGACTGCCCGCAGTTGAACGCGAACCGCTGGGCGCGGATGCGCGGGTCGCCCGCCGCAAGATGTTTGAGGAGTTCCCACGTCCGGTCCTTGCTGCAATCGTCGGTTATGATGACCTCATAAGACAACTTGAGCGGCTCCACCGCCTCGCGGATCGCCGTGATGAGCGCCATCAGATTCCCCTCTTCATTGTAGCAGGGAATGACGAAGCTAAGTTCGGGTGTCTCGGGCATTTTTGATTCCGTAAAACTCTGCAATTACATCGCAGACTTTGTCGGCAGCGTCGAGGCTCATTTCCTGGCAAAATTGCGGCAGCAGCTAGCCACCGCGGTCACCACGAATAATGCACCGTGTAAGTCACCGTGCGTTCCTCGTCGGGCTTGACCGGCACGCGGAACTCGATGGTCTGGGCATCGGTCTTCTTGAAGTCGTCGGATTTCTGCGTGATGTCCCAACTGCTCCAGCGGTAAAGATGTTCGACCACGCGGATTTCCACCGGCTCCTTCTTGCGGTTGCGCAACTTGACCTCGAACGATTCGTCCAGCCACTTGTCGCTGGTGTCCACGCGGAAATTAGTCTGTTTGCGTTCGCCGACAAGATCAAAGGCGTTGCCGGTGGTCACGCGGATGGTTTCGTTGCGCGGCGTGTGGTCAATCATGTCCTCGCCCACAAATTCCATCTGGCCGTCGGCGGCGCGGCGGTAAAACCGCAGCTTGCCCTTGGGCAGCGCGATGCCGAGATGGTTCGTCTCCGCGTTCACAAACTCGCGCGTCACCCGGACCTTCTTGTTGCCTTCGTTGCCATAGCCCTGGTCGTAATTCAACCCACCGTAAAAGCGGTAGCTGGGCGCGCCGTCGTAAACATAAATGACCGGCGCCTTCACGTCCGTGGCCCGGACGAATTCCACCTGTTTGGTCTCGCGGTCGAGCAACGTCGTGGGCCGTGCCAAAGTGTAAAGATGAAATTCGTCGAAGGCTTTTTCGGTCACGGCGGGAGCGTTCCCACCCATCCCGGATATTGCTGCCGTCCTAAATCGCAATCCATCCATTACATGCGGCTGGATTTTGTTCACATCGCCGGCCATCAATTTGATTTTGGCGTCGCGGAACATTTTGCCGCTCTGGTTGTTCATCGTCACCCAGCCAATTAGATCCACCGTGTCGCCCTTTTCCGGCGAAACGAGATTGTAATCCGCCTCCCAGGTGAACCCGCCGGTGATGTAGCTGACTTCGGCGTCGAACTTGCCCGGCTGGTCGGACTGAAGCAGCCAGTTCAGCGTCGGCTTGAGCACGGTGTCATCGCCCAGATCGGGAAACAGCGGGGTTCCGGGCAAAGTGAACTGCAATTTGCCGTTCACCTCGATGATGGGCTGTTCCGAACCGCCGCCCGGCACGTAGCCGCTGCGAATAATTTTACCCGGAACAATTTCGCGCACCTGTGTATTGTCCTTCAACCGGATGTTTTGAAAATCAATCGTTTTGCCCTCGAATAGCGACAGCAACAATTCCTGGGTGACGGGGTCGTTGCGATAATTTTGCTCCCAAATCTGGAGCAAATGTTTGCCGGCCGGGTCGCGCAAAATGACCGAGTCCGGCTCGACGCGCGCGGTGGCGTCCGCGTAACGCACGTTGTTGACGCCGGATTTGAGGTCGAGGGGGACCGTGTCGCGCACGACGGCGAAGTCCTGGTTGTAGATGGTCAAGGCGGGTTCGGCGCTAAAAACTACCTGCGCCATCAAACCGGCCAAACTGGCGATGGAGATGATTGCTTTCATAGGTTTTGCGTTCTCTTTAATTAACCCTGCGACAGGCGAGTGGTTGTCATAAAAATGTAAAAGTCTTGTAAAGAATCTTTCGTTATGCCGGAGCCAAGGACGGAAACGGGTATTTTCATAACGGGCCGACTTGGGTGATAGCATAACTGATTTATTGGACTGCGTCCCGCAAAAAATGCTCCCCAAATTCCGTTCTCTCGGTTTTGAATGAACGTTTGCCAAACCACCAATTGGCTCAGGTTGGTGGTCAATTTTCTTCTAGTTTTGAAGTTGAAAGGAATTGAAGAATATCGCGCGGGCTACCGGATGTGGATTTGCGGTTAGAAAGATTGCTAAGATCTGATAAACGCGAGAGCCCACCAAGATTAATCTGACCCTAACAGAGAAATTGGCCTTCCCGCCCGCTACATATTCATATTCTCTAGCCGGGAAATTGCTGATTTTCATTTCTTGTTGAAATACCGTTTGGCCCATTTGTTTTGCAACAGTTATAGACTGACTTTTCCTCAAAAAATCTTGAGCGTTTTTTGTTATGGCCGCCTCAGTGAATTTCGAACTATCACAGTAAGCCACGGCATACACGGTTTGAATGTCCACATTCACAGAGAAAATTCGCTCTTCGACTTCTCCAATCGGAGACTTTTGAATCTGTTTTGTTTCTTCCGGAGCGCCAGGAAACCGAACGGAAAATTTTCCTTCTTCCGATGAAAATCGCTTCCAGTTTTGGGGTGGCACTACGGAAGGATACTTCACCGATTCGCTGTCCTTCCGCCCACAACCCGCCAAAGCAATACATAAGAATAGGCAAGCTAGGATGGTTTTTTGGCTTTGCATGATTTTGATAGACTCAATTCAACAGTCGGTACCAGTTGTCGCGCTGGTGCGGTTCGTAACCGAGGTCCTGGATGAGCCGGTGCATGTCGGCCACGGTCATGCGGAACGTGGTACCGGCCTGGCTGACGACGTTTTCCTCGATCATGATGCTGCCGAGGTCGTTCGCGCCAAACTTGAGCGCGATCTGGCCGATTTCCTGACCTTGCGTCACCCATGAACTCTGGACATTGGTGTAATTATCGAGGTAAATCCGGCCCAGCGCCTGCGTCCGCAAATATTCGTGCGCGCCGACCGTCGGCGCCTTGAGCTTCGTGTGCTCGGCCTGAAACGTCCAGCAGATGAACGCGGTGAAATGTCCTGGGAGGACAGGCGTCCCGCCTGTCTCTGACTTTTGGGTAAGAATGGAGACAGCCGGGACGGCTGTCCTACGGCGCAACGATTTTTCCTGTTGTGTTCGCAGGCGTTCGAGATGTTCAATCCTATCTTCCACCGTTTCCACATGCCCAAACATCATGGTGGCTGAAGAATGAAGTCCCAAGCCATGCGCTACGTCCATGACTTCGAGCCAGTCATCGCTCATCGCCTTGAGCGGCGAAATGCGCCGGCGCACGCGGTCCACGAGGATTTCCCCGCCGCCGCCGGGAATGGAGCCGAGGCCGGCCTTCACGAAATCGCCGATGATTTTTTCCAGCGGCTCGTTGAACACTTCGCGGAAGTGGATGAATTCACTGGGGCTGAATCCGTGGATGTTCACCTGCGGCCATTTCGTTTTGATGTGCGAGAGCAAATCGAGATACCACTGCTTCGTCAGTTTGGGGTGATGTCCGCCCTGCATTAAAATCTGCGTGCCGCCGAGCGCGACGGTTTCCTCGATTTTGCGATCCATTTCCTCGTGCGTGATGACATAGGCGTCGGCGTCCTTTTCCGTGCGATAAAACGCGCAGAACTTGCAATAGACATTGCAGACGTTGGTGTAGTTGACATTGCGGTCAACGAGGTAGGTGACGATGTCGTTGCCGCGCCCGTTGAAATCCCCGGCCTTGGCCAGTTGCCGCCGACGGTCGGCGAGCGCGCCAAGTTCCTCCAGTGGCAGGGGATACAGCCGCAGCGCCTCCGCCTGGTTGATGCGCTGGCCGTTCCAGACTTTTTGCAGCAACCCGTCCAATGATGCATCGTAAATCACGGCATGAAATTATCTGATTGCCGGCATCGAAACAAGCTGCCGGGTTCAGCGCCCGCGGCGGTGGCATTGTGCGGGCAGGCTTCCACCAACTTTGGGTCCAGCGCTAGCGCGCGGTCGGCGCATTCCAGCGCCTTGTCGTGCGGCCCAACCAGGCGACCATGCCGGCAAGTTTCGACCAGCCGAGTTTGCGGGCAGTCTCCAGTTGTTTCGCGCCCACCCCGGCCACGTACAGCTCGACGGGCATCGAGTTGGGATTGCGCAAATGGTTGACGCCCCGGCGGGCCAATCCGAGCAACAGCACTTTAGTCGTTTCAGGGTTCTTTGCGCGTTGTGAGTTTTTTCGTTCGTGCCGGGAAGCTTGTCCAAAACGAAGCGGCAGCAGCGCCAACGCGCGGGGCGAGTTTTCAGAAAAGCCGGCGAAACGGCAAGTTAAAAGACCGGCGCGTTCAGCGCCGCGAATCAAAACTTGAACGCGATATTCACACCGCCGCCGGCATCAAACTGGTGGTATTCCGGCACAGAACTGTTGTCTGAGTTCTTGATATCATAGCCGACAAACGCGCGGACGTTGCAGTTCGGGCAAAGGATCCAGTAAAGCGCGAGACCAAACGAGTTCAGGCAAACATTGGGGCTGCCCGTCGTGGACTGCGTGAAGTACGTGTATTTGAAAAGATAATAGGGCTGGATGACCGCATATTTACCCAGCATTTGAACATACGTTGCCGCCAACATCTGGTCGGTGCGGTCGTCGAAATCGTTTTGGGAGAAGGGCGGGAGCGCGTTAGCGCTGTCGGAAAAATGGTAATTGCCCTCGTACCCGAGCGAAAACGCCGCCTTGCCGTTCAACGGAAAAACCCGCCGCACACCCCAGTGCGGCAGCCATTCCTGGTAAAATTGATCGTAATCGGACGTGGACATCAGCCGGGTGTAATCCAGGCCCGCCTGCGCAATCCAGTTCCCCTGCGACCACCGCAAACCCGCAAAACACGTCTGCGCGTTGAAATCATAATCACTCAACGGCGCGCCCGTCTGGGGAAGCGTTTTCCCATCGAATCCATAATCAAACCACTGGTGCCGGTAACCCAGCCGGGGAGCGACTTCGCCGCCGGCCAAATCGAACGGTTTCGGCGTCAGCGCCACTTCCACCGTGCTCACCAGGACGGCGGTGCTAATTTTGTTCTGGTCGTCCAGGAACATGTTGTCCGTGTAGAAATATTGTGCGTCCGCCATCGCCTCGAACAACGGTTGGCGCGGTTTGAACCGCAGCACGGATTGCGGACCGACATCCTTGTCCTCGCCCGGATAGAGTTCGGGCGCCGAAGCGCCTTCGTTGAATGTCTGTTGCGCCGTCTGATCGAGGCGCTGCTGGAGTTGAACATTTTCAACCTGGTTCATCGCGCCGGGCGTTTGCGCTCCGGCGATCCCGACGCCAGCCAACAGGCCGGCGCCACAAGCAATCAAAGTTTTTGTTTTCATCCGATACAGGAAAGCCGGTCAGGGTTTGCCGGCGCTGGGTTGTGAACGCAGACTTTGCAGGTAGTAGCTCGGAGGGGTGTAGCCGCCCGTCGTTGGCGCTGGTTTCACTTCGCCGATGGTGAAGCCGCCCCCGTCTGTGGGCGGTGGAGGTGGTGGTGGAGGTGGAGGAGGAGGTGGTGGCGGCGGTGGCGGCGGCGGCGGCGGCGAGTTTTGCGGGTAATGGGGCAGAATAAATGTGACATAGGTGTTGTCATCAATTACACCCGGGCCATTGCCCGGGCCATTGCCTCCGACGAATGAATCCGCGGTGACGCCCGTATCTTCAGCGCCGCCGTTGGCCAGTTTCTTCTTCTGCCGGTCAATGGCTTCGTTGATGAGGGCCTGCGAAGAGAGCGGGGTGGAAAACCCGTTCACGAGCAGTGAACCGCCCACCAGCTTGTCGAGGTTGATGTCGAGCAAAGGACCAAAAACGTTCTGGCCCGGCAGCACAAAAATCAATTGCCCCTCTTTCAACCGCGCGATTTTGCCGTTCGGCAAGGTCGCTTTGCCTTTGCCTTCCAGCACGATGATTTTGAAGCCGCCGTTGGGCGTGGCGGTTACGATAATCGTCGTGCCCAGCACCGCCGCCGCCGCGCCGCCACTGCGAATGGAGCCGCCGCCCTTGCCGGACGGTGAATGGAACAGAATGCTGCCTTGCTGCAGGTCAATATTCCGGCCGGCGGGTTCGAACGAAAAAACGGCGTTCGCCCCGATGCGCGTGATGGTTTGATCGGGCGCGGTCAACTCGGCGCGGGAATCCGGGCCGGTGCGCACGAGATCGGGCGCTTTGACGATGTCTTTCACCCGGGCCGGTTGCGCCGCTTTGGTGGCTTGCGAAACGACGTTCACCTCCTTGATGACCTCGGTGAATGTGCTTTCCGTCAATGACATTGCTTGAACGGCCAGGCTGCCGCCGAGCATCAATCCGGCAAGAAGAAATCTTTTTTTCATGTTCGCTTTAGCCTATTAAGGCCGTGACCGAGGCGCCATTTTTGACATTTATGGTGAAATGTCAATCCTGCGTGTCTTGGCGCCGCCGTCGCGATTGCGGCGGCAACTGAAGCGATGAAACCAACGGCTAAACGCCCGATTGCGGTGCTGGCCATTTGTGCGGCCTGCACCTTGGTGTTCCTCGTCTTGTGGTGGCGCGGGTTCGTGCCGTTGCAGGAACTGGAACTGTTTGCGCAGGACTGGCAAACACGCCTCGGCCGCAAAACGCCCGTGGACGAACGCCTGGTGCTCATCGGGATTGACAAGCCGGTTTACAGTTCCGAGTTCAGCGCGGAGGAATTGAAAGCGGAGCCGGCGCTGGCATTGCTTCAAAAGAATTTCCCGTGGTCGCGCGCCGTTTGGGCGAAGCTCATTGAAAAGCTCGGCGATGCCGGCGCCAAGGTCATTGTCTTCGACCTTGTCTTCGCCGCGCCGGGCGACGGCGACGCCGAACTCAAGCAAGCCTTGGAAAAATACAAAGATCGCGTCGTCATCGGTTACAACATCAGCGACACCGGGACCGAACGCGGTAATTTCCGCGAGTTGCAGTTGCCGAATGCCTCGGTGCTGACAGCTTTGGGAACCAAATCGCCGGTGGAAGACGGCCGGCTCGGCTACGTCAACATCTGGCCGGACTTCGACGGTGTCCTGCGCCAGGCCAGTTACCGGCAGACCGGCGCCGGGGTCGGCGACGTCCTTCCTCCGGAAGTCATTCTCGAATCGCTGGACGCGCGAGCATTGCGCAAATTCGGGAGGGCCGATCTCATTCCTTCCGGCGTTGAATCCCGCCTGTTCCGCTACACTGCCGCGCCGGGTTACGGCTTCAAGGTGCACCTCATCGGCGATGTTCTCTCGCCAAAGCTTTGGGCGGCGAACTACCACAATGGAAATGATTTTAAGGACAAAATCGTTTTCATCGGGCCTACCGCGGAAATTTTCCACGACGAGCATGATACGCCTTTCGCGTTTCCGAAACGCGCGATGGCCGGGCCGGAGATTCACCTGAACATCATCAACGCCGCGCTCCATCAGGAATTTCTCACTGAACCATCCCTGTCGGCGCAATTGTGCATCATTGCGCTGGCCGGCGCCGTGGCGGCTGCGCTTTGCTTCCTGGTTCATCAGCCTCTGAAGCGCTTTCTGGCAATGGTCTTGCTCACCGCGGTTTACTGGACGCTGGCCTTCGAAATACTTCCCAACGCGAACACCGTGACGCAGGTCATTTTTGTTTTAATTCCAACGCTGGCCTTGATTTCAAGCGGCCTTACTGCCTTGACCTACGATTACTTGCTCGAACGCCTCGAAAAGCGCCGCGTGCGCCGGACCCTCGAACGCTACGTCTCCCGCGACGTCGTCAAGGAATTGCTCGACAATCCGCAGACGTTTTTCAACACGCTCGGCGGCGTGCGCAAGCCGGTCACGGTGCTCTTCTCGGATGTGCGCGGATTCACCACCCTCACTGAGGGCGCCGATTCGCACGCGCTGGTCAAACAGCTCAACGAATATTTCCAGGAAATGGTCGCGCACGTGTTCGCGCATCAAGGCTCGCTCGACAAATTTATCGGCGACGCCGTCATGGCCGTCTGGGGCAGCATCGTCAGCCAGGGGCCGCAGCAGGACGCCTTGAATGCCGTGGCCACGGCGCTCGCGATGAAACGCAGCTTGAAAAAGCTCAACGAAGACTGGAAAACGCGCGGGATGCCCGAACTCGCTTTCGGCATCGGCATCAACCACGGCGAAGTGATCGTCGGCAACCTCGGTTCTTCCGAAAAAATGGAACTCACCGTCATCGGCGATCCGGTCAATGTCGCTTCACGCCTCGAAGGTCTCACCAAGAAATATCATGTCGATCTGCTTTTGGGCGATAGCGTGGCCCGCCTGATAGGAGGCTATTACCTCTTGCGCACCGTTGCTTCTGTCCAACCAAAAGGTAAAACCAGGTCTGCAGATGTGTTCACTATCCTCGGCGACGGCGCGGCACAGGCCGAATCCATGCCGGGCTGGCTTACGCGTTATGAGGAAGGCTTGCGACTGTATCGGCAACGTGAATTCGCAAAGGCGACGGTTGCCTTCCAGGAATGTCTTCGGCAGCAACCGGGCGATTTCCTCAGCGACCTGTATCTGAAACGCTGTCAGGCGTTCATCGAAAACCCGCCCGATGATTCGTGGACCGGCGCGGATGTGATGACGGAGAAGTGAAGCTTGCTTCACCAGCTGATACCAATTGTCGCGCTGGTGCGGTTCGTAACCAAGGTCCTTAATAGGCCACTGCCTGTCGGCCACGGTCATGCGGAAGGTGGTGCCGGCCTTGCGGCGCAACCCGCGGCAGTTGTCGTGCGGCATCCATTGTTTAACCGACAAAAAGTAACCGGCGGCGTTCGGTTTGGGAAGTTGGGGAACAGCGCCGGAGGCGCGGAAGAAAGTAGCCCACGGCGCGAGCCGTGGGTCAACGAACAAAATCAAATCAAGTCCCGGATGGGGCGAGAGAAGACTTTCGTTGGTTAATTTTCTGCCGCCCCTGCCGGGGCTTGGATGGTTTTGACAACCATTCCCACCGTTTCACCGTGGGCTATTATCTATCGCGCCTCCGGCACTTTATTTGCCGCCAATGCTCGTGCACAAATCTTTTTCCTGACAAATGAAGGTGCGTTCAAAAGCGTCGCGGTTCTCCGGTTGCCTTTTCCAACCGAACGGTTCAACTTTATTATTTCTATTCAGATGACGAATCTGTAGCGAGATCTGTCCATTACTATCCAAGTGATACCATTTCTCGATGACAACCGGAACAAACCTCGGTAGGGCGGGCAGCCTGCTCGCGATTCATCGGAGTTCATCGGAGTCCTCTGCCCGCCGCTCGTCCGCACAACGATTGCGGCGCGCACGGAGTGACGCGCCCTACCCATGTGCCGATTCCCACTGGGAATTGGCATGAGTCTGTGGTGTTAATCACTATCCGCGAAAACCAGCAACCTGCGGATGAATTTATTTGCCTCATTTTTGAAGCGCTGAATTCAGAAGGCGAAAAGCATTTTCAGGAAATAATCAAAAGAGCAGAACCTGGAATTTTATCGAGGACAAACTTTGCCAGTGAGATTCTTAAAGTGGAATTCGAAGCGGTGAAAAAACTCATGATTTGCTGGGAAATCTCAAACTTAATGAAAAAGAAACAGGTGAATCGTATTATTACAATATTACAACCGTTTCATTCAATGCCCAAATAAATTTGAAGATTTTCTATCCTATACAAAAAAAGTTTCACCTCATCGAGAACCAATTGAAGAATACGAAGCAAAATACGATTGATTGCGAAGGACGCCGTAGCGGCTAAATTTTTTCCACGGCAAGAATTTTCCTCAACACCTTGCCGAGCCTTGCCATGCCTTTGCGGATGTTATCCTCGCTCGCGCTGCCGAAGCTGATGCGCATTTCGTGGTTCGGTTTGCGCCGCGCCGCGTCGTCCGCATAGCAAATTTCGCCCGGCACATAGAGCACGTCGTTTTTCAGCGCGGCCTGAAAAACTTTTGATTTCACGCCCGATGGCAACCCGCGCGGCAGTCGCGCCCAAAAATAGAGTCCGCCCTCCGGTTCCCACCATTCGACGGCTGGCGGAAAATGTTTTTTAATCGCCAGCTTCATCACGCGCGCCTTGTGCGCGTAACGCTTTTGCAGCCGCGCGACCTGCTGCCCGTACAGTCCCGACGCCAGGGCGCGGACGAAAAGTTGTTGCAGCAAATTCGCCGTGCCGAAATCGTGATTGCCCTTGATGTGCTTCACCGCTGTGAACACCGGCTCCGGCAAAACGCCGTAACCGACACGCGCGCCGGTCGCGAACGGCTTGGTGAACGTGCCCGCGTAAATCACACGGTCCGCCGCGCCGTCCGCCGCCAGCGCCGACGGCACGTCCCGTCCGGCAAAACGCAATCCGCGATAGGCCGCGTCTTCGAGCAGGTAAATCGGGTGTCCGGCGTCGCGCTCGAATTTTTTCAGCAGTTTCAGGATGCCGTATTTCTTTTCGAAGCTGGTCGTGACGCCGGTGGGATTTTGAAAGTAGCTGACGAGGTAAATCATTTTGACGCGCCACAATTCGCCGGTGCGTTTGAGCGATTGCAGAACGCTTTCCAGATGCGCGAGGTCGAGGCCGTCGCGCTCGAGCCGCACGGCACGCGCGCGCAGACCGCGGCTTTGGAGGATGCTCAAATATACAAAATAGGTCGGGTCTTCAACGAGCACGATGTCGCCCTCGTCGCACAACGCTTCCGTCGTCATGTAAAGCAATTGCTGCGAACCGCTGGTGATGAGCAGGCGTTCGAACGAATAAACCTTTTCATCATCGTCCTTCGTCCTCGTCCTCGCTTTGGGTTCGAGGACGAGGGACGAGGACGAGAACGATTGTGACGCTTGCGTGTCGAGATTATGCAAATGCTCCGCCGTTAATTGGCGCAAGGTTGTGTCACCGGCCGTGATGCCGTATTGCAACGCGGGCTGGCCGGTTTTGGGTGAGCGCAAAACCTGGTTCAACGCGGCGCGCGCTTCGGCAACGGGCAATGAGGCGTTGTCGGTGAAGCCGGCGGCGAGCGAAATCAGTTTGGGCCGCGAAAGTGCCGCGTGCATGAGCCACGAGATGGGCGGCTCGGGGGTGCGTTGGCCCATTTTTGACAAAACATGCAATTTCATGTGAAAGGGAAGACGATGATAATAAAAGCCTGAGAACCAAACAACAAAGGAACCAAGAAACGAAGTTTGAATTGTCGCGGCGCTCTATGAGCGTCGCTGATTAATCTGGCGGTCGTTTTGCGACAGACCGCCGCTACAGATTCAATGTCGCGTGCCGAAAACGCTGTCGAGGATGACCTGCTTGATTTTCCAGATCAGCGCCATGGTCATGGCCAGGGGCAGCAGCGCGAAAAACGTCAGCGCCCAAAAGCTGAGATGATCCAGCCAGTAGGAAGAGTCGCCGAGCGTCAACTGCAATCGCGGGGAGTGCAGGAAAACGACGTAGCCCATGCCGAGAAACAAAAGACCAACGAGCAGCCAGCGGTTGAGGGTGGTGAACAGCAGCGTCTCGTGGCGGAGCGTCTCATCCGGCAGCATCGCGCCGAGTTGTTTGAGGACGACGTTCAAATTGAACAAAAAGAGCAGCGCCGACAGAACGAGCACAAAAACCGCCGCGTTGAAAAAAGGTTGTCCCGGCATTTTATTCTGCCAGTAAAGAAACGGACAAAGGCCGAAATTGACGAGGCCAAGGAGTTTCGCGCGGTCGAGGGCGTTGCGCCAGGGGCGTTCCTGTTTTTGGAAATCGCTCATTTGCCAGAGGCCGTAGAGGAGCAAACCGGTGCCGGCCAGCGCGGGGACAAGGCCCAGCGGCCGGAGCCAGTCGGCGCGCGTCGTTTCCGCGCAAATGACCAGCGACGCCGGCAATCCCCAAAACAAGGCGGAAAGTCCGCGCGCGAGCCGTCCGAGCGAACGGAGCAGTTCGGCTTCGTTTCGGGCCTCGGTTCCTGGATTTCGGGTCTCGGTCAAGTTGGTTCCGGGTTCAACATTCCGCCAATTTTCTCCGGCGGCTTAAAACGACAAATAAGTGTAAGCCTTCAAGCCGCGTTCGTAATCGTCGAGCAGGCGCATCGCTTCGGACGGTTTCATGCGGTCGGATTTGATGGCCTCGTCCATTTGCGTCTTCATCTGCCGCTTCAATTCGTTTTCGTCGTATTGCACCGCTGCGAGTGATTGGATGATGGTGTTGCCTTCGATGATTTCCTCGATGTAATAACCGGTCGGTTCGTCGGGTTCGAGAAAAACGTGAACCTCGTTGACGCGGCCAAACAAGTTGTGCAGGTCGCCCATGATGTCCTGATACGCGCCCATCAGGAAAAAGCCGATGTAATACGGTTCGGGCAAACCGTTGCCGTTGGGGTTGAGTTTGTGCAGCGGCAGCGTGTCGCGCACGTCGCGCAGGTCAATGAACTTGTTCACCTGCCCGTCGGAATCGCACGTGATGTCCACGAGCGTGACTTCACGCGTGGGGCGTTCGTTCAGGCGGGCAATCGGCATGATGGGAAACAACTGGTCGAGTGCCCAGTGATCGAGCAGAGACTGAAAAACGGAAAAATTGCAGAGATACTGGTCGCCGAGGCTGTCTTCGAGCTGGCGGATTTCCTCCGGCGCGTAAGCCTGGCCTTTGAAACTTTCGACGACGTCGCGGCCGATCTGCCAGTAAAGGTCCTCGATTTTCGCCTTGTCGGGCAAATCCAGCACGCCGAGCGTAAACATGTGCTGCGCGTCTTCGCGGCGTTCCAGCGCGTCGTGGTAGGCTTCGAGTTTGTTCAGCTTGCAAAGATTTTTTTTGATGTCGAGCAGCTCCCGGACGAGCGCATGCTCGTGGTCGCCAAATTTCAAAAATTCGCCGGGCCGGATTTTTTCAATCGCGCCAAACACCTCGACGATCAACACACTGTGATATGCGACGATGGCGCGTCCGCTTTCGCTGACAATGTCCGGGTGCGGCACGCTTTCGGCGTTGCAAACGTCGGCGATGTAATAAACCACGTCGTTCGTATATTCCTGAAGCGTATAATTCGTCGAGCTGTCAAACGCCGACCGGCTGCCGTCGTAATCCACGCCCAGCCCGCCGCCGACGTCGAGATATGAAATCAGGAAGCCCATCTTGTGCAGTTTCGCGTAAAGCCGCGCGGCCTCCTGCACCGCCTTTTTCACCGTGAGAATGTCCGGCACCTGCGAACCGAGGTGAAAATGCAGCAGTTTGAAACAATGCCCCAGATTTTCCGCCTTCAACATTTCCGTTGCTTCCAAAAGTTCCGCCGTGCTCAGGCCAAACTTCGCATTTTCACCGCCGCTGCCGGCCCAGCGCCCCGCGCCCTTGCTCAACAACCGCGTGCGGATGCCGATGAGCGGTTCAACGCCAACCTGTTTGGAAATTGAAATGATTTGCCGCAACTCCTCCAGTTTTTCAACGACCATGATGACCATTTTGCCCAGCTTGATGCCGAGCATGGCCATCCGGATGAACTCCGCGTCCTTGTAACCATTGCAAATGATGAGGCTGCCCATCTGGTTTTGCATCGCCAGTCCGGCAAACAACTCCGGTTTGCTGCCCACTTCGAGGCCAAACTCATACGGCTTGCCCGCGTCGAGAATTTCCTCCACCACCTCGCGGAGCTGGTTGACCTTGATCGGAAACACGCCGCGATAACGGCCCTTGTAATTGTATTCCGTGATCGAGCTGCGAAACGCCAGGTTGATGGACTCGACGCGGTGGCGCAAAATATCCTGAAACCGGATGAGCAGCGGAAACTTCAGCCCGCGCGCCCTGGCCTCCTCGGCCACATCCGTCAAATCCACCGCCACGCCCGTGTCCTGCAATGGCCGTGCGATGACGTGTCCGGCGTCGTTGATGTCGAAATACTTCGCGCCCCAACGCTGGATGTTGTAAAGCGCGCGCGCCGCTTCGATGTCCCACGGCTGCGCCGCGTCATTTGGATTACTCATCTCGATGAATTCAAACTGAACGCACTATAAAATTCCCTGCGCAGAAAGCAACAAGCGGAATGAAAATATTTTGCGACGAAAGAATCGCATTAAAAAAAATTACCAGTCCACGATGCAGGGTTTCCGGGTGAGCTGCGAACTTTGGGCGGTGTACTGCTGGAATTCCACATCCATTCCGTCGGGGTCCTGGCACCAGAATTGCCAGGTCTGGTCGCAGCCCTTCTTTTTGGGTTTCACGGCCACGCCGCGCTGGATCAAGGCGTCCCGCATCGCGTCAATGTCATCCACTTCCAGGCAGAGATGATGGATCCGCTGGTGGCCGGGGGCTTCCGCCGGGCTGGCCTTGAAGATTTCAATGAAATGATGCGGGTCGATCTGGAGATAAAATCCAAACAGCGCGCCGTCCTTGAAGAAATCAAAATGCCGGCGCAAACCCAGCGCCCCGCAATAGAAATCCAGGCTGCGGTTCAAATCCTTTGAAAAAAGGCACACATGAGCCAGGGTCTTGATCATAAATTCGTTCTTGAAACGAACGCACTATAAAATCCTTGGCGCAGAAAGCAACCAGCGGAATGAAAAAGTTTCCGCAACTCGTGAACAACGTTTCAAGAAATTCCATCCGCCGATTGCCCGTTCAACTCCTTGATTTCCTCCGCCAGCCGTTCCGCCTGCTTCTCCAGTTCGGCGCTTTCCTGGTCGAGCAGCCTGGCCCGTTCCGAAGCCAGTTCATCCAGCACGCTAAAGACCAGTTGTGAGCTTCACCCGAATGAGTGGATGCAACCTACGGATCCGCCGCCACCACAAGGATTCTTTCATGGTTTGAATTTGTCCGGCGTCCGCGCCTGTTTGGCCTGCCCTTGTCAGGCGAATTTTGGGGTAGATGGTTCCGGCATGAAAGGGCCAGGCTTCCGTGCCGGTCCCGCCGGAGCAGCTCAAGCCCGTCCGGCACGAGAAAATCGAGCGGATAAACACACGCCGGCACGGAGTTGAACAGAAGGCAACTCCGATGGATCGCGAGCAGGCGAAGGGAACGAAGAAAGAAATTCCCGGTCTTTGGAGCCCCATTTTGAAACTGTAGCAGCCGACGTGAGGAGGTTCCAATTTTCTTGATGAATGAGCCTCGTTACCTCGGCTGCTACGAAAGAAGACGTTTTTGAACGGACTGGTAGGGCGCGGCAGTCCTCTGCGCGCCGCTTTTTACTTCGGACGACGGCGCGCACGGAGTGACGCGCCCCACCTTTCCACGACTCGCGACTTACAATTCAGGCCGCCTTGTCCAAGGCGATGGAGACGCGCAGGCCCAGGGGTTTCAAAATTTCCTGCAACGTGGCCAGCGTGGGATTGCCTTTTTTGGACAGAATTTTGTAGAGGCTTGGCCGCTTGAGACCCACACGTCCGGCCAGACTGCCCATGCCGCCGCCGGCTTCCACCACGTCTTTGAGCGCAATCAGGAACGCGGCGCTGTCTTTCTCCGCCAGCACCTGGGCGAGATAATCGGCGGCATAGCGCGGGTCTTCCAGCCGCTTGAGCAGGTCATCCCGATAATTTTTAAGACGCATGTTTCGTAAATTGTTGCCACAGTTGTTGCGCACGGCGGATGTCGCGTGCCTGGCTGCTTTTGTCGCCGCCGCCCAGCAGGACGACGATTTGCCGGCCGTGAAGTCCGTAATACACGCGGAGTCCCGGGCCAAGGGCGATTCGCAACTCAAACACCCCGCCGCCCACGGATTTGCAATCGCCAAAATTACCGGCGCGCACGCGGGTCAGGCGGGCGTCCACCGCCACCTGCATTCTTTGGTCGCGTAGGGAATCGAACCACTCGTCAAACGGGACGAGTCCGTTCTGAAGCTCCAGCTTCCTAATTTCCCTTTCGAGCCCGGAAGACTGTAACCTATAGATGACAGCGCGTCAACCCCTTGTCGAAAGTATTTTTTCCATGCGCCGGCATTGTCAAACATTGGCATGCCGTTTCCCGCCTTGCAGTCCGGGGAAAATTTGGTTTCATCATGCCATGCCAAAAATTTCACTCACGGCCATCATCAAACACTGTGACCAACTGCTCTGCACAAAGGAAATTGGCGACTACGATGGCGCGGTGAACGGTCTGCAAGCCGGGAACTCCGGCGCCGTCACGCGCATCGCGGCGGCGGTGGACGCGAGCTTGGCCACCGTGAAACTCGCCATCGCGGTCAGGGCGGACCTGCTGATCGTGCATCACGGATTGTTCTGGTCGCCATCGCATCCTTGGACCGGCAAAAAATATGAATGGCTCCGGCTGCTGGTGGAAAATAATCTGGCGGTTTACAGTTCGCATCTGCCGCTGGACGCGCATCCCCGGCTCGGCAACAACGCGCAGCTTTGCGCCGCGCTCGGCTTGAAAAATCTGCGCCCGTTTTTCGTCACCCACGGCCAGCCAATCGGCTTTCAATCGCGCACCAAAATCTCCCGCGCGGAACTCGCCGCGAAGCTTGCACGCGCCACCGGCACCAAACCGCGAATCATTCCGGGTGGCGGCGAAATCTGTCGGCGCATCGGCGTCGTGACGGGCGGCGCGGGCGACGGTTTAAAGCTGGCGGTGGATGAAGGCGTGGACACCTTCATTACCGGCGAAGGTCCGCATTGGACTTACGCGGTTGCGGAAGAATGCGGCATCAACGTCTTTTACGGCGGCCACTATGCGACAGAGACGTTTGGCGTAAAGGCGCTGGCGGCGGAACTCTCAAAAAAGTTCAAAGTGCCGTGGGGGTTTCTCGATCACCCGACGGGGCTGTGACTGGCAGACCTGGCGGCGGCGAGGTTTTCCTTTTCAAATTTCCGATGCAGCATCCAACCCTCGATGAACCCGCGCAAATCGGAGCTGAAAGAATGTGCCAGTTCCCCTTTTCCGGTCAGTTTGTATTGAACGGTTTTGATGAAAAGCTGGGCCAGCCGTCCGTAAAACATGAAGAACATGAGCGGATCTTTGCGGTATTGCCGCAGGAAAATTGCGCCACTGCGGCTGTAGTCGTAACGGACCTTGAAAACGTCCTCCCGCGCGAAACGGTGTTTGTGGCGGATGATCGCCATTGGTTCGTAGATGACGGAGTGGCCGGACTTCAGCACGCGGTATAGCATTTCAATGTCGTCGCACCCCCCCAATTTGGCACCGCTGCCGAACCGTTCGTCGAAGCTGCCGATTTTTTGAAAGACTTCTTTTCTGAACGTCATGCCGCTGCCGTGGCCAATGCCGAAGGGAACGGGCGCACTGGACTTCATGTGTTTGGCGAAAACCTTGCGGACGTTGGTGAGCAGGAAGCCGATGCCAAAATGGACATCCTGGCCGGTAAAAATCCGCTTGGTGCCGCCCAAATCCTGACCGGCGACTTCCTCAAACAAATCCGAAGCGCCTTCACGCGTATGCTGGACGATCCTTGAAGAGCAAGCCCAGACGGAGGGATCGGAAAAGTTTTGGAGCGTGAACTTCAGCCAGTTTTTTTCCGGCAGGCAGTCGTCATCGGTGAAGGCAACGATGTCTCCGGTGGCGTGTGAAATTCCGTTGTTCCGGGCGATGTTTAATCCGCGCCTCGGTTCGTAAATATATCTGGCACCGAACAAGGCGGCGGCTTCGGCGGTCTTTTCCTTTTCCACATCGGCGCTGTTGTCCACCACCAGAATTTCATAATCGGGGCAGTCCAGCCTGGAAAGTGCTTCCAAGGTTTCCTTGATGGAGGCGGAGCGGTTGCGGGTGCAGACGATGACGGAGGCACGCATTTTACGGATGTGGGATGCGGTTTTCGGCGGGGGTTCCGGCATTTTCCCGGCAGGCATCCAGCAGCTTCATGCTGGCGAGGGCTTCATTGCCACTGCACGGTCCGATGACATCCTTCGAGGTGCCAAACAAAAGCGCGGTGATTTCTTTTTGAAATACGCCGTCGCCGTCGGTCTCAACCACCAATTCTTCAGTTTCCTTCTGGGGCCGTCCGGACGACCAGCCCCATCTTTTTCCCCTTAGGTAGTGTTGCTTCCCGTAGCTTCTGCCCCGGCCTTCGACAATGCCGTAACCTTCGTCGCCATTGATTTCGATTCGGAACGTGCTGCGCCATCTGACCACCGAGAGCTGCAAATTGATGATGCTGCGTCCGCTGTGCATCAAAACATGGGCTTCTTCTTCGATGCCCGTGTTCCAAAATCCCCGCCACGTGGAGACGTTGCCCACCTGGATTTCTCCGGCGAACATGCACTGGCACAAATCCAAAAGATGGATTCCCGGGTCAATCAACACGCCACCGCCGGCCTGTTCGGGATCGAGTTTCCAACTGGTTTTATCTTTCGGATTTCCCCCGTGACCGAGCACCATATTGACGGAAATGATGTTTCCAAACCGATGCTGGCGCAGGTCTGACAGCGCCGCGTTGATGCCCTCGTAAAACCGGTAATTGCACCCGATGAAAAGCTGGTTGTCCCTGACTTGAGCCGCCAGCATGTTTTCCGCTTCCAACCGATTTCTGCCCATGGGTTTTTCGAGCAATACATTATGTCCGTGGGACAAGGCGTTTTTTGTAATTTCAACGGCCACATCGTGCGGGGTGGAAATAAAAATCCAGTCCGGCCGGGCGGAGAAGATTTCCTCCATCGAACCGGCCAGACGCAGGCCGTTTTTTTCCAGGAGATCGGGTTTTTGTTTCAGGTGGGGATCATAAATCGCGCACAGCTCGATTTTATGGCCAGCCTTTGCCAGGTTCCTCAGGGCGGCTATTCGTTCCCGCCCGATGAGGCCGGCTCCGATTTGGCAAACTTTCACAGTCCTGTCCGTCTTAGTTTCCATACTTCGTCGCCGATTTTCCTGCCATTATTCAAATAATCCCGCCAGTTGTCCCGGACATGCACGAAGGCCCCTTTAAATCCACATTCCCGGCAGAGCAGAAATTCCCGCACGAAACCGACCGGCTCACTGATATCAACGGTGGTTTTGATTTCCGCGCCGGCCGCCCTGATTTGCTTGAGCAGGTTCGTTTCGTTCGCGCCGGGCGCCAGGCAAACGGCGGCGAAATCACCTTTTCCGTTGAGGTCGGCCTGCATGTTTTCGATGGTCCTCACCATGGCGACCTTGGAAGCGGCGTAGGCGGGGAACATCGGGTAGGCGTAGGCAGCACCGCCGCCGCCAAATCCCACTATCCGGCCAAACTTGTTTTCGAGCATCCTGGGCAGAAGGCTGAAATAAACCGCGCTGTTTCCCAGCACATTGACGCGATAACATTCCTCCCAGCCGGCCACGTTTCCTGAATTTTTCGGCCCCAAAATACTCGCCGCCAGAACCAGCCCGATTTTTTTAAATTTTTGTTTCTCCCTCCATGCCGAAAGCGCGCGCCCGGTTTTTTCCACATCGCCGATGTCTAAAACCATGGCTTCGGCTTTTCCGCCGGCCGCCAGAATTTTCGCCGCCGTTGCTTCGCAATTATTGGTTTTTGAAAGGCACAAGACGTAAATCCCACAATGCCCGAGCTCCAAAGCGACCGCTTTGCCAATGCCCTGACCCGCCCCGGAAATCACGACGCCATCCAGCTTATTCATTCAGGGCCTTTCTTTCTCATAGGGGGAAGCAGTATATGATTTGGCCATTTATACCCGCAACAGAAAAGCGGTTGGCAGGAGGTTTCGGTGGTGTAAGGAAACGTGTGTAAAAAGGCGAGAGGGTGTATCCCGGTTCTAAGCGAAAGAACCATAAACCAAAGAAAGGATACACCCATGAGAGCCAACACAGCCCTCGTCATTGAGCCTG
>Ga0181538_10002078_pt1 | contig 21384 bp, 22 predicted proteins | sample PEATcosm2014_Bin_40_FD_119773 | JGI IMG/M metagenome (GOLD analysis project Ga0181538, IMG submission 119773) | Peatland microbial communities from MTU Mesocosm Facility, Houghton, MI, USA - PEATcosm2014_Bin23_30_metaG | ecosystem: Environmental > Terrestrial > Soil > Wetlands > Peat | place... | reverse complement strand
TCATCGCCGACGGCGAGACCATCTGGCTGCGTTCCATCCCCATCGGCGGGAATAATTTCACCGAAGTTCTGGTCAAGAGCTTCAAGCTGCCGTTTGGCAAAGCCGAGGACCTCAAGCGAAACGCCAATACGAGCAAATACGCCCGGCAGATTTTCCAGGCGATGAGGCCGGTGTTCGCCGATTTGGTGGCCGAGATTCAGCGCAGCATCGGCTTTTATTCCTCGGTTCATCGCGATTCGCGGATCAAGAAGGTGCTGGCGTTGGGCGGCACGTTCCGTCTGTCGGGATTGCAGAAGTACCTCCAGCAGAACCTGCAACTGGAAGTGGAGAAGCTCAACGATCTGTCCGGCGGAGCGCCGGCGGACGCCAAGTTGGCCGCAACCTTCAACCAAAACCTCCTCTCGTTGGTCAGCGCCTACGGCCTGGCAATCCAGGCGATGGGCGACAGCAAGATCACCAGCAGTCTGCTCCCGATGAAGATCCGCCGGGAAAAGCTGTGGCGGGACAAGACCAAATGGTTTGGCGCGGCGGCGGCGATTTTCGTCGTGGGAACCAGCATGCCGCTGGCCGGATATTACATGCGGGATATCGGTTACAAGAGCGCGGCGGACGCCCGCGACCGCATTGAAGCCGTCTACGAGAAGGCGAACACTGCCAGCGTCAACTGGGCAGCCGTCGAAAACAACGGCGCTTCCGATCGCATGACCATCCAGAATGTCCGGTCGATGCTCGATGACCGCGGGACGTGGATCGAATTGCTGGATGAGATTTTCGGCGCGCTTCCGCGGGTCCCGGACGGTTATCCAAGCGACGCCTACCTCAAGGCGCATCCGCGATCCCAACGAGAACTCATTTACATCGACAAGATCGATTCGGCTTACGTCTTCGATCTACCGGGGGGCCTTGGGTCGGCCCCGCCGGAGCTTGGGCTGACAACCGCCGCGACGCCCGGGGGCGGGCAGCAAGGCGTCAGCGATCCGGCGATTCCCCCGGGCTCACGTGGGTACATCATCACGCTCAGCGTTACTACGCCGCACGCCCAGGGCTTTCTCTACGTGCTGAATTCATTGATTCCCAATCTGCGAAGCTTCGACCGGGCCGCGATGGATAAATGGAATGCCGACCACCCGAAGAACCCCCGCGACTTCTACATCGCAAAAGTGTCGGCTCCGATGCAGCAAATGCAGATCAGCGCCGATTCGCAGAGAGTGTCGCAATTAAAGGCATCATATACCGCCGTCCAGACAATCCTGGGAGTAAAGCCGGGCGATCAGAATCCGGCCAATCCCGCGCCGGCCGTGGTTCCGCCTTATGGGGGTGGAGGATACAGGCCTGGGGGCTATCCGCCCGGTGGTTACCCCGGGGCATACGGTGGAGGTCCCCCAGCTTACGGTGGACGTCCCCCAGCTTACACTCCCCCGGCTGAGGCCGCGCCCGCGGGCGGCGTCGCGGCGAACCCCGACCAGGCAGCCATGTTAGACCGGCTGACCAATGAAGACCGTAGCGATGACTGGGAAATGACGGTGGAGCTTGTCGTCGTGATTGATCCAGGGCCGGCCGCCGCAACGGCCGCGGGCGCCCCGGCAACCCCGGCAACCCCGGCAGCCCCGGGAGCCACGGGCGGGCCATAGACGCCGTTTTGAACGTTTGATTACTTTGCCATGAAATAGGCATCAGACGCTTATGGATTTCATCAAGAAAAACATATTCAGCATCGTCTTCGGCGTAATCGCGTTGGCGGCCGTGGGCGCGTTGTTCTGGCCGATCGGCGGGTTGTACGCGGGACTTCAGACACTGCTTGATGCCCGAATGCAGGTCAATGGCACCCTGGAGCGACTGGCAAACCAGTCCCGTTCGATGCCGTTGTTGAGCCCGGACGAAACGACCCCGACTCCCCTGGAGGTTTTCCCGACGGATGCGGTAATCGCGGCGGGCACGGATGCCAATGCGCAGGTCCATCAGCAGGCACAACACTTGTCGGACCAGGCCACGATTGCCAACAAGCACGATCTGCTGTTGCCTGGTGAATTGCCCACGCCCTCGGATCAGGACCGCTTCAATTTCGCCTATAAATACTCGCAGGAGATCGACGGTTATTCCCGCTGGCAAAAAATCCTGGATTCCACGTCGCCGCCCACCTCCGCCGAGGTGGACGCGGCAAAGGGCAAGCTGCAATTGGAGATCAACAAGCAGCGATTGAATTATGACGCCGGCGGGAATCCAACCCCCGATTCGGAGGCGGAAGCGGCCGAACAGTTCGCCGTGGAGTCCGCGGACGTGCAGCCTCAGATGGAGTTGGAGCGGGCGCAGCAGCACAGGATTTATCTGCTCGTTCCCCCCATCGCCAATTCCTTGCCCGTCGATCCCACGATAAAAGTCGGCAGCGAGCCGGCCCCCGACAAAATTTGCGACGCCCAAATTGTGGTTTGGATGTTGGATGACGTGGCCAACGCCATCAGGGCCGCCAACGATCATTACTCCGACCCGGCCACGCCCGGCGGACCTCCGCAGTACGACATCCTTCATTCCGCCGTCAAGCAAATCGAGGGAATTGATCCCCCCACCCCAGTGCTATCTTCCGCCGGGTTCGACGCCGCCGCCGGCGTCACCACCCCTGTCGCCAAGGTGCCGTTGGTTTCGCCAACCGGCAGAGTGTGCAACGGCCTCTACGACGTTTTGCGATTCAAGATAAGACTCGTGGTGGATGCGGCCAAGCTCACCCAGGTCGTGCGTGAATTGGAAGCGGGTCAATTCATCACGGTTCTGAACGTGCAGATCAGGGAGGTTGTCGATCCCGTCATGGCCGCTTCCGGTCAGCAAGGTGGGTTCCGCTACGGCAACAAGCCGGTTATTCGCGTGGAGATCGACTGCGAGGAATTGCTGCTGCGAAGTTGGACCAACAGTATCCTTCCCGATTCAAAGAAGAACGGATTGGGCAGAGGCGTTCTGGGCACGTCCACGGATAACGGCGGGCAGCCGACGTATCCGGGTGGTGGTCCCAGCGGGCCCTACGGTCCCGGCGGCCCCGGCGGACCCGGCGGCCCCTACCCTCCTGGGCCATACGGTCCGCCGGGTGGTTATCATCCCCGGAATTAGCCGAAAAAATCGCGATGCTCGTTCAGGTGTTTTATGCAAAAGGTCATACGGTTTCTTGAAGCAGGCGTGCAATGGATCGCGCTGGCAATTGCCGTGCTCTATCTGGGCTGGGCCGCGTTCGCCTATTTGATCAGCGACCCCGTCTCCGTTCCGCTTGAGGGCCAACAGGTGAACCCGGCAACCATCGACAATGTCATCGACGCGCACGCGGCCCAGCGGCTGCGCGACAAAATGGACCCGAACGTGCAGGTCCCAAGTTTCACGGTCGAGCCTTTCGGCGAGGATTTCAATCGCCGGCTCGCGCTCAATGACGAAAAACCGGCGGAATTGGCCACGAGTGTATTCGCCTACCAACCCTTTGAGCCGACCGGATCTTTGGGCCAAAATGCCAAGCTCTTAAACCCCGTACAAACTCTTCCAACTCTTCCCCCCGCTCACCCCATCTTAGTCGCGGCAGCGCTGAATACCCTGGCGCCCCCCGCCGCCCCTGGCGCGCCTGCCGCTGCCCCCGGCGCCGTTCCGGTTGCTAACCCGGCGGTTCCCGGCAAGGACGTTCGGCTGGTCGTTGCGGCGTTCACCATCTCCTGGGACGAACTATTCAAACAATGGAACAATTCCTTCGGCCCGCCGGCGCCCGGCCAGCAGCCACGACTCTCGCCCGCCGATTTTCAAGTATTACAGATCAAAGCCTTTCGCTCGGAAATGATCGGAGGCAAATGGGTTGATGACGACACCCCGATCAAAATTCTGAACGGCGCCGATCTGCCCGCCTATCCGCCCGCGGGGAATCAAGTCCTGCAGAACGAGTATCTCCAGGCCTTGAACAAAACCCCATCGACCCTCGTCGCGCCCGCCATTCCGACGGCCACTGCCGGCGCGCTCTGGAAGGACCCGGTTCAATATTTGCCCGGCGCGTCGAATGAGCCGGGCGCCCCCGGCCAACCGGACCAGAATGGAGCCATGCTGCCGCCGCAATCCGGGCGTCTCAGAACCGTCAACGCCTCCGAGCCGCTCGGAACGGTGGACGTTCAATATCGCGGAGGACCGCCCGGCGGCTTCGCTGGTCCGTTCGGCCCTCCCAGCGGATATCGGCCTCAGCCAGCCCCCGCGGCCCCACCGGCAGAACAAGCCCCACCGCCGCCGACCGCCATACCCCCCGCCGAGGGAACGGTGGAACCCAAAACAGTGCTGGTTGATCCAAAACTCGTTTTGAATCCCGCGCCGGTTGAGCCGCTCACCGGGAGGATGAACGTTGTCGCCATGCCACCGAAATCACCGGATTTATTCATTTACGTGATCGACGCATCGGCCCAGTCTGGAAGAACCTATCGCTATCGCATTTCCTACAGAGCGCTCAACCCCCTGTTCAACAAGGCGCCGCAACGCGTCGCACCGGCACACCAAAACTGGGTGAATCAATTCGATCTGGCCGCGCCCCTGAGCGGTTTCTCGCCTGAGATCACCGTCCCGAGGCAGACTTACTTTTACTGCGGCAAGCAGCAGGGAATCAACGGAGGGAACAAGACCCCGTTCGACATCTTCACCTGGTCCAACGGAAAATGGCAAATGGCGACGTTCACGGTCGACTTCGGCGACCCGATCGGAGGACTCGACGGCGGCATCGACTATTCCACGGACTGCACCTATGTCTACAAGGAAACGGTGAAAAACAAGACCGTCGTCACGCTCGTTGATCGCGAAGGCAACGCGGTCACCCCGCTGGACGCCGGCAGCGCGGATTACAAGAAGAATTCTCAGTGGATGGACCAGCAGAAGGCGGGCGTCGCGCCTGGACAGCCGCCAACCGGAATTACTGATTACCCAGGTTATCCCGGAGGCCCCGGAATTCCTCCACGTCCGCCGCGATTTGCGCCCCCGACGCAGTAGTCTGCTCCTTCCTCTACAGGTCATCCAACCGCACTCTTCGGCTTGCCTCCATCGACGAAACCTGCGACCCTGAAACGGGCCGGAGCCTGCGTGCGGCCGCGAGCAATACCCCTGGCTCGGCCAAACCATGCCCGTCCTGCGAGGTTCGCCTGCGGGCGTTGCGGAGGCGGGCCAACACGGCGCGGCGGCTGATATTGAGCCACGTTGCGATCTGGTCGATCGACGCCCGCCGGCCGTATCGCAGCCACAAAACCTCCTGCTGTTTTTCCGTCAAAGCAAGCGAGTTCACGATTCTCCTTCCGGGGTTTCGTCATCCCCCGCGTCGTTCTCCGGCCAGCCTTGGGCCGGCGCCGTGCCGGGTCGTAGGCGTTGTCCTCCACCGCGGGCCATGAAAACGCTTCCAAAACGAGGGCGGTCATTGCGCAGCCGGGCCAACTCCTCCGCAAATTCCGGGTCTTCATCCGCTTCGACTTGACAGTCCAGCGAGTACGCGGATTCCCGCACCGCGCGCGGATGGCGCCGATTGGGAAACAGCGAGCGACAAACCGGACAGGCGCACTGGAAATCCGGGGCATATTCCGCGCCGCGAAACAGGCAATCCTCCGCCCACGTCGACGTGCAGACCCGTTCTTCAATCTCCCGGCGGATTTGGCTGAGCTGCCGAAGCAGCGTCGTTTGCGTCCTGGAATGGCCCGGCCCGCCCCGAGGCGGACGCCGAAACCCCGATCCATCGGCCATCGACGCATTTACCACTATATTTGGATTATTTACAGTCATTTCGACCATTTGAGATCTCCTCTCAGCGACCCTTTAAGTTCCGGGCAATTCGCCTCGCTGAAGCATTTCCCGCAAATTGCGGTCACGGAAGCAAACCCACGTGGGCCACAACAGGGTTCCGAGCCTCAGCCCGGGACCCGGGTCAGCATTGGGCGAGTCTTGAACGTCCAACAGCGCGTCTCGCACGAGATCGCCGTGCCGGGCAACAAAGCGGGACGTCAGCGATTCCTGCTGAAGCAAATTGCATGCGTTCCAAAGCTGGTTTCCGCTGGCATCGGCGAATGGGTCGAGCCTGCCGTCGCAATCCGCTTGGCGAACGCCGGGAGGCAGCCCCGGGTGCGAATTGGCGCGGCATTGGAAACTGAACGGTCGTTGGGTCCCGCCACGGGCCATCATTTTTCCTCCCCGCTGGTCTTGACAATAATCCAATGATAGTCCAAACGTTGGAATATGCAAGAGAAATGTTAGGTAAATGTTTGGATTTTTTTGGGGGATATCAGGTATAAGAGGATTTCAATGGCAAGGGTTGCTCACGTATTCGGAAGGCGCCTGGCCGCCGCCAGAGAGAAGCGGGCCATGACTCAGCGGGAACTGGGTGAGGCGATCGGCGGAGTTTCCGATGAGACCATCAGCCGGATCGAACGCCAGGAAGTTGCCGGGATTTTTGCCAAGCGGCTGCCGAAGCTTGCAAGTACGCTCGGTATGACGCTCGAAGATTTCAAGCGGCGGTTCTGTATTCCCGACGATGCGCCGTCCGCCGGCGCGAAAACTGCATGCGATGCCGGCAACTCCCCGTTGCCAGTCGGGTTGCAGATGCGGCGGGTTCGCCCCGCGCGCGTTCTACCCGAGTTCCAGATCGGAATCGCCGCCAGCCGACGCGTTGACAAGCTCTCCGAGCATCCCGACTCCAATCGCCTGGTGGCCACATCCGATCGACGGGCATTTACGGCGCCCGTGGACGGCGATTGCCAGCATCCCAAATGGAAGCACGGGGAAATCGTCGTTTTCAGCTTCGATGCCGTTGAGCGGGAAGGCATCCTGCCAGGAAAATCCTATTACCTTGCTTTCACCGATGGCAGCACGACCTTCAAGCGCGTATTCAAAGACGAGAAGGACCCGGAGATTTATATCCTCCGCTGCTGGAACCGCAGGAAATACCCCACCGATCAAAGGGTTCATTCCAGCGAGATCGTGCGGGTCGCCAGGGCCGTCTCCAAACAGGTCGTCGTTCCCGAAGACGAGGACTAAAGACGGTTGCAAACGAAAGAAGACGGCGCGGCGGACGATTGGCTGAGGTTTTTCAGCCTATCATCCGCCCGCCGCCTAAGTTATCTATTGCAACTGCGACAACCCGCCAGGGTCAACCTATGCCGGACGGTGTTTGAGCTTGCGTGCAATCCCGTACAGCGCCAGACCCGCCAAGCCCGCCAGGCTCTGCCAAACCGCGGCCGGCATCGGAACGGCGCTGCTGCCGCTGCCGCCGCCCCCACCATTGCTGCCGCCCCCGCCACCATTGCCACCGCTGCCACCGCCGATCGACGAAATCTCCTTCAACACGAAGTCCGCCCCCACTGGAGCGTCGATGAAAAGGTTATCGTCCACGTTCCCGTCTGATTCTGCGCTGGCGAGGGTATCGGCGATGCCGGTTTTGCCCCACAGCGACGTGGTCCCCGCATTCTGCGTGCCGGTATAGGTCAGTTCATCTTTATCGCCGGCCGTATCCGCGGAAGTCAATGTTACGCTCGAAAAGTTATATCCCGTGCCCGTTGGCGGTCCAAAAGCATCCGAAACCGACGGGAACGTGCCACCGGTCAATAGGAATTGAAATCCATTAAATTGCGACGAGGAATCGTTAAAAATGCTCTCATCCACGACGTCAATCACCGAGGCGCCCGATGAAACGTGCTGGAATGACACCGGCACGACCTGACCTGCCGCCGTGAAACTGGCGTCCTTCTCAATATTCAGTTGGCCGCCATTATTCGATTCCGACAAAATCGTCACGGTCGCATCGCTCGGCGCGGTGATATTCCACCCATCCCAGGTCTCCGACGTGCCGGGCGAGATAACGATAGGCAATGTCGTAATGGCCGACGCGGCCCGACAAACACCCAGACCCACGAGTGCCGCGCACGCGGCAATTGCTACGCTCTTGCATCCACTTCGCATACTTACCTCCCTAATCTAAAAAGCTCCTGCCGTGGTTCCACAACGGCTTGACCGTTCGATACCACAATCCATTAGGCGCGGTCAAGATCAAATCTTTCGTGCAACAAGCTATAACGAATATCCCGCCGTTTTCAAATTCGCGTAAAGATTGCTCAGTGCCGCCTGAATGTTTGTCACATCTGTCTTTAAGTTGTTCAGCATGGTCTGTTCGTTGATCCCATAAGCCGAACCCGCGGTCTGGTCCGTGACAAGATTCTGAACTGGGTGGGTCAACGCGGCGGATTGCGGCGGAAACCACGTGTAGACCTGAAACCAGATGTTGTTGGAATTGGAATTTCCGCTCGTAATCGTCGAATACTGCGGAAAGCCGGCCATCAATCCCCAAACGTATTGGCCGACGGCCAATCCATTACGGGCCTGAAAGCTGTAAGTCTGCTCCCAGTTGTTTGTGATCCAGCAATTGTCCACATTGGGCAAAAATGCCGAGCTGAGACTGCTTAACAGATTGTTGAATCCGAAATTCCCGCTGCTGGCAAATTGACCCTGGGCGAGTCCTCCATAATACACTCCGCCGTAAGTCCCTTGGTAAACGCCGGTTATCTTCGCGATCACCGGATAAATGGGCCACGTTTCGACGTATACTATCGTGCGGGGCGTGCTCTCGGGCGTATAGCCCATCGTCCGACCAATGACATAAAACACCTCCGCCACATTGCCCCAGAGCAAATGCGAGCCATTTACATAGGGCTCGTTGAGGTTGATGACCAGCGCATTATTGACCAGCGTTCCGTTGGATTGCGTTTGCGGCGCCGGGCCGTCGGTGGCCGACTGATTCACTTGGCTTTGCAGTTGGAAGTTGGTTGATGTGCTCCCGCTGCTGCTGCCGTAGAGAATGGATCCCTGGTATCTGCCACCCCCCGTTTCCGCCCCGATGATGGCCACCAACACCAGCTCCCCGGGCGTTGACTGAAACCCGATGGTCGTTCCGCTGGCGCCGCCGGTCATAAACAGCGGCGGCATGACGGCCAGCCGGTCCAGCCGTTCCATGTCCTCGACGATCCGATTGTACAGATCGACCGAAAGCGTCACGCCGTCGCCTTCACTGATGTTGGCACGCGGATAGGGCTGCAAGAAATCTCCTTAATCCAAAAGCGGGCTGAGATCGGCCAACGCGTACAGCGTCCTGCCGTCCGAAATGCGCGTCACCTGTTGAAACGTGCCGACCGCCGTGGAGCTGGAACTCCTCGAGCTCGGCTGAAGGATGTTGTTCCAGCCCGTGGGGAGATAGAGAAATTTATACGTCATGTCCCAGTTCTCGGCGCCGGTGGTGGTCAATCGCCGATCGGCGTGAGCCCCGTCGAACAGCACGGTCCCCGTGCCGCCCCCCAGGAACGTCGATGAATTGACCGAACCCGCCAGGCCTTGAACCAGCGACGTCGGCAGCACGGCCAGGTTCTTCCTTGTCTGCACGATCGTCACGATGCCCACGCGGATCGGCGGACTATCCTGCGGCGCCAGCGGCGTCCCATCGGGAAACTGGTACGTCGGCGCACTCCGCGGCAAGCCGACCACCTGCGTCGCGAAATCCAACGACATTGTCCCCGTCGTCACGCCGTCGAAATAGTCCAGGCTTTTATAGGTGATGCGCAAGCGCGCGTACTTGTATCCCACCAGCCCATTGGGGCCGACGTTCAGCCCGCTTTCGCCCGCAAGCCCTTCGACGTGGATGGAATCAAAGGGAAGCGACGGCGCATCCGGATAGACCTGCGACGGCGTGTAATAGTAAACCGATCCGACTTGCGTCCCCCCGCCGCGGATTTGGTTGATGATCGCGATGCGATCCTCCCAGGCGCAGAGCATCGTGCGGACGGCCGTGCTCTTGCCGGTGCGGACGAAGTTTTCCTCCGTCCCCTCGTCCCACGCCTGCACGCCGAGGAACGTGATCGCAGTTGATGAATCCAAAGCCATGGTTCAATCCTTCAAAACCGTGGGGGTCTTCGCGTTGGAAACCAGCTTGTCCAATTTCGTGGCCGCGTCGCCGAGCCTCTTGGCCGTGTCCGCAAGTTTTCCCGCCAGGTCTTCCGCGTTCGGCCCCAAACCCCCATGCTGCGTCGAATTCAATGCCGACGCTTGAGCATTGGTGCGCTGCAACTCCTTCTGTAGCGCGTCCTGGTCTTGCTTGCCCGCCTCGTCGGCGGCAGCGGCTTCACCCAGAAGCTGCTCTTTTTTGACGGGATCATTCTTATGGATCGCGCTGGCGGATTGCCTCAAATGTTCGGCAAATGCGTTTGCTTCGGCCTGGCTCTTGAACCCTTGGCTCGAGAATGTCTTGTCATTCGCGACCTGGTCGGCGGCTTGGCTGGCCTGCGCGGCCTGCTCATACTGTTGTTCCGCTAGATCGGGATCCTCGCGAGAGAAAAACTCGCCGTAGAATTTACGAACGCCATAGCGGAGCATTCCCGCAGCACCAGCATACTCCGAATCCTGAAGCTGCTTTTCCTGTTGCATTAACTGATTCGGATCGCCAGATTGGCTGGTAATGTCCGATTCCCCCTTCATTCGGCGCAATTGTTCGGGAAGCGCCTCATATCCACCTATGGCCGCGTCCTCGGCCACGCCACTTCCAAGGCTCGAATTATCGGATGCCATAACTATATCCTCAATGACTTCCCTTCAAATCATCGCCCAACGCTTGCGAGGCGTCCGTGGATTCGACAGAATTCTTCGCGTACCGTGAATTGGAATCGGAGGTGAGCCGTGTTCCCCAAGCCAAGCGCCCTGAGTTGGCATGTCCGTTTCGGCATCAGCCTGGCATTTCTTTTGGCTGGATGCGAACAGAGGCCCCCTTCCTCCGCCCAGAGTCCGAATTCACACGCAGCAATTGCCCCATCCAATCCGCAAACGGCTCCAGGTATCGTCGAAATCGCGAATAACTTTTCGGCTCTCGCAAATCCCAGTCTTCCAGCCACCAAAATGTCCTTCCACGGCGTCATGCTCGGCAGTCCTGAATCGGCCGCCCTTGCGTTGCCCCATGCTCAAGAATTTCAAAAGCGCGGTTACGCAGAAATTGAATGCGATGATTTGCACGTCGATTTCGAAATCCGCGACGGTCTCGTGAAGTCGATCTATCTTACCGATCCATCACTGGAAAACGCCTTGAATATCCATGAACTGCAAGATGTGCAGATGAGATTCGGAAAAGCGGATGAAGCCGATGTCAATCCGGCCAACCCGCTCTCAGCCAACGAATCCGGCCAATACATCTATTTTGGCCGCCACCTCATAATTGACATATGGCCCGATGCCAGACCGCATGGACCTTTCGTCACGTTTAGCGTCACGCTGATTCAATAGGCAATCGTGCTTCTATTCACAAACTCGAATAGGTACGCTGCTTTCTTCTAAATTGGGAGGTCCTGTGAAGCCGGGCAAAAGATGGGCAATGCTATTTCTCATCGCGTTTGTGATTTCCGTCAGTGCGATCGTGTTGATCGTTCTCTGGGTTAACCCCGACCATCCCGGATCCTACGACCGCGCCGGCACGGTCGACCAAATGCGGCCCCTCCTGAATTGGGGCATCGTCATCGGTGTCATCGGTCTGGTTATCGTGATTATGAAATTTGCAGTGAAAAGCGGCATCAAAGAGGCTCAAGATGAATCGGCGCCGGGCCGGCAATCACCTCCACACCCTCCCGGCTTTCCAGTCGTGACTCGTGACGCTGAATACGCTATCCCTCCCGATGGACCCGGTCAATATCGCATCCAGGGCGTTCACCGGCCATCGAAAATGGATGTGTCCAAATATATCCAGGCCGATAGCGCCGCCAACGCAAAAATCAAGGCCGAACTCGAAGACATTGTGGAGAGTTCCGTAACGAAAGCCCCGTTGTAACCGCTTCACCGTACCGCGGCTGCATACCGCCGAATGCCGCTCAACAATTGTTCCATCGCCGGCGGCTCGCCGCCCGTTTCGGAGCAAACCAGTGCCGCCAAATCCGCCGCCGGCACCCGCAGCAACTCGACCGGCAGGCAGCGCCGGCGGGCAATAATGCGATCGAAAACCGCGTCTTGCCTGGCATCGAGGCTTTCCGCCAGATCGTCATCCGACACGGCGTTGGAAGAAATCCCCATCGCATGCATCAGTTGCGGCCAGGTCAGTTCTGACGCCTGCGCATACGTCAGGCCGAGGCCGTCTGAACCATGCCCGGTGAGACGGCTGAAGATTCCCCGCCAGTCGATGGGCCGGCATTCGCCGGGGCGGATGCCGGAACCCTTTCGGGCGGGGAGAGCGATTTTTTTGTCGGCTTATACCCCCACATCGACCAAACGGCCCCCACCTTCGCCGCGTATTCGCCTTCGCACAACAGTTGCGACGCCTCGCTCAGCGTCATTTTCGGATGCTTGATCCGCAGCAGCAGCCAAGTCAAAAACGGCGCCGCCGACATCGACAGCGCCCACTGGTCGAATGCGGCCGATCCATAGCTGAACGGATGGCCGCGCAGGTTGTCCACCGCCCGCTGGTGCAGCGCATCGCGAACCGTTGCCGGAAGCGCGGCAGCCGCCTTGGCGATCCCGCGCAGGTACTGCGCCGCCGCCTCTTCCTCCGCCTCGGCGAACTCGATCAGCCGAGGCGGAGAAAGAACGTGGCCCGCAAACGTCGATGAATCGCCCAGAGCCACAAGGTCTTTCAGATCGCTCATGTCAACCTCATGTCATTGGTAATTGGTCATTGGTCAGGCGCATTTGCAAATGACTAATGACCAATGACTAATGACCAATGACTAATTATGACGCTGGCGTATAACTTCCATTCCCCTTCGCCGTGAACCGCGTCGTGATCCGGCCATCCACTTGCAGCTTCTGCGGCGTCGAATCCACGACCAGCGACGAGAACGTCCACGCCAGCCCGTCGAGTTGGCCCGATGCGCTTTGGTGCAGACACAACTTGACGTTCGTGAGCGTCGTGCCCGGCTGAATCGAATACGGCGTCTGAAACGGATTGTTCCCAAAATCGAAGTCCGCGTCGATCGTCACGCTGCAATCCTTGAACGTGGCTTCGCGCAGGACGTATCCCCCGCTTTTGCTGTTTTTGAATTCGACCAATTGCGCCGTCGGTTGAACCGACCAACCAACGACCGAAATTTCGTTGCTGCCCAACGCCGCCGTGCCGAACGCACCGGAATGAAATACTGAGGCCGCCATAAGATGTTTCTCCGTTAGCCCCCCGCTTTGCGGGGGTTCAATGTGCCCTCTTCTTTTTTACGCCGATCGCCCAATCACCGTAACTTTCCCCGGAACGTTCGTCCCTGACGCCACCGAGATTTGCAGCGTGTCGCTGGTTCCCGACACGACGGAATACCCCGGATTCGGGTTGATGACGAAGAATGCGCCGCCGTTGGCCTGGGCCGTGCCCTGGTCCGTTCCCAACACCGGGTGAGTCCCGCCGCCAACAGTGAAGTCCTGGCCGGCCGTCGTGCCGTCGTTTTCAACCAGTACAGAGCTGACGTGCACGAACGTTGCCGCATTGCCCAACGGATCGGTCGCCGACGCCAGATTGATCGTCAGCGGCGACCCAGCGCTCACGGTGAACGGCTCGGAGAAGCATCGGTCCACGTTCCCCGCGGAGTTCCCCGAGCCCAGAGCAACGTTCGGCTGATGGTTCACCTGCGACGTGACCACCGCCGGCGCCGCCCCGCCCGTCAACTGGCATTTCAACTGCACCGAGACAATGGGATTGGAAAGAGTTGCCGACATTGAACGAGCTCCAGAAAACAAATGTCATTGGTCATTGGTCATTAGTCATTGGTCAATGGCCGCATTCGCAAGTGACAAATGACGAATGCCATCTCACGCGATCAAACTTTCGCGCGTCACGTACATACTCACACAAATCGCCAGCACACTCACCCATCGTTGCGTCCCCCTCCGCCATTGCTTCTGGCCGAGGCAATCGTCTTCGCCCTGCGTGATTTCCCAACCGCGGATCAGCCCGTCGAACCCCAGCGTCGGACCCGATTTCGCCAGGGCAACCAGCGTCTGATACTTCAACTGATTGACCGGACTGACCCGCAACGAGTCGTGCGTGACGATAAGCTGAAAACTCTGCTCCATCTCCGCAATTCGGCTGCTTGACCCGAACGGTTTCAACTTGAACCGGCCCTGAAGCAGGATCGCCTCGGGAACGTCGCCCGGCTGAACCTGCGATCTGAACTGCTCGAACGAATCGGCGGTCATATCGACAACGTTCCCCGGCTTGACCATCCCCGCCCACCCGGCGTCCGCCCCCAGCGCGCCCAAAATCGCCCGCGAAACTTGCGTAAATGGATCGATCATATCTGTATCTCTTCCACCGCGACTCGATGTCATGCACAACCGTAAAGACAAACCGCGAAGGCGCGAAGCACGCGAAGTAGAAAATAAATTGGCTCTCTTCGCGTAACTTCGCGCCCTTCGCGCCTTCGCGGTAAACGCATTTCACAAGCAGGGTAACTCAGGCAAAGGCCTAGAAATTGACGGTGGCCACGAAGATCGCGCTGGGAACCTTCAGTACCGGCAGAAACGTGTCCCCGTACACAATCTTCGCCGTGGGCGGATCGGCGCTGGCCATCCCGTAGGCGAACATTCCCGCGTGCGTCTCCATGCTGGAAACAACGGCCGGCTCGGCCGGCGTGATGATCCCCGCCTTCGACGGAACCGGATACGTCCCTTCCAAAAATCCGATCCACGCCGTGCTCGGCTCAGGCGTGAAGACGATCTGGTCGTCTCCCACCAGCGTCTGCCGGTTGCCGTTCTGATCGTAGAAGAAACTCTGATACGCCTTGTGCCACGTCAATCCCAACAGGGGATTCGGAATGTCCGCCGTCGCGATGTACTGTGGACCGAATGCGTTCGGGCCGTAGTTGTCGCGGAAGAAATAATTTCCCAGGTTGGCGTTGCTGGTCAGATAGCCGGGAACGTTCTTGCCGTAGAACGCGTGCTTCAGCTCGTATCCGGTTAATTCCACCGCCGCCCGATGCAGCGCCTGAATCTGTTTGTCGATCGCGGTCGTGGTCGTCTCCCATCCCGCGCTGAGGATCGGGCTTCCGGTTCCGAACACGTCGAGCTGATTCTGGTTCCCCGCCGGCACGGTGTAATCCACCGTCGTCTGCGCACCGGTGGAACTGGGAAGCAGATTGCCCAGGCCGTCGTAGTAAATCTGCGTCTTGAACAACATCGACGTCAGCGCGCTGATGCGCAGGTTGTCCTGCGTGAACCGGGCCTCGCGAATTTGCCGGCTCACTTCGTCGATGCCCATCTTTTGCTTGGCCAGGTCGTTGTAGTTCAGAAGGTTGATGTAATCCTTCACGGGCAGCACGATGTTCTCGATGCTGTGCAGCAGCTTCACCGCCTTGACGCCGATCTCGCGAAGCTGCCGGTTTTTCGACGGCGCTCCGTAGGGCGAAATGGTCGCGTTGGTCCGCGACCCGCTGAAGACCTTGTACTCGCCCGTGTCGCCGTCCACGGTCTGATCGACCTGGAAGAATGCCTGCGGAAACGGATTGGGAATGCCGCTGACCGTGCTCTGGATGATCCCGCAAAGGTTGGGAGCGCCCAGGATGTCGTTGATGGAAACGTATGCCATGATGTGGGTCCTTGAAAAGTTGGATGGTTAAGTAATGGAAATTCGAAATCCGAAACTCGAAATTCGAATCAAATCCGAAACTCGAAATTCGAAACGGTTTTCCTTCGAATTTCGAATTTGATTCGTCATTCGAATTTCGAATTTCGAGTTTTTCCGCTTATCCCGTGATGTCGTCCAGGAACGTCACTCCCGGACAGGTCGTTCGCAGCGCCGCTTTCAAATACGCCTTGAGCGAGGGATCGGACGGATAATTGACGATCATCCCCGTATTGATCGTTCCGCCGCCCGCCAGCAGCGTGCCGCAGAACACGTCGACCCGATTGGTGTGGGTCTGATCGACGATCTGAAGTCCATCGACCTCGCACAAAAGCGTGAGGACGGTTTCGCTCCCGTCGGTTGGCTGGATCAGCGAACCGACCACCGCCGCCGCGGAAAGCGCCGTGCAGGTGATCGCGCCCGTGGTCGTGTTGACCGCGGAATAGGTGACCACCTGCGTGGCGACGGTCCCGGCCGCGGCGGGCGGTCCCGTCAGCTTGAACGTCCCCGATGCCCCGATCCGCCGCACGATTTCCGCCGCCGTGTTCACGTCCGTCGTGATCGACGTCGCCCCGCTCGCCGCGGCCGCGGCGGTCAAACCTAAAATGCTGTTGGCGTATTTGCCGGTGGCCGCGACCCGGCCCATCGGCGTGCCCGCCCACAGCAGCCACGTGTATGGCGAATTCAGCGGATTGCTTGAATTCGTCCCGTCAACCGTGACCGGCGGCGCCCAGAACTGTGCGAATTGCCGTCCCGAATAAAACACCTCGCGCGGCTGAGAATTGTAATTCCCCACCACACCCGGTTTACCTTGTGGATTCGAAAACATTGTGATCCTTTCGAAGAAAATGATTTGCGGAACATTTGAATTATCGAAAAACCCCGAGATCCCTGAACGCCCACGGCGCCGCCGTGGGGCTGTTAACCCGACACGCTCGCGATCTTCGTCATGTATTGCCTCAGTTGCTCGATTGAAGAAGATTCCTCGCCCGGAATCTGCCGCCCCATCGCCTGGAGGCCGGTGGCTTCACCAAGCGGGATCGGCTCGTTGTCCAGAAGTATCTCCGCGACCGCCATCGCCAGGCACCGCTCGCCGCCGGGATTCGCCGAGCGGGAGAGCGCGATCACGTTGGCTTTTCCGTCTCCCCCGCGGACCAGCGTCGCCACCAGCCGGTCCCTCGCCGACGGCGAGAGCGATCCGCGGGCCACGGCCGCGTCGAATTTCGCCGTCGTCGATTCGGTCATCGCCGCTTCAACGTCCCCCGGCATCGCCGGCGGCAATTTTGCCGACAGTTGAAAGATCTGCTCCCGCGCCGCCGCCAGCTCCGCCTGCAAATCCGGAGTTTCGGCTTCGTCTTCAGTCTGCAATCGCTGGATGATCCGCGACACGCATTCCTCCCCCGCAACGTCCTGCCCGATCAAGTCGCGCAGCGTTGCAAACTGCTCCGGCGTACACGGCAGCGTCGGCATTTCTTCTTCATTCGGCAATTGCACGAACTGATCCTGGTCCGGAACCACCGGCACCGGCGTCAGCGCCAGATGAACGACCGCCTCCCCCCACTTCCGCCCCTGGCCATCCGTAAAATCCGGGTCGATCCCCACGGAGACCGAGTTCCGCGCCGCCGTCAAAGCCGCGTCGTCTCCGATGAACTGGCACAACCCCAGAAGCCGATCGCCGTCGAGCTTGAACTCCTTGACATATCCAACAACGTCCCGGGCTGCGTCCGAATGATCGCAATTGATCGGAATCGCCACCCCCGCCGCCAGCATTTGCTGGCCCGTCTCTGCCCAGCGCTGCAAGCGCTGTCGATCCACCGCCAGCGAGAACGTCCGAGCCGGATGAACGTAATTCCCCGCGTGGATCATGTCCTTCCAGAAATAGCTGGCCGGCTGCCCCGCCACTTCCGCCGGAAGATCGCCCGCCGCCGTCACCGTAGAATCCGGCGACAGATCGGGTACGTGAAGTTTGAATGGTGTAGTTGGTTGAGTCATGGTTATGATTGTTAATTCCCCAATTGCAATTCCCCATATTCCCCCTCGCCCGGTACTCCGGAAGAGGGCCGCGGTGAGGGCCTACCTGAATTTGCCGACTGCCCCCCCCTAACCCACCCTCGGCACCGAAAGCTGATCCAGTAATCCCGCCACGTCGATCTTCCCCGCCGCCTCCGCCCCATCCTTGGCGATCAGCGAATTGAGCACCCCGCGCAAAACCCCGAGTGAATCCGTTTCGATCGGCGCCGGTTCGATGGCCACCGCCCCGCGCGCCCGCCGGCCGAAATTCAAAACCAGCAATTCGTCCACCACGTCGCGCGTCACCGCATCGGCGATGTCACGGTCGATCAATTCGCTGTCGAGCGTCGCCGTGTCCGTATGCGTTTGCGCATCCGCCTTGCTTCCGTAGCGGGATTCCAGCCCGGTCCGCTCCGGCCGAAGCCAGCCGCGGAAAATCAGGGCATCGTAATATTCCAATACAAGCTTCATCCCCGGCGCATGATCGGCCCCTTGGGCCCCCAGCGTCGAAAGCTGCCACGGACTTTTGCCGGCCAGTTCGTACGCCATCCGCGGATCGCTCGTGGAAGCGAACCCGTTGGGGAACATCACGCTCCGTCCGGCCGAGACGGAATCCAGCACCTGTTGGCCGAGCCATTGATTGGGCCGTTCCGCGCCGGCCGTGTCCCGGCTGGTGCCTTCGGGGTAATGCAGTTGCACGACGATCCCCGAAACTTTCTTCATGTATTGGGCCAGCCGCTGGCGAATCTGCTCGCTCTCCGACCACGCCTGGCGGACGTTCTCGTGACGCGACCGGCCGTATGGGTTGGCCGCTTCCCCGTCATAGCTATACAGAAAATACTTGCCCGCCGTGAGAACCACCGGAGCACTGCCCGGCGGCCGATTCAGCAACCCCGCCGGATTGCCATGCTCGTCCAGCAGAATATCCGTGCAGTCCCAGAGCAACGGCTTGAGCCGGGCCAGGATTCTCCGGCCATTCTGAATCTCCCAGATTTTTTCAAATCCCGCCCACCCAAATTCCAGCGCCCGCAGCGCATCTCGCACCAGCGCTTGTCGCAATGGCCCAAACACCTGTTGTGCGAAATCGACCCATTCCTCGGGCACGTCCGGTCGGCATTTCTTCCATCGCCAGCTATTGGCCACGATCGGCGCCGCGACGATTCCGCGCACCAACGCATTGGTCGGATGCGCCGAGATTTGCCGGTACGTCTGATACGTCCCCGGCGCCGCCGTGAAGAATCCCGCCAATCCCGCCGCACTGAATCCCGGAATCCCGCCTGCGGACGCACGAATTGATTGTGCGCTCGTCGCCTCCCCCACCAACGGCGCCGCCGCGGCCGCCGCGGGTAGTTGTGTCATGCTCGTAAACGTCGGTGTCATGTTGAAAACCCGATCTTTCCGAAGGACGCCAGCCTTGGAAGCTGAATGTAATACTCCCGTTCCACGAAATATCTGAACCACGCCAGGGCATGCTGCGCATCGAGATTCCCCGGCCACACGGCATTTCGCAGATCATCAACGAGACGACGGCACCGCGGATCGATCGACAAACGGGTCGCTCCATCGGTCGAGCGAAGAATCGCCCGCACCGCGTTGATCGTGTCCTTGATCGCCGGATTGCTCCGCGGCACCTTCATCCGTGGTGAAAGGTTGTGCAGCCGTTGCAGCACGATGGCCCAATCGGACTTCCCGCTGGTGCTGTCGCGCGCCCAACCGCTGGCGTCACCGTATATCGCCACGTTCCGTAAATCCCAGCCCCGGCGCTCGGCCGCGTCCAGGAACGCATCGCACGCCGATTCCGTATCCGTATCCGGAAGCGAAAGCTCATCGATAATCCTCACCACTCCGCGATCGTGCTGGATGATTCCGCTGCACATCGGGTTGATGTTGAAATCCAGCGACCAACAAATGTGCAGGGATGGATCGTACGGCGTCGACTTTACGTGAATCGCCGGATCGAAATCCGCGAATGCCCTGCCGCGGGCGATCACGAATTGGCCCAGATATTCCTGCTGAAAGATCAGCGGATCGAGCAGGCGGCGCGCGGACTCGACCTCCTCCGCCGGTAGGATCTCGGCCGAGGGCCAGCTAAAATACGCCCATTCAGGATCCGCGCCGGCCTGCGCCAGCAAAACCAGCTTTTCGTAATCCGTCTGGCCCGGTGAATCCATGTCCGGAACGCCGATCAGCCAGGCCCATCCCCGCCGATCCGCCAGCATCGGCCGGATGTGCGCCTCCCACATCTTCGGCCGGCAATTCGCTATCTCGTCGATCACGCACCCATCCCACGGGCTTCCCTCGATGCGTTGCGGCTTCTCCATCCCTTGCACCCAAAGCTGCGCCCCCTTGGTCGTCTCGATCCGCAACTCCGTTTCCTTGATCGAGCCGATCCACTCCGGCCAAATCAATAACTTCAAATCATCCCAGAAAACCCGCTTCGCCTGCTCCACCGTCGGCGCCGCCGCGAAATATCGGCCCGGTTGCCCGTGCCACGTTTTCCGAAACAAATGCTCCACCAGCCGTCGCTTGGCCAGTTCCGTTTTCCCGCTCCGCCGGCCCGATGTGACAATCTTGAACCGCGTCTGATCGTGCCACAGCCGCAACTGCTGCACGTGCGGGCGAAGCTCAACCCACCTTTGGCTCCAGTTCCGGTTCAGGCCGAGGAGTTTTGCCGGCGGAACTAACTCGCCCTTGTCCAAGCTCATCTTTCCCCAGCAAAGACAGCATCGATGCATTTCCTCCCTTCACCGCGACCTCCGTTTGCTTCCCCCGCAGCAAAACCCGCCGCCCCGCCCGCGCCTCAACCAGCAATTCCGCAAACCTTTGTTCCAACTCCAACGCGTCGATTTTCAACACCTCGCTGATATCGCGATTCGTCGCCCCGTTATAAGCCAATTTATGAATCTCCCGGCGCAGCGCTTCCGATGGATCGTCCGGTTCCGGTCCTGATTCCAAATCGCCTTGCGATTTCACCATTCACCTCGCCGACGTATTCAAAGCTGGCGGTCATCCGCCGGCTGCTCAGGGTTCTATCCCATGCGGCCATCACGCCGTTTCTCCGATGTCCCCGTCGAATCCGCGACGGCCCGCGCCCCATCCGCCAATTCGCCGACCTCGCCCGATGGTGAATCATCGCCGGATGGCTGGTCACGCTCGTGTACGGCTTGCCCGTGGCCGCGAACAAAGAGGCAACGAATTCACTCGTGGCGTTGCCAATTCCCACGCCCTGAAAATCCGGCACGCAAACGCACCGGTGCTCGCGCCAGCCGGACCGCGTTGGATGCGGAAACGGCAGCACCGCCACAAACGCCGCCGCCCGCCCTTCCACCAATCCCGCAAAGCATTGCGCCGACGGATGCAACTTCCCGCTCAGATAGTGATGACGGCTGAACAACCTCCACGCCGAGCCACGGCACCGCACGATTTCCAATTCGATCCTCGGCCTCCGAAACTGACAGGTGACAGCCGAACGGATGGCAGGCGAAATTCTCTCTCCCGTCACCTGTTCACCTGTCACCTGTCCCCTGTTCTGCTCCGCCGCCATGTCCAACACCCAGTCCGGCTCGAGCCATTGCAGAACGTCGTAATGACACGTCACCGCGACCAGCCTGCGATTGCTTCGTCGAATCGCCCGGCTGATGGCGCCCGAACCGATCCTGGCCACGGTCCGATCCACCACGCTGGTGAATTCATCCACCACCGCCAGTTCGGGCATCTCCGCCAACGTCCGAGCCAGGTTCACCCGGAATTGTTCCCCGTTGCTCAGCAGATGAAACGGCCGCAGCCAG
>Ga0181538_10002075_pt1 | contig 21406 bp, 16 predicted proteins | sample PEATcosm2014_Bin_40_FD_119773 | JGI IMG/M metagenome (GOLD analysis project Ga0181538, IMG submission 119773) | Peatland microbial communities from MTU Mesocosm Facility, Houghton, MI, USA - PEATcosm2014_Bin23_30_metaG | ecosystem: Environmental > Terrestrial > Soil > Wetlands > Peat | place... | reverse complement strand
GTCTGGTGGGTATCCTTCTTTGCCGCCATTCTCTTGTGGCTTCGCTCCAGGGACCCTGCGCTGTTGGCCGAGCGCTTCCGCATGCCCGGCAGCGGCGGTGAATCGCGCTCCGATTTGGCTATCCTCATCGGGATAAAAGTGTGTGGCCTGGCTTTGATCGTTGTGCCGGCGCTGGATGTGCGCTTCGGTTGGACACCCCGTCTACCGCTGTGGAGCGAAGTATGGGGAGGCATCCTGCTCCTCGGGGGCAGTTTCCCGTTCTTCCGCGCGTTCACCGATAACACGTATCTGTCGCAGCTGGTGCGTATTCAGACCGAGCGTGGCCAGCACGTCATTGACACGGGCGTCTACAGCTTTGTTCGCCACCCCATGTATCTTGGGGCAAGTCTAGTGTTCGTTGGTGGCGCGTTGCTGCTCGGCTCCATTTCCGGCCTTCTCTTAGGCCTCGCCATGGTCGGGCTGCTCGTTGTGCGCATCTTTGGCGAGGAGAAGCTGTTGGCACGCGATCTGGCGGGCTACCGGGCCTATCGCGAGAAAGTGCGGTACCGCCTTATGCCACGCGTCTGGTAAGCACCCCGTCAGCTGATCCCGGCTCGATAAGGCAAGTGTGGGCGGTAGGCGTTCACATTCTCTTAACAATTCTCCCGTATAGTTTCGCAACATTTGAAGTGGACTTTTAGGGATTGTCTGATTAAGTCTTAGCTTGGGAGACGGGATGCTTGGCGAGGACAACCCTCAGCGGCTAAAGCCGTCGCTGAAGGCAGGCCAGTGATCGGAGCGGTAAACCGCTCCACCCCATCACTCCAAAACCGGGCGTGCTGGGGACCCCGGCGCTGCGCCACCCAAAAGCGTGCCATCCCAAAGCGCGCCGCCCGAGGGCGACGACAACTTGATCAGAGGTTCCTTCGGCACCGCATCTGAAATTTACCGAGGAGATTCTTGAATATGGCCACTGCACCGAATCCTGAAGCTACTGGCGAAGAGATCGGATTAGTGAGCGTCGCTCCAGCTCGGCCTGCGATCCAAGACAAGCTTAGCAAGGGTCCCGGAAAGATCGGGATGCTGGGCTTTGGGGTGGTGATTCTGATCGGGATTATTTACTCGGCGTTTCATCTGCTCACCGATCTCTCGACCGTACATAGCGGATCGATCATGCCTTACGTTTTGTTGGGCATCGCGCTGCTGGTGGCTTTGGGGTTTGAGTTTGTCAACGGATTTCACGACACGGCGAATGCGGTGGCTACGGTCATCTACACACACTCGCTGGAGCCGCATATTGCGGTGGTGTGGTCGGGGTTCTGGAATTTTCTGGGAGTGTTGACTTCGAGCGGGTTGGTCGCTTTCGGAATCATTTCTTTGTTGCCGGTCGAACTGATTTTGCAGGTGGGAAGCAAGGCTGGATTCGCGATGGTTTTCGCTTTGCTGGTCGCGGCCATTATCTGGAATATGGGGACGTGGTATTTCGGGTTGCCGGCATCGAGTTCGCACACTTTGATCGGGTCGATTATCGGCGTGGGGATTGCGAATCAGTTGATGTCCCCGAAAACGGGCACCAGCGGCGTGGACTGGGGGCAGGCTACGAATATTGGGAAGTCGCTGCTGTTGTCGCCGGTAGTTGGATTTGTCTGCGCATTTCTCTTGTTGACCTTGATGAAGGCGGTGATCAAGAACCGCGCGCTGTATGAGGCTCCGGTAGGGACGGAGCCGCCGCCGTTCTGGATTCGGGCGCTGCTGTTGCTGACTTGCACGGGGGTGAGCTTCGCGCACGGGTCGAACGACGGGCAGAAGGGCATGGGGCTCATCATGCTGATTCTGGTGGGGACTGTGCCTACGGCTTATGCGCTGAACCACGCAATCACGCACAAACAGTCGGATGACTTCATTGCCGTTTCACAGCAGGCGGCGGGGATTCTGACTAAGTATGTCAGTCCGGACGCGGTTATCAGCGATGCCCGCGAAGAAACAACGGCTTACATTCGCACCAAGGAGTTCACTCCCAACACCATGTTGGCCTTGCGTCAAATGGTGAGCGACATCGGGAACGAGACGGCGCTGTTCGGTGAGTTGGCGAAGATTCCCCATGACCGGGTGCGGAACTTCCGCAATGATATGTATATCGCCAGCGAAGCGCTACGCCTGATGAAGAAGAGCGGGAAGCCGGCGATTGCCGCCGCGGATTGGGAAGGCTTGGACAACTACAAGAAGCACGTGGACGCATCGACGCGCTTCATCCCTGGGTGGGTGAAGGTTGCGGTGGCGCTGGCGCTGGGAATGGGCACGATGATCGGATGGAAGCGGATCGTAGTTACGGTTGGAGAGAAGATCGGCAAGGAACACCTTACTTATGGTCAGGGCGCGGCGGCGGAGATTACGGCTATGTTCACAATCGGGCTGGCGGACTGGTTTGGAATGCCGGTAAGTACGACGCATGTGCTTTCGTCGGGCATTGCGGGGACGATGGCCGCGAACCATTCGGGGCTGCAATGGTCGACGGTGCGCAATTTGGCGATGGCTTGGGTGCTCACGCTGCCGGCGTCGATGGTGCTGGCGGGGTTTCTGTTTTGGGGGTTCAGGAATATTTTCTAGATCCGCCTGGTTCTAGACAGATTGGCGAGTATCCACGCGCGCGTTGTAAGACCCCGCCCAAGCGGAGCTTAGACGGGGCCATCCTTCTGAAGTGTTGGCTATCCCCTCTTTTTTGTCACAAGAGACGGTGACAAAACTCACAGCTTTCTTCCGACCGGCGGATTAAGCTGTTGGGTGTTAAATCTCCCTCAACCTCCCCCAACAGTTCATCTGTAGAGTCTCTTGCACTCCGTTCGATAAGAGTGCGCCGACATCAACGGTCCAAACTTCGTGATCCCCGGCGATCCGCCCCCCAAAGGGTTGTCCGATAGGGTCGCTCGAATTCTGTGGAGGGAATATGAGGCGAGTGGCAGTAATATTAGGTCTGTTAGCGCTGCTATTACCAATGGCAGCCTGGGCAGATGGAATTGATCTAACTAACCAGTTTGGCTCGATTAACATCACCACTGCTGGAATCATCTCCAAAGGGTCGGAGCTTAAGAGTTACGACGGGATTGAAGCGCCTCCCGGACGCTCTCTGGGCACGGTCAGCTTCACGACCGGCGCCTTCACGGGCGCCAGCATTTTGACTGGCGGAACCTTTTCCAGCGTCGGTTCCACCTTTATCGTGACCAGTGGCGGCGGTCATTATGGCCAACCTCCCAAGGGAACCATCTTCTCCGGTTCTTTCGTCGGACCCATTCTCTGGACGTTGGTCAGTCAGACGGGTAAGTACACTTATAACTTCACGCTTTCGGGGACGATCTATGGCATGTTGTATACGGGCCGCGACGTAACCGGAACCACAACGCAAAACATAACTCTGTACAAAAACCAATGGAACCAGGATCACATGGGCCGGATCTTTCTCGGCAATACACACCTGAACGTTCCTGAACCGGGCACACTGGGATTGTTGGGCACGGGCTTGATCGCCGTGGCCGGAACCGTGCGCCGCAAGCTCCTTAGGGGGTAACTTGACGCTGTTCCAACTCGCCGGCTAACCCTCGGTTCCCTTTCTGGGGAACTGGGCCGGATTTCGCGTGGCGCGGACAACTCCTGGCCGCGCCCGCGACTTTACATCACATTCTTGCCTTACATTCGGCCCCATATTTGATCAGCAGCGTGGGTGGCGTGCGATACTGAAATTCATGGCGCTGCCGGATTTCACACCTCGCGTGGGGAACGATCCCAAGTCGGTGGTGATTCATTTAACGACTGGGACGGGGATGGAGATTGAGTGGAAGGATGGACACCGGTCCGTCTATACGTTTGCGTTCTTGCGCGACGCTTGTCCTTGCGCGCTTTGCGAGGATGAGCGGTCGAAGGCGGGACGCAAGGCGGGCGAGGCAGCAAAGCTGGCGCCGGGGGCGCTGCCCATGTTCAAGCCGGCGATGAAAGCGCTGTCGGCAGAGGCTGTGGGCAAGTATGCTCTGAAGTTTTCGTGGAACGATAAGCACGATCTGGGAATTTATTCGTGGTTTTATTTGCGCGAGGTTTGTCCGTGCGCGGAGTGCGCGGCGGCGCGGCAGTTGCGCGGATGATGGGCCGGGGGAATCTGGGTAGTAATAAGTGGGACGGGTCGCTGGTTTGGGGACTGGAACCCGGCGTTGCGGACAGCCTTGGCAAGACTCCATGTATCGGACAGAGGCAATATTCTACCCCTACCCCAAGCTCCCCGGGGTTTCACGGCACACCGGGTGGACCGACCCGACCGGGGGTTTTGAGCGAAATCGAGATATTTCGCCAGTTGACTGGCAGTTGTCTGGTGTCTAATGTCCATGGGACATTGCTGAGGTTGCGCTGCTTTCAAGGCTCTACCTTGGGACTTCTTCGCCGCTGGCGGGAACCTAACAGCCTCACATTGGAAACCAAGCGCGGTGGATGAGCTTTCCACACTTGGCACAATGAAAATCGGCGTTGTCCCAACTCCCGCCGTAGGTGCGCATTTCGATCTCAGTAGAGCCGCAGTCTGGACACGGTATGTTCTGGACTGGTAGGTCCCGGCCATTGGCAGAAAGCGCGGTTTGAAATTTTGTGGGCGAAGCCTGAGCAGCCTCGTATCTGTTGCAGCCTTCATAATCCCCCGCGATCTCGAAACCAGCCATCCGTATCGCCCAGCCAAGCCTTTCCCCAGTCGCGTACAGACGCAAGTTGATCGCACGTTGCCTCATCAGTTGCAGGTCGAAAGCAAATTGTGTTACTTCATCGGGCTTCCTGCTCTCAGGCATCAGACTGTCTCCACTTCGTTAAGAGTGGGTAAGCACTTCCGGATTGCGACCGAAGAACGCTGGGGACTACCAAACTTGCGATAAAAGTGAACGCTCCAAAGGCGTGTGGCGAGCGTATCCCGACTCCGACCGGCCTTCTCATGGAAGGCGAGTACACTCAAAACTCCCACCAACGACCTTGTTTGGCGGCGACCCCGGCCGAGAGCACGGTGTGATAAGTTCGAGTCCTGCCTCTGACGGGATTATGCAGGTCGCTATTCCACCGATGAATTCCCTCCTCCGCCACAAAACTCGCGGTTAATGCAATTTGTCGTATTCCGCCTTTGCTTGCCTCAGGACGGGAAGCTCGGGGTCGGCATCCTTCCAGGCGGCGAAGAAGTCCTGATAGGCGGACTTGGCTGCTGCGGTGTTGCCCTGCAGGGCGTAGGCTCGGCCTAGCCCTAGATGAGAGAGGTTGTAGGTGACATCGAGGGGATCGGTTCCGCGGTGGTCGAGAATTTTCTGGTATTCGGCTGCGGCTTTCGCACCGTCTTTCATGCGTAGGTAGGCTTCGCCTCTAATATAGTTGATCCCGTAACCGGCGGAATTGGGGCCGCTTCCGAATTCATAGGATGCGGCGGTTTCGAGGCGCGTTACGGTCTGCTCCGGCTGGTTGCGCTGCAGGTCGCTTATGGCTTGGGCGACTGGAACGTCGACCTTGTTGAGCATCGTATCGGTGGGATTCTGGTGGACCAGCTCTTCGGCAATTTTCTGGCTGCGCGCGGCGTCTCCGGTCTGGGCGAGCGCGGTCATCACTATGGACCGGGTGCCGCGGTCTTGCGAGGCGGCTAGAGCGTCGGAAATTTTTTGGCGTGCTTCCGGGAGGTTGCCTAGTTCCGCCTCGCTCGTGGCCTGATCAGCGAGAATAACTCCGGCGAACTCCTTGTAACCGAGGCGCTGGGAGGCAGTCACACTTTGCGCATAGATGGCGCGAGCTGACTGTAGCTTGCCCAACGCATATTCGCCCCGGCCGTGCATCCACATCAGGATGGGCTCTTCCGGCCGGCCGGCGACCAATTCGAGTTCGTGGTGCGCGGCGGCTTCATCGCCGCGAATGAAGGCTAGTTCAAAGAGTGTGAAGTTTACCGACCAGGGATGCGAGTTCGCCTTCTCGGCCACGGCCCGGGCTTCGTCGAAACGGTTGAGGCGTTCGTAGGCGTCGGCACTGTTCTGAATGGCGTATCCGTCATTGGGCTGCATGCGCAGGCTCTCGGTGGAGCTGGCGAGGGACTTTTCCTGTTGCCCAATTCTTTGAAAGAGAAGAGCGAGATTGTCGCGAGGCGCGGTGTCGCGCGGGTAGGTCTGCGTCCATTGCTGGTAAATGTCGATGCCCTTCTCGAGATCGAGCGTGGCAATGTCATAGTAATGCGACGAGATATAGAACCTTTCGCGTTCGCTAGCTCTCTCCTTCAAGTCGAAGGCCTTGGTGAGATTGGTATTGGCCAGCTCTTGCTGGGTCAGATTGCCGTAGACGGTGCCGAGGGTGGCATACGCCATGGCGAAATTGGGATCGAGCTCGACGGCGCGCTTGAGATAAGGAGCGGCTTTCGCGTCCTCACCCCTGAGGTGTTCGGCCTCGCCCTGGCTGAAGGCTTGCAGGGCTTCGAGTGACGAGGTGGTGGCCTGTTCCAGCGGCGTGGTGAACTTTTGCACCGAGCCGATCGACTCGCCGAGTTTGCCGCGCAGGCTGGAAGCGGCCTGGTCTAACGACTTAAGGACTTGTTCTTTGCTATCGGCTTCGGTTTCTTCGCGGGCCAACACGTCACCGGTTTGGGCGTTCAGCGCGGAAAGAGTGATGACGTAGTGAGAGCCGAGGCTGGCGATGGAGCCGGCCAGCATGGCCTTGGCGCCTTCACGCAGGCAGATCTCACGGGCAACGTCGTTGGTGATTCGGTCGTCTGGTTTACGGCCCATGAAGCCTAGAGCTTGCCGGACGCGGGATTCCGGCAACAGGTTCAGGTAAGGAGATTGTTCGAGTTGGACGGCTAGCGCCTGCTTCAGCGTCCCGTCGAAAACGGGATCGCCGGTGGTGTTGACGAAATCGGCGAGGACCACGGTGTCTTTTTCGGTTAGGGCGTTGGCGCGGCGGGAGCGTAGGAATGTGCCGCCGGCGATGACGACGGCGATGATTGCGACGGCGGCTATGGCGGGAATTTTCCAGGATTTCCTTGCGGCGGCGGGAGCGACGCTGGTTCCGGGCGTCACCACGCCGGACGAACTGGCGGCTGCGGCAGAGGCGGAGGAGATTGGCTGCGGCGTCTGCTGAACACCCTGCTGCATCGCCGGTCTCGATCCCGAGTCTTGTGCCGCTGCTACGGAGCCGGAGCTAGCGGCTACAGCTCGTCCGGTGTCGGTGTCGCGCTTCAGGCGCTGCAGATCGGCGCGGATGTCGGCGGCGTGCTGGTAACGAAGATTGCGGTCTTTTTCCAGCGCCTTGCTGATGATGTCTTCAAGCTTGGCGGGGAGATCGGGATTGAGGCGGATCGGGGGCGTCGGAGCGCGATCGAGAATCGACTGAAAAATCAGCGCCGTGGTATCTCCGCGAAACGGGACCATTCCGGTGGACATTTCATAGAGCACGGCTCCAAAGGAGAACAGGTCGGTGCGAGGATCCAGTTCCTTTCCCTTGGCCTGCTCGGGAGACATGTAGGCCACGGTGCCGATGGCAGAGCCGGCGCTGGTGAGGTCCTCCTCCGCAACGGTGGCTTCGCCGGTGACGCCCGAGGGCTGCGACGATCGCGATGCGGGCTGCGTGACCTTAGCGAGGCCGAAGTCGAGAATTTTCGCGTGTCCGCGCTTGGTCACAAAGATATTTGCGGGCTTAATGTCGCGATGGACAATGCCCTGCGCGTGTGCTGCGTCGAGCGCATCGGCAATCTCGATACCCAACGACAGCAGGGTATCGAGCTCCATGGGACGGTTGCCGATGATATGTTTTAGCGTCGCGCCGTCGAGGTATTCCATGACGATGTACGCCTTGCCGTCCTGCTCGCCAATGTCGTGGATGGTGCAGATGTTGGGATGGTTGAGGGCGGAGGCGGCTCGGGCCTCGCGGCGGAAGCGCTCGAGCGCCTGGCGGTCTCCGGCTACATTTTCGGGGAGGAATTTGAGCGCGACGAAACGGTCGAGGCGAGTATCTTCGGCCTTGTAGACTACGCCCATGCCGCCGCCACCTAGTTTCTCGACGATGCGGTAATGGGAGATGATCTCGCCAACCATTTGGTCTCCTGCGCTGGGCTGAAATCTTACGGGCGGGGATGGGGCAAGTCAACCGGAGGCTAGGCCGGGGGGCGTGAGGGCGAACCGCGCCGGGTGTAAGCAAATTCTCAGTGAGCGCTAACGCCTGATAGCGTCAATTGACAAAGTTGGCCCAGGCGCAGCTGCCAGCGATCTCGGGGAACCATGTTGATTCGTTCTCGCTGATGCCCACGCTCAGGCTCGATTTTGCAACGGCGGCCCGTGTCTTTTGCTGTCCTTGGCAAACCACTGCGTCACTGCACGTTCAATGTGAATGCCGCACCGTGCTGCAATGATCCCGAGGAAGCGGTTACCGTGACCGTGGATGTGATGGGAGTAAAACTTGTCCCAGAACTTCCACCACAACCAGCCATAACAACGAGCCCAAGGAGGCACATGGCGGACGCGAACCGTATGCGCCGCCGGGATTTCCCTCGCCAGGCAACGCAGAAGAACGCAAGCGCAACCGCGGGCCCGGGAAATAGCACGGAAGGCTGGCGCAATGTGGCAACAGAGGAAGTCGAAACTGTAAGCGTCGTCGATGCCGACCCTCCCGAAGGCGTCACCGCTGTTGGATTGAAACTGCACGATGCTCCTGCCGGTAAGCCGGAACAAGTAAACGAAACGGCGGAGGAGAATCCGTTCACCGGCGTCACCGTCACCGTGACGTTTCCACTCTGCCCGTGCTCCACCGTAAGCGACGACGGATTGATTGAGCTCAAAGAGAAATCCGGTAGCAGAATCGTGTACGTCGCCGATGCCACCGGACTCGACGTATAGCCGTTTGCTGCCGCAATCGCCTGAATCGTCTCGGTAGCGGAAACCGTGATTGCACCAGAATAGACGGCGGAGCTCGTCGTGGGCGTGCTGCCGTTGGTTGTGTAGTAAATGGCGACCCCGGGAGTGGTGTCGGAGAGAGTTATTGATTGCGCACTGGAGTAGGTTCCACCTGACTCACTGAAGGTTGGTGTGGCTGCCGTAAGTGCATAGAGTGCCACTCCAACGCCGCTATTGGGATAGCCGTTGGCGACGGCGATGGCCTCGAGTGTTTCCGACTGGGAAACCGTGACGGGGCCATTGTAGAAAGTGGAATTCGATGTGGGCGTGCTTCCGTTGGTGGTGTAGTAAATGGAAGCGTTGCTCATCCCGTTGGAGATGGTTACGGTTTGGGCCGTTTGATAGGCTCCAGCGGGCGGGTTGAAGGCTGGCGTGACCGCGGGAGGCAGAGTGTTTGCGGAGGGTTGATATTCCCAGAAATCGTTAAAGTTAATGTCGTTATAACCCACCGTACCGCCAAAGAGCCAAAAGTTTCCGTTCAGATCTGTCCAGCCAGCTACCTGATCGCGTCCGCCGGGATTGTTTCCGGCTGCGGTTGTTCCCAAAGTGCCATAGATTGGGGGCAGTTCGCAGGTGAAGTTGAGACTGTTACAGGCCGTACCCGCCGTGGAGTTGCCGCCCATCCAGGTCCACTCGACAGTTGTAGGGCTGAACATCCAAAGGTCGTTCATACTGCTGTTGTCGGAGGTGCTTGGGTTGCCTGTCCATCCTCCGAAGAGCCAAAAGTTGCCGCTGCTATCGGTCCAACCCGAGGCGTAGGCCCGGCTTGACGGCGTGTTCGCCTGGGCGGGAACGCCAAGCGTGCCGTAGACTCCCGGAAAGTTCGAGGGACTGGTCGGGAGTGTTGCATTGCCGGCCATCCATGCCCATTCATTGGTTGAGGGATCGAACTTCCAAAGGTCGTTGAAATTTGCGGCAAAACCAGTCAGTTGACCCGTTACAATCTGGCCTGTACCTCCAAAGACCCAGACATTGCCCTTGCTGTCAGTCCAGCCGACTGCTTCGGTCCGTCCGCCAGGGGTATTTCCTTCGGCAGGTGTACCCAGGGTTCCGTATTGAGGCTGCGGTGAGTCCGAACCAACACAGAATCCTTCGCTTGGCCAGTTCACGCACGTAATCGTACTTGCGCCCCCCATCCATGCCCATTCATTGAGGGAAGGACTGAACTGCCAAAGATCGTTGAAATCGCCGGCTGTGCCTAATGAGTCATAGCTAAATCCGCCAAACAGCCAGAAGTTTCCAGCGCTGTCGGTCCAAGTCACCTCTCCGTCGCGTCCGCCAGGCGTGTTGCCCGCCGCAAATGCACCCTGTGTGACGATGGTGGCGGGCTGCACACAGAGGGTCTTGAAGTAGTCGGAGTTATAGGAACAGGTAAATGCATTACTACCGGCCATCCACGCCCACCGATTCGTGGTTGGGATGTACTCCCAAACGTCATTAAGTGGGCCAACGTTGTTGGCGGAATCTGTACCATATCCTCCAAAGAGCCAAAAATTACCGTTAGCGTCGATCCAGCCGACGCCGTTCGAGCGCGGGCTGGGAATATTGCCGGCTGCCGGAACGCCCAACGTGCCCCAAACTCCAGGCGTTGTTCCTGTATTGCTTCCGTTCAGCCATACCCACTCTTGGATTGAGTCGTCGAACTTCCATAGATCGTTGAATTGGCCTTCAAAATCCGAGCCACCGAAAAGCCAGAAGTTTCCCTTACTGTCGGTAGCGGTGGCAGCTTCGCCTCGGCTTGAAGGAATATTGTCTAGGGCGGGAACTCCTTCGGTGCCGTAAACGCCGGGCTGGTAGCAAAATAGGTTGTTGTTGGAACTGCAGGTTACGGGATTGATGCTGGTACCGCCTTGCCAAGTCCATTCGTTGGTTTGCGCCTTGATTTCCTCACTGGCATAGAGAAGTACCAAAGCAAAACAGAGCCCGACACGCCGAGTAATGATGAAACGCATAACGGATGAGGCAATGTGAACGATATTGCGAAACATGAAGCCACCTCGCGCTGCCCCGAATTATATTCCTGAGCGGGCCGCCGAACCGATCCCCGCATTTTTTGCAGCCCAGACTGTTGAAAAATCCCGATTACACTCATTGACCTCCGGGCTTTTGACATTTCGTTAATGTGGCAGGTGTAATTGTCTCTCGGCGTGAGGACACATGGGACTGATTAACGTTTTGTTTGGGCGGCCGCTGGCTTCTTCTGAGGATGAGGGGGAGCGGATTACTCCTACGCAGGGGATTCCTACGTTTGGGCTGGATGCTTTGAGTTCGGCGGCTTACGGGCCGGAGGCGGCTTTGACGATTTTGCTGCCTTTGGGATTGTTGGGAGTCCGGTACATTCTGCCGTTGACTGCGGCCATCATTGGGCTGCTGGTGATTGTGTTTTTCAGTTATCGGCAGACGATTGCGGCTTATCCGAATGGCGGGGGATCGTACACGGTTGCGAAGGAGAATCTGGGCAACGGGGCGGGATTGTTGGCGGGGGCGGCGTTGATGATCGATTACCTGCTGAATGTGGCAGTGGGAATCTCGGCGGGGATCGGGGCGCTGGTGTCGGCGGTGCCTTCGCTGGAGCCCCACACTTTGGCCCTTTGTTTAGCGGTTTTGGTCATATTGACGGTGGTCAATCTTCGGGGAGTTAAGGAGGCGGGATCGGCGTTTGTGGCTCCTACATATTTGTTTGTGGGAACTCTGGCGGTGGTGATTGTGGTTGGGCTCTACAAAGTGGTGGCCTCGGCGGGACATCCGGTGGCGGTGGTGGCAGAGCCGAGACAGGCGTCGGCGGCTTTGCATGCGGTGGGGTTGTGGATTCTGCTGAAGGCGTTTGCCTCGGGGTGCACGGCACTGACGGGTGTGGAGGCGGTTAGTAACGGAGTGCAAGCGTTTCGGAAACCGGTCGTTGCGGCGGCACGGACTACGTTAACGGCGATTATCGCGATTCTGATTGTCCTGCTGGGGGGAATCGCTTTGCTGGTGAAGTACTACGGAATTGTGGCTACCGATCCAGGAGCGCCGGGGTATCAGAGCGTGCTGTCGATGCTGACGGCGGCGGTTGCGGGCAAAGGGATTTTTTACGATGTGACGATGTTCTCGGTGCTGCTGGTGCTGTGTCTTTCGGCAAATACTTCGTTTGCGGATTTTCCGCGGCTGTGCCGGATGGTGGCGCGAGACGATTATCTTCCGCATTCGCTGACGACGCGGGGACGGCGGCTGGTGTTCTCGCAGGGGATCTGGGCGCTGGCAATCTTGGCGGGGCTGTTACTGATTTTGTTTGGAGGAGTCACGGATCGTCTGATTCCTTTGTTTGCGGTGGGCGCGTTTATGGCGTTCACTTTGTCGCAGGCGGGAATGGTGGGGCACTGGTTGCGGACCGCGAAAGGCCATGAGGCTTGGCACTACATTCTGGTGAATGGGATTGGCGCTTTGGCGACCGGGATCACGGTGATCGTTATCGTGGTGGCGAAGTTTGCCGCGGGGGCATGGGTAGTGGTGTTGCTGTTGCCGGCGCTGCTGGTATTTATGGGGCGTATCCGTCGTCATTATGAGCGGGCGACTGAGGAAGTGGCGCTCAGGGGTGGCGTGGTTTTGAGTGCGGAAAACCTGGCTCCGCCGATTGTGCTGGTTCCGGTGGACCGGTGGAATGCGGCGACGGAGAAGGCGCTGCAGTTTGCGATGACGCTTTCTCCGGATGTGCAGGCGGTGCATGTGACGTGCGATGCGGATGAAGACAGGCCGAAGTGGGCATGGGCGGAAAATCCACCAGCCGGGACGCGGGTTCCGAAGCTGGTGACCTTGCCGTCGCCCTTTCGGCTGATAGTGCATCCGATTGTGGATTATGTGTTGAAGGTGGAGAAGCAGAATCCGGGGCGGACGATCGCAGTGGTGATTGCGTCGATGGTGGAGCGGCACTGGTATCACTATTTTCTGCACAATCAACGTGGACAGATGCTGACGGCGCTGCTGCTGCTGGGTGGGGATGAGCGGATCAACATTATTAATGTGCCGTGGTACTTGAAGGCGTAAAGGACAGCTGTCAGCTCTCAGTTGTCAGTAAATGTCAAACCCAAGCCCCGACTTCTTAGGGGCCGCGTGTTGTCAATTCACACTCGCCAATTGTCGGGGCGCCACTGCTGGATTGCTTTCTTGATTTCGAGGGCGGCTAATTTTTCGTTGAGGGCTCTGGCGGCTAGCGCCGGCAGTTCCGCATCGGAGGCGAAACGCAGGGCTATTAACTGCGTTTCCGTAAATTCTGCTACGCGTGGACGAAGAGCTGGGTCGAGTAAGGTCGCGAGGCGCAATCTTTCTTCCAGGCGGATGACGCGGTCCTGCACTTTGATGGGATATAGGCGGACCTTGAAGATGACGGCCGACAACCCGACTGCGGCCAGGACTAGCAATGCAGAGTGCAGGCTGGGTCGCATCACCAGATAGACGATGGAGCCGAGCAGCAGGAGGGAAAATACAGGCAGGATGAAGAAGTGGAAGAGCGGATCATACCGTGTGTGATTGGAAAAGTTCTGGGGGGATGCTTCGGCCATGGGGACGGACTCCTTTGAGGGTCGAGATATCATCGCACGTTTTGGGGATGGTCTGATTAAGTCTTCGCCGGCAAGACTGGATGCCATGAAGGGTGATGGCCGTGGAGGAGAAGACGAGCTGCGCTCGACCTTAGTCGTCTAGCAGGGTGCGGATTTTACGCGCCAAGGTGTCTAGCGGGAATGGTTTTTGCAGGACGGCGGCAGTGTCATCGACCAGCTCGCTACTCCAGGTGGCGTGGTCGGGATAGCCTGACATGAACAGCACTTTCATCCGCGGCCGCGGTTGGGTGAGGCGGCGCGCCAACTCTCGTCCGCCCAAGTTGGGCATTACTACATCGGTCAGCAATAGGTGAATCGAATTTTGATACTTGGCTGCAATCTGGAGAGCATCGTTACCGTCTACCGCATGCAGAACGGTGTAACCGTTTTTCTGCAGGAACTCGCGGACTAGATCGCGGATTCCATCCTGATCTTCTACCAATAGGATGGTCTCGGTCCCACGAGCGGCAGATGCAGGCGGCGTTTTTACTTTGGAGACGGGCTCTGCTTTGGAATTGGATCCGGAACTGGATTTGGAATTGGTCTCTTCCTCCTGCACCTGAGGGAAATAGATGTCGAAGCTGGTCCCGTTTCCAACCTCGCTGCTGACCGTGGTCCAACCACCGGTTTGCTTGACGACTCCGTAGACGATAGCCAGGCCCAAGCCGGTTCCTTTGCCGGGTTTCTTGGTGGTGAAAAAGGGCTCAAAAATGCGGGCCTGAATCTCGCTGCGCATTCCAACACCGGTGTCACTGACGGTGAGGACTACATACTTGCCAGGTGGGATTTGGGCATGGCTTCCAGCAAGAGTTTCCTGAAGTTCGACGTTTCTAGTCCCGATGGTCAGCCGGCCGCCGTGGGGCATGGCATCGCGCGCATTTACCGCCAGGTTCAAAATCACGTTTTCCATTTGTCCGGGATCGGCCTTGATGCGATTGGGGGACGCGGCGGGCAAGATCTTTAACTCGATACTGGCGGGAATGAGGCGACCCAGCATTTTCGCGACCTCGGCCAGGACGGTATTCAAATCGAGTGCCTTAAGCTGAAGCACTTGCCTGCGGCTAAAGGCGAGGAGCTGTTGGGTGAGGGCTGTAGCACGGGTGACAGCCCGTTCGATTTCAATGGCATCCTTGTGCGAAGCGGGATCGCTCAGAGCCAGCCGGTCGCGAAGGCGTTCATTGTGAGCCTGGATCACCATTAATAGGTTGTTGAAGTCGTGGGCCACGCCGCCCGCCAACTGGCCCACGGCTTCCAGCTTCTGGGAGTGGCGGAGCTGTTCCTCCAAACGTTTGTGCTCGGTGATGTCGTACAACACACCTTGCATCAATAGAGCTCGGTCGCCGAGCGCGGCGTGCAACATGACGCCCTCGTCGCGGAACCAGAGGACCCTGCCATCGCGGGCAAACATGCGGTACTCCGCCTGGAAGAAATCCTGGGTCTGCTGAAAGCGCTCTTCCGCCGCGAGGACAATTTCACGATCCTCGGAATGGATATGGTTCAGCCAGTTTGACGGATCGGAGAGCCACTCCGACGGCGAGAAACCCAGAATAGACTGGATTTGAGGACTCACGTAGTGCCAAGGTCCACCGGCACCGAGTTCGGCGACGTAGGTAATCGCCGGCAAGCGTTCCACCAGCGTCCGATAGCGATCTTCCGCCGCGCGAAGCTGGGTTTTGTCTCGATCTCGTTCGATCGCGAGAGAGATGAGATGGGTAGCGTGAGCAATGATTTGCAGATGTTGAGCGTCAGGGGTGCGCGGCTCGCGGTAGTAGATGGCAAAGGTCCCAAGGACGCTGCCGTCCTGCGCTGGGATCGGCGTTGACCAGCAGGCTCGCAGACCGAGAGGCAGCGCCAGGTGGCGGTAGTCGGCCCACAGTGGATCGGTCGCAATGTCGGACACGATGACCGGCTGTTTTCGATAGATGGCGGTGCCGCACGATCCGGCGCAAGGCCCGATCTTCGCGCCGTCAATGGCTTGAACGTATTCTTGGGGAAGACTGGGAGCAGCCCCATGTCGTACGGTTGCACCGTCGGCGTCCAGAAGAAGCACGGAGCAGAGCATTCCGACGTGATGCTTCTCGATGTCGACGCACAAAGCGTCAAAGATCGCTGGGAGTGGATTCTGACCTATGATCATGGCCAGTATCGTGTCATTCAGCACCGACAGAGCTTGGGAGGTTCCCGTTTGCTCGGCGGTTGTCGCTCTTTGAACGCCCGTTGCCATGACCACCTCGTATGATTTTCGTTACCTATGGCCGTGGCTCCAAGTTACGGCGGTAACGGAGAGGCAAAGGCGATGAGACTCTGTCTGCGAACGAGCGGGAACTGGCGCAGCATGCGGTTGAATGGAATATTTGGGAGAAGACGGTGTGAAGTGGGTGAAGTTGGCTCTATCTGGTGAAGTTTGCTCTATCTAAGAACACGTATCCTGAAGCAAGGGAGGTGGATCAGCCACCGTCGGTTCGAAGTCAGTCTTGGGTCGTAGGCTCATCTCCGATGCGATAGAAAATCTCGAATTGCTTGGCAGCCTGTCGGTCGCATCTGGGTCTCAAAACGTGGTATGCCACCTCCCCTTCGGTCCGAATCACTTCTTGCAACGTGAGAGCGTGAGCGTACAACTGCTGGGAAAACTGCAACAGTATCTCCGGATCCATAGCATTGGACGGTTGCTTCGTGGCGACCTTGTCACCTATGCGCTCCCCCGGGTATGAGAAAGCCGCTGCGGCTTTACCTGGTTCGCGCGATTGATCCGTCACCGCGTCCATAATCTGAACGCCGACCTGGCATTTGGATTCAACCAATGTGCTGCCACCGTTCCGAGCAAGGCGGCGATGGGAGGCACGAGCCGAACGCAGAAAGGAATGTCGTTCGGATTTCATGTGCGGCTCCTCTCTTTGACTGTGGCCAGGGAGCGTAACTACCCGGCGATGATTGCAAAATAGCGGTTCCCCGGCGAACAGTCCAACGCATAATTTGCGTTCCTTGGATCGAACTATCGGGATCAAAACTATCGTCAAGACAGCCCCAGTTCTCTTGCATAAGAACCTATCGAATATGTGCGGTGGATCACAGTTTTGTGCCTCCCCGCCGGAGTACAATTTCGGCCTGATCGGCCTGTCCCAAGCCTGATCTGAGCGGGAGGCTCTGTGTCGGATCCACTCTTCGGAGCGATGCTCCAGAGCATCATCGACGGCGCGCCCGATAAGGCCGCGGAATTGGCGCGGCGGGCGCTGGCCAATGGCGTCGATCCGCTCGAAGCGGTGAACCTGGGATTTGCTGTGGGGATTACGTTTGCCGGCGATCAATTCGGCTGCGGCCAGATGTTTCTGCCCGATCTGCTCGCGTCGGCCGAGGCGATGAAGGCTGCCATGGACATCCTTGAACCGGAGATGCTGAAGCGCGGCTCGGAGCGTGAGCGCTTGGGCAAGGTCGTCCTCGGTACCGCCCGCGGCGATATTCACGATATTGGCAAGAACCTGGTTGCGACCATCCTCTCCGCCAGCGGATTTCAGATATTTGATCTTGGCAGCAGCGTGACTCCCGAGCAGTTCGTCGCCAAGGCTAAAGAAGTCGACGCCGACATCGTTGGCGTCTCCGCTTTGCTGACGACGACCATGGCCGGACAGAAGGCCGTGATCGAAGCGCTGGATCGGAATGGTTTGCGGCCACGGGTAAAAGCAATCATTGGCGGCGCGGCGGTCACCTCGAAGTGGGCGGCTGAAATCGGAGCCGACGGGTACTCTCGCAATGCCATCGACGCCGTGGAGCTGGCAAAGAATCTGATGGGCAGAGTGCTGACTAGAGGAACAGTCCGGGCATGAGACCCAGAATTCAACTACTCGGCGCTGATCTCATCGGCCGCATTCTGCGCGAAGCGTTCGAACTGCTGATGAACCCCGGAGTTCGCGTGGGCTCGGCCGTGGTCGAGCTATTGCGTGCGGCGGGAGTTGAGGTCGGAGTTGCGACAAACGACGGCGTAGCGCATATCCCTGAGCCGCTGGTGCAACAATGCCTGGCATCGGTGCCACGGGACTTCTACTTGTACAACCGTCAAGGAGAAAAAGCCGTTCATTACGGCGGCGACGACGTGCATTTCGATCCTGGCTCGTGCTGCGTGCAGATGCTCGATCCCGAAACGCTGGAAGCGCGGCCGTCCGAGACTCGTGACCTGGTTCGCATCGTCCAAGTCGCGGAGATGCTGCCGCAGTTCGCCGCGCAATCGACCGCCGTTGTGTGCAACGATGCCGTCGCATGCAACGGTATAGGTGCGCCGAGCGCGATCGGCGATCTCTACCGCCTGTTCATAGTCCTGCAGCATTCTGATAAGCCCGTCGTGACCGGATCGTTCTCCGCCGCCGGCCTGCAAGGAATGATGTACTTGCTCGTCGCCGACACCGGCAGTCCAGAGAAGTTGCGCCAGCAGCCGCGGGCGGTTTTCGATGTGTGTCCCTCGCCGCCGTTGAACTGGTCGGAATTCGGATCGCACAACCTGATCGATCTGGCCCGAGCCGGGGTGCCCGCGGAAATTGTCTCCATGCCATTGGCCGGCGGCACCGCTCCCGTGACACTGGCGGGCTCGGTGACACAGCACGCTGCCGAAGTGCTGGCGGGCATCACGCTGCATCAACTCGCTGGACCGGGCTCGCCGGTGGTCTGGGGCGGCGCTCCCGCCATCTTCGACATGCGTACGGGAGGCGCGCCTATGGGCGCGGTCGAAACTGCCATGCTGAACATGGCGTGCGCCGAGGTCGGCAAGCATCTGGGCCTGCCGACTCATGGCTACCTGGTGGCGACCGACGCGAAGTTTGTGGATGCCCAAGCCGGCGCGGAGAGTGCACGCTCGGCCATGCTGGGAACGCTAGCGGGCATCAACATGATTTCGGGAGCGGGCATGATTGAATCTCTCGCCTGCTTCAGCGTCGAGAAGCTGGTCATTGATGCGGAATCGATTGCCTCGGCGCAGCGGCTGGCGCGAGGCATTGAAGTTCGCGGCCAGGAAGTTCGGGGCGACGACGTCCGTGGTGAAACTCTGGCCACCGCCATGTTCGCGCAAACCGGGCTCTCCGGCGAATTTCTCAAGCTGAAGGAAACGCGGGCGCTTTTTCGGCAGGAGCAGTATCTCCCCTCCCCGGTCATTGATCGCAGCGCGCGCGGCTTGGAGCCACCGAGCGACGTCTTCACGCGAGCCCGTGCCCGAGTCGACGAACTGGTGAGCCAGTATCGCAAGCCATCTCTTTCCGAAGACGTGCTGAGGAAGTTTCAGGCCGTCGTTAAGCGCGAGGCCGAGCGCGAATCCGAGCGCGAAGCTGACCGCGGAGGCTTGGCCACAGCCCTTCCCAGGAACTGGGCGCTATGAATAAGCACTATGAATAACAGGAGAAGAATTCCATGAAAACAGAATACAAAGTCGTAGCGTTAGCCGCGGTAATTCTGATTGTTGCATTCAGTTTGTTGTATTCGGGAAGGAGCGTAAGCGCAGCTTCCACAGCTCAGATCACAGGCAGCGTCAAGCTTGACGGCGCCGTTCCGCACCAGAAAGCGATTGACATGGCGAAGGAGCCGAGTTGCGCCGCGGTTCACAAAGACAAGCCGGTTACTACAGAAAGCGTGGTTGCGGGGGCGAACGGAGGGCTGGCGAATGTGGTCGTCTATATCACCCAGGGCTTGACCGGGAACGAACCCGTTTCCACGCAATCGGTTGAGATTCAACAAAAAGGCTGTCAGTACGTCCCGCATGTAGTGGCCGTCGATGCGGGTCAGCACATGAAGATAGTGAATAGCGATCAAACTCTGCACAACATTTACGCGCAGGCGGCAAAGAATTCCACGTGGAACAAGTCGCAGATAGGGGGATCCGCGCCTCTCGACATTACCTGGGCCAACGAGGAAGTCGCCATACCAATCAAGTGCAACGTCCATCCCTGGATGCGCGCCTACATCGTGGTCGTAAAGGGCCCCTACGGGGTGAGCGACGACAGCGGTTCCTTCAAGCTCGACAACGTGGCACCGGGAACCTATACCCTGACGGCTTGGCACGAAACTTACGGAACTCAGACTCAGACGGTGACGGTTGCCGTCGGGAAGCCGGCCACGGTCAGCTTCACCTTCAAGGCAAAGTAGCGAATCGAATTAATGTCACGGCCGTCCAGGAAAGCGCCATCCCGATGGAGATCGGCGTCTGGAGTTGACTGGCGGCGTTGGCGCGCGAAAGCGAATTGCATACTGACACCATGCGGACGCAACTCTATTTTCCGATGCAGAAGGTTCCGAAGATAAGGTTGAGGATGTCGTCCGTGGTCGTAGCGCCGGTGATTTCGTCGAGGGGGCGCAGGGCTGCGTAGAGATCGAGCAGCAGCATCTCGTGGGGGACTTGGGCAGCAACGGCGCTGGTCGCGGCAGAGAGCGAGGTTAGCGCGTCGTTGACCAGTTTCTTGTGACGAACACTGGTGAGGAAGCCGGTTTCGAGTTGGGCGGTGTCTCCCGCGATGTGTTGGAGAATGGCGGCGCGCAGGGCGGAAATGCCTTCGCCGGTTAAGGCGGAGGTTTGAATCACGGGCGTTGCCGAACTGCCCGCCAAACCAACACCGGGCTTGACGGGGGCCCCGGTGCGCTCGGCTGGACGGGCGAGGCGCTCGTCCCCACACAAGCCCGGCAGGTCAGATTTATTTTCTACTACTATCGCTTCGCGGCCTTCTACCTGGCGCAGTAACTCCTGGTCCTCCTCCGTAAGCGGCTGGGTCTTGTCGAGTACTACGAGGACTAAGTCGGCGTCGGCCAGCGCTTCTATTGATTTCTTTATGCCAATGCTTTCGGCTTCGGCATTGTCTGGGGCGCGGCGGATGCCGGCGGTGTCCACCAGTTCCACAGGAATTCCACCGATGGCTACGGTCTCGCTAACCAGATCGCGGGTGGTGCCGGGCTGGGCAGTAACGATGGCGCGTTCGCGCTCGACCAGGCGATTAAAGAGGCTCGACTTGCCTACATTGGGGCGGCCTACGATGGCTAGGGTCAGGCCCTGGTGAACAATCTTGCCATAAGTAAAGGTCGCGGCTAGTTGCATGAGAGGGGCTTTGATTTGGGCTATACGATCCAGAATGGTGGCGTCTTGCGCGATGGAGACGTCGTCTTCGGCGAAGTCGATGCCGGCCTCGAGCAGGGCGACCAGGTCGACTAATTTTTGCTTGATGGGCTTGAGGCGATTGGAGAGCGCTCCTTCTAATTGCTGCGCGGCTACCTTGGCTTGGAATAGAGTTTGCGAGTCGATCAGGTCGCGGACGGCCTCGGCTTGAGTCAGGTCGAGGCGCCCGTTGAGAAAAGCGCGCATGGTGAATTCTCCGGGGTCGGCTAGCCGGGCGCCTCGGGCTAGGGCAATTTCTACGATGTGGCGGAGAACTACGGGCGAGCCGTGGGCAGAGATTTCCATGATGTCGTCGGTGGTGTAGGAATGGGGCTTGGCGAAGTAGGTGACGACGACTTCGTCGATGCGGGCTTGAGTCTTGGTGGTGTCCGCACCACACGGTTCGATTAGATCGCAGTGGATGGCTCGTCCCGGTTCCAGTTCCCGAGTTAGGCGGAGCATGGGCGCGGCAATTGCTCGCGCATCGGGACCGGCCAGGCGGACTACGCCTATGCCGCCGCGACCGGGCGGGGTGGCAATGGCGACGATGGTGTCATCGAGATTCACATGAACATTCTAGCCGTGGGACGCTGCGCTCACGCTCGATGTTTGTCGTGAGTCCGTTTGCTGCATCTGGCGCGCGTCATTTATACTTACCGTTCGCCTCAAGTGAGCTGATTCAATCAGGAGCAGGGATTTTCGATGCCGAAACGTACATTTCAACCCAACCGGCGCAAGCGCTCGAAGAAGCACGGGTTCCGGACTCGCATGAAGACCAAGAGCGGGGCCGCAGTGCTGTCGCG
>Ga0181538_10002073_pt1 | contig 21410 bp, 19 predicted proteins | sample PEATcosm2014_Bin_40_FD_119773 | JGI IMG/M metagenome (GOLD analysis project Ga0181538, IMG submission 119773) | Peatland microbial communities from MTU Mesocosm Facility, Houghton, MI, USA - PEATcosm2014_Bin23_30_metaG | ecosystem: Environmental > Terrestrial > Soil > Wetlands > Peat | place... | reverse complement strand
GTCCGGAGGAGATTTTCCCTGGAATTGTCCGGGCACCGAATTGCGTTAGGTAGGGGCACGCCATGGCGTGCCCGTACGGGAGTTTGACAATGCGCCGCGTGCCTACTGGGCAGCCGGCTCTGCTTCCTTGGCGGGTGCGGGTGCGGGCGCGGGCGCCGGCGCTGGAGCTTCGGGTGCGGGTTGGGCCTTTGGCTCTCCTTCACCTTCCACCCTCACTTTGACGAAAGCGGTTACGTCCCGGTGGAGTTTGATCGGGACATCGTATTCACCTAAGACTTTCAGCGGTGTTGTGAGAGCGATCTTGCGCTTGTCAATGACGTAGCCTTGGGCCGCCAGTTTCTCGGCGATGTCGATGGCGGTGACCGAACCAAAGAGCGTTCCCTTTTCCCCGGATTTTCGAGTCAGGGTTACGCTAACACCCTGAAGCAGGGTCGCAAGGTCCTGCGCATCGCCCTTTTCCTTCGCTTCCAGCTTAAGAAACCGGACGCGCTGCTGCTCCATCCACTTACGGCTCTGAGGGGTAGCCGCCACCGCCATTTTCTTGGGCAGAAGATAGTTGCGCCCGTAACCGTCAGCGACTTTCACCACCTGCCCTCTTAATCCAAGCTTGTCAATATTCTCGAGCAAAATTACATCCATCTTGAACTCCCTTCCAGAGGCCAAGGATTGGGGATTAGGGACTAGGGGCCGGGGACCTCGTGAGGTTCTGGCCCCAGCCCCTAATCCCTAGCACCTAGCCCCTGCCTTTTACCCGCCGGTCGAAAACGGCAACAACGCGATGTTGCGCGCGCGCTTGATTGCCAAGCTCAAAGAGCGCTGGTGGGTCGAGCACGTACCCGTAAGGCGGCGAGGAAGAATCTTGCCTCGTTCGGAAATAAATCCGCCCACCAGGCGGGCGTCCTTGTAGTCGATGACGTCAATCGCTTCCTCGCAGAACTTGCACACCTTGCGCCGACGGAAGAACTGCTTCTTGGGGCCTTGAGGTCCGCCCTCCCGCCTGCCTTGCGGGCGCTCCGGGTCTCCAGGATTGTTTCGAGGTACTGGCATATTGATCTACTCCTTCAGTAGGTGCGAGGAATTCCGGTCTCCGCGGCCGTCCCTGGGGCGAGAACAACCCGCGCCTCCGCACGCCCCAACATGACGGCGCCACGAGAACGAATTCTTCACGCTGGGGGTGCTTCGGCAGCCGGCTGTGGCGCCGGAGCCGCAGCCGGCTTGGAACGCCGCTTCTTCGACTCCTGTTTTGACCGCAGCGCCTTGAATTTCTCAGCGCGCTCCAAGTCTTCGTCAATTCGCACCGTCATGTATTTGATAACCGTATCGATCACCTTCAAGCGGCGTTCAAACTCTTTGACGGTATCGCCGGAACCTTGCAACCGGAAGAGAACATAGATACCCTCCCGTTGCTTCGCCACACGATAAGCGAGCCGGCGGCGGCCCATCTTCTCAACTTTTTCGAGCTTGCCGCCCGTCCCCGTCACCACGCCTTCCATTTGGGAAATCAGTTTCTCGACGTCCTCTTCGGTGGCGTCGGGCCGGACAATGAAAATGATCTCGTAATTACGCATGGAACCTCACGATGGTTGCGGCGAAACCCGCCGGTTAAAGCGGTTCATCGCCTTTTGAGAACCTTCCCGCAAAATAATGTGCACGGCTTCACAGGCCTGGCCGAGCATTTGAGACACAGTTTCCAGGTCGGACCGGCGAAAACGCCCCAGCACGTACGACACCATGTCACCGATGGGCTCTTCCGGGCCGACGCCCATGCGAACGCGCACGAACTCGCCCGAATTGAGCGCGCCTACGATGGACTTCAGTCCGTTGTGGCCGCCCGCACTGCCTCGTGGCCGAATGCGCAGACTGCCCAAGGGAAGTGCCGCATCGTCCACAAGCACAATCAGATCGCTGACCTCGAGTCCGTATTTCTCTAACAGCCTGGCCACGGCCATACCGCTCAGATTCATGTAGGTCTGTGGCTTGGCCAGAAGAACCTCCTGGCCCTCCAGGCGCGCCGCAGCCGTCAGCGCTTGAGCTTCGCGATGCGCCAACTCCAAGCCACATTCGCGGGCCAGGAGGTCCACAGCCATAAAACCCAGGTTGTGGGGCGTCTGCTGGAATTCGGTGCCGGGGTTTCCTAAGCCCGCGATCATCATCATTGCGAAAACAATGAAATTTCAAATTCGAAATCTGTGATTTGAAAACGGAGCCTCAGATTTGCGATCTGAAATTTGCAATCTGAAATTTGAAATCTAATTCGAATTTCCGGAAGCCTATTTGCCTTCCTTCTTGCCTTCTTTCTTGCCTTCCTTCTTGCCCTCTTTGGCTTCCTTGGTTTCCTTCCCTTCCTTGCCTTCGGGCGCTGCTTCTTCGCCTTCTTCCGTTTCGGCCTTGCCCTTGCGGATGACCTCGGGCTCGGCCGGAGCAGCCGCAACTTCCTCGCCGGCAGGCTTCACTTCTTCTTCCACCTTCAACTCGATGACATGAGCGACCACGCGCGTGGGATCCGTCAAGATCTTGACTTTCGGATCCACCGTCAGTTCTGAAACGCGAAAGTTCTTGCCCAGTTCCAGTCCGCTTACGTCGGCGACGAAGCGTTCCGGAATATCGTCAGGAAGGCATTCCACGTCCACTTCTCGGAGTACAAACTCGAAGATCCCGCCTTGCACCTTCACGCCCACCGGTTCTCCGGTGACCTGAATCGGGACCTGAAGTTTGAGTTTTATATCGCGGGCAATCCGCACTAAGTCAACGTGCAGAAGATGGCCGTCGACCGGCTCAGTTTGCCACTCGCGAATCATGACTCGAGCGGGAGCTTTGCCCCGAATCTCGAGGGTGAAGATGGCGTTGTGGCCGGACTCGGAGTGGAGAATCTGGAGAATCGCCTTCGGATCCACCTCTACCGGAATGGAAGGCCCTCCGCCTCCATAAACCACCGCAGGGATTCGCCCCGCCCGCCGTAAGCGCCGGGCAGCATTCTTGCCGAACTCCTGCCGTGCATCGACTTCCACTGCTTGAACCTGAGTCATAACTACTCCTCATTGCAACAACGTTTTGCCCGTCAACTGCGCCCGGTGCCCAGACGCCGGCTCTTCAGCGATTCAGATGAAGAGCTTGCTGACCGAAGTCTCCTCGTGAATGGAACGAATTGCTTGCGCTAGCAATTTGCCCACACTCAGCACATGGATCTTTTCGCATCCCCTGGCCGCGGGCGGCAGCGGTATGGAATCGGTCGTCACGACCTGTTCGATTGGGGCTGCGCAAATCTTGGCGACGGCGTTTTCCGCGAACACGCCATGCGAGCAACAGGCGTAGACCTTGGCGGCGCCCTTCCTGGTCAGCGCCTCGGCGCTTTTCGCCAGGGTACCCGCGGTATCGATCATGTCATCAACGATGAGACAGGTCTTGCCCTCAACCTCGCCGACCACGTTGAACATCTCCACGACGTTGGCGTCCTCGCGACGCTTGTCGATGATCGCCAGAGGCGCGCTGAGCCGCTTGGCAAAGGCTCGGGCTCTTTCCACTCCGCCCGGGTCGGGAGAAACCACCACTGGGTCAGCCAGCTTCAGCTTCCGAAAATAACGCACTGTGACCGGCGTAGCGTAGAGGTGGTCCACGGGAATGTTGAAGAAGCCCTGAATCTGCCCGGCGTGCAGGTCGAGCGCCAACACTCGGTCGGTCCCCGCCGAAGTCAAAAGGTCGGCAACCAGTTTCGACGAAATGGGTACCCGTGGGCGGTCCTTGCGGTCCTGACGCGCGTAACCGTAATAAGGAATCACGGCCGTGATGCGCTCGGCCGAAGCGCGCCGTAGCGCGTCCAGCATCACCAGCAATTCCATCAGGTTGTCGTTCACCGGGTTGCAGGTGGGTTGAATAACGAAGACGTCAGCGCCGCGGACATTCTCGAGAATCTGAAGGCGGACCTCTCCGTCGGGAAACCGCCCCACGTAGGCTTCGCCGAGGGGCACTCGTAGTTGAGCACATATCTCCCGGGCCAGAGCCGGGTGAGCATTACCACTAAAGACCTTTAGCTGGTGTTGAGTAGGGTCCATGGCTGTCTTTGCTTGAGAAAATCGAAAAGCGATCACCTAACTACGAATCCCCGAGATGTCGCCAGAATTCAATTGCCAAATTTCGATTTTCGAATTTCGATTTTCGAACTTGGCTGGGAGGCCTGGATTCGAACCAGGGTTCCATGCTCCAAAGGCATGTGTCCTACCACTGGACGACCTCCCAACAGTCGATAGCGTCGGTGCGGCCGTTGTGGTTGCCCTCGCGCAATCACCTGCCCCCGACCGGCTGCCCGCTACGCCTTTCACCGCTCGCAAAGCAGTCGCCAGTAATCACTTCGCGACAACGTGCGTGTCCGGAAGATCAGCCATCCTTTGGGGATTAGCTTAGATGCGTGGAGCAACTCACGAGCGGACTCGAAGAGCGCATAGACGGCGGAACCACTCCCCGTCAAGGACGCGATCTCGGCTCCGGCCCGGACGAGTTGCCGCTTCAACCGCGCCAACTCAGGCCACCTTGCGAAAGCGACTCGCTCGAAGTCGTTTTCGGCCGGTCCCCAATCAAGCAAGGGGGATTGTGGCCACGCACCGACGTCCTTAATGCTACGGGGTTTGGCTTGAGTTGTCAACCGCAAACCCGCCCGCTCATAGGCCTCTTGGGTGGAGATTGAGAATCCCGGAAAGACGACCAGACATTTTCGTGGCGGAAGGTCGGAGAGCGGATAAACGACTTCGCCCCGGCCGCACCCTAGTACTCGTCCACCCTGCAGAAAGAGGGGAACGTCCGAACCCAAACCAGCGGCCAAAGCAAGGCGGCGGTTTTGCAACAGATTCGATCCGGTCAGGCGTTCCAAGCCCTCCAGCGTTGCCGCGGCATCGCTGCTGGCGCCTCCCAAACCGCTACCCGTGGGAATCGACTTCTCCAGTCGCGCCCGCACCCCGCCTCGATAACCGGTTGCGCGCCGCCACACCGCGCAAGCCCGATACACAAGATTCTTGCTTCCACGCGGTATCTGCGGATCGTCGCACTCGAAGCGGATTCCTTCTTCCCTGTCCGAGAGCGAAATCTCCAGCCGGTCGTGGAGCGCAATGGTTTGGTAAACGGTACGGATTTCGTGATAGCCATCGGGGCGTTTGGCGAGGAGTTTCAGCCCCAGGTTAATCTTTGCGAAGGCGCGGAGACGAATGGAGTTCGGCAAGTTGGTAGAACCGGCAGGGCGGCTGCCGCCGAGAGTGTGGGAGATTCAACTGGCTCTCTGCCGGCTGTCTGTCATCCTGAGTATTCTCACAAGTTCAGAGGCGTTACGCAAGTCGGGCCGGCAGAGCCGCACACGGCGCTTGGGTTACTTCTTGGCGGCACGCTGCTTGGACAGGCGGCCCTTCAAGTCGTCGAGCTCTTTTTGCAGCTTGGCTGCCTGGTCGGCGTCAAAGTCGCTCGAACCCGCGGTGGGCCATTCCTTGAGGGCGCGCTCCCATTCCTGCTCGGCCTGGCTATCTTTTCCCAGCCGCAGGTGGACATGTCCGAGGTGTTCAAGAATGGTCGGATCATCGGACATCAGGCGCGCGGCCTTCTCGAGGTGGGGCTCGGCCAAGTCGCTGCGGTCCATCTTATAGTAGGCCCAGCCCAGGCTGTCAAGGTAAGCTCCGTTGTTGGGGTCCAGGCGCAAAGCCTTCTGGATGTACTTGACGGACTCATCCAGGCGCACTCCCCGGTCCGCGAGCATGTAGCCAAGATAATTCGCCGCCGAGGCATTCAGAGGATCGTTGGACAAGACTTTCTTGAATTGCTCTTCGGCCAAGTCGTATTTCTTCTGGCGTTCATAAATGGAGCCCAGTAAGAAGCGTGAGTACTCCTGATCCTCGGGCTTGGAGCCGGCCGCCAGCGCTTTGTTGACAACCTGTTCTGCCTCGTCGAACCGTTTGGCCTGAATGTAGACCTGCGCAATGGAGAGGTAAAGCTCGCGGTCAGCCGGCTTATTGTTCATCAGTGCCTGAAGCTGATTGACCGCTTCGTCCACTCGCCCGAGTTCACCCACCACGTAGGCACGCAGGATGTGCAGTTCCCGGTCGTCAGGTGATTTCTGCAGTGCCGCATCCAGTTCAGGAACGGCCTGCGACAATTGGTGGTTCATGCGCAGCGTGTCAACGATAAGCTGTTCGCCTCGCCCAATCTGCCCCTGCAAGGGCACAATCTGCCTGAAGGTTTGCAAGGCAAGGTCATACTTCCGTTGCTCGCGGTAAACCAAACCCAGTCTTTCAAGGAACAGAGCGCGATTGTTCGCCTCCGCGGGCGAATACTTATCCCCAGGCTCCACGGAGCCCTTGACCAGTCCCTGCAAAAGCTCGACGGCCTTATCCTGATTTCCCACCGCATCCTCGAGCAACGCTTGCTGATAGGAAATCTCCTGGTTGCCCGACTTGTCAGACTGAAGGGTCTTGGCGTGTTCGAGCTCCTTGCGAGCCTCGTCGTAGCGGCCCTCCTGGCGATCAAGTTCCGACATTTTGAGATAGGTCGCCGCGTCGTCGGGGTCCGCCTTCAAAATCTTCTCATATTCAGCGCGCGCGGCCGGAGCGTTGCCAATGCCCAGTAACGCCTGCGCATAAGCGCGGTGAAGTTCCTGATTCTCTGGATCCTTAGCGATAGCCTTTTCGTAGGTGGCCACGGCGGAGTCATAATCCCGCGTTTCAGCATACGAGTAAGCCAGCATGCCGAGCAGCGGTGGGTCCATGTCGTCTTCCGGGATCCTCTTAAGCAGCTCCGCCGCGCCCGCGTAGTCGCCCTGCTCGAAATCAAGCTGCGCCAGGCTGCTCAGGCCCTCCTTGGATTCAGGATCTACGTTCAGGACCTTTTTATAGGCTTCTTCGGCCTTTTCGGGCTGATTGTTGATCTTGTAGAGGCGGCCCAAAACCTGCCAGGAATCCGTGTCCGAGGGTTGGAGCCGGGTCAGGGCTTCCATATGTTCAATGGCCTTGTCGAGGGCATCCTTGTTGACCTTTTCGGTTTGGTTCTCCCCCAGCATGTGCCAATAAATGCGCGCCAACAGGCGGTGAGCATCCGGATAGTCAGGGTCGGTCTTCAAAACATCTTCCGCTTCCTTGACCGCTTCCCCCACACGCGAAACGCGCCAGTAAAGCTCGGCCAACTCCACCCTCAAGAACAATGACTCGGGGTCGGCAGCGATTGCCAGCTTATACTCGGCAATTGCCCGGTCGACATAATCGGCGCGGTTGTAAACACCCGCCAGCTCCTTGTATCTCCGCGCCAGCATGAAGTGGTAGTAAGCTTCAGCGTGGTCCGAAACCGGGGCAGCCTTGTCCGCAGACGAATTACCCGTCGTGGTGGGACTCGATTCCTGAAACGCCAAAAGCGTCGCGGCCCCCACGAAGACAAGACCCACCCCGAACCCTAGTTTCTTGGCAAATTTACGCATATTCCCTTTCTGCCCCGCAAACTCTCAGAGGTTTAGATGCAGATTATCGCATACGGGTACCACGGTGTCAAAAATTGGCGCCTTTTGTCCGATTAAAGCTACCAGGCTGCTTACTGCCGAGCGTTGTGCCAATCAAGGGTGTATAATTGCACTCATCGGGAGGCGAGGCCTCCCATATCACGCATAATTCAGGGCGCGTCAGGACAGTTGACCGGCTACACGGAAACGGGGTCGAGTGCGAGCGGGCAAAGTCGCAGATCGGTTCCGATGACTGCTCAAAGGAGGAAACTATGCACATTCTCTGGTGGATCATAGTTGGGCTCATCGCAGGCTGGCTGACCGGAAAGATCATGAAGGGAACCGGATATGGTGTTATCGGGGACATCATTCTGGGCATCGTGGGAGCAGTTGTCGGCGGCTTCCTCATGCGGGAACTCGGATTCGCCGGCCAGGGCGGTATGATCTACACGATTCTGGTGGCCGTGGGCGGCGCCGTAGTGCTGACGGCGGTGGTTCGCGGTCTGAAGCGCCTCTAGCGGAATAGCTCAGGGTTTCTCCCGAAACTTCAGGCGCACAGCGTCGGCACCGATTTGACCTTGGTGGCGCGGACAACTGGGGTGTCCTTGGCAGCGGTTTCACGCAAAGACGCCAGGCCCGCAAGGTGTGCGAAGGCAGCGGGGGTCTTACAACTCCCGTATTTTGATAGACATCCCCACCGCGGCGAATAACCCCCTGGGTTTTCATCTAGATTCCGGCTTGGCTCACAATTCCTTCGGGCTGTTCCTTTGTTTTCAATAACATATCCGGATCGATCGTCGTTCTTGCGGAACCAATGTCCCACCAGTGCGAGCGAGTTTTCAAGGGGAAATCGGAGGTCTCAGCGGTCTCGCGAGCACCGTTCTTGACAGCCTTTCAACCTGGTGTTAATTTCTTGTCGTAATGGTTCTTTGAAAACTTTGGTTCCTGTGGTGCCCCGGTGGAAACCGGGGGAAAAGGGAAGGCCGTGAGAATCGGCCGCGGTCCCGCCACTGTGATCGGCGAGCCAAGTCCTCGCAGTTCGTCATCCGACGGACAGCCACTTTTCCGAGTCGCGGAAAGGGAAGGCGGAGGAAAGGGCGATAACCCGAGAGCCAGGAAACCTGCCCAGGAACAGCAACTCGGCCTAACTCTTCGACGGAAAGAGTCCTGAGGGAGACTTCAGCCTTCCGATTCCGTAATGAGGGATTGGGAGGCTTTTGGTTTTCTTGGGCTCCTTCTGCTCGGGAGGTAGGGGCGGCTGCGATGGCCGCTTTTGTGGCCGTGAACCTCGAGGAAGGAGACAACACGTGTTGGAAGTTCAAAGTCACAAATTCGAAAGCAGGATTCAGGATTCAGGGTTCGGGATTCAGGGAGGAGCCGCAGAGCTGAAAAGCAGACTTACGCTACCGCTGGTCGTGGGATTGCTGTCCATGGCTTTCGCGGCCACGGCGGCGCGCGCGGCTACGATCAAGGGGACGGTGCTTGATCCGAGCGGGCGGACCGTGGCAAACGCACACGTCAGCCTGCTACAGGCGCTCACCGCCCTGGATGAGCGCCAGACCGACACCAAGGGAGAGTACGAGTTTACGGGAGTCGCCACGGGGTCTTATCGCTTGGTGGCCAACGCACCGGGCTTTTCGGCGTCTCCTGTGGAGGTGGAGGTTCGCGAAGACCAGACGGCGAGCGTGGATCTGAATCTGGCCCTGAGCGCCGTGCAGCAGCAAGTCGTGGTCTCGGCTTCTCTTGCAGGCTCGCTGGTCCCTCAACTGGGCTCGTCTGTGTCCACCATTTCCAGCCAAGAGATAAATGGCCAAGGAGCACAGAACGTCACGGATGTCTTGCGGGGCGTACCGGGGGTCGCGTTGGACGACACGGGGCGGCGCGGCGGCGCCACCGGCGTTTTCATTCGTGGCGGCGACTCCGACTACAATCTGGTTACGGTGGACGGGATTCCATTGAATGAGTTCGGCGGCTACTTCGACTTCGCGCCTTTGCCGGCAGACGGGGTGGACCGCGTCGAGGTGACGCGGGGCGCGGAGAGTGCCCTCTTCGGCTCGAACGCCGTCACAGGCGTCGTCAACATCGTCACGACTCGCGGTGAAGGCCAGCCGCATTTCGACCTCCAGGCCGAAGGAGGCAGTTTCACCACGCGCCGTTTCGTGACCGGCGGCAGCGGATTGACCCACGGCCTGAGCTGGGCTTATGACTTCTCCCGGCTCGATAGCGGCGGGACGGTGACCAACGACGGCTACAGGAATCAGAACGCCATCGTGAGCCTTGGCTACGGCAGCGGCGAGCGGCGCCAAGCCGACTTTCATTTCCTGGGCAATGCGAATGTGGTGGGCAATCCCGGCCCTTACGGCTCGGACCCTGACAATCTGTATACCGCTCCCACTTATCCTGGAGGGCCGTCCGATTACCAGGTGGGCCTGGTTGCCCACGATAAACAGAACTTGTTCGGATACGAAGGAAGCTACTTCGAGCAGTTCACGCCGCACTTCCGGCAAGTGGTGACAGTCTCGGGGGCGACGAACGACTATTACTTCTCGTACCCTGCCTCGGACGGCGGAGATTCGTACTCGAATACCTTGCGCGGCATATTGAATACCCGAAGTGAGATCGCCATCTCGAACAAGGATTTTCTGGTGGCGGGCTTTGAATACCAACGCGAGCAGTTCGAGGACACCTATGTGGCGGACGAGAACAACAGCCCGTTCATTTTGCCCCGCACCAGCCTGGCGTATTTTGTGGAAAACCGCTGGAGCCCCTCGCGACGGCTCTTCGTGACGGCGGGCTTGAGGCTGGACGACCTGCGCACGGGCTCTCTCCCGCCCGGCGATTATGGGGCGCGCCCGCTCATTCCGGCTAGTTCCATAACCAAACTGAACCCGCGCGCCTCGGCGGCGTTTCTGCCGCGGGAATCGGATTCCGGATCGTGGCTGGGAGCGACGCGATTGCACGCCAGCTTCGGGACCGGCATTCGCGCCCCGGACGGCTTCGAATTGGCCACCACGAACAACCCTCTTCTGAAGCCCGAAAAGAGCATCAGCTTCGACAGCGGCGTCGAGCAGCGGTTTTTCAACAGCCGGACGCTCCTCGACCTCACTTACTTCTATAACAAGTTCGACGACCAGATTGTGACGCTGGGTGGGTCACTCACCAACCTCAGCACCTTCGTCTCGGACAACCTCGGCAATTCGCGGGCTCAGGGACTGGAGGCTTCGGTCCGCTGGCGCCCTACCAGTTCGCTTCAGGTGTCCGGGGAATACTCGCTGGTGGATACCGCCATCCTCGCCCTGGATGGCTCGACGCTGGTGCAGGCGCCGTTCAGCGTCGGACAGGAACTGCTCAACCGGCCGAAGCATTCCGGCGGCTTCAACGTCACCTGGCAGCGCGGCCGGCTGATGCTTAATAGTAATGCTTATCTCCGCGGACAGGCGCTCAACCTCGAGCCGAACGACGGCGTCTATGCTTGCGAACTGGGCCTTCAGTGCGTGTTTAACGGCAAGGGATACGCGGTTTGGAACGGGGGATTCTCTTACCGCCTGGTGCGCGGCCTCGAAATCTATGGGCACATCAATAACCTCTTGGACAAGAACTATGAGGAAGTGCTGGGCTACCCGGCGCTGCCGCTCAATTTCATGGCGGGGGTGAAGTTTACATTTCCGGCGGCGAAGTAAGACAATCTTCGATGTCATCCTGAGCGAAGCGAAGGATCCTTCGCAGTTTGTTGTTGGCGCCAACGACAAAAACAGAGGCGCTGATCCTTGGTAGATTTTTCGCCGGGTGAACGAACTGCGGGGATCCTTCGCTTCGCTCAGGATGACAGGAAATTGTTTGCCTTTTGACTTTTGCGCCTTGCCTTTTGATTTGTCTTTCGTTGGGATGAGCTGTACTCGAGAAGATGATGGCCAAGAAAAACGATGCTCGTGCGTTGATGGTGCTGGGAACGGCGTCGCATGCCGGCAAGTCGATCCTGACGGCTGCCTTGTGCCGCATCTTCGCCGACGACGGTTACCGTGTGGCGCCGTTCAAAGCTCAAAACATGTCGCTCAATTCAGCCGCTACGCCCGATGGACGAGAGATTGGGCGCGCACAGGCTTTGCAAGCCGAGGCTTGCCGCGTGCCGGCCTGCGCCGAAATGAACCCGGTGCTCATTAAACCGTCCTCAGACACGGGTTCGCAAATCGTCCTGCTGGGCCGGATCTGGGGCCAGGTGACGGCCGCGAACTACCACCAGCGGCGAGTCGAGGAACTCTTCCCGGTGGTTCTTGAAAGCTATAAGAAATTGGCGTCTGAATACGAGCTCATCATTCTGGAGGGCGCCGGGTCACCCGCCGAGATCAATTTGCGGGAGCACGATATCGTCAACATGCGCATGGCGCAGGCGGCGGGCGCCGCCTGCCTGCTGGTGGGAGACATTGACCGCGGGGGCGTTTTCGCATCGCTGCTGGGCACGCTCGAACTGCTGGATCCCTCTGACCGGGCCTTGATTCGCGGGTACGCCATCAACAAGTTCCGCGGGGATATCTCGCTCCTGCAGCCCGGGTTAGAAATGATGGAACCCCGCCTGGGAATACCGTGCGCGGGAGTGATTCCGTTCCTTCACGACCTGGGCCTGGATGAGGAGGACGGCGTGGCCGTCGAAGAGCGGCGGAGCGCGGGGCGGGTGTGGAAGGCCGTCGAAGCTGCCTCACCACCTCTTAATCCGCTCCTCAGAGAGGAGGGGGCCCAGGGAAGGAATCCCCGCCTCGATGAGGAGGGGACCAAGGGGTGGTCAAAGGCGTCTGCGGACAGAGCCTTGCGGATCGCGGTTATCGCGTTCCCCCACATGTCCAACTTCTCGGACTTCGATGCACTTGCGGCGGAACCCGCGGCGGCGCTGGCCTTCGTCGACCACCCTAAAGACGTGTCCGCCGCCGACCTCGTGATTCTGCCCGGCACCAAGCAAACCCTTACCGACCTGGAGTGGCTGCACCAGCGCGGACTGGTTCCACCGCTGTTTAGCCACGCGGAGCGCGGCGGCTGTATCGCCGGAATCTGCGGCGGGTTCCAGATGCTGGGGGTCAAAATAGACGATCCGCAGGGCACCGAGAACAACGGCGCGCCTTGCGCCCGCCAGGGGCTCGGCCTGCTTCGCCTGTGGACCATGCTCCAGCCCGAGAAGATTACTCGCCTGGCAAGCGGGCGCATTCTAAGGGCGGAGATCTTTGGACAGGGCGTGCGAGAATGCACTTTTCGCGGGTACGAGATCCACGTTGGAGAAACGATGTACGCGGATGAGACCAAACCCTTCGCCGAAATAACGCGCGCGGGGTCGAGCGCTGTCATCGCGGATGGCGCCGTGAGCGCGAACCGGAGAGTGTTCGGCACCTATGTCCATGGAATCTTCGACGACGACAACTTCCGGCATGCATTTCTTGACGCGGCGCGCGCCGCCTGCGGCCTGGCGCCTCACTCCGCCAAAGCCTTCTTTGCGGCAGAGCGGCAATCCCGCCTGGACCGCCTCGCCGCACATGTGCGCCGGGCACTTGACCTTGAAATGATTCGGAGCTGGGTGAATTTGTGATTTGTGATTGGTGATTGATGATTGAGAGGCAAGCCGCCACTCAGCAGCCATTCACAAATCACAAATCGCCAATCACAGATTTTCTAAAGGATCTTGCCGCTCCTGCGGTGCGTGCGTAAGCACTCGAGTTGGTCATAAGCAACCGCCATCACACAAGCTCCTCCCGCGATGGAGATGCTTCCTTCGAGGAGATGCCGCATGACGTCGGGGCCGCCGGGCGTGTGAATTAAAACCGCCTGGGCAACGCCGTGCCCGGTCACCACCAGTCCCGTCAAAACGCACAACACCAGAATCGCCACCCGCCAAACCGTCTTCATCGCAGCCGCACCTGGCCTTTCGAGTCTCGGGGTTGAACACGCCGTCTTCCTGGTTCATACACCTAACGCAGGCCCGGGTCAACTGGCATTCTGTGGTGGGTTAAACGCCGCGGCGGGTTTACCGCGTCACGTGACGAAGTAAACCCGCCGTCAGTTTTTGAAATCTGCAGGGCTACACACTGAGCAGGCAGCCCCCGCCCAAGTGAGCTTCGAGGCGAATCGAATTAAAGGTTGAGAAGGTAGTCGGCAGCGGTCAAGTTGCCGAATTTCACGGCGTTGACGCGCTGGCCAACCACGTTCGCGAAGTATTGTAGAACCGCGGTCAGTCTCAGAACGGCGGTGTTCTCGCCAAGCTTCAGTAAACGCCGCACGCCCAACGCAAGGAACTGCCAACGGAAGTAAAGGATCAAGAGGCGTTCGTCGTAGGTATAGCGTTGATTCACGTTGGCGGCATTCTTGAGGAGATAGGTCAAAGCGAGGAAGTCGCACCTGAGCATCATGCGCAATCGAGAATAATCGACCGGCGCACCGAACTCCTCAAGCGACTTTCGCAAGGACGGGAACTCCAAACGATTGGCATTGGCGATGGATTGAAAATATTCCCGGTCAAACTGCCGGCCCAAAAGCTTCTGGCAGGTGACCTGGAAATAGAAGAAAAACAAAGCCGTCGAAAGGATCAATATCATCACAGCAGCAATCATGGTCTTCCACCCTGGTCAGGAAATTCTAATCTGCGGTGACCTCGGCCAGAACAGGGTTCCGGCGCGGAGTAACCTTGTTAACTCGATCGCTCACATGGATGACCGCGTACGCCCACACCATAAGCATTCCGAGTGTACACATGGGTAACATGTAGGACGTCAAAGACGCGGAAAAGCGTTGCCCGGTGGTAAGGTGGTAGAGCGCCATAGTTGCGGAAGGGCCTGCAAACTGGATCCCCACCCCACACACCAAAAGCCCCAACTGGTCGTCAACCGATCCGATTTGCTGCAACATCAGGTACAACAAGGTGTTCAAAACAAGGCAAGTAAAATACAGATCCTGACTGAACTCAATGACGTAGGGAAGGGAGAGCCCGCCGTAATGGCCGACGAAAGACACGCCTGAAATGCCGGCCACAAGTATAAAACTGAAGCACAGCAATAGGCGGACGAACCGCCACAGTTTTTCCTGGCTTAAGCAGGCACGTCGGAAGAAGTGACACACTAAAAGGAAGGCGGCGATGACCAGCAGGAAATCCGTAGTCCAGTAGACATAACTATACTGCGGCGAAGTCCAGCCGTACGTGCTCAGGGCCAACCTTCGCCCTAGGCCCGTGCCAAGCAGACAGGAAAGGTAGAGGGATACTCCAGCAAGCTGGCCCCTCCTGGGGTTGCGAGCCAAATAAATAACCAGGCACGCCTCAATGAGGATTCCAGCATACTGCAGCACGTGGCCGATTAGGTTGGTGCTCATGAGCGGTCCGCACAAGAGTGCTCAAACGACCATCCTCCGGATCGCTCATGCGACTCGGAGGTCGCTAGTTGCTCGGCTTCTGCGGCTGCGGCTTTGGAGGCGGAGGAGGCAGCAAGGGCGGAACTGGATCAGTGCCGATCGCCACCAAGGTCGGGCTGCCCGCGGACGGTGAAGTTCCAGCGACCGCCCGCCGGACCGATACGGCTGTCAGGACCACAAGCAGCGCAAGCAGCAACGTAACGACTAGGTTCTTCATTAGACTCTCCTGGACAAAATAGTTGCGCCGACAGTTAGGCCGTCGGCATACGGGAGAGCCTAAGCTTTCATTTCATGAAAGTCAATACATTTCTGCACATTTTTTGCGCGCAGAAGTATTAGACATATTGTCACTGTGCAGAGCTGCGTCCTGCGGTCGTTTGATTCCTCTAGTTTCCTCCTTTCATATCGTTCGTGACAGTTATAACGGCGATCGAAATAGACTGCAACAGTACAAGGGTACTGGGTACTAAGTACTACATTCGAGACTCGCTGGCCCCACATCGTGGACTCCCTTGCCAATGCCTACCGATCCTACCACATTTCGAGGCGGATATTAAGTATTAGGTACACCCCACGGCATGACGGCATCCTTGGCAGATCAGCACAGGCCGCCGCCCCTCCCTAAAGCAGTTCTCTGTGCCGGTTGACCCGAAGGGGGGTGAGTGGCATCATAAATCTTATAGGGTCCGTGCGGACCGGGGGTGATGCGCTATGCGAAGCTGTTATTTGCGGAAATTGACTCTGTTACTACTGGGCCTGTTCCTTTTCGCCGGACTTGCGCCGAGCGGGAACGCCCAATCCACTGACCAGGAGCCCTCGACGGGACCTACTCCCGATGTGGGTCCGACCGTTCTCGCTCCCAAAAAAACCCAGCCTGCTCCCCCCCAGCCTGAGAAGAAGCCGGAGCGGATCAATCCCGACGAAGTCTTCAACATCTCGACCGCCACCAATCTCGTCAACGTCGATGTCATGGTAGTCGACAAGGACGGTAATCCCGTTCCCACCCTCAAGCAAACCAATTTCAAGCTTTTCGATGACGGCGTACCGCAGACCATCTCCAACTTCGGCACCGAGCAGGCCCCCATGACCACTTGCATGGTCATTGAATTCAGCAATCGGTATTGGGCGCGCCTGTACCTGGCTCTCGAGTACGCTTACAACTATCTGCACTTCATTCAGCCCAAGGACTGGACGGCAGTGATTTCCTTTGATATGAAGCCGCAAATCCTGACGGACTTCACGCAGGACCGGTCCCAAGTTAAAGGGGCACTGGACACACTGCGGATTCCCGGATTCAGCGAAATTAACCTGTATGATGCAATTGCCTTTACGCTGGATCGCATGAAGGACATCAAGGGGAGAAAATCCATCCTTGTCATCTGTACTGGATTTGATACGTTCAGCAAGCTCAATTACGATGAGATCCTGAAGATCGTGAAATCCTCTGACACCGCGATTTACCCCGTCAGCATCATGGAGTTTCTGGCAGTCCGTTCTATGAGGGGAGACAACATTAACACCTTGCAAGCCCGGAACGCGTTGGACACGATCGCTAAATATTCGGGCGGCCAGGCTTACTTCCCGCGCTTCGAAGGAGAGCTGCCCGGGATCTTCGAACAAATCAACGGGCAACTGCGCACACAATACGGCCTGGGCTTCGTTCCCACAAACCCGGCGAAGGACGGGAAATTCCACAAGCTGAAGGTTGATGTCGTGGACGATCAAGGCAACCCGTTGCGGATCGTCAACCCCAAGGGGAAGGTCGTGAAATACCGCGTTGTGTCGCGGGAAGGCTATTACGCGCCGAAGTCGTAGAAAGTGCAACTGCCAGCTCTCCGCCCTCAGCTTTCAGATCTTAGTTCCTGCTTTGAAGATATCCGGGAGCGCGGGCATCCTGCCCGCCTTTTGCGCCGCAATTGCACGCACGCTGCGGGCAGGATGCACGCGCTCCCAGACTTTGAACGCTGAGAGCTGACGGCTGCAAGCTTCTTTCAGTGCCGGAAGTGCCGCGCACCGGTGAACATCATGGCGAGCCCCAACCGATTTGCGGCCTCGATGACATCCTGATCCCGTACCGATCCTCCGGGCTGCACCACGGCCACAGCGCCGGCCCGCGCCGCTTCTTCCACCCCATCCGGGAAGGGGAAAAACGCGTCAGAGGCAACCACCGTTCCTGCCAGCGGGTGCTTCAACTCACGCGCTTTGGCGGCGCCTAGTCTCACCGAGTCCACGCGGCTCATCTGGCCGGCGCCGACGCCCACCAGCACTCCTTCACGCGCGTAAACGATGGCGTTCGACTTCACATGTTTCACCACGCGCCAAGCGAAGATCAGTCCTCGCATTTCGCTTTCCGTGGGCTGGCGATGCGTCACGCATTTCCAGTCCTGAGAGCGCGCGCCCAGCGTGTCCGGAGATTGCACCAGCAACCCTCCCCCGACGGCTTTGAGCTGTAATCCTTCCTCATCGCCGGAGGCTGTCCCCAAGTCCAACAAGCGGAGGTTCTTCTTCTCCCCCAGGCGCTCCAAGGCGGCGGGCTCGTATCCGGGGGCCACCACAGCTTCGACAAACAACTTGGACATGGCTTCCGCGGTTTCGGCGTCCAGCAGGCGATTAAAGGCAATGACGGAGCCAAAAGCGGAGACGGGGTCCACGTCCAGCGCCCGCTGGTAGCTCTCTCGAAGGGTGGCAGCGGAGCCCACTCCGCAGGGATTCGTGTGCTTGACGATGACCGTAGTCGGCTCGTCAAATTCCTTGACCAATCGCCAGGACGCCTCAAGATCCACGAGGTTATTGAACGATAGCTCCTTACCCTGGAGTTGGCGCGCGGAGGCCAGGCCGTGCCCGCCGGCCCCCGGGTCCACGTAAAGCGCGGCCCGCTGGTGAGGGTTCTCGCCATAGCGCAAATCCATTGTCTTGCGATAGTTCAGGTGGAGGCGCTCCGGCAGCGAACCGCCGTTCGCCCAGCGCTGGAGGGTTGTAGAAATGGCCCCGTCGTACGCCGCTGTTGTGGCGAAGGCTTTGCGCGCCAGGCGAGCGCGCGTCTCGCGCGAGATGCTACCCTGGTTCGCGCGCAGTTCCGCAAGTACCGGTGGGAAATCCTGGGCATCTACGACCACTGTGACGTCGCGGAAGTTCTTGGCCGCAGAACGGATCATCGAAGGTCCACCGATATCGATGTTCTCGATGAGCTCCTCCAGCGTCACTCCGGGCTTGGCGGCCGTTTTCTCGAAGGGATAGAGATTCACCGCCACGAGATCAATCAACTCGATCCGATGCTCCGCAACCTGCTTTTGGTGATGCGGATTGGAGCGAATGGCCAGAATACCGCCATGAACTTTGGGATGAAGCGTTTTCACTCTCCCGTCCAGCATTTCGGGGAAACCCGTCACCTCCGAGACGTCGCGGACCGTCAGGCCGCTCTCACGCAGGAGTTTGGCCGTGCCCCCCGTCGCTAGTATCTCAACCCCCAGTTCCGCCAAGCCGGCGGCGAAATCCACCACTCCGGTTTTGTCGCTGACGCTGATCAGCGCTCGAGAGACTTTTCGCATGGATGCTCCTCAATTAGAAGCTGTCTTTCTGATTTAAGCCCTGCCCGGACTAAGGATCCACGTCATTCCCGCGAAAGCGGGAATCCATTGTGTTCCGGACCAACAATGGACCCCCGCTTTCGCGGGGATGACGACGCAGGTGATTCTCATTCCTTGGGGTGGGCCGCAGGCCCATGATCAGTCGGAAATGGCGCGCGTCAGGCCTTGGCCGCCTTGAAGATCAACTTGCCATCCTCGGTGCTGATCCAAAACTGCACACTCGCGCAGCGGAACATCGACTTAATCTGCCTGGTCTTGTCGCAGAGGTATTTTTGAAACCGCAGCGGGTCGACCTCCACTCTCCGGCCCAACTCGCGTTGGGCGCTGATTATGGCTTGCAAGATCTGGTCGGCCTTCTCCGGCTCGATCTCCGGATCCGAACAAACCACGCAGACCATCTTGGCGGCTGTCAAGGCCTCCAGCCCCTGCCTCTGTTGGGCAAACGCGCCACGCCCTTCCTCTTTGTCCATCAACCTTCTTTTCCAGAGAGCATTCTGGACGGCATATTTCTGCGCCAAGGCGTTGAGCTTGTAACGCTGGCCGAAGTTCAGGTCAGACTGATCGGCAGAGCGCCTTTTGATGTAGGTTTCAACACGATAAACCGAATCGCGCGGGGGGCGCTCGGAACTTCCGTTGAAGTACACTTCCCACTCAATCTTCAGGCGGCGAATGTCGTCTTCGAGTTTGATCAGTTCCTCATCAATGGTCACAAAGTCGCCTCGCGAACTTGCTGCAAGCGGGGATTATACCCATGCTCGAGTGAGGCCAGTCAACCGGAAAGTGGAAGTCCCCAATTCGGGAGGTGTACGGGTAGGGCTTGCCCTACCCTCGCCGGGGCCAGCAGAAATGCGGGGACGGCAAGCCGTCCCCCTACGCCGTTGACGCTCCTGTACAACTATGCTCAAATGACGCTCTGATATGGAACATTCTGAACTTGATGCCGGACCGGAGGTTACCGCACTGCTTCGCCAGATCCCGGCAGTGAACGAAATGCTGAATCGGGCCGCGCTGAAAGAACTCGAAGCGCGGGTAGGCCGCCGCCTTGTGGTGGAGTGCACGCGCCGGGTTGTCCAGCGGCTCCGGAAAGGGATCGTTGCGGGCAGCCTTTCAAGTGTCTCCCTGGCGGCATTGGAGCAGGAGATTGTCTCCGAGGCCGAGACGGCCACCCACTATTCTCTGCGGCCTGTCATCAATGCCTCAGGGGTGATCTTGCACACCAATCTGGGCCGGGCTCCGTTGGCGCGAGAGGCGGTGGAGCATCTTGCGGGAGTGGCCACCCGCTATTCGAACCTGGAATACGACTTGGAGGCGGGAGAGCGGGGTAAGCGGGATGTCCACACGGAGCGGCTGCTAGGCCAACTTCTGGGCGCGGAAAAAGCCCTTCTGGTGAACAACAACGCCGCCGCCGTACTACTGGCTCTGAACACTCTCGCCGAGGGAAGCGAAGTGGTCGTCTCGCGAGGCGAGCTGATTGAGATTGGCGGCTCTTTCCGCATCCCCGAGGTTTGCGCAAAGAGCGGCGCTATCCTGCGCGAGGTGGGAACTACCAACCGCACCCGCATCGACGATTACGCGGCGGCCATCAATGAACGCACTCGCCTGCTGCTGCGTGTCCACCCGAGTAATTTCCGCATCGTGGGCTTTACGGCTCGTCCTTCCCTGGCGGAGTTTGTAGAGCTTGCGCAAAAGCATCACTTGATATCGATGGAGGATCTCGGCAGCGGCTGCCTGATCGACCTCTCGACGAAAAGCATCCGGGATGAACCCATGGCAACCGCCTCTTTGAAAGCCGGCGTGGATGTGTTGACCTTCAGCGGAGACAAGTTGCTGGGCGGCCCGCAAGCCGGAATCCTGGCCGGCAAGCGCGAGTTGCTGGAACGAATCCGTAAGAACCCGCTCTTCCGCGCCTTGCGCGTAGACAAGCTGATCATCGCGGCGCTGGAAGCGACGATCTCTCTTTACCTCCAGGGAAAGACTGACGACGTTCCGGCCTTGCGCATGATCAATCTTCCTGTGGAAGCCATCCGCAAGCGAGCCACGGGCCTGGCTGAGAAGATTTCCGCTCACCCTCGATTTTCAGTCCGGGTCCGGGACGGTGAATCGGTAATCGGAGGCGGGTCAACCCCCGCGCAATCGCTTCCCACTGCCCTGCTGGCGGTGACGCACTTGAGCCACAGCGCGCAGGAACTCGAACAGCTCTTGCGCCGGAGTTCGCCTCCGGTTATTGCCCGGGTTGAAGAGGACGCCCTGCTGCTCGATCTCAGAACCGTGTTTGAAGATCAGGACGAAGAACTACTCGAAGCCTTGGAAGCGATTGCGTAGACATTCCGTGTCGGGGCGGTTCGCGAACCGCCGCTACGTGCCGCTGCGGACGGTAGTGGAATGCGAAAATGCCGTTATGCGAGCCCTTGTCTTTGACGGAAAACTGGCCCTGCGGGATATCGAGAAGCCCAGTCCCAAGGCGGGCGATGCCCTGATTCGAGTCACGCTGGCGGGGATTTGTGGAACGGACCGCGAGATTCTCAAGGGCTACTCCGCCTTCCGGGGCGTCATGGGTCACGAGTTTGTGGGGCGCGTGGTGGAATGCGAGGATCCCGCCTGGATCGGTGTGCGAGTGGTGGGCGAAATCAACATCGCGTGTGGTGAATGCGAGTGGTGTTCGCGGGGCCTCAGCCGCCACTGCCCAACGCGGACGGTCATGGGGATCGTGAACCGCGCCGGGTGCTTTGCTGAGTATGTTGCGCTGCCCTTGCGCAATCTGCACCGGGTTCCAGCCGCAGTTCCGGATGAGTCCGCGGTGTTTGTTGAGCCCCTGGCTGCCGCCGCTGAGATTCTGGCTCAGATGCGCCTCGAACCCGGCACGCAGGTCGTGGTTCTTGGCGACGGCCGGTTGGGCCTTCTGGTAGCCCAAGTCCTGAAAAACGCCGGAGCGGAAGTGACCCTGGTGGGCAAACACGCCTGGAAGCTTGAATTGGCAAGGCCCTGGG
>Ga0181538_10002072_pt1 | contig 21419 bp, 22 predicted proteins | sample PEATcosm2014_Bin_40_FD_119773 | JGI IMG/M metagenome (GOLD analysis project Ga0181538, IMG submission 119773) | Peatland microbial communities from MTU Mesocosm Facility, Houghton, MI, USA - PEATcosm2014_Bin23_30_metaG | ecosystem: Environmental > Terrestrial > Soil > Wetlands > Peat | place... | reverse complement strand
CTTTGCCCCACGTGGATTTGTCGGCGTGCTGGTCGTCAAGGAAGCGCATTTTGCCCGCGGCAAAATCCAATTGGATGCAGTAGTGCTCCAGAACGTCTATGCCGAGAATGCCCATGACAGGACGGTGCGCGGGAGATGACAGCCGCTTCTTAACATCCCAAGTTACGATTGCCGTGCCGGTCATCAATAACGGAGCGTCTCCTAAATAGAGCTTTGGCGCCGTATAAAAGTTATTGGTGGATATGCCGAAGACGCTATGCATGGGCGCTGTGCCGAGGGGCTTTCCCAGCTTTGACTTCAGGGATTCATCAAGAACAGTGGAACCTGCTCCCGTGTCCAGGATCATTAGCAACTTCTGGCCGTTTTCCAACTTGACCGTCACAGTCAAATCGCCTCCGCGCCCGGCGTCCGGGCTGATGGGCATGTCCGGCGGGAGCGAGCGGTGGGCGTCCTTGTTGACGGGCACGTCTGCGGGCAGCGAGCGGCGGGCGGACGGTTCCGTAGCGCAGGAACAAAGAAAGATCAGGCTCACGAAAATGCCAACCGCACGGAATGGGAAGCCTGTTTTCATGGATTCCAATGTTTGCGTGAATTTCATTTGGCGGCACTCCCTTGTCACGCCGAAGCGCCGGCGGAGGCGGATTCCACGATTTGGATTTCGGCGGGGGTGAGGGCGCAAAGTTCATAGACCAGGGCGGGAAAGCTTGTTTGCTCCCGACATCTCTCACCCGGTCTGCGACCACCCTCTCCCGCTCCCGCGGGCGAGGGACTGCGATCCAAGCCGTCGTAGCGGTTGGTGTAAAAATGTTGGAATTTCTTGTTGGCCCGGAAATCCGCCACAAGCTGCTTCACCCGCTCGAAGGCTGCCTCGAAGGTTGTTGGCACGGACACGACGTTAGCAAGCAATTGGGGGATTTACAAATTGTGATTTATGGATTGTGAATGAGGAACGGCTCGCGGGGACGCTCGCCCCACCTGTCCGGAAGCCAAGAGGCGGACAAGTGCAGGAAGTCATTACGCCTGTCACCTTGCGTTTTGCGACCAGCAGCGCGGTGCGTTGAAAAATCCGCCACTACCGCGTCAGCTTCCCGCTCCCCTCTCCAATTTTATTCGTGGCGATAAACTTCCCAGCCGAGATATTTGCCCAGGGCTTCCTGCACGCCCAGCCCGATATGCGTCGGGTTAATGGCGACGTGATGCTCAAAGCCGTTCTCGCAAATATAACGCAGCAACTTCTGGAAATTCGGAATCTTCACCACGCCGTAACCGCCAAACGATTTGAGCGGGTCGTTGGTCAATTCGCCTTCCCCGACGTAGGCGCGGATTTTGCCGGAGGCATCGTCGGTGCTGACGCGCAGGTACGTGAACGGCGCGGCTTTCACGCGACCGACCACGGTGCCGTAGGTGTTTTCCTTGCCGACCGTGCCGGCGATGATTTCCTGATAATCCATCACCGGCGCGCCTTCGCCTTTTTCGACAAAGATGTCCTTCGGCAGGTTGCTGCAATGGAACACCACACCTTTGTCCGGGTCTTCGCCGTAATTGTTGTTCCAGTCCACCAGCGCGCTCGGTTTGCCGCTGGCCTGCGCCATCGCATACATCGCCACCGTGCCCATGATGTCCACCTCGCAGGCGCTGCTCATCAGCAGGTTGCTCATCATGCTCATCAATGTGCAAGGCACCACGCCGAAAAATTCCTCCATGGCCGTCCAACATTGAATGGCGGTGGCGTTGAGGCGCGTTTGCTTCATCCACCGGTCCACCGCCACGCCGAACTTCGCCATCTTGAGCAACGCCACCGGCGGGATGCTGCGGGCGACCACGTACGTCTGGATTTCCCTGAGCTTTGCCTTCACCGCCCGGTCGTTGTCTCCGAGTTTGCCCACCCAACCGAACAACTCGAACAAATCAAGTGTCTCGATGCTGATGCCGGATTGTTCCAGCAATTTTTCGCTGTAACGGACGGTGTTGAACGCCGTGGGCCGCGCGCCCAGCGCGCCGATGCGCAGGTTTTTCAGCGCCTTGACGACGCGGCAGGTCACGACAAAATCCTGCAAATCCCGGGCAAAACTCCCGCTGTCAGGTGTGCACGTGTGCAAGCGGGTCAGCGTGAAGGGAAGGTTGTATTGGCGGAGATTGTTGCAGACGGACATCTTGCCGCAAAAACTGTCGCGCCGGTCCCGGATCGTCATGATTTTGGGATCGTCGTTGAAGGCATGAACGAGCACCGGCACGCGGAGGCCGGACCAGCGGAGGGCGTTGGCCACGCCGCGTTCGTCGCCGAAATTCGGCAGCGTGATGAGGACGCCGTCAATCTTGCCGGCCTTCTGCTTGAACAGGTCGGCGCATTTTTGCGCGTCTTCCATGGATTCAACCGCGCCGAACCTGGTTGCGCTGAGCGGCAAGGTGACCGTGCCGATGCCGAGTTTTTCGAGGAGGGCGAGAATTTCCTTGCGTCCAGTGTCACAGAGATGGGCGGGAAAGAAACCGCGGTTGCCGACGATAATTCCGAGAGTAATCATAATGTTGGCCTGTTTGTGCGTTACCGGGTTCACATTATGAACCAGCCGGGCGCGAGGCAACATTTTATCAAGGCAAAAAAGGGCTGTATGCCTGGGGATTTCTCGATTACCTTGTCAGCAGGAAAAGAAATCGAACGAAAGGGAAAAAATGGCGCAAGCAATCATGGATCCCGAAAAGGTGCGGCGATTTGCCGATGAATTGCACCGGTTCAACACCGACCTGGAAAACCGGATCATCCTGCTCCAGGCCCGTTTTACCGCGCTGGGCGACACGTGGCAGGACCAGGAGCACGAGAAGTTCGCCGAGGAATTCAAACTGGCGATGAAAGCGCTGAAGAAATTCAACGAACTCTCAAAGGAGCACACCCCTTATCTTTTGAGAAAAGCCCAGCGCATCGAGGAATATCTACAGCAACATTGAAAAGAAACGTGACAAGTGACAGGTGGCGAGTGACGGGAAAAAGCCAATCACCCATCACACGTCACGTCCAGCCATTTTGCTCATGTCACCTGTCACCCGTCACTTTCAACCGCCTTTAACATGGCTGAACACGCCCAAGTCACTTCCGTCGAGGCCGTGGAATCCTTCCGGGCGGACCTGATTGTGTTCTTAAAGAGAGCGCGCGCCACCCTGGAGGAGGCGTGCGACGAGATTTTGCGCGCTCGCGCCTGGGTGCAGGATGATCGGCGGCCACACTGGGAAAACGAAATGCGCATCCGGGGCCGGAAACTGGAGGAAGCGCGGGCGGAATTGTTCAGCGCCCGGCTTTCCCAATTCCAGGAATCAACGGCCCTCCGGCTCATGGCCGTGCAACGGACGGAACGTGCCATCCGGGAAGGCGAGGCCAAGTTGTCGGTGATAAAAAAATGGAGCCGGGAGATGGAGAATCGAACGGACCCGTTGCTCAAACAGTTGAATCAGTTACAAGGGTTCCTGACGACCGATATGGCACACGCGGTAGCTTATCTGGCTCAAGTGGTAAAAACGTTGGACGCGTATGCCTCGGTCACCGCTCCCGGCACCGCCTCCCCGCTGCGCGGAGTCGAAGGCCGGCCGGACGACGGAGAGGAAAAGCGATCATGAACCCAAGCGGAATCAAAAACCGGCTCGTGTCACTTACGAAGGGGCTTGCCACCCGTTGGGACGAAACCAAAAATTACTGGAAAGACGCCAAAAGCCAGGGATTCGAGCAACGCTATATGACCGAACTCTTCGCCAGCGTGGACAAAACCGTCACAGTGCTCGAAAATTTGGACGAAATTCTGGCCAAAGTCAGGAAAGACTGTGAGTAGCCATCTGGGACTAAATGAAACGCTCGCGCTTTTGGACCGCCTCCGAAGCGCCATCCAGGATTTTGCCGCCCGGGAGGAAAAACTTGCCGGCGAATTTCGAACCCGGTCGGCTGCGGAAGCGAAGGCATTTGATGCGGCCACGCAAAGGCAGGAGTCACGTTTGGCAGTAGCCATCGCCGACGCCGAAGACGCGTTTGAAGTTGAAAAGGATAAACGGCGGTCCAAATTCGAAAAGCGGAAGGCGCGGATCACCCAGGCCCATCTTGTGGTCACAAAGCAGGTCCGGGAGGGAGTTGGCGGACGCGAAGGACGCCGAAAGCAAAAGATATCGGAAGGCTCGACCCAGGCGGAGCGCGACCGTGAAGCGGGACTGGCAAACACCGTTGCGACCCTGGCGGACTTCAAAACCAAACTGGCTGATAATTGCGAGGCATTGAACCGGCTGGAGGCAGAGGCCGGGAGCGCCTTTCGCGGCTACGGCACATTTCGCAGGCTCCTTTCTCCCAATCGGCAATGGCCGGAACCCGACCAGACCCCGGATGAGTATCAATTGTTGGAGGAGCTCCACCGCCTGCCTGCGGTCATCCGCCGTGAATTGGACGGCTTCAATCAATTTCCGCTGCCGCAATTTTTCAGGTTTTTCCCGATGTGGCTGTTCTTGCTTGTGCTCGTGCTGCTTTTCGCCTTTTCACCAGTTCTGCTCAGGCAAGCCGGCGTAAACTCCATTTCCCAACTCCAGACTGGTGCGGCGTTGGCGGGTCTTTTTGTGATCGCGCTGGCAATTTACCTGTATGGGGGGCGCCGGGCTGGGCCGCTTGCCAGAACGATTGCCCGCAATCTGGCAACGGCGAGACGACTGCATGACGTTGCCCTCGAAAAAGCCGAGTGGCGCTGCCGGCAGGAACAGGAACGAATCCAAACCGAATTCGAGAACACCAGCCGCACTCTCAACCAACAGTGGAAACAAACCGTTAAAGAGGCGGTGGGTACGCGCGGCAGTCGGGCACAGGCAGTTGATGAAAAGGCGTCCCGCGCCCTGAGAAAAAACGAGCAACTCAGCCGCGCAAAATCGAGCCAGCTCGAACACGCGCACGCCGTCCACATTGCGCGCCTGCAGCAGGAGGCGAAGGCGCAGGCCGGACAACTTGTCGGGGTTCACGAGGCTAAAGTGGCGAAACTGAACGCGGACATCCAGGGCCGTTGGCAGGCGCTGGCCGGGGAATGGAAAAATTGCATCCAGCCCATCCACGAAACCATTCGCGCAGCCAACGCCGCGGCGGAGGAACTTTTTCCCGAATGGCAGCATCCGCTTTGGAAACAATGGACGCTCCCGGATGAATTCAAAAACACGGCGAAATTCGGGCGCATGGAAGTAGATACCGGAAAACTGGCCGAGGCGACACTGAAGGACAAACGGCTGGCCCTGCCCTTCCCCGCCAACTTTTCCTTCCCGCTCACGCTTAAATATCCGGGCCAAGGCTCCATCGTTTTTGAAACGGCAAAGACCGGAGGCGAAGAAGCGATTTCGGCCATTAACAACATCATTTTCCGCCTCCTTTCGACCCATCCGCCGGGCAAGTTAAGCTTCACCATTTTTGATCCGGTCGGGCTGGGCCAGAACTTCGCCGGCCTCATGCACCTGGCCGATTATGAGGAGAGCCACATCAACAGCCGCATTTGGACGCAAACCGCGCAGCTCGAGGAAAAGCTGGCGGAATTGAACGAACACATGGAGAAGGTCATCCAGATGTATCTCCGCAATGAATACGAGACCATCGCGGAATACAACGCCCAGGCCGGCAGCATTGCGGAGAAATATCATTTCTTCGTCATCGCCGATTTCCCGGTGAACTTCAGCGAAACCGCCGCCCGCCGCCTCATCAACATCGCCACCAGCGGCGCCCGCTGCGGCGTGTTCACCCTGATTCATTGGGATCGCCGCCACGCCCTGCCCCAGGGTTTCGTTGCCGATGAACTTTGCAAAAGCAGCGTCTGCCTTGTCCGGGGCGACAGCGGTTTCAAACTGGCGAAAAATCAACCCGGCGGAACGCGCCTCACCCTCGATGCCCCGCCACCACCGGAATTCGTGACGGAGTTTTTGCGTCGTGTGGGCGAAAGCGGCAAAGATTCAAATCGCGTCGAAGTGCCGTTCGAGCAGGTGGCCCCGCCGCCCGCCAAACTCTGGACGGAGGATACGTCCGAGGAACTCACCGTGCCCATCGGACGTTCCGGTGCGACCAAGTTGCAACGTCTCGAAATCGGCAAAGGCACGCGCCAGCACGCGTTGATTGCCGGCAAGACCGGTTCGGGCAAGTCCACCCTGTTCCACGTCATCATCACCAACCTCGCGTTGTGGTGCAGCCCGGAGCAGGTCGAGTTTTATCTCGTGGACTTCAAGAAAGGCGTCGAGTTCAAGTGCTACGCCACCCGCCGGTTGCCGCATGCCAAGGTCGTCGCCATCGAAAGCGACCGCGAATTCGGGTTGAGCGTGCTGGAGCGCGTGGACGCGGAACTGCGCCGGCGCGGCGATTTGTTTCGTCAACTGGGCGTGCAGGACGTCGCCGGTTACAAAAAAGCTGGCGGCACGGAGCCGATGCCGCGCGCGCTGCTGATTATTGACGAGTTTCAGGAATATTTTACCGAGGAAGACCGGGTGTCCCAGGGCGCGGCCGTGCTGCTCGACCGCATTGTCCGGCAGGGCCGCGCCTTTGGCATCCACGTGCTGCTCGGTTCGCAAACGCTCGGCGGCGCTTACACGCTCGCCCGCGCCACCATCGGCCAGATGGTCATTCGTATTGCGCTCATGTGCAACGAGGCGGATGCCTATCTGATCATGGACCAGGACAACCCGGCTCCGCGCCTGCTCTCGCGCCCCGGCGAAGGCATCTACAACGATGCCGCCGGTTCCATCGAAGGCAACAGCCCGTTCCAGACGGTCTGGCTGCCGGAAGAAGTGCGCGACCGCTTTCTCGCCACCATCCGCGAACGCGCCGACCAGAAGGCAAACCAGTATCCGGGGCCGTTTGTATTTGAAGGAAATGCGCCGGCGGACGTTACGGAAAACCTGGTTTTGCGCAAATTAATTAGTGGGACGGGCGTCCCGCCCGTCCGAACGGGCAAGATGCCCGTGCCACGACAACCGCGCATCTGGCTGGGCGCGCCGAATGCAATCAAAGGGCCGACCGAAGCGGTTTTCCAAAGGCAAAGCGGCAGCAATCTGCTGATCGTCGGCCAAAGCGAGGAACCCGCATTGACGATTTTGTCCGTCGCGCTCGTGTCGCTGGCCGCGCAGTATCCCCGGGGTGCCGCGCGGCTTTTCCTGCTCGACAGCACACCGCCCGGCGTCCCGCAGCGCGAATTTCTGGAGCGCGTCATCCACGCCATTCCGCACGAAATTGTCCGCGTGGCCCACGGCGAGCTGCCGGAAACGATGGGTCGTCTGGCAAATGACCTGAAAAATCGCGGGGAGGATGAGCCGTCCGCCAAGGCGCCCGAGACATTTTTCCTCATCCACGGTCTGCAGAATTTCAAAAAACTCCGGATGGAGGATGAATTTGGTTTTTCGAGCGGTGACAGCGGAGGCGCTGTGCAACCGGCAGCCGTGCTCCAAAATTTAATCAGCGAAGGGCCGGGCCGCGGTTTCCACGTGATTGCCTCCTGCGACACCTACAACAACGTGAACCGGTTTCTGGGCCGTAAAACGATGAGTGAATTTGAAATGCGTGTGTTGTTCCAGATGAGCGCGGGCGATTCCGCCAGTTTGATTGACGCGCCCAACGCCAGCACGCTCGGCCTGCATCGCGCGCTGCTCTACAACGACCGGGAAGGCTCCGTTGAAACCTTCCGTCCCTACGCGCTGCCCAGCAACGAGTGGATTGAGGAAGTCGCGCAACAGCTCAAACGGCTTTTCGCATAGCCATTTGAATTCCGGAAGAATTTATAACAAGCAACCAATGGATAAATCCGTTTCCATAAACCGAACCAGGTATGAAAGCTCATGTCACATTATTATTGGTTACGAGCGTTACGGTCGTTGCCCCAAATGCATTCGGAGGATACGGCACTAATTCTTTTTTTGTCACTCTCGGCGAACGGAGTTCGGTTGTAACTCCCGTAGCCATTGAGGATGCAATAACCAACGTTGAATGCCAACCGGCGGAAAATGATCCGGCCGGACATTGGGGAGATAAAATAATTGGCGAGCAGCTTTCCGTTCGATTCGCCAAGGACACTTATCAAACAAACGAACCGATCATAGCTATAATTATTTATCGGAATACGAGAACGGATCATGACCTAAACTGTAGTTGGGCATTCGGAGGCGATCTCGATTTCCAATTTGTCGTTAAAGATAAGAATGGAAAAGAGCTTCCTGATTCTTTTGTTCCCCCAGAAAGAGTTTCTCCAGTCGTCAGTGAATGGCTTCCCGGAACTCAATACAAATATCAATCAAATTTGGCAAAACGGTATGGCCTTTCCAAGCCGGAAACTTATTCAATATCAGTTCACCGAAGGCTGAGTATTCGTGATGCGAAAGGGAATTGGGAGGTTCTTTCTTCCGGCACTGCAAAAGTTAAGGTAGTTGCAACATACAATTGACACACGGTTCGAGGCAGCATTTCCGCGAAATTACAAATACAACGCGTTCTGCAAATCGCGAACGAGGACGCTCATGAACGGATAACGCCGGTCGGGGTCGCGCGCGATGCACTTCAAAATGACCTTTTCGAGCGCGGCAGGAAGATCGGGATTGTGCTCGCGCGGCGGTGTCGGGCCTGAGAGATCGAGCTGGCGAGCCAGAATTTCGCCGGGCGTATCACCGGCAAATGGCTTTTGGTTTGTCACCAGTTCGTAGGCCGCCACCCCATAGGCAAAAATGTCCGCGCGCGGGTCAATGGGCTTGCGTTGCAATTGTTCCGGCGCCATGTAGGACGGCGTGCCGGGGTTCTTGGACATTTTCTTCGGCTTTTCGGGAATCGGCTGGGCGAGGTCAAAATCAATCAACCGCACGCTGCCGTTGCGCGACACGAGGACGTTTTCCGGCTTGAAATCGAGGTGCATGTAACCGCTTTCGTGCACGTCCGTGAGGCCCAAGGCCATGTCAATGAGGATTTGCGCCACATTTTCGGTCAGCACCGGGTCGTGCCGCCCGAAAAGCATCTTCAAATTTTCCGCCTCCACGTAATCCATGAGCATGTAAAGCGTCCCCTCCATTTTGCCGTGCTCGACGTAGCCGACGACGTATTCGCTTTGATTCACGTGCGCCAACACTTCGCAGCCGTGGCGAAAACGCCGGCGCTCCAGCAGATTAAACCGCAAACTGTCACGCAACCGCCGCAACGCAAAAGGCTTTCCGCGACCGTCGGTGACCAGCCAGATATCGGCCATGCCGCCATTGTTCAGCAGTTCCTGAAGATAAAACCGCCCGAACTTTTTTTGCGTCGTTTCTTCAGAACCCGCCATGCTTTGTGAACCATTCGCCATTTCAGCCAATTGCATATCACAACCCTTCCCCAATAGCCAATAAATCCTGTTCACCCCGGGAACATAGACGCGCGACGGCGGCGTCAGGTGACAGGAATTCACGCTTGGCGCGAACCGGTGGCGTGTTTATCCTCCGGTCATGCGGCCTCTTTGGGCGCTGGTCATCTACATTGTCGTGGTTTTTTTCGGCGGCGCATTGCTCGCGCCCTGGCTTTACTGGCTCGCGCAGCATTTCGCGCACTCCGTTCCCAAACTCGCAGGCGCCCCGTTTCATCGGTTTATGGACCGTTCCTTTTTGCTGCTTGCCCTGGCCGGCGTGTGGCCGTTGCTGCGGGCGCTCGGCGCAAAATCGTTGCGCGAAACCGGCCTGGTTCCGCCCTACGGCCAGTCAAAAAAATTGTTCGGCGGTTTTTTGCTCGGCTTCGTCTCGCTGGCGATGGTCGCGGGAATCGTTTTGGCCTACGGCGGGCGCATGCTGACGGGAGGTGTCTCGGCTGGAAAAATCATCGAAACTGTTTTGAGCGCGGCGGGAACGGCGGCGGTGGTCGCCACCCTCGAGGAAATTTTATTTCGGGGCGGCGTGTTCGGAGGACTTCGCCGCATGTTTTACTGGCCGCTGGCATTGGTATTGAGCAGCCTGATTTACGCGCTCGTGCATTTTCTTCATCGCGCCGATTTTACGGGCGCGGTGGTCTGGTATTCCGGCCTCGAACTGTTGCCGCGCCTGCTGGCCGGTTTTGCGGATTTTCATGCGCTCGTGCCGGGCTTTTTCAGCCTGACGCTGGCGGGCCTGTTGCTCGGCCTGGCGTATCAGCGCACGGGCAACCTTTACTTTTCCATCGGCCTGCACGCGGGTTGGATTTTCTGGCTCAAAATTTTCGGCGCGATCACCGCCGACGTTCCCCAGGCCGCCAACTGGTTTTGGGGCACGGGCAAAATGATTGACGGCTGGCTGGCGTTCATTGTGCTCGTGCTCACGCTCGCCGTTTCCAGCCGCCTGCCGGTCCTGAACAAACGTCCGGCGTTTACCATTTCATCATGACGACCGCCGCCACATCGTTCCAAACCTGGATCAATGTCGGCCTCGGCTTTTTATACCCCGAAATCTGCCAGCTTTGCGGCGAACAGCGCGCCACGGCGAAGGATGGCTATGTGTGCGGGCGTTGCTGGTCGCACGTGCGCTTCATCAAACCGCCTTTTTGCGAGCGATGCGGTCTGCCGTTCGAAGGCGATTTGACGACTCCGTTCGAATGCGCAAACTGCCGTGAAATGGAACTGCACTTCAGCGCGGCGCGGTCGGCGGTGGTCGCGCGCGGCGCGGTACGGGAAATCATCCATCGCTACAAATACCAGCGCGCGCTGTGGTTTGAGCCATTTCTCGCCGGCCTGCTTTTGCGCGAAGCCGTGCCCGCTTTGCGGGGACAACACCGGGACTTGATCGTGCCCGTGCCGCTGCATCCCTTGAAGCAGCGCGAACGGGAATTCAACCAGGCCGAACGCCTGGCCGTTCGCCTTGGCGCCGCCGCCAAAATCCGGGTGACCAAAAAATTGCTCCGGCGTGTCGTATTCACCAACACCCAGACGCGGCTGACGCGGTCAGAGCGGGCGGCGAACATGCGCGGCGCATTTGCCATGCGCGACGGCGCCCGGCTGGACGGGGAGCGGGTGATTCTAGTGGACGACGTTTTTACGACGGGCGCGACCACCAGCGCGCGCGCGCAAGCACTTTTGACCGCCGGTGCGGGTGATGTTTGCGTCTGGACAGTGGCGCGCGGACTTTAGTATGATTTGATTGTTAATGGCCACGACTACTTTTACCAAAAAGGCACTTGGCGCTGAAACGGTCGAACCGGCTTTGACACCGCCGTCGGCCAACAAGGCGCCGCCGTTGCCCAAAAAGCTCAAGCCGACCGGCTCCAAATCCAAAAAGCGGGACATCCCGGAGGGGCTATGGACGAAATGTCCGAAGTGCAGCACGATGGTCTATGACAAGGAATTGGACGAAAACCTGAAGGTCTGCCCCAAGTGCAGCCACCATTTTCCCATCAGCTCGCGTGAACGCATTCATTCACTCGTCGAGACGTGCACCTTCGAGGAAATGGACGCGGACATGACGAGCGTGGACATGCTCAACTTCAACGGGGTTGCCACCTACAAGGCGAAATTGGAGGAATACCAGAAATCCACGTCGCTCAAGGACGCGGTCATCACCGGCATCTGCAAAATCGGCGGGCACCGCGCCACGCTCGGCGTGATGGATTTTGATTTTCTCGGCGGCTCGATGGGCTCGGTCGTCGGCGAAAAACTCACGCGGCTGATCGAGCGCGCGACAGAAAAGGAATTGCCGGTCATCATCATTTCCACCAGCGGCGGCGCGCGGATGTATGAAGGCATGTTCAGCCTCATGCAAATGGCCAAGACCTCCGCCGCCCTTGCCTACCACGCACAACATCGCCTGCCCTACGTCAGCGTGCTCACGCACCCGACCACAGCGGGCGTGATGGCGAGTTTCGCGAGCCTGGGCGATTTGATTCTGGCCGAGCCGGGCGCGATGATTGGGTTTGCCGGCCCGCGCGTCATCAAGGACACGACGCAGGCAGAATTGCCGCCGGGTTTTCAGACCGCCGAATTCCTCCTCGATCACGGGCTCATTGACGCCATCGTGCCGCGCAAAGAAATGAAGCCGCGGCTGATTGAATACCTCGATTATCTCACCCTCCGGCAAAAGCCTGCTGCCACCGCGCCGTAAAAAATAACCCGCTTTTGAAACGCGGGGCTTCAAGCGGGATTCTTATTACTTTTCCTTGGGATAATACGGGCCGTAAAGCAACCCGTGATCCTTGGTCATCAGCAGCTGCATGTTGGCCATGTGGGAAAGATCATGGGCCTGGTCGGTGGACGAATTAACGGCCTGGTCAACCGCGGCCACGACCAAATCAGCAATAATGTTTCCGCTGCTGGAACTTTGCTGGACGTTGGCGGTTCCTTCCCAAAGCGTCAGCCCCGTTTTTACATCCACCAGCTTTCCCTCGGCGGTAACAATTGTTGTGCTGGTGAGCACCTGATACTTCGACCCGTATTGCTTGAGTGTGATGTAAAGGACGGCATCGGCACCGATGATGTCCCTGATTTTATCCAAAGGCACCTGGTGCATTTCGCCGGCGCCGGGCAGACCGTTTTCCTTCATGTATTGGTCAACCACCACCACCGGGAAAACATAATATCCCATTTCCGCGAGCGGCATGGTCACGGTGGAAAGATAACCATAGGTGCCCCTGGTGTCCGTGCTTTCGTTAAGCGGCGGCAGCACCAGGATGGATCGCGGAGGATGCGCCCGGAAATTGGTGTAATCATAAGGCTTCGTCACACAGCCTGAAAGAGCCACGACTGTTGACAGCAAACCCAGGATCAAAAGGCGCGTTTTCATTTCTTCGACAGGTTGGCCAGCATCCGATCCATGAACACCGTGGACTCCGGATATTGTTTTTTCTCATTTTCAAATTCCTGCCGCGCCAAATCCGCCTTGCCCAATTGAAAATAAAGATAGCCGAGATGCGCGTGGAAACCGGGGGGAACCGGTTTGTTGGCGGAGATGGCCCTGTGCAGGTCTTCCTCCATGGTCTGCACCTGCATCTCCGGTGGAAACTTGTCCGGTTTTGCATACGTGCCATAGACAAGATCTTCGTAGTGGCCCCAGTAATAAACGGCCGGCGACTGGCAACCCGTGAACAGCACTGGGACGGCCAGTGATACCAACAACAGTTTCAGTCGTGGTTGTTTCACTGTTTTTCCGGCTTCCACTTGCCCTGCTCCACACCTTCCACCAGACGGTTAACGGCTTCCCGGATTGCGAGATCCAGGACCTTGCCGTTCAACGTCGAGTCGTAACTGGAAGCCCCGCCAAAGCCGAGCACCTCGCGGTCGCTCAACGCATATTCACCGGCGCCTTGCGTCGAATAGACAACCTCTGAAGAGATCACATCCACCACGTTCAGGTTCACCTTCGAATAGGCTACCTGCTTCTTGCCGCTGCCGAGGATACCGAACAATTGCTCGTCACCGACCTCCTTCCGCCCGAATTCTGCAACCTCACCGGTCAGCACATAATCTGCTCCCTTTAATTTCAGTTGCTGGCCCTTGATGGCCGCTTCATTCGTTATCTCCATCATATTGTTCCGGTCCACCACGACAAAATGTCCGGTTTGTTGCAGATGCGTGATGAGGATGGATTTGGCCTGCCCGCCGAGCCGATCCACGCCATCTGAGAAAACACCGCGCATGTACGGCGAATGATTGTCAAATTGGCCCACCATCAAAGTGCTTTTGGCGCCCGTATAAGGCGTGCCCGCCGAAGCCACCGTCTCGGGCTTGATGGCCTGATGAGATTCCGTCGCGCAACCGGCCAGGCTGGCGCCAATGAGAATTGCCAGAAACAAATGGCCAGGTGATTGGAGTATTTTCATAATTTTGCCTTTCCGTAATCGGTCACACACCCGTTTCCAGTTCCCAAAATCCTGAACAGTTGAATGCCAGAATACCATTAATTTTAATTGAAAGTAAAGCCCGATTTTTTGGCAAAGTAATGGCAAAATGGCCGCCGTCGGCCCGTAATATTTTTCATCGCCGCCAAAATCTGTCCCGGCGGATTTCGCCCGGGAGAACGGTGTTCCGCCTTCCGCCTGGCTGCACGATCTGCCGCGCGAGGCGAAACCTTTGCGCCGTGGTTCAACTTCCGGTATGTACAAACCCTGGCCCATCGTGGAATATCAAATCCAATCCACTCAAGGCCTATGAACGAACAAAATCCAGCAGCCCCGCCGATTGAATCAACTTCGTTGCCCGTGCCGTACAAGGACCGTTCGGCGGGTCTGATCGTCTTCGGCATTCTCACAATTTTGCTGGGCTGTCTGGCCGGGCTTCTTGTCCTCTTGATGCTGGTCGGGCAGGCGGCATCTGCCAGAACCACAGGTGCGGCCTCCCTTTCGGCCATCCTGCCTGTCCTGTCCATCTACGGTGTTTTGGCGGTGGCGTTGGTATGGCTGGGAATTGGCTCCACCATGGCCCGACGCTGGGCAAGGGCGTTGTTGCTCATCTTTTCCTGGACCTGGCTTATCATGGGAGTGTTGGGTTTTTCTTTCATGGTGTTTATGATGTCGAGGATACACTTTTTAGACGGCGGAGCGCCCGGCCATCCGCCGACACCTTCGCCAACGATGGGTATGGTGATGGTCTTCATGTCCCTGGTGTTAGGCGTCTTTTTCGCCATTTTGCCGGCGGTCTGGACGTTTTTCTACAGCAGCCGGCATGTGAAGGCCGCATGCGAAACGCGCGACCCCGTAACGCGTTGGACCGATGCCTGTCCGTTGCCGGTGCTGGGTTGTTGCTTAGGGTTGGCGGGTTCCGTGACGACAATGCTTATCATGCCCATTGCCGGCCATGGCGTGATGCCATTTTTTGGAACTTTTCTCACGGGTCTGCCCGGCTCGATGCTATGTCTGGCCATCGCCGCCCTTTGGAGTTACGCCGCCTGGTCGTTGTACAAACTTGAGCAGCGGGGCTGGTGGCTGATCTTAATCGCCTTGTGTGTGTTTATGATGTCCGCCCTTTTGACGTTTGCGCGGCATGATCTGATGGAAATGTATCGTCTGATGGACTATCCCGAGGCGCAAATCGAACAGATGCAAAAAACCGGCTTGCTGGTTGGAAATCGAATGACGTGGCTGATGGCGTTTTCCGCGTTGCCGTTCCTGGGTTATCTCCTCTTCATCAAGAAATTTCTCCGCACCAAATCATAAATGGCGCGGTCTATGGGGACGGTTTCCCCGGCGCGGAGGGAGAAGGGTTGTCCGCTGCGGCAACAAATCAAACGCTGGCCAAAGGGCGTGCCGGTTTGCTATTTTGCGATGCGCGATGAATTTTTTTGCCAACACGTGGATCGCCGAATGGCTCGCCGGGCTGGGCCGGCTCGCTCTGCTGGCCCGGGAATCCTTCCTGTCCCTGATCACGCTCAAAATTTCGTGGCGCGATTTCCTCTACCAGCTTTATTTCATCGGCGTGAAATCGCAGGCGGTGGTGCTCATCACCGGCGCGTTCACCGGCATGGTCCTCGGCGCGCAGACGTATTACCAGTTTCACAAGGTCAAAATGGACACCGCCACGCTCGCCGTCGTCGGCGTTTCCCTGTGCGACGAACTCGGCCCGGTGCTCACGGCGTTGATGGTCGCCGGGCGCGTCGGCGCGGCCATCGCCGCTGAAATCGGCACCATGCGCGTGACGGAACAGATTGACGCCCTGCGCACGCTGGCCACGCATCCGGTGGATTATCTGGTCGTGCCGCGGCTCGTCGCGGCGCACATCGCCCTGCCCTTGTTGACCATCGAGTCCATCTGCCTCGGCATCGGCGCGAGTTACCTCGTCGGCGTTTATTTGCTCGGCATCGACGCGACCTATTCCTGGGTCAACATGCTGAGATACACGCACGACATTGACGTGGTGATCGGGCTGATCAAGGCGTTCATTTACGGCGGCATCATCGCGCTCATCAGTTGTTACAAGGGCTTGACGTGCCGGCTGGGCGCGGAAGGCGTTGGACGCGCGACGACGGAAGCGGTCGTGTATTCGTCCATCACCATTCTCATCACGAACTTTTTCCTGACGCTGGTGCTGGGCAAAATCGCGAGCGTGTTATGATTGAGGCGCGGAATTTGCGGAAAGGGTTCGGCACGCAGCCGGTGCTGGACGGCGTGAGCTTTCGGATTGAAAATGGCGAATCCGTCGCCATCATCGGGCGCAGCGGATGCGGCAAAAGTGTTTTGCTCAAGCACCTCATCGGGCTGTTGCAACCGGACGCGGGCGAGGTGCTGATTGACAGCGAAAACATCGTGCCGATGAACGAACGCCAGTTACTGCGCGTGCGCCGGAAGTTCGGCATGGTGTTTCAAGGATCGGCGTTGTTCGATTCGATGACGGTTGCGGAAAATGTGGCGTTCGGGTTGCGCCGGCATGAACATCTGACCGAAACGGAAATCGGCCGGCGTGTGGCCGAAACGCTGGAAATGGTGGATCTGCCGGGCACGGAAAACAAGAACCCGGCGGAATTGTCCGGCGGCATGCGGAAGCGCGTCGGGCTGGCGCGCGCAATTGTGTATGAACCGCAAATTGTGCTTTACGACGAGCCAACGACCGGGCTGGATCCGATTGTGTCGGACAGCATTGACCAGTTGATGTTGCGCGTGCGCGACCGGCTGAAGGTGACGACGGTCGTCGTTACGCATGACATGCGGACGGCGCGGCGCGTTGGCCAGCGCGTGTTGATGATGCACGACAAAAGGATTTACGCGAGCAGCGCGGCGGAAGAATTTTTTGCGTCACAGGACCCGGTGGTGCGGCAATTCATTGACGGCGTTGCCGATCCGAAGGAAACTCCGTTTTGAGTCATGGATAAATCGCGTTTGGAAACCAAAGTCGGCCTGTTCGTGTTAATCGGGCTGGCGCTGCTGGCCGTGTTGCTGATCCAGTTCAGCAAGGGCACCAGCATCTTTCGCGGCACGTATGAACTGCGCTTGCACGCCTCGACCGTTGGCGGCCTCAAGCAGCGCGCCGGCGTGCTCCTCGCCGGCGTGCAGGTCGGCGGCGTCTCGGACATCCAACTCGCCGAAGACGGCAAGAGCGTGACGATCATCCTGAAAATCTACAAAAGTTGCAAAATTTATCACGACGCGCGCTTCGTCATCGAGCAATCCGGCTTCCTTGGCGACCAATATGTTTCGATCAATCCCACCGCCAATACGCTGCCGGTTTTGCAGAATGGCGCGGTGGTGGAATGCCAGGAACCGTTCAACCTGCTGGAAGTCGCACGCTCGGCATCCGGCTTTATCCAGCGCATTGATGACACGGCGAAAAAATTGGACGCCTCCATTACCGATTTGCGCCGCGTGGTGTTGAACGAGCAAACGCTTACCAATTTCACGGTGGTGATAAATAACATGCGCTCGTTCTCCGACCAGGCGTTGGGCGCGGTCGGCGACGTCCACGCGCTCATAGCCACGAACGGTTTGCAACTCAACCTCGCCGTGAGCAATGCTGTTTTCCTCTCGCAGGAACTGATCCGCGTGGCCGATTCCGCCCAGGACGTGGTGACAACCAATGGTCCGGAAATCTCCGCGGCGATAAAAAACATTGAATCCTCGACCGAAGTCCTGAAAAAACTGGCCGACGATTTGCAATCCGGCAAAGGACTTGCCGGTACGATGCTGCAAAACGAACAATTGACCACAAACGTGCAAGCCATTGCCTACAACCTCGCCATCGCCTCGAGCAACCTGAACCGGCTCGGCCTGTGGCATTTTCTTTTTCACCATGAGCCGCTGCCCACCAACACACCGGCGCCCTCACCCGTTACCCCTTGAACCATGACTCCACTTTGGGCCATTCGTCTTTTGTTTCTGGCGCTCTGCACCATGGGTGGCTACGCCGTGAGCCAGGTCCGGCCGGAATACGTCGGCCAGGAACACGGCGCCTTGATCGGCATGGTCATCGGCTTCGGCTTCGGCGGACTGTTGATTGCTTTTGACGAAATGCTCAAGGGCTTTTCGCTCCGCGCATTTTCCGCGACGACCTTTGGCCTCCTGCTCGGCATGTTCGTCGCCATCCTCATTGATCGTTCCGGCTTGTTTGAAGATACCGAAGACAAAACCCGCTGGCTCGTCCGGCTCTGCCTGTTCCTCGGCTTTGGCTACATCGGCATCATCCTCGCCATGCGAAGCAACAAGGAGGATTTCGCGCTCATCATTCCGTTCGTCCGTTTTTCGCCACAAAACAAGCCGGACAACCTGCTGTTGCTCGACACCAGCGTCGTCATTGACGGGCGCATCGCCGATTTGATTGAAGCGCATTTCCTCGAAGGCCTCGTCGTCGTGCCGCGTTTTGTGCTCAGAGAACTCCAGCAAATCGCCGATTCCGGCGACGCCATCAAACGCGCCCGCGGCCGCCGCGGACTCGAAATGCTCAATCGCATCCAACGCAATACCAACATCGAAGTGCGCATCCACGATGGCGATTTTCCCGAGGAAAAGGAAGTGGACGCCAAACTCGTCCGCCTCGCGCGCAACCTCAACGCCAGGCTCTTCACCAACGATTACAACCTCGCCAAGGTCGCCCAGTTGCAAAAGGTCAATTACGTGAACCTCCACGAAGTCGCCAAATGTCTCAAAGTCACGTTGCTCCCCGGCGAAATTTTGCAGCTGAAAATCGTCCGCGAAGGCAAAGACAAGGGACAAGGCGTCGGATATCTGCCCGATGGCACGATGGTCGTCGTCAACAACGGCCAACCCCACATCGGCCAGCATATCGAAGCCCAGGTGCAAACCTTGCTCCAAACCGGCGCCGGCGTCATTGTCTTTGCCGAAGTGCGGCCGGGTTCTGTTCCCACCCCCGATACCGCCTTCGTTCACAAATGAAACCCGCCGCGTCTAAAAAGCTGGAGTTAACGCTTTAGCGTGCCGGCGTGAAAACAAGCTGAAGCTTGAAATCCAACCAAACTCGAATATGGACTTCCGCACTGTTTTCACCGCCTTCAATCCCGCCGAGGCGCAACTGGTCCGCTCACGGCTCGACGCCGCCGGATTTCATCCCTTCGTCGCCAACGAACTCTCCGCGCTGAGCATTGACGGCTACGCGCAGGCTGCCGGCGGCATCCACGTGCAGGTGCCCGAAGCCGAGGCCGCCGACGCGAAAGAATTTCTTAATCCGCCCGCCGAATGACTTCTGAAAAATCAAAATTGCTCCGACGCCTGAAAAAAAGCCTGCCGGGCGAAATCGTGTTGGATCCTCAAACACTGGCAAAATACGCCGGTGACAAATGGTTCGCCGCGCATCAACCAGACGCCGTTGCCTGGCCCCGCTCCACCCAATCCGTCTCGGCCATCCTGCGCTTTGCCAACCGGCACCGGATTCCCGTCACGGCGCGCGGCGCGGGGCACGGCTACGTCGGCGGCTGCGTGCCCGTGCATGGCGGCATTGTGCTCTCGCTCGAACGCATGAATCGCATCAAGGAAATCAACGCCGCCGATTTTGTCGCCGTGGTTGAGCCCGCCGTCGTCACGGAAAAATTGCAGGCGACGGTCGAGCAACGCGGTTTGTTTTATCCGCCCGACCCCGCCAGCCGCGCGAACAATTTCATCGGCGGCAACATCGCCACCAACGCCGGCGGACCGCGCTGCCTCAAATACGGCGTCACCCGCGACTACGTTCTCGGCCTTGAGGTTGTCCTCGCCGACGGGACCGTCGTCCGGCTCGGCGGTCGCACGCACAAAAACAAGACCGGTTACGATCTCCATCGTCTCTTCGTCGGCTCCGAAGGCACGCTCGGCGTCATCACCGAAGCCACGTTGAAATTGATTCCACTACCGCCGTTCCGGGCCAATCTCGCCGTCGGATTCGGTTCCATGAAAAATGCCGTGCGCGCATTGCAAGCGATTCTGTCCGCCGGCTTTTTGCCCTGTGCGCTGGAACTGGCCGATGAATTCACCCTCGCCGCCGCTTACCAACGCACTAAAAGCAAACGCCTGCGCGGCTGCCGCGCCCATCTTATCACCGAACTCGATGGCCAGAAAAATTCCGTCCGGCACGAGTTGAAAGATTTGGAACGAATCATCCGCCGGCAGCAGCCGCTGTTTGTCGAACGCGGCTTTGGCAACCGGGAATGTGAGGCGGTCTGGCAAATCCGCCGCGAATTTTCCTACGCCCTGCGCGACACCGGCCTCACAAAATTGAACGAGGACATCGTGGTGCCGCGCGGCAGGCTCGAAGACCTCTTCAAATTCGCGGCGAAACTGCAAAAGAAACACGGCCTGCCCGTCGCGTGTTTCGGTCATGCCGGCGACGGCAATATCCACACCAACGTGATGGTGGACTTCACCCAGCCGCACGCCGAGGCGCGCGCCGGGGCGGCGCTCGACGAACTGTTTGCGCAAGTCATTGCCTGGGGCGGCGCCATCAGCGGCGAACACGGCATCGGCCTGGCCAAGAAACACTGGTGGCCGAAGGCAGTTTCCAGGGAAGCGCGCGAACTTCATCGGGTGGTCAAACATGCGCTCGACCCGAAAGGCATTTTGAACCCGGGCAAGTTCGTATGAAGCGGCAGCGCGGCGCTGCTTAACTTTGGCAGGAATGGTCCGCCGGGCCGGCCGCAGTCGGGAGCAGCGAGACCTTCACCGTGCCGCAAACTGTGCTGGCGGTTCGTAATAAATTTAATGCCTTGCATTCCGGTAACAAATTTTTAGAATATCCCGCAATGAATACGAATGAACTTCTCAATCTTTCAGTCGCCAAACTGAAACGCCTGGCGGCCTTGAAAGGCCAAATCGAACGTCTGCAATCACGGCTGGAAGCTTTGGCGGCAAACTCTTCTTCGTCGCCGGGCCGGAAGGCGGTTCGCAAGCGGCGGAAAATGAGCGCGGCAGCGCGCCGGAAAATTTCCATGGCCGCGAAGGCGCGCTGGGCAAAGGTCAAAGCCAAAGCCGCCAAATCAAAGTAGAAATTTCGCACGCAGGCTGCGATGGCCGGGCGGCTTCTCCGAAGCCGCTTTGCGCAATTTCTTCGGGAGCGTCCTACCCGGTCGCTCCAACCATCACCACAAACTCGCCTTTCAAGCTTCGCTTCCCTGCCAGCGCCAGCAGTTCTGCTGGTTTGCCGCGCAGGAACTCCTCAAACTTCTTCGTCAGCTCGCGCGCGAGAACGACTTCGCGCTCGGGGAATACTTCGCTTAGTTCACCCAACAGCTTTTCAATGCGATACGGCGATTCGTAGAGCACGAGTGTGCCGGGTGCGGTTTTGAACGATTCCAATTTTTTCCGGCGCTGGCCGGATTTGTGCGGCAGGAAACCGACGAAGTGAAATTCATCCGTCGGCAGGCCGCTCGCCGTGAGCGCGGCGACGAGCGCGCACGCCCCGGGGACAGCCTCGACGCGAAAACCGGCGGCAATGGCGGCTTTGACAACGCGTTCGCCCGGATCGCTGATGCCGGGACTGCCCGCGTCGGTAACCAGCGCGACTTTCTCGCCGCGCCGGAGGCGTTCGATGATTTCCTCGCTGCGTCTGGCCTCGTTAAATTCGAAATAG
>Ga0181538_10002066_pt1 | contig 21452 bp, 11 predicted proteins | sample PEATcosm2014_Bin_40_FD_119773 | JGI IMG/M metagenome (GOLD analysis project Ga0181538, IMG submission 119773) | Peatland microbial communities from MTU Mesocosm Facility, Houghton, MI, USA - PEATcosm2014_Bin23_30_metaG | ecosystem: Environmental > Terrestrial > Soil > Wetlands > Peat | place... | reverse complement strand
CGGTCAATTCGGCATTCTCAGCCTGCGCCTGCGCCAGTTTGCCGGCCGCTGCGGTCAGACGTTCCTTCTCCTCACGGAGAGCACGGTATTCCCGTTCGAGGCTGGTCAGTTCTCTCTTGTACCCGGATGCCTCGGCCGCCAGGCGTTGCTGCGCTTCGGTCAATTCGGCATTCTCAGCCTGCGCCTGCGCCAGTTTGCCCGCTGCGGCGGTCAGGCGTTCATTCTCCTCACGGAGAGCACGGTATTCCCGTTCGAGGCTTCTCAGTTCTCTCTTGTACTCGGATGCCTCGGCTGTCAGGCGTTGTTGCGCTTCGGTCAATCCGGCATTCTCAGCCTGCGCCTGCACCAGTCTGCCGGCTGCGGTGGCCAGACGTTCATTCTCCTCCCGCAGAGCACGATATTCCCGCTCGAGGCTTGTCAGTTCTCTCTTGTACCCGGATGCCTCGGCTGTCAGGCGTTGTTGCGCTTCGGTCAATCCGGCGTTCTCAGCCTGCGCCTGCACCAGTCTGCCGGCTGCGGTGGCCAGACGTTCATTCTCCTCCCGCAGAGCACGATATTCCCGCTCGATGCTTGTCAGTTCTCTTTTGTACCCGGATGCCTCGGCCGTCAGGCGTTGCTGCGTTTCGGCCAGTTCGGCTTTCTCAGACTGCGCCTGCGCCAGTCTGCCGGCTGCGGTGGCCAGACGTTCATTCTCCTCCCGCAGAGCACGATATTCCGGCTCGAGGCTTGTCAGTTCTCTCTTGTACTCGGATGCCTCGGCCGTCAGGCGTTGCTGCGTTTCGGCCAGTTCGGCGTGCTGGCTTCGGGCCTGCGCAAGTTCTGCTGCCGCCAGATCATAGCGGTCACGGATCTCGGCATGCAAGGCCGCCTCGTTGTCCCGGGCCTGGGCCAAAGCACGGCTCTCGGCCTCGAGCGAGCGAATCTGTTCGCGATATCCGTCGGCGTCCTGGATGCGGCGACTAATCACGAGGTGGTCCGGGATTTCCGGCCAGGACATCTCCGCTTCGAGACGACCACCTGCCCCCAACCTCCGCAACACCTCGGGGCGTGCAGGCACAATCAGGCTGGGATCTGCGCCCTCCGAATACACGATCATTCCACTCTCGAACGATGTATCCGCAAAGGTCAGGAACCGCTTCTCCACGAAACGGGCACGGTCGCCGTCCCAGGCCCAGACACATTCACCGAGGGCATCAAAAAGCCGCAAGGCATATAGATAGAACACACCCGGACGGGTGCATGGATCCAGCCGGAGAGAATCGGGCGGAGGATCAATCGGCGGTATGACAACTGAAACCGTTTGCCGGCCATGTCCAGGAAAGATAGGAGCGCCAGCCGACGCCGACTCCCGATACTCCGAATCTGCTGTTTTCCAGAAAAGCTGGAGGGCATCCACACCGGTGGGAGACGAAGCCGGCAGCGCGGGACTGACGAGGTTTACCCGCAGCCTGGATGTGCGCAGGCCCCCTTCGGTGGCCGAAATGGGCGTGGCGGCAACGCTATCCTGGAGCGCGGCTTCGATGCGGATGCAATTACGCAGTTCGTACTCGTCGAGCGGAACGCAGGCGAGACGCATTATCTCGAGCACCAAATCTGCGATGTTGCCGAAGGCCGTTTCTGGAGGGGATGCGGCCGAAACGGCGGAGAGCGCTTGATATAGCCCACGAAACACGACAAATTTCAGGGGGATCGGCGCCACAGCCTCATATTCGAAGTCGATTGGAAACAGTTCGCCCTTCGTACTCACCCGGATATTGGCCGGTATACAGTCCACGTAGATTGGCGGGAGAACCCGGAGACGGGCTTGGCCGCCGATATACCCGAGAAACGTTTCGTCGGAAGCCTTCGCGTTGAGGAGATCCAGCCAGGGCCGCGCCCAAGCCACGATTTCTTCGGGTTGCCAAGCCTCGCGATTCAGAATCTGCTGCAAGCCGGAGAGGTACGACGTGCCCGCAAAGTAGGGCTCCTGATACGAGCGCAGGCGAAACAAGGAATTCGGAGGCGGTTCGATGCCGGAGAACAACGGCCGGCGCGACACGGCCAGTTCTCCCCGCTCCTCGCGAAAGATAGACGCCTTGGCGAAGTGCTTGCGCCGACGAGTCGAATAGACCCGTAGCCGTTCGCTCCCGAATGTTGCCGGCAGCGGCTTCAACGAGGCCGCGATGATGAAGGAATTGCTGAGGTGCGCGAGCAGGCCGTTGTCCAGGATCAACTTCCAGAGGGTCTCCCGGCCGAGTCCGCCGGCGCCCGGCGGACCGCACCCGTCATAGGCCGACAGAATTGTCTCGAGTCCGTCTGGCAACTTTGCGGACCAACCAGGGCCGACCATCAGCCGGGAAAAATCGCAATCGGGGAATGAACCGAAAAACAGTACATGCTTAAAACCGGCAGGCGCAAAGACTTCATCGATCGCGGTCTTGCTGAGCTGCCATCCGCCGCCGGCGGTTAGACGACGGACCGAGGCACCCGCGATGGATGACATCCCAAGGCTGTTGTTCGCGGCGATAATCAACAGACCGCCGGGGCCGAGAGCGCGGCGCAATCCATCGAGATAGCTCTCCACTGGGACTGACGGACCGGCGGGTGCGGTGGCAACGATTACGTCGTACAGGTTTGCGCCGGGAAAGCCGCCCGCAGGATCGGCGACATACACGCGCACGCGTTCCAAATCGCGACAGCGGGCGGCGGTTAAGGCTGCTTGGGTAAAATCAGGTTCGACCGCGTGCAAGTCGGCGCCACAGTCGGCCAAGAATCGCGCCACCGGCCCGATTGACGAACCGATCGCGAGCACGTGGCCGCGCAGAAGTTCCCGGAAGGGCTGCAGGAAGTTGGCCCGCTCCGGCGAAAGCTGCAGCCGCGTGAAATCGTCGGAAATCAAACCGAGCAGTTCCTCCGATCCGTGCGAGAGATCGGCCGCGGAACGCAGAATGGCCAAAAGACCGCCCTCGGGCGTGTCAGGCGCGGGCAGTTCCTCGCGGTTCGCTTCGGGCGGACCGGGAGGGACATAGACTCGATGGCTCGCGCAAAACCGGTACGACTCTATGGAAGGTTTTGTCATACGTCGTCGATGGCTTGTACCATTCGTTCGCCGCTTCAGCTCCGCCGGCACCTTCACGTCGCCTGCCAAATCTCTAGTGTCGCACGGCGGCAATTCATCCGGCACCGGGGGTCTCAGGCAAGGCCGAGCTCTTGCAACCGGCGGAGGCAGCGCCGACCCGTGACTTCGGGGCTGAAGTCATGGATCATGGTGTCTCTCGCAGCCTCCCCGATCAACTCCCGATAGTCGCGATTCTGTACCAGCCGGCGCATATACCACGCCGCATGCTCGACGTCCGCATCGGCCCAGACCTGGCCTTCCGAAAACGGATACTCTCCCGGCTTAATGGGAATGAGCGAGTAATTCACCGGGCAGGAATTGGCGGGAGTCATGAAGTCGGTATTGGCGGAGTAGTTGGTCCCAATCACAGGTTTGCCCAAGAGCATGGACTCGGCGAGGGAACGTCCGAAGCCCTCGGCGCGGTGGAGGGAAACAAAGGCGTCGGCGTGGGATAGCAGGGAAGTGATCTCACTGCGGCGCATCCGGTCGTGAATCAACACGACGCGCGGGTCATTTCCAACAGCTTCCCGCAATTCGCGCAGCCCCTCGGGATACCGGCTCGCGTTATTGGTTTTGATCACCAACGCCGCCTCGGTGGAATGGGACAGGAAGGCGGAACGAAAGGCCGCCAGCGCCGCATATGGGTTCTTGCGTGTGAGGAAGCCGGTGAAATCGAAGAGGAAGAGAAAAACGAACCTGCTCTCAGGTATGCCGAAATGTGAGCGATCGAGCGCAGCGGACGGAGGCAGTGTGACCGCCGGAGGCATGTAGAGGACAGGCACGTCGGATTTTAACGAGATTGCCCGCTGCATGAACGTGCTGGAGAGCCAAAGTTCGTCGAGCACGGCAAATTCATTTCGCCACGCGTCTGGAAACTCCGCCAGCTCCCAGTGCCACGAGCCTATGTTAAACCGGTGCGTCAATTCTTCGAAGCTCAAACGGCGGCAGGCGTCGGTCATGTTGTCCGCATTGATCGCAAAGAGGTTCACGCGGTGGGGGCAATCCTGGCGCAGCAACTCGACGATGGAATCGTCGCCGGGATCGGACGATGTCATGTAGCTGACGTCCCTGGCGCTGACGTTCACTCCGGCGGCCATCAATGATCGGGCCATTTCGCGCAGTTGCTCAGCGACGCCCATCTCCATCCGCGGCCAGCCTATGAGGTTCACTCCCGGGACGCCGGCGACTCTTTCCGGCACACATCGACGCCGACGCCGTAATTGCAGCACCCCCATAGGGTGGACGCCGGGTGGCCCGGCATGGGACAGGAAATCCGCCAGGACTCCGGGCCCGTCGTCTTGAAGACCCCTTACGGCGCGCCAATGATCTCTGCGGAAAAGCGGATGTGGCGCACGGTCCTCCTTGGCTCCCCAACGGACGTAGTGAATGAGTGGATTTATGCGCGCATGAGCGACGTCGGGATTGCATTCGAGGTAGTAGCTGGAATCGAACCAGGGATTCGGATCCCTTCCCTCGAAACCGCCGCGGCCCACGTAATGGACCAGTGGGTTTATCGCGGCGGCCTTCACATCCGGGTATTGGCGATGGTAGAACTCCGTGTCGAACAGCGGATGCGGATTGTAACCAGCCGTGGCGCCAGACCGGAGGAAATGGGAAAGCGGGTCCAGGCCGGTTTCGAGCACCTCCGGGTACCATTCGAGATAGGCGTTCAGATCCAGCAGCGGGTGTGGGCTCACCCGCTCGGTTCTCCACGTGGCGAGGTAGTGTTCGAGCAGGCTAACAGTGGCGGAAGCGGCGTTCGGGCAGATCGCAACGTAGTAATCCGCATCGAAGAGTGGATGGGGCGACAGCCGCTTCCCATGCTTACGGTAGTGCTGGAGCGCGTCGGTGACGGGCGAACCTCCCCTGGACAAACTGGCGCCGCGATAGAACGCCTCATCGAATAAGCCGGATTGCAGGATCTGCTCTCTTAAATCCATAAGTTGGGACGATTCCCCAAAACGACGATATCGAGGCTGAAACGCACGGGTGTTACATAGACGCACCGAAAAGTCTAGCAGATTTGCGGCGATGTGCTGAGACTGAAAGCTCGTCGTTAACCCTATCCTTATCCTTGAAGAGGACAATCCCAACCGAGCTCGACGAACTGCACGGCGCGAAGTGCGGCACCGCTTCTTCCAGGTCTCGCCGGGGTGCGAAGGGCGGACTGAAACATCGTTTGAAACGGGGTGTTTGCGCAGCCGGAGGAGTCATGGCCGCCGCCGCTCGCGTCGATGCAGATTTAGGATAAGAAACTCTACAATGCCTTGACAACACTACCGACCGGCAATATACTACCACCGACGCCAGTCTCCGACTCGGAGCCGAAGTTCTGTCTAGCTCGTCGGCCGCAGCCACTCGCGAATTGTCGGTCTGGCCGGTGCTAGTTCGCTGGGTCCCTAAGGAACGGAACGAATGACTTGGCCAGAAGGCATGCCGCTCCCGACGAAGATCGCTCTGAAGCCTCATGCCGATCGGGGCGTCCAGCTATCGGTAGGCGACTACTCGTATGGCACGCCGACGCTGTTCTACGAAGCGGGCGATCCGCAGGCTCGACTAACCATCGGCAGGTTCTGCTCGTTTGCTGGCGACGTAAAAATCTTCATCGGGCGTCACGGCCGCCACCACTATGACTTCCTCAGCACATATCCGCTCGCGATGATATTTGGCGCGCCGGCGAGAATCGATCCGAGCGTAACCTGTCAAAGCGAACTTGCGGTGTCGATCGGTTCCGACGTGTGGATTGCCAACGGCTCCACAATCACAGCAGGCGTCACAATTGGCCACGGCGCGGTCGTCGGTGCCTGTAGCCTGGTAACGAAAGATGTCGCCCCATACACAATAGTGGGAGGGGTTCCTGCCAGGCCAATAAAACTGCGGTTCGCGCCTGAACAGATAGAACGCCTCCTGAAGATTCAGTGGTGGGACTGGCCCGAGGCAAAGCTGCTGTCCAACATTGATCTTTTTTATCGATCCGACATTGCGGCGGTCCTTGAGTTGCTGGAACGCCAGACTTCATTCTGAACCACTACCCGCAAGATTTGTGGAACTGGTGGAATGACCTAACCGCAGAAAGCCGGAGTTGCGGCCGAAGCCATTCGAAGATCTTCGGGCCCGGAGGTCGGTTGGTTCCGTCACGCCGCAAGAACTGACTCCACGCGCTACCGGGGCCGGAGAGCGACAAACACCTGAAGTGGGTCGGTGTGGCTCACCTCGATATCCGCGACCTGCCACTCGTCAAATCCCTTCAGACGTTCCAAGCTTATGCTCGTATCGCCGTAAACCGAGTCGCCGTCGATGATCTTGAATCCGTGCGGGACATACACCCATCCGTCCTCGCAGTGTTGAGCGTACAATTCGGGCCGATTCACCTCCAGCCAGTATTCCGCAGGCCTGATCGTAATTACCAGAACTCCAGTTGGGGAAATGCATTTTCGGAGAGCCGCAAGACACCCTGCGAACGAGCGATGGGAGAGATGAGTGAATACGGAAAAAGCGTAAATGAACTCAAACTTTCGGTTCGTGGTTGGCAGGGTGATCGGAAGATAGTCAGAGACCGCCAGCGGATGTCGGATACCGGAAGCGCGACATAGTTCGATCGATTGGTCCCACGGATCAATGCCCTCAAGGCTGCCCAACGGAAAATACTTAGAGAAGAGCCTGAGTAATCGCCCCCACCCACAGCCGTAGTCCAACGCCTTGAGGTTCTTGGATCGGACTGATGCGTAGGGAAAATACTTCAACGCCGATTTGACAAAGCTCGTCCCTTTACGGAGGAGCGGCAGTCCGCAGTCTCCCGCCCACGACCGCTGCACCTCATCACTCGGCATCCTGGGGAGCAGTCGCTGCAACCGGGGGTAACAGTCCGGCACGCCCAAGAGAAGCTCCCCGTAGACCTCGATCGGCAGATCGGCGAAAACCAGATCCAGGTTCGAGAGATCATCCGCAATTCCCTTTTCAGCGCGGTGAATCATCGCCGACCAGGCTTTCCACTGAAGATCCATATTCTGTTTATCCTTGAGAGGAGGAGTTCATATACGGCGCCAGCGGCGCACAAACAGGATAGCACGGGTTAGTTCTGAGCGAAGAAGAAGTCGGCGCTGGCTGGCGCAACGGCACTCGTCGGTGCATTGGATGGGCGCGCGCGCTGGAGGTTCATCGGAGGATCCTCGCGGCACTGCGTTGGCGCCCCAGATCGTTTTGATGCTAACATCGGATGCGAGATGGATCGCCAAGAAATTCTAAGCAAAATAAACTCGGTTCAGTGGTACCAGAAGTTTGAAATTCTACCGGGGATCTTTACGCCGGGCAAGGTCCCGACCGACCCCAAAGTTCTATTTGCTCACCTGGGACTCCCGTCAGATCTGGCGGGTAAGCGGGTGTTGGAGATTGGAACGTGGGATGGCCCGGTCGCCTTCGAATGCGAAGCGCGTGGCGCGGTTGTAACCGGGCTGGACATTCAAGACCCCTGCAAGACGGGGTTCAATGTCGCCAAGGAAATCCTCAACTCGAAGGTCGAATACGTGCAGGGCAGCGTTTATGACCTGACGGTGCTGCTGAAGAATAGTTTCGATTATGTGTTCTTCCTTGGCGTCTTTTACCACCTGAAAAACCCGGTCCTGGCTTTCGAACAAATCGCCAGTATCCTCCGCGATGACGGCGTTCTCGTGTACGAAGGCGAGTGCTTGCGTCTATACGCCGAAGACACCGTTGGGAGCCCTTACCAGGATGAGCAGATCCGTCAATTGGCACTGTCCCAATTGCCGATCAGCCTTTTCTACGCCGACACATATAAGGGCGATGATTCAAATTGGTTCGTCCCCAACGCAGCCTGCCTCAGGAGTTGGCTGCGTGCGGCGGGATTCAGCATTACCAGGGAAGCATTTCACGAGGATCGAAGTACAACGCCTCCACAGCAACGAACTGCCGCGGTGGCACAGAAGATGGCCGGTCTTCGAGTCGAGCATCGTCTGGTGGAGTGATGGCCCGGCAACCAACCAGGCAACCGGCAGCACCCGGGTGCCGAGGCGAATCCGGTCGCTGCCGAATACGGGAGTGAACAGGCAGACGCAGCGCGGTGCTTCGATTGCCCCGGCTCTCCACTCCGGATTTGTCTACCGCCCGCCCCTCAGGAAACTCACAGGTGTACATGGCGTGACAGTACGGGTCACCTCAGCCAACCGCGAGGTTTAACCGGACGCCGCCCTGGGAAATCGTGCTGGAGTCATTCGCAGGGCCTAGCCAAATTGCGAACCATGCTGGCCGGATTGGAGGTAAGGCCGAGGCTCGTCCTCTCAGACCTGCCTGGTGGACGGTGCGGCACTGTTCATTGGACAGCAGCCGCTAAAGTCCGATCGGGGTTCTGCCGAAGGATGCTGTAGGAGCGCAGATGAGATTCTCTGTCACTGCGGCACTGTGCGCCTTCGTCGCTGGCATGCCCCAGCCCGCTTCCGGTGCAGCTTGGACGCTGAGTTTGAGCACGTACTTTGGCGGGAACGACATTACCAGCGCCACAGCCATAGCCGTGGACCGGTCCGGCGGTATATACGTGGCGGGATGGACGGACTCTGCGAGCCTGCCGGGATGCAGTCCGATACGACCCAACGCCGGTGGCGTCGATGCGTTCGTTGTCAAATGGGATGGCGTCACTCATCATATCGCTTACTGCACCTTCCTGGGTGGCCGTGGCGACGACCGCGCTTTCGCGATTGCGGTCGACGGCTCCGGCGATGCCTACATCACCGGTTGGACGATGTCGGCGAATTTCCCCGTCAGCGAGGCGTTGCAGGCGGCGTTGGCGGGAGCCAAAAACGCCTTCGTGGCCAAGCTCAATCCGGCCGGTGTGCTGGTTTACAGCAGCTATCTGGGCGGCAACGGATACGACAGCGGCAACGCCATCGCCGTCGACAGCGCTGACAACGCGACGGTGGTCGGCAATACTACTTCAACCAATTTCCCTCTGGCGAACCCGATTCAGTCCAGCCTGAAGGGCCAAACCAGTGTTTTCGTCAGCCGCCTGAGCCCGGCCGGAGACTCGCTCGTGTACAGCACCTACCTGGGTGGCAACGGGAACGATTGCGGGACAGCCGTTGTCCTGGATGGCACAGGGGCGGCGTATCTCACGGGAAGTACAACGTCAACGAACTTCCCGACTGCTAACGCCTTTCAGCCCACGTCTGGTGGCAATCAGGACGCATTCGTCACGAAGATCGACAACGCCGGAGATTCGCTGCTCTACAGCACCTACCTCGGCGGCAGTGGGGGCACGGTTGGCTTCCCCGAGACAGGGTCCGGGATCGCGGTCGACAGCGCGGGCGACGCCTACGTGACGGGTACCACCAGTTCCCCGAATTTCCCCTTGGCAAATGCTTTGTTTTCAAATTCAGCGGGCGTCGGCATTCACACCTTTGTGACCGAACTTAATCCGGCCGGTAATGGCCTGGTATACAGCACATACCTGGGCGGCAGCAGCGTTGATCAGGCCGCGGCCATTGCCCTCGATTCCGGCGGTAACGCCATAATCGCTGGCTTTACAGCCTCGCCCGACTTTCCATTGGCCAACCCAGCGCAGGAGTCCTTGGCAGGCGGATACGACGCGTTTGTCACCAGACTGAACTTCACGGGAACGGCCTTGCTCGAAAGCACGTTCTTCGGCGGCCGGGGCAGCGACGCCGCCAACGCAGTGGCTTACGATGCTGCCGACACAGTCTATGTGGCGGGACAGACGCAGTCGTCGAACTTTCCCATCGAAAACGCGACTCAGCCGGCCCTGGCTGGAGTACAGAATGCCTTCCTCGCGGTGTTTACCCTAACGCCCCAGGTAAGTCCACCGCCGGCGCCCACCGGCCTGACGGCGACAGCAGGAAACACGTCCGTGGCACTGAGTTGGAGCGCATCGAGCGGGGCGACCTCCTACAAGGTCTACCGTGGCGCAACCGCCGGCGGCGAAAGCGCGACTGCGATCGCGACCGGCATCACGACGACATCCTATCCTGACACCGGACTAACCGTCGGCACGACGTACTTCTACAAAGTGGCCGCGGCAAACGCCGGCGGAACCAGCGCGCTATCCGCCGAAGTTTCGGCCACCACGTCGGGCAGCGCTCCCACGTTGCAGTCGGTATCTCCACAAACCGGCCAAAGTGCGACTGTAACCTTCTCTGCTACCTATTCGGACGTGTATGGAGCCAACGCGATCACGGTAGCCGGCCTGCTGATCCAAGCTCCGTCTGCCGGCGCGAGTGCCTGCTACGTGGTGTACCTCGGTGGCACCAATCAGATCGGCCTGGTGAACGATGCCGGCACGGTCGGTTATGTGACCATGGGGGGAAGCGGCACGGTCTCGAACAGTCGATGCACGCTGAGCGGCTCTGGCTCCTCTGTAACTGTCTCGGGCAGTCAACTGATCCTGTCACCGGCGCTGACATTCCTGCCTGCCTTCGGCGGCGCCAAGGCGGTTTACATGTATGCAGCCGCTGGCGCCATAACGGCAGGCTGGCAGGCGATGGGCAGTTGGACCGTACCCGGGACCGCGCCGCAAGCGGTGAGTGTCAGTCCCAATTCGGGACAAGGCGCCACGCCGAACTTTGCTGCGACCTTTTGGGACGCGAGTGGAGGCGCCGCAATCACCGTAGCCGAGTTACTGATTAATTCCGCACCTGCTGGCGTGAATGCCTGTTACGTGGTGTACGTCGGAGGCAATCAGATCGGCCTGGTGAACGATGCGAGCACGGTGGTCAGTTATGTGACCATGGGAGGAGGAGGCACGGTCTCGAACAGTCAATGCACGCTGAGCGGCTCTGGCTCCTCCGTCAGTATCTCGGGTACTCAGTTAGTATTATCGCCAGCGCTGACATTCCTGCCCGCCTTCGGCGGCGCCAAGGCGGTTTACATGTATGCAGCTGCTGGCGCCATAACGTCAGGCTGGCAGGCGATGGGCAGTTGGACCGTACCCGGGATCGCGCCACAGGCGGTCAGTGTCAGTCCCAATTCGGGACAAGGCACCACGCCGAACTTTGTTGCGACCTTTTCGGATGCGAGTGGAGGCGCCGCGATCACCGTAGCCGAGTTACTGATTAATTCCGCACCTGCTGGCGTGAATGCCTGCTACGTAGTGTACGTCGGAGGCAATCAGATCGGCCTGGTGAACGATGCGAGCACGGTGGTCAGTTATGTGACCATGGGAGGAGGAGGCACGGTCTCGAACAGTCAATGCACGCTGAGCGGCTCTGGTTCCTCCGTCAGTACCTCGGGTACTCAGTTAGTATTATCGCCGGCGCTGACATTCCTGCCCGCCTTCGGCGGTGCCAAGTCGATTTACTTATACGCAACGACCGGGGCCCTGAACTCCGGCTGGCAGACTCTGGGTACTTGGACGGTGCCCGGAGACGCGCCGCAAGCGGTGAGTGTCAGTCCCAATTCGGGACAAGGCGCCACGCCGAACTTTGCTGCGACCTTTTCGGATGCGAGTGGAGCCACCGCAATCACCGTGGCCGATCTGCTGATCCAGGCTCCGTCTGCCGCTGCGAGTGTCTGCTACGTGGTGTATCTCGGAGGCAGCAACCAGATCGGCCTGGTGAACGATGCCGGCACGGTCAGTTATGTGACCATGGGAGGAGGAGGCACGGTCTCGAACAGTCAATGCACGCTAAGCGGCTCCGGCTCATCCGCAGCTGTCTCGGGCAGTCAACTGATCCTGTCACCGGCGCTGACATTCCTGCCAGGCTTCGGCGGCGCCAAGGCGGTTTACATGTATGCAGCCGCCGGTGCCTTGACCAATGGTTGGCAAGCGATGGGCGCTTGGACGGCTCCGTAAGGCAAAGCAATTAGATCGCTGGTTCGGCGGGAAGTCCTGCATCTGTTGCTGTACGTGCCAGCGACTGAAAGACCGGTCCTGGCCTGCGGACAAATCGCTAGCATGCGGTGCGATGACGGCGTTCTCGCACACGAAGCCGCGTGATTGCGTCCTTACGCCGAAGACAGCGCTGGAAGACCCTACGATAGCTGACCTTCGATTCGGATTGTCTCGTGGAGCGATGCAGCGCCAGAAACCCGCCCTCTGTCCCAAGCACATCAGCTATGGGTTCGCAGCGAGTCCCTCCTACCGGGCTTGAAGCGTGACGGGCTGGCTTTCCCAAAACACGCTGTAATCACTGGCGAACACCCTGAATAGCAGCGTGTGCCGGCCGCGGGTCATGGCCGGCCCATCGATTGACAGAGTGAAGCCCGCGCGAGCGAAGCGCGAACTCTTGAAGTACGCGGCCACATCTGGCCGATCGACGCCACAACGCGCGGGATAAACGACCTGATCGAGGACGACATTTACAGCCCCCGCCATCAAACTGTTCTTCTTGTCTACCGCCCACCCAGAGATATAGATTGTACTACCGGCACGCACCTCCTGGGAGGTTGAGCTTAGCGTCTGTCGCTCCGCACCCAGATAGTCGACGTTCATTAGTGGACCCGAGGCATCCTTCGGAACATCGGAAAGAACCACGTTCTTGGCTGCGGCAACCTTACTTGCCGAATACAAGGAATTCATTCCGGCTGGATTGGTGTAGAGTGCATACCGGCCGATAGAGACGGAATCCATAGGTGGAAAACGAGTCTCGCGCTGCCCCACAACAATCACCCACGACTTGTCGCCAGACAATGCAGCCAATGTCACCGGGCCGCCTCGTCTGTCACCTACGAGGTCATAGGCTTCGGGCATGTGAAATAGCAGCCGGTAAAACTCGGCGCCGGTTGAGTCGTCGGATACTATGACAGCGCCGTTATCCCACTGGTCGGGAGCGATCAAACGCCGGAATACTGCTGCCGCTTCATCGGCAGGCGTTGAGGGCTGCTCGAGGAGGTATTGCGTAGTCCAAACCGTACCGACTAACCCGAGGGCACCGAAACCCAACCCGAACAAAAGGGACGGACAAGAACTGCGAATGGCGTAGACCGTCAAGGTGCCGAGAGTGAGCACGATAACAACGAATCGCCATCCGGAGTGTTGCGCATAAAACCAGAAGATCTCGGGAAAGTCGGGGAAGAACATGAACGCCGATTGGCTCGACCGCAGTACTGCGTACAGCGCGATCATGCCGGTTGCAACCAGACACAAAGTGAAAACCCGGCGTACTGCCAGCCTTGTGCGATCCATGGCGGGATAGACGGCAAAGAACGAAGCTAGAATCCATGGGAGCAGGAAGAAGTAGTAACGGCCGTGCAACCGGTTGGCGTATTCGAGGCTGCCGCCGGACGCGGCCGCCGCAACGGTGAACTTGCTGGTCGTAAACAATAGCGTCACCATGGTTGTGGTAATGAGCAGCAGCAGCGTATTCAGCTTCGGAGCCTTCAGCTGGTCCAGGGATGCGCACCGCAGGAGCAAAGCAGTGGCGATCACCGATAGAGGCAAAGCGTAGAGGGAGCACAGGGCGCCGAAATGGCTACCCATCATCGATAAGACTCCAGTGGAGTGGTTACTAATCGTCCGCCCGACCATGGGGCTATAGGCTCGGCCCAGGCCGTAGATCACCTCGCCAGTAAGTGCGTAGCTCAAACCCATGGTGCTGGCTGCCGTCGAAGCCAGAAAGGCGGCGATACCCTTTGCGCAAGCCTGCCACGTGAACTCAGATCCGGAAACAACCTTTAGCAAGGCCAATGTTGCCACTACGGGCAAAACCAGCAAAAGTCCGTGCGGCTTTACCAGGATATCGGCGCCCAGCACCAGGCCAGTCACCGCGGCAGCGGGCCAAACCCGGCGGTCCATCCGGGTAACCAGGAGGTAAGCCATCACTGAGAACGCGCAGAAATGCATCATCTCCGGCATGAACAAAGCCCCGTACACACTGATCGGCCCAATCCCGATTACAGCGATGGCGGACGCGGCTCGGCCCTGCGTGAGGAAGCGTCTGAGCGCGCCATAGATGGCAAACAGCCCGATTCCCCAAAATAGCGCATTCAAGAACTTGGCCACGATGGAAAAGGTCTCGCCCAAGTGAAAGGCCGCCCGGTACACGCTGAGATAGAGCGCATTCGGGATCGAGGGGATCACTTGATCTCCGGTCAACAATTCCGGCTTGGTCGCGAACTTCGAGAGTATCGCGTAGATGCCTTCGTCGCCAAATACGAATGGGTGCGTGTAGGCGAGGTCACGGATGAAGCAGGACAAGGCTATCACGCCGATCATGGCTGCGGGCCAAGGCACGGAACGAGGCATTGCGTGCGCCGCCCGTAGAATGATTTCTCGCGCCCCCGTGCGGCTGATCAGCCACGGGTACTGGGAAAGCAACGCGATGACCAAGGCGGCGGCGAGAGCCAACCACGCCAAAGCGAAGCGGATCGGTGCGTTTGGCTGCACGCGCAGGTGGCGGACCAGCCATCGCCCACTCCAGTCGGATGAGATACGCAACTCGAGATCGCGAGATGCGGTGCCGCTACTCAGCACGCCTCGGATCCGCACCGGATCGCCGGAGTTCCCTAAACGGACGGAGAACGCCTGCACCGGTTTTTCTCCGGATCGCGACCAGAACCCTGTCGTGATCTGAGCCGGGCCGGTTGCCGCCGCTTCGAATTCCACGGCATAGTCCTTGTTGTCTTCGAGGGCGCAGTGTTGCGTGACGGAATTCCCCGGCGAAGAGCCCAACAGGACCAGGCTGGTTCCAGTCCGTCCGAAAGGTCCGCTCAAGGGTCCGCTTACTACGCTAGTGCCAGACCACAGGAGGGCGGCCCAAGCAACAACTAGTGCAGGCGCCGTAACCAACAGTAAGGAGGACTTGTTGCGCATTTGTGTCAGGTAGAGCATTCGACCGCCCGGACCAAAGGCATCAAGAAGGCACTGGCAAACTCAAAGATGCGAACGCCCCTTGTGCGACATTCTTCAGAGTAGGAACAATATACGATAACAGGTTTTTCTTCGGACAGTGTGTGGTGTGCGAAGCTCGTTGAACGCTTCCCTTTGCTGATTGACGGGGGCCTGAAGCGCACTCCGCACCGACGCGGTTCGTTCGGATTCCGCGGCGCTAGAACAGGGGCAATCCACGGGCAAAAGCGTACGCGGAAAGAAGGGGTTGTGACAATAACATGGGGACACCGCGAGACTATGACGCCCGCCTGCCGGGATCCCTGTCCGTTCTGGTGGATTTCATTCCGTCAGGACACTGTCCGCGGATTGATGAAACACGAAATCCCTCTGCACCACGAAGCTAAATGCGAAAAGCACAGTCTCCGCACATAATTTCGCGTAAGGGACGGCGAACCCGATGGAGAGCAGGACGTTGATCAGGCCATAGCTTACAGCGGCGAAAACCACCATCGACAACCAGTATCGCGGAAACGCAAGGACGGAACGAACCTGGGCCTGGAAGACACTCGTCTTATTCATGTAATACTGGAACACCCCGGCAACAAGGCGGCCCACCACCAAACTCGCCAGCACGTGCGAGAGGAAGTGGAACGCCGCCAGAAAAACAAGGTTATCCAGAACGGCCGTGCTGAACGAAACGGCGGCGAAGCGGATCAACACGAAGTAGATTCGCATCGAGTCCAGGAGTGGGTTGAAATGGGATGACCGGTTTCTGTCCAAATAGACCGTCTCGATCGGAATTTCGGACACAGAGCGCATCGTGCGCTTACAGGCAAGCAGGACTTCCAATTCAAAATCGTAGCCGTTGGGCCGCAATCGTACGAGCGTCGAGATGAATCCCATCGGAATACCGCGCAGTCCCGTCTGGGTGTCGGAGACCTTCTGGCCGGTAACGGCGCGGAGGACATGCCGGGTCAGGGCGTTCCCCAGCTTGCTGCGGAATGGGACCTCTCCCTCAAAGCGCCGGGCGCCGAGCACGAGGTACTGCGGACTATCCGAAAGAGCCCGGGCGGTTCGCAGTATATCCTTGACGGTATGCTGTCCGTCGGCATCGGCCGTGACAACGCCGGCGGACTCGGGAAACGTGCAGGCTGCGTAGTTGAGGCCGGTCTTGAGACTAGCTCCTTTACCCAGGTTCACAACATGGGCGAGGAGATGAACCCCGTCGTTCCGCCCTAACTGAGAAAAGACGCTACTGAACTCCGGTCCGCTGCCGTCGTTTATGACCACAACGGCACGCACACACGGGGAAGCTGCGAGTTCCTCGACGATTTGCACCAGCGAATTGGCCGGCATATACGCAGGGATTAGAACCACCGGACAATGGACAGACACAGCACGGGGACGACTGGTCGGTAGTCGGTCGTCGGTAATCGGAGTCACTGGCTTCACGATACGAGACACTGCTTCAGATGATAATGAGCATATCACACGGCCACTACGGATCCTGGAAGGCGTGGAGGGCGTCAAGATAGTCGCCTATTCTCCCGAACGGCGCAGAACCGATGATGGAGCGCAGTTTCGCCTCGCACGACCGGACGCCCCAATAGTGGATCAAGCTGTGCAGGAAGGGCAGTGTGAGCCGCGGCTGGTCTGGATCGATTTCCCTCGGATGAACGTAGAGGATAACCGGCTTGCCCGCACTATTGTCTTTGGCAATGCGGCGGACAATCGCCCATGCGGGAAAGAGCCGGACATATAAGCCAATTTCTCTGCCTGCGCAGCGAACGGCCGGAATCGGGAACTCGACAATCCTGCGTTGGCGGCCCTCCAGAATCGGCCGGTGGACTCGGTCCGGGAACCCCGGGACGCCGTAAAGAAAGGTGCGGCCAGGGAACACGGAAGAAGAGTAGCGCAGGCCGGCGTCCTCTAGCGTGTCGTAGAACCAAGGGAGAATCTCCCGCGTAACCGAGAACGACGGGGCGCGGAAGCCCAGCACTCTGTCACCGGTGATTCCCTGCAGGATTTCGATGGACTTTCGCAAATCCCCGGCGAAACGCTCGCGGCCCATCGAGTACACCAGTTGATGCCCGCATCCATGCGAGGCTATCTCGTGTCCTGAGGAATGAAGCTTGCGCACGATAGCCGGTTTGGCTTGCGCTACTGAGGCCACCACGAAGCAAGTTGTCCGAACCGAGCGCTCGGCGCAGAGCGCGATCAAACGGTCGACCAGGGACTCTAGATTTGTTTCCTCCACCGGGGCTGGCGACTGCACACTGGAGTAGTTCGCGTGAAACCACTCTTCGATGTCAAATGTGAGAAAGTTGGTCACATCTAAACCCAGCCATGCAACTCGACTAAATCAGAGTGTGTCGGCGTCCAGCCACATCAGATGCCATTTTCGCGCATCCCACAAGCGCCCGGGCGGATCGCCATCAGCCAGCCACTTGGCAATAAACTGGAACTTGTACGGAGTTCGAATATAGCCGTTGCCGGCCAGACGCAGACTTCCCGCCTCCGGGATGCTGCACATTGCGGAGACGCCCGCAGCGCCGGTTCTTCTCGCCAAAGCGGCAAGCTCGCCGTGAAGCACGCCTGACGCCGGAAGGTACTCGTCAAGAATCATCAGGTCGGCGATACCTACGACTTCGAATCCAGGGGATCGTGTATTGCGTATAATCGCGAGCCCCACGAGTCGCTCCTCGTGCTGGAGCGCAACCATACGATATTGAAACCCGGGTGCAGATAACCTCCACCTCAGGAACTCCTCTTTTCTTATCAGGTGATTCTCGTGTTGTTGGCGCCACTGAGCATAGAAGCGGGCGTAGTCCACGCGATCAAAGAAGGAATCTACCGTGTGCTCGCTGCAGTAAAGGTTGTTGGCGCGTCTGGTGCTTAGACCCCGAAAATGGGGATAGAGAGCCACAGCCGGTTGCAGAAGCGAACCAGCCCACCTCATACCCCGGGCCGCCAACACCATCCTTATATCGACAATGCGGATATAGATGGGAAGATCAAACGCGATGCGCCAGCCGACCTTGAGGTGCCCCGGGATCACAGCAGGCCGGATAGGAAAGCCGGTGCAAAAGGCCACACCCGTCCTTGCCATGCTGTTGGTGGCAAACCTCCCCATGGAGGTAAAAATCCCACGCCCTCTCATGCTGCTGTGAGTCATGACATCGCATACCAGTGAGCCTAAAACAGATGAACCCCCTAAGGAGTAATGGAAAGGCAGGGCGGCATAATAGCCAATGATGCGCCCGTCTTCGTAGCCTCCGTATTCGAGCAACGGCGCGTTCTTGCCGGCGGGTCCGTATTTCCAGTGATAGTGCGGTGCGGTGCAGAGAGAAGTGCCGAGGGTCTCGGGGAAACAATCCGCAAACAGGCTTAGGTAGTCGGAAACCGCGGCCCCTGGAGCAAGCGTGACGTACTCCACGCTCAAGAGTACAATCCTCCATTGAGGTGGTAGACCTGGCCCCCACTATACGCGCCCCCACTCCCCATCAGAAACTCCACCATGCCGCCGACTTCTTCGGCTGCTCCGAAACGCCGGGCCGGAATCCGTGAGCGAATTTCCGCTTGGATGTCCTCTGGAATCGTATGGATCAGTCCGTGCTGGAAATAGCCGAGCGCGATGACCGACACCACTATATTCTTGGGGCTCAGTTCTAGAGCCAGGCTTCGACTAAATCCTACGATGGCGGCCTTCGCCGCCCCATAATGCGAAGCGCCCGCAGCCCCGGAAAATGCCACCACACTTGAGACATTGATAATTCGTCCCGAGGCCCGTTCGCGCATCCTGGGGATGAACTCCCGGCACGCAAGGAACGTGGTCATCAGATTCAGATCGAGAGTCTCCCGGAATTGCTGCGTTGAGAGCTTCCAACTCATGGCGTTCGTCGATCCGCCGACCAGATTCACAAGCCCATAGACCGGGCCGAGGCGTTCCTCGATGAGTATGCGCATCGAAGCCACCTGCGCTTCCTCGCGAAGGTCCGCTTTTAGGAGTCTCTCGTTGGGATCGAGCCCGTGCTTGCAGAGGACCTCTCTGATTTCGTCGGGCCTCGAATGATATTGGCACACGAGGTTGCGGCAACCAGATCTTAGGAGATGCTCGGAAAGCGCAACACCGATGCCGCCGCTCGCGCCAGTTATGAGAACAACTTCCTGAATAGGCATAGATTCGCCTGCTGCTAATCCCAGCGGTAGACCGCGGCGCCCCAGGTCCATCCGGCACCAACCGCGGCAAACAAGACGACATCGCCCGGGGCAATCAGGCCCTCGGCATTCACTTGCGCTAGCAGCAATGGCACAGTGGCGCTGGCGGTGTTCGCGTGCGACTCAAGATTCGTGTGAATGCGGTCAAACGGGATATCCAGCAATTCGGCGGTCTTGCGCAGCACACGCATGGATGGCTGATGCGGAATGATTCTGGTGACGTCGTTCAGGCTCAATCCATTGAGGCTAAGCAACTCCATAATTGTAGCGGGGAGGACGGAGGTGGCAGTGTCGTAGACGGCGCGCGCGTTCATTGTGAAAGCAGTGTCTGCCGGAAAGACAGTGAAGTGGTCCCTGCCGACGCCATCAGCGAACAGAATACTCGAAAACAGAGCCGTTCCACTGTTTCGGCGTTCCAGAACCACAGCTCCGGCCGCATCACCAAAAAAGACGCAGTTCCTGTGTTTCCAGTCGGTAATCTTGGAAAATGTGTCGACGCCGATCACCAGAACCCGCTCATAAACCCCACTTTGAATAAACTGCGCGCCTGTCGTTAGTCCGTACAGAAACCCGGAGCAAACCGCAGCGATATCGAATGATGGGCATTGACTCGTGATTTCCATCTTGGCTTGCACAATGCAGGCGGTCGAAGGGGCCTTCCTATCCGGTGTCGCCGTGGCCACGATGATCAGATCTATATCGTTCTTGTCAAGTCGCCCGTTGGACACCGCGTCCAGCCCAGCTTTGGCGGCCAGATCCGAGCTGAACTCATCCGGACCGGAGATGTGGCGCTCTCTGACGCCCAAGTTCTCGACAACCCAGTCGGATGACGTCGGAAGTCCCTTCACGATTTCTTCGTTGGTCAGGCAGGCGGTCGGAACATACCACCCCGTCGATCGGATGCGTACTTTGTCGAGATTGACGGGAGAGTGTCGCATGGTTTTGGATGCTGCAATTCGTACCGGCACTGCTTTTGCGGCTGACTACCGAGTATACAACAGACGGTCCGAAGATCTGAAGATCTCCATTTGACGAGCCTGAACGAAGGTCCGATTCAAATAGGGCGTGGACACAAAACAACATAGGTGGTTCCCCGTGGAAGTAGGTCATTCAGGATTCATAGTCGCCCATAGAGGTAGATCGGGCGCCCAGCCGCTCGGCAAGCCAGCGCTTGCCGGAGCGGGAGTTGAGTGTTTGCTCGCGAGTCAATCATCCAAACACATGAAAAGGGGCCTTTTTTGCGGAAACCCTGAATCTAGGGTAGAATAATAGTCCCGAATGACAAGATGCGTGCTGTTCAGGACTGTCCAATGCGCCTGATTGCCTTTTACCTGCCGCAATATCACCCAATCCCCGAAAACGATCGCTGGTGGGGGAAGGGGTTCACGGAATGGACCAACGTGTCCAAGGCGCAGCCGCTGTTCCGCGGCCATTACCAACCCCATCTGCCAGCGGACCTCGGTTTCTACGACCTGCGGCTGGACGAGGTGCGGCAGGAACAGTCCGAACTTGCTCGTCATTATGGAATATACGGTTTTTGCTATTACTATTACTGGTTCCAGGGCCGCAGGCTTCTGGAGCGCCCGCTGGACGAGATTTGCCGAATCAAGCGCCCCGACTTTCCGTTTTGTGTCTGCTGGGCCAATGAGCCATGGACGCGAAACTGGGATGGCAAACCGTCGGAAATCCTGCTCCAGCAGGTGCACACACGGGAATCGGACGAGCGCTTCATTCTTGATCTCTTGCCCATATTGAAGGACGAACGGTACATAAGAATAAACGGGCGCCCCCTGCTGTTGGTGTATCGCACCGAGTTGCTTCCCGATATCGCCGGCACGGCTCTCGCCTGGAGGGAGGTCGCCCTCCGGCACGGGATCGATCTCTTCCTGTGCCGGCTTGAGAGTTTCTCGGCGTGCGACCCGGCGTCGATTCACTTCGACGCGGCGTGTGAGTTCCCGCCGAATTTCGTCGGTGTCAACCCGGAGGCGGAGCCGAAACTCGAGTTCAATGCGGGGGGCCCCAGCGCCTTTGCGGGGAAGATTTACGACTACGATAAGCTGACACGTTTGTTGCGGCACCGTCCTGACGCCCACTACAAGCGGTTCCTGGGCGCCACTCCTTCGTGGGACAATACACCGCGTTCGGGAGCCCGTGCGACGGTATTCATCAATTCATCGCCGGATCGGTTTCGACAAATGTTGACGACAGCGGTCCGCAAGACTTCGGACCGGTTTCGCGGGGACGAACAGATCGTGTTCATCAACGCCTGGAATGAATGGGCCGAAGGCTGTCATCTGGAGCCCGACCAGCGCTATGGCCACGCCTTCCTCGAAGCCTGCAAGACTG
>Ga0181538_10002065_pt1 | contig 21454 bp, 20 predicted proteins | sample PEATcosm2014_Bin_40_FD_119773 | JGI IMG/M metagenome (GOLD analysis project Ga0181538, IMG submission 119773) | Peatland microbial communities from MTU Mesocosm Facility, Houghton, MI, USA - PEATcosm2014_Bin23_30_metaG | ecosystem: Environmental > Terrestrial > Soil > Wetlands > Peat | place... | reverse complement strand
TCACTATGGTTCAGGGTAGCGTTCTCGCACAGAAGGAACGCAAGCAGCTTACACTTTTGCATAGCAAAACATTAGCAGAAACATAGGGTGGCATCAAATCACCACCGACTCCCGGTATTCTCCAAACACGCGACGCATGGTGTCGGAGATTTCGCCGACGGTGGCGTACGCTTTGACGGCCTCGAGGATGGCGGGCATCAGGTTTTCTTGCGAGCGCGCAGTCTCCTCGACGCGGCGCAAAGCGGCGCTGACGCGCGCGGCGTCCCGGCGGGCGCGAAGGTTGCGCAATCGCTCCACCTGGGCGCGTTCCACTTCCGGATCGATGCGCAGGATGGCCAGCGGCGCGGCTCGCTCGCCCTGGTAGCGGTTTACGCCGACTACCACGCGATCCCCACCCTCGATGGATTTCTGATACTCATAGGCGGCTTGTTGAATTTCCCGCTGCACGTAGCCATTGGCGACGGCGCGCAGCATGCCTCCCATGGCATCGATCTTGCGCAGATATTCCAGGGCGCCCTCCTCGACCTGGGAAGTGAGCTTCTCGACGGCGTAGGAGCCAGCCAGCGGATCAACGGTATTCGTCACCCCGCTCTCGGCGGCGACGATTTGCTGGGTGCGCAGGGCGACGAGCGCGGAAGCCTCCGTCGGCAACGCCAGGGCCTCATCGCGAGAGTTGGTGTGAAGCGATTGCGTCCCGCCCAGCACTGCCGCCAGCGCCTGAAGCGTGACGCGCACGATATTGACGTCGGGCTGCTGAGCGGTCAACGTTGAACCCGCCGTCTGAGTGTGAAATCGGAATGCCCAGGAGCGCGGATTCTGTGCCTTGAAGCGTTCGCGCATCAGGCGCGCCCACAACCGGCGAGCGGCGCGGAATTTGGCGACTTCCTCGAGCAGATCGTTGTGCGCGTTCAGGAAGAACGAAAGACGCGGCGCGAAGTCATCCACAGCCAGGCCGCGCCGGATGGCTGCCTCGACGTAGGTCACCGCGTTGGCCAGTGTGAACGCCACTTCCTGGACCGCCGTCGAGCCCGCCTCCCGCATGTGATAACCGCTGATCGAGATGGTATTCCATTCCGGGGCGCAAGCATGACAGAAGGCGACGATATCGGTCACAATTCGCAAGGCAGGCTCAAGCGGAAAGATGTACGTCCCACGCGCAATATATTCCTTCAGGATATCGTTCTGGACAGTCCCCGAAAGATTGTCGAGCCCCACGCCCTGCTTTTCCGCCACCGCGAAGTAGAGGGCCAGGAGGATCGCCGCGGTAGCATTGATCGTCATCGAAGTCGAGACCCGATCCACAGGAATGCCCGTGAAAAGTGCTTCCATATCCTCGAGAGAATCGATGGCGACGCCCACGCGGCCCACTTCGCCGCAGGAAAGCGGATGGTCCGAGTCCAGGCCGATTTGGGTGGGAAGGTCGAAAGCTACCGAGAGTCCCGTCTGCCCCTGGCTCAATAGATACCTGAAACGCGCGTTCGACTCCGAGGCCGCCCCGTAACCCGCGTATTGACGCATGGTCCAAAGCCGGCTGCGGTAGAGGCTGGGATGGACTCCACGCGTAAAAGGATACTGGCCCGGATAACCTGCATCACGTTCATAGTCCCAATCAGCAAGGTCCGCAGGCGTGTAGGCGCTCTTCAGGGCCTCCCCGGAAGCGGTGGTGAACTTTCCCTTCAACTCCCGACCGTCGCTCGAACCCATAGCAGCTTTACCTGAGAAGGCGTGCAAAAATCGCGCTGTCATGCTGAGCGAAGCGAAGCATCTGTATTGATTTCCCTGAAACCAAACAAATGCAGATTCCTCGCTTCGCTCGGAATGACATGGAATCTCGCGATGTCTGGACCAAATCTTCGAATTTCGATTTTCGACTTTCGAATCTCGGCGCTACCGGATATTTCGCGCCTTCACAAACGAGTAGAGGCAGAGAATAACCAGGAATACAGTAAAGCTTGCATAGAGGATGACAGCAACCAACCCCTGGGCGGGAGTCTTGAGGTAGTTCTGCCATTCCGCGAAAGAAACGGTTGCCCCAGCGGCTGCCAAAACCAAAAACGTCAGGCCCACGAGCAAGTGGAAAAGCCGCTGCGCATTGCGAAACAATTGTCTAAACAGGTATCCCAGTCTGCTCAATTCGTTTTCCTACAACCTCCCACGGCAGCGCGGGAGTCACACAGGCTATCGTACCTCAAATTTTGCGCCTTGACACCCTTTTGGCGTGAATCTTACAATGGGGGCGTTGGAAGGTAAGGTGACTCTTGGAGCTGGACGATAACTTCAAACGGTTGATCAAAGAGTTAGGCGACGCAATCAACGAATCCTTATCTGAGTCCGACAACATTGCCGAAGTTCTGGGGCGCATTCGCTCTTCGGGCTACGATCTTTTCCTTGTCCTCGAGGTGACCATCGGATTTAATAAGCGGGGCGAGGCCAACCTCATTCACCGCCAGAAGCTCAACGCCGACTTGCGCCAGGAACCGGTTTTCCGCCTGACCAGTCAGGATGCTCAATTCCTTAGGGCCCTCAGGATCAGCGTTGAAAAAGACGATTCGTAGGCAACTCCCTTGACATCCATGGAAATCCGGGAATAGGATGCATCCATGCCTTCCCCTGCCCTACGCCCACCAGCGGTTGCGGGGAGATTTTACCCTGGCCGGCCTGAGTCGCTGACCCGTCAACTCGACCAGTATCTGGGTAACGATGCTGAGAAGATCAATGATGCACTAGGATGCGTCGTCCCGCATGCCGGCTACATGTATTCGGGGCACGTGGCGGGAGCGGTCTTCGGCAAACTACCTAAACGCAAGAGCTACATTATGCTCTGCCCTAACCACACTGGCCGCGGGGCGCCGTTCGCAATCATGTCCAGCGGAGAATGGTTGACACCCTTGGGGCGCGCGCAGGTTAATCCGGCGCTGGCGAAACTGCTGCGTCAAGCCTGCCACCTGCTCATGGAGGATTCTGAAGCCCACGAAGACGAGCACTCGCTCGAGGTCCAACTTCCCTTCCTGCAGCGCAGTGTGGGAGAATTTAGTTTCGTCCCCATCGCCATCGGGTCAATAGGATATTCCGGACTCGAATCGCTCGGCCACGGAATCGCCCACGTCGTGAAACCTGACGCAGGCGACACCCTGGTCATCGCCTCAAGCGATATGAACCATTACGAACCGGACGGATTGACCCGCGAGAAGGATCATAAAGCCATTGATAAGATCCTGACTCTCGATCCGCAGGGCCTTTATGAAGTAGTGCGCCGAGAGGACATCTCGATGTGCGGCTACGGTCCGGCAATCGTCATGCTCACGGCGGCCAAAGACCTTGGCGGCGGTCACGCCCAACTCATCAAGTACGCCACCTCCGCCGACACGACCGGCGACCGCGATGCCGTCGTCGGTTATGCCGGAATCATCGTTTCGCTCTGATGCGCTGTCCTTTGTAGTTAGCTGCCGTCGACACTCCATCACCACCCCTAACCCCTCCTCAGAGAGGAGGGGAATTGTCGGGCTAGCTCCCCTCATTGATCTAAGTCCCCTCCTTGATAAGGAGGGGGTAGGGGGTGGTTGTGTTAAAGATTAAGTTGGGACCGCAAACTAGCGCGACCGCACCTTCACCCCGGCCAACTCCTCCAGGAATGTGACCACGGCGGCATAGTCAAGCTCGCCCTTTCCTTGAGCTTTGGAAGCGCCATACACTTCTTTCACTGCCGCCAAGGTCGGCATGGGCACTCCATGTGCGAACCCGGCTTCCATGGCCAATTCGAGGTCCTTGTGCATCAGCTTGAGTGGAAAGTAAGGAGTGAAGTCCCCCTTCAAGATAAACGGGGCCTTGAAGTCTGTGAGCGCCGCGCGCGCCAGGCTGGACTGAAGTATCTCGAGCATAGTCTCCGGCGCCACGCCAGCTTTGGCAGCCAGAACCAAGCCCTCGCAAAAAATCTCGAGGGTGGTGGCCTGGATCGTGTTCTGCGCCAACTTGGCGGAGAGCCCCAGGCCATTTTGGCCGCAATAGATGTGCTTCTTTCCCAAAACCTGAAGAACCGGCAAGGCGCGTTCAAATGTCTGCCGGTCCCCGCCCACCATAAACGTCAGCTCACCTTTTTCCGCGCCGTGCTTGCTGCCGGTTACGGCGGCATCCAGCCAACTGGCGCCTTTCCCCGCAACGTGGCAGGCCATCTTGCGGCTGACCACGGGGCTGATGGTGCTCGAATCGATCACCGTAGCGCCGGAGGCGATGGTCCCGAGGATGCCGTCTTTGCCAAGCACCACCTCCTCCACCGCCGCGCTGTCCGTCACGATGATGATGACGAACTCGGCGCCTTTCGCCACCGCGGCGGGCGTCGAGGCAACTTGCGCGCCGGCCGCCTTCAGAGGTTCCGCCTTTCCAGCGGTTCGGTTGTAGACCGTGAGTCTGTGTCCAGCCTTGAGCAGGTTCAGAGCCATTGGCTGGCCCATGATCCCGAGCCCGATGAAACCGATTGTGTGCGACATAACTCGCCCTCCTGTTATGCGTGAAAGAGAAGTAGCCCCTCACCCGGCCCGCCCCGGCTGATGAATGCGCCGGTTGCGGGCCACCCTCTCCCCAAGGGAGAGGGCTTTTAACAAACGATCGTCGCGGCCTTCTGCTTAGGGGAGAGGGGAATGAACCGTGAATGAAAACGAGAACGCGCGTTCCCCAGCCCCTAGTCCCTAGCCCCCAGTCCCCAGCACCTAGCTGAAGTACCATCCCCCATTCACGTTAATCGTCTGCCCGGTGATGTAGCCGTTGCGGGCCAGCATTACCGCGATCTCCGCTACTTCCTCGACGGCGCCGAACCGCCCCACCGGAATCAGGTCCGCGCGCGCTTTCGGATTGACCGCCACCATTTCGGTATAGATAAGGGCAGGTGCAATGGCGTTCACCGTAATGCCCTCTTTCGAAAGTAGCGTCGCGTAGGAGTGGGTAAGGCCTAGAATGCCGGCCTTCGACGCGGCATAGTGCGGACCGACCACTCCGCCGGTTTGCGCCGCGACGGAAGAGAGACTGATGATCCGTCCCCAATGACGGGCCCGCATACCCGGCAAGACCAATTGGGTCACCAGGAACACGGATTTGAGATTCGTATCCAGAAGCTCGTCCCAGTCTTTTTCCGTGATCTCGTGGAGCGGCTGAGGGCGTGTGATTCCGGCATTGTTGACCAGGATCTCGACCGGCCCCAGACCTTCTTCCACTGTCTTCACCAGTCGCGCAACTTCCGGTGCTCGCGAAACGTCGGCCCGGACGGCTAGAGCCCGGCGCCCAAGGCTTGTGATGCGCTCGCAGGTCTCGTGAGCAGCGGCTTCTTGAGCGTGGTAGTTTACGGCCACATCAACGCCCGCCTGAGCAAACGCCAAGGCCACGGCTTTGCCGATGCCGCGGCTGGCGCCCGTCACCAGCGCTACTTTTCCGGAGACACCATCGGACGGCACGCGTTCATCCTCGCATAAGAAGTGGCAGAAAAACCGATTGGCCGTCGCATTTCACTTGTCATCGTCAAAAGCGCGACTGTCATCCTGAGTGCAGCGAAGGATCTCTGCGGTTCATTTTGATTTCCGCGATTTACGGGCAACCGCAGAGATCCTTGGCTGCGCTCAGAGCTTGTGATTTTTTTGGTTTTTTGGCCGTTTAAGGGGACTTAACTCCTTTGTTATCAGTGTCACTTTTCGGTCATATTCAAAAAAGTCATACTCTCTCAGGATGACAGCGTTAGGGCTTCTTGTACCCTCTCTAAGAAGCCGAGCCAAAATGGTTAACCGCAGCAACTGATCCCTGACGCCTGTTTTTCTCCAGCCCCCAGTCCCTAGCCCCTGATCCAAAATCCAGCCAGACCCGTACATCGCGGAGGTTGTTGTCCATATAACCGATGTCCACCGTGTCTCCGAGCGTGCGGAAAAACGAGTAGGAGTCGCTCTCCGCCAGGTAGTGTGCGGGGTCCAGCCCGAGAGCCAGGGCGCGGGAGATGGACTGGCCGTCGGCAACGGCCCCGCTGGTTGGACTGTTGCCGTCGCGGCCGTCGGTGCCGGCGCTCAAAACCACGCGCGACTGCCCGGCGATGGACTGCGCGGCGTAAAGCGCGTAGGCCTGGTTCCGGCCTCCGACCCCGGGTCCGGTGACGGGACAAATGACTTCCCCGCCCGCAATGAGGCAAACCGGCTTCCCCTCGTGCGCCTCAGATAGGGCCTTGACCGAGGCGAGATGGGAACGCGCCACCTGCTGATAGTCCTCGTCCCAGAAACTCGAGTCAATCTCGCTTTCGAATCCCAGCTTCTCGCCAGCCGCCTTCGCCGCCTCGACGGCGTTGCGGTTGGAAAGCAGGCAAACGCTCTGGGAATGCTTGAAGCGTTTATCGCCAGGCTTGGGCGTTTCCTCCAGCGTGTGTTGCTGGAAGCGTTTGCGAATGCTGGGCGGAAAACGGGGCACTAACCCGTTTTGCTCAGCAATTGCGTAGGCCTGCTCCGCCGTTGACTCGTCTGGAAGCGTGGGGCCTGAGGCGACCATGGAGAAAAGTAGTTCGGGCACATCGGAAATGTAAATCGTCAATTGCTGCGCGGGGTAGGTCCGAACACCCAGGCGCCCACCTTTCACTGCCGAGGTGTGCTTGCGCAGCACATTGATCTGCTCGATGGGAAGGCCGCAGGTGACGAGGACGCGGTTGAATTCATGCAGATCGGAAAGCGAGACATCGGAATCAAAGGGCTGCTCGAAGATGGCTGAACCACCGCCCGAAACGAGAAAAATGACGGCGTCCTCGTCAGTCAGATCAGAAACCAGCTCGAGCGCGGCACGCGCTCCTTCGAGCGTTCCGGCTTTCGGATAAGGATGGCCTCCCACAAAGTAGCGGAAATGGCCCAGTTTTCTAGCCGGCTCGCCCGGCGAGACGCAAACGCCGGCCTCGACCCGGCCGCCCAGGATCTCATCCAGGACGGCCGCCATGCGATTGGCGGCTTTTCCGAAGGCAACGACGCGTGGAGGCCGCCTTAGGGAAAGCGAAGTGTCTCCGGCCTTGAGCAGCTCGCCTTCCAGCTTCAGCTTGGCGAGCATCGCGGTGCGCAAATCCAAGGTCGCCATGGCGCCGAGAAGAACCTGGATGGCTAGTTCCTTCCCGTGGGAGTAATCTAGCTTGGAACGCCAGGCGGATTGGGTAGCCTGAGTCATGAGAATTTGGCCAGAGCCTCCACACCTGCCTGTGCCACGTCGACGTCCTGCTCCTCGGTGCCTGCACTCACTCCGATGCCGCCAACGCACTGGCCGTCCACGGCGAGCGGCAGGCCTCCGCGAATGCAGGTGAGCTTTCCGCCGGTCGCCAGCGGCAAACCCAGGGAAAGCAGAATGCTGGGCTCGGCGTGCGACGGTGACGGACCGCTGGGCGCGCGGCGCAGGGCTGCAGCGCGCGCCTTGGTGAGAGCTACCTCGACCGAAGAGAGCTTCGCCCCATCCATGCGAGCGAAGACCAGCAGGTGTCCGCCTTCGTCGACAATGGCGATATTCTGAGGGACCTTGATCTCGCGAGCTTTGATTTCAGCAGCGGCCAGAATGGCCCGTGCTCCTTCCAGGGTCAAACGAATATTGTTTCGTGTCAGCATATCTCCATTATTGGGAAGAGTGCAGAGAAAAACAAGGGGCAGGAGAAGGACAGAAGGCAGTAGGCAGTTGACAGTGGGAGCCAAGCACCAGGCGGTTGGACCGGCAATCCCCAGCAGGCTGCGGAAAAATGTGGTGAAACCTTCAGCCTTCATCCCCGCAGGGGATGGCTTGAGTAGCTGGGGGCAACGCCCCCGGAAGACGCCCTGGCGACGAGTCGACCCTGAAAGCGTCGATTCCACGCGCTTCGAGCGGCCCCGCGCCATGTGACCCTTTCAGGGTCAGGATCCTAAGGGTTTCGCTTTCCGGGGCGTTGCCCCCGGCTACTATCTTTTGCCCTTTCAGGGCAGTTGAGACGGTGCGCTTTTCCTCAGCCTGCTAGGATTCAAGTCGTGGCGGGTGGCGTTCCCGCAAATTTGATTCCCTCTGGCGCTAAGGGATTAAAATGAAATCTTCGAATGACACATTTTTCCGTTGAGCGACGTATTAGCCTCCAGGAAGGCATACGGCCTGGAGGCATCCGATGGGTGCGGCGGTTGGGGAGGGTCAGGGCAACATGCTCGATCCTGATCCGAGAATCATGATGAGCGGCAGCGCGACGGATCTACAGGCCGCGGGGTTCGAATCCCTCTTCATAAAGTACTACCCCCGCGTGTTTAGCGTCCTGTACAGGCTGGTGGGTGATCGCGGTCTTGCTGAAGAGTTGGCAAACGACGTCTTCTGGAAGTTGCACCGTCAGCCTTGGTTGGCGGAGTCGGATGGCAATGTGGGCGGCTGGCTTTGCCGCACGGCTACGAACTTGGGGATTGACCACCTGCGCTCAGCGGCTCGGCGTAGACACCATGAAGAAGCAGCCGGTCGCGCAGCGGCAGCAAGCGGCGCCTCACCCGATCCACTCGCTCGCGTCCTCAAGGCCGAAAGTGCCGGCCGCGTGCGCGCTGTACTAGCCAAGCTCAAGCCCGCTCACGCCCAAATCCTGATCCTGCGAGCCAGCGGCCTTTCCTACAGGGAACTCGCGGATTCGATGGGAGTCAAGCTGGGCACAGTCGGAACGATGCTAGTGCGTGCTGAAAACGCCTTCCAGAAGCTGTTCCGGCGAATGTACGCACAAGAGGAGGCATTATGAATTGTCTTAAGGATGGGATTCTGCGCGCAAAACTCGATGGTCAATTGAACGGAGAAGACGCAGCGGCAATCGACCGGCACCTGGCGGAGTGCGCTCCTTGCCGGAGTAGGCTCGAGACTCTTGCCGTGGATACCGAACGTGTTCGCGCCGCGCTGGCGACGCTGGCGCCGGGTCCGCATGAACGAACCAGCGACCCGGCGTTCGCCTACGCGCGCTTTCAGGCCCGGCAGCCGGCGGAACCTCCGACGGTTTCAGTGCTCAGCCGCTTGTTTGCGGCCCGCCTGCGGCCGGTCTGGGCCGGCGCGGCTCTTGTGGCGGTTCTCGTTGCCTGCTTCAGCTTCGCACCGGCGCGCAGTTGGGCCCAGCGCGTCCTGGACATGCTGCGCGTGCAGAAGATCGCAGTTGTGCCCATTGACACGGCAGCGCTCGAGGGCCCGCAGTCAGGCAGCGACCCTGGGAAGATGATCGGCCAGTTTATCTCGGACAACATCGTGGTAACGATGCGCTCTGAGCCCCAGCTTGTCGCCAATGCGGACCAGGCAAATCAGCTCGCAGGATTTCCGGTGCACCTGCTGTCTGCGCGTTCGGATGCGCCGAAGCTCACGGTCGAGGGAGAGGGCGCTTTCCAAATGACCCTGAATCGGGATCGCTTGCAAGGCATCCTGGATGAACTTGGGCGCAGCGACCTTCAACTGCCTTCCTCCATCGACGGAGCACTGGTGGCAGTGCACGTTCCCAAAGCGGTGACGGCTGTCTACGGTCAATGCCCTCAGCATGGAAAAAGTAATGCGCAAAAGCCGCCCACAGTCGCCGATCTGGCCTCGTGCGTCACGCTGGCCGAAATTCCCAGCCCAACGGTGAGTGTTCCGCCGGAGCTTAACGTCCAGCAGTTGGCAACCTTGGCCCTCGAAGCGGCGGGTATGAGCGCGCAGGACGCGCAAGCCTTCTGCGCTAACGTGGACTGGACCTCCACTCTGGTTATTCCCATCCCGAGGGACGCGGGCTCGTATGAAACGACCGGCGTCGACGGCGTCCAGGGAACGCTCATCACCCTGCGCGGCTGGGCGCATGGAATGCCAGGGTACTCGCTCTTGTGGGTGAAAAGTGGCATTATCTACTCGCTGACCGGATTCGGCAGTGCCGACCAAGCCGTGCCGCTGGCGGATTCGCTGGAATAGACGGACGCCGCATCCCCTCCTCGGCTGAGGAGGGGCGGGGGGTGGTGGGCACGGCGAACCACCCCTGGCCCCTCCTTATCTCAGGAGGGGAATTACAGCGTCAGCATCCTGATCGAGGGTGATCCCACTGCATTCTCCTGGCAGCAGCGCCATTCAGACGCAGGGGCTTCGCAAGGTCTATGGCCGAAGAACGGCCGTGCGCAGTCTTACGCTCGAAGTCCCGCGCGGCGAAGTGTTTGGTTTCCTCGGTCCCAACGGAGCAGGCAAAACGACTTCGATACGAATGCTCTTGGGATTGGCTGCACCCACCGATGGCCGCGCGCAGGTGCTGGGACGTCCGGCCGGTGACGTGGCGACACGGCGTAAGATCGGATTTCTCCCCGAACATTTCAGTTTTTATGACTGGCTGACTGCCGCTGAATTGCTCAGATTCCACGGGCGGCTTTACGGCATGGCGCCCGCGGACCTGCGCCTGCGCACGCCCGCGCTCCTTGACCTGGTCGGCCTCACGGACCATGGGGACAAGCGGTTGCGGGATTTCTCGAAGGGAATGTTGCAGCGCATCGGCCTGGCACAGGCGCTGATGAACGATCCGGAACTGATCTTCCTGGACGAACCCACCTCCGGCCTCGACCCCGTCGGCCGGCGCCTGGTGCGCGATCTCATCAAGGCGCAACGCGAGCGAGGGGCGACCGTATTCCTCAATTCCCACCTCCTGAGTGAGGTCGAAATCACTTGCGACCGAGTGGCTTTCATCAAGCACGGCGAAGTGCTGGAGACGCGCGAGTTGCGCGGCGCCGCCGGGGAAGTCCTGCGAATTTCCATGCGGGTTCGAAAACTCACTGAGGAGACGATCAATGGGCTCTCCCCATGGGCTTCCTCGCTGCGCCTCGATGGCGAGCGCCTCAGCTTCACTGTCGCGAGCGCCGACGCCCTGCCGGAGATCTTGCGTTTCCTGGTCGGGCGCGGCGTCGATGTATTCGAAGTCACTCCCCTGCGGACTTCACTTGAAGAAATGTTCCTCGAAATCGTGGGCACCGACGGAGGATTGTGAATGGGCGCCTGGATCATGGCCGGCATAACCTTCCGTGAGGCCGCTCGAAAGCGGGTGCTCTGGATGGCCTTGGCGGCTGGGGCGGCGTTTCTGAGCCTTTTCGCAACGGGTCTATACTTTCAATTGAAAGACCTGCATGCTCGCACAAACCTGCTTCTCGAACGCCAGGGAGTCGGCGCCCTTCTGATGGTGGGACTCTACGCGGTGGACCTGATGGCGGTGGTCATGACCGTGCTGACTTCCGTAGACACGCTCTCCGGCGAACTGGCCTCGGGCACCATTCAGGCCGTCGCCACCAAGCCCGTCGCGCGTTGGGAACTTCTGGTGGGAAAGTGGATGGGCTTTGTCGGAATGGTCACCGTCTACGTAGTCCTTATGGTAGGCGGGATCACCGCCGTAACATATTTCATGAGCTTGCTTGCGGTGGGTGGTGTACTTCCCCATCATTTGGTGCGCGGTGCAGCTCTGATCTGGCTGGAATGCGTCTTGTTGCTCAGCCTGACGTTCCTAATGGGCGCTAGTTTCTCCACCTTGACGAACGGGGTGGTGGTGCTGGGGCTGCACGGAATCGCATTTATCGGAGGATGGATCGAGCAAGCTGCCGCCCTGACGCACAGCCCGCGGGCTCTTAATGTGGGAATCACCGCGAGTCTGATCATGCCCAGCGAAGCCCTGTGGCGTCGTGCTGTCTTCGAGATGCAGTCCCCAATTGTGAGCGCTCTGGGCATCACGCCCTTCAGCGCTGTTTCCGTGCCCAGCAGATTTATGATCCTCTATGCCTGTTCGTACCTGGCCCTCGCTCTCGCGCTCGCTGTACGCCGCTTCTCTAAGCGTGATTTGTAGGGCGGGCGTCCCGCCCGCCGGGGCGGGAGCGTCCCGCTCCCGCGCGCGGGCAGGATGCCCGCGCCACAGCGGGCGAGACGCCCGCTCTACGACTTCGCGCGTGTAAGCATCTCTTGGACCTGCGCCCTGGTGGGAGCGGAGTCAGCTCCGCCCATGCCAAGCGTGGCAAGCGCTCCGGCGGCATTGGCGAAACGGGCGGCGTCGGCCATGCCGCTGCCTTGGCAAATGGCGGCCAGAAACGCGGCGGCAAAGCAATCTCCGGCGCCGGTTGTGTCAACAGGGTGCACGGGGAAGCCCGGCGAGGTGAAGGCGCCTTCAGACGACTCCACGTAGCAGCCGCTCGCTCCGAGCTTCACGATGACCGCCTTCACGCCCAGGCTGAGCAGGCGCTGAGCGATCGCCGAGGGCTCAGATTCACCCGTTAGCTGCTTTCCTTCTTCGCGGTTGGGGAAGATAAAGTCGGTGTGTGCGAGGGCAGGTTCGAGGACGGACAGCCAGCGCCCGCGCTGATCCCAGCAAACGTTCACTGAGGTCTGGCAGCCCAGTTCGCGGGCCCGGTTGAGCGTTTCCACCAAAGGCTCGCCATCGAATGCCGGCAGGGCAAAGGCGCTTGCGTAGTGAAAGACGCGCGCGCCCTCCACGAGGTCCCAGTTCAAGTGGCGCACCGAAAAATGCGCGCTCGCGCCACGAAAGTGCAGTAGGCGCCGCTCACCGGTCGATTCGATCAGCACCACGCTCGCCGAGGTTCGCGCCTCCTTGACCGTGAACATGTTCGAGTCATCCACTCCTTCCGCGTGCACGGCCTGGCGAAGCATTTCTCCCAGCCGGTCATTGCCAACCGGCGCCGCCAGCGCCACCCGCACCCCCAGCCTTGCGAGCGCAATGGCGGTGTTGACGCCATTGCCTCCAGGCCCCAGCGCCACCTCTTCGAGCGGCTGGCTGCCGCCCGAAGTTGTAAGCCCGTCCACCGGCCGCGCCAGTACGTCTGATACTGCGTTCCCGGCGCAAAACACCTCGCAACTCGGATTCATGGATCGTCCAATTCCCTTCCTAAGGCTTCCGTATCCCATGAGTATTGCCAATTGAAGTGAAGGTTGCAAGCACTCAACCGACGTCACACACCTGCTTTGAAAATGCCCGGGAGCGCGGGCATCCTGCCCGCCTGTCGTGCCGCAATTCCACACAACTTGCGGGCAGGATGCCCGCGCTCCCAGGTATTCCATCATTTCAGGGTGGCCGTCAGCCTATGAGCATGAGTGACCGCTCTGAAATAGACGCGCTGGGTAGCGCGGCCCCCCGTAACGGGCCCAATCCGTCGATAATCGCTTCGCCGTAGGGAAACGGCTTGCCGTCGCCGCATTTCTGCTGGCCCCGACGTGGGTAGGGCAAGCCCTACCCCTACACCGCCTGGCTCCAGCCGCGTGCGGCGTAGATGCATGGGCCCTACCGTCCTCGACCTCCGTTATCGACGGATTGTGGTGACGATTTCCCGGCTGGCGCGCAGGCAGCGAAACGACTATGATGAGTGCGCCATATTTCTGGATCGATCATTTGATAAGGAGACGTCTTTATGAAACCGATTACTTCTCGCCGTGATTTCTTACAAGCAGGGTTGGCGCTGCCGGTGGCAGGGCTTGCTGCCCACGCTAGTGTGGGCAAAGCGACCATTGGATCAGCGTCGACAGCCGCCTTACCTTCTCAGGATTCTTCACCGCAGCTAAGTTACCGCAGCCTTGGCAAGACAGGGCTGAAGGTCACTTCCGTAGGGTTTGGTTGCATGATCACTTCCGACGCCAGCGTGATCGAGCGCGGAGCCGATATCGGCATCGCCTATTTCGATACGGCGCGCAGCTACCAGCATGGCAACAACGAGCGCATGGTCGGCGCCGCGATTAAAAAGAAGCGCAAGGGCCTCGTTCTTTCCAGCAAGTCGGACGGCCTCGATAAGAACAGCCTCTTGAGCGACCTGGATACGAGCTTGCGCGAATTGGGCACCGATTACCTCGACATCTGGTACCTGCACGGGCGGGATGGGGCCTCGGGTGTTTCGGATGAAATGTTTGAGGCTCAGCAGGCGGCGAAGCAACAGGGAAAAATCCGCTTCACCGGTGTCAGCACGCACAAAGCGAAAGACATGATCCCATTGCTGGTGAAGAAGAACGCCGTGGATGTTGTCCTGATCACCTATAACTTCACCATGGACGCAGGTATGGGCGAAGTGATCGAGCAGGCGAGCGATGCGGGAATGGGCGTGGTGGCAATGAAGGTGATGGCGGGAGGCTACCGCGCCGGGAATCCACGCCGGGCATTTTACCCGCAACTCGCTAAAGAGGGCGCGCTGCTGGCGGCGCTGAAATGGGTGCTGAAGAATCCGAAAGTGAACACTACCATTCCCAGCATGACCGACATGGACCAGCTCGAGGTAAACTTGAAGGCCATGGCGGGGCCCTTCACGGAGGTCGAGGAGAAACTGCTGGCGCAGCAACTCGAACGCATCGCTCCGGTCTATTGCCGAATGTGCGGGAAGTGCGACGGGACTTGCGTGCAAGGTCTGCCCGTGGCCGACATGCTGCGTTATCTCACCTACGCCGAGGGTTATGGGCAATTCTCTCTGGGCCGCGAACATTTCCTGGCTTTGCCTTCGCACGTCTCGAGCGTTCGCTGCCGGGATTGCGCTGAGTGTACGGTGAATTGCCCGTACGGCGTACAGGTCGAGAGCCGGATGGCGCGCGCGCAGGAGTTGTTTGCGTGAAATTGCCTCTGGCTTGGTTGAAGAAAGATCTGTCATTCCGAGGAGCCCCAGGCGACGAGGAATCTCGCACTGCCTTAAGAACATTCAGAGCGAGATTCCTCGCGGAGTTTACCCTGAGCGGCAGAGCGAGATTCTTCGCTCCGCTCAGAATGACAAGCGAAGGGCTCAGGATGGCAGCGAAGGGCTCCGAATGACAGTCTTGGGGTGTTTACACACGGACTCCCAAGGGGGCGAGGGAATGGTGAGTGGGTGGTTGCGGGGTCATATGCTACGGTTAGTGCTTCTCGTGCTGGCCGTCGCGTCCGTTACGCGGGCGGCGGAGGTGGCGGACTGTCTTCTCGTGGCGGGATGGGAACAGCGAGGCGCCACGCGGCATTACACTCCGGATAACCTCTTCGAGTACCTGGACGGGAGCGCCGAAGGCTATATTCTGTACGGCTTAGTCGAGATGCAGGGCGTGACCTGCCGCTCCAAGGGCGGATCCATCACCATCGACGTTTTCGAAATGAACGACGCGGACTCCGCCTACGGCGTGTTTAGCTCAAATCTCGATCCGCAGATGCCCATCGAGAAGATTGGCATGGGCGGCCAAGTCTTGCCGCGCCGCGCGCTCTTCTCGAAGGGCAAGTACTACGTTGAGTTCGCTGCAAATCCCACAAAGGGGGGGACGGCGGCCTTGCGTGCGTTCGCAACTGGGGCCGAGAAGCGAATAACGGGCCGCACGACGCCGCCCGCCGCGCTCTCCTGGTTTCCCACGGCGAAGCTGGCCTCGGTGCGCTTGATCCCGGAAAGTGTCCTGGGTTTGCGCCTGCTTAAGCGCGGCTTCGTAGCGCACTATGAGCAAGGGCAGGCTTTCGTGGTGATGGAAGCCTCGCCCGCGTCCGCGGCCGCCGTCTTTAGCCAGTTGCGGCAACGATTCGCCGAGGCCGCGCCCGCCCACCTTGCCGATGAATCCTTCCAGGCCGCCGACCAATACCTGGGCGGACTCTGCATGTTTCGTAAAGGCCGCTACATCGGCGGATTCGCAAATACGCCGGACGCCAAGGCCGCTACCGCACAAGCCGCTTCCCTCGCAGAACATATCCCTGGAATGTAGGGGCAGGTGTCGAGTGTCAGGCGCCAGGCGCCTTTCATCCAGATGCCGCGAGCCTGAGTGGCGCTCGCATCGTTGCTGCTCCGTCCTTTCATGCCGGTTCGCTCTAGTACGTTAGTGCAATTGCGCTTCTCGTACTTTAGAGCCAGAGTGGAGCCGCGCTGCTCCAGGGGACGTTTGCGTCATACCGAGCACGTTGCCACCGTGTAGGACGATTCCGGCCGATGGGACTGAACCACTTGGGGGGCCGTTCGAATGTCCGTCGTCGAGGAGAGGGCAAGCCCGGTAACTCGGAGGGGGAACCCTCGCCGCCCCATGGTTGGCGAGGATCCGGCCTGTCGAATCCTTCGTCGTCGCGCGAACGGCCCCCCGCCAGATCCGCGCTCCGATGGAGCCCCTGGGGAATGCTGCCATCTCCGGCCCTAAGAGGCAGCGGTCTGATTCATCGTTCTAGCCTCGAGCAACGCGGCGGCACTGGGCAGCCGCACCGAGTCTGCGGGGACTCCACGACCTCCGGCGCAGCGGGGCAGGCACAACGGCAGCCGGTGCGACGATTCGACTCCGAATTGGGTGACAAATTCCGTCAGCGCTGTGGACAAAAACCGGTAGTAGGAGAGCGGGCGAGACTAGACAATTTGTATCCGCATCGAGTGCGAATACGAAAGTTGGGCAGCTTTCTGCAGCCAAAACAGAAAGACAGCGACAGTATGGCGCTAGGGTGGCCCGGAGAGAACGACATAAAGTTGTTCTCTTCCGCCGCAAGAATTTGGTAGAAAAAATGCTCGATTTTACGGTGCAGAATTAATTCAAGTTGATATACGGGAGAGCCTCAGGTGAAGAAAGGGGCGCAAGGTTTTTCACTTATCGAGTTACTCATTGTTGTCGCGATTATTCTGATCATCGCGGCGATTGCCATTCCGAACCTTCTGCGTTCTCGCATGGCCGCCAATCAGGCGTCTGCTGTGGGATCGCTGAGGACGCTTAACACGGCGGAAATCAACTACTCGACGACTTACGGCATAGGTTACACATCCACTTTGGGCGACTTGGGTCCACCCGCCTCCGGCAATCCTGTCGCTACGGGCGCAGGGTTAATTGACAGCATCCTCTCCGGGGGTACTGCCACGGCCACATCCAGCGTGAAGAGCGGCTACAAGCTCACATACATCAGCGGCACTCCGGACGCCAGCGGCCGGATCTACACTTACTCAATAACCGCCACTCCCATCACTGTCGGAACGACGGGAACGAACTACTACTACACCGATCAATCGGCTGTGATTCGTCAAAACAGCACGGCTGTTGCTGGTTCGACCGACTCGCCGCTCGGGGGCTGACACTGGAGCCGTCAGCCCTCAGCCTTCAGCTCACTCATCCGCTTTGAAGATATCCGGGAGCGCGGGCATCCTGCCCGCCTTTCGCGCTGCAATTGCACGCACGCTGCGGGCAGGATGCCCGCGCTCCCAGATATCTTCATGCCTTCTGGGTGCCCGTCAGCCGACGGGCATGAGCGACAGCTTTCGCGTGTTTCGAGTTTCGGTTTTCCATTTTCGAACTTCGTCCTAAAAACTGAAAACCACCTGGAAGTCGATGCGGCGGTTGGCCGCCTGGGACCCGCCGCCACCGCCGAAGACGCCGCCCAGCGAGTTGGACTGGTCGAAGAGCGGCGACCCAATCACACCGACGGGCGAGCCGAGGTTTACGTTATTCAGGATGTTGCGAGCGTAAGCGCTAAAGGTGAGGCTGTAGCGCCTGGCGCCGGCATTATTCCCCGGACCAAAGAAACCGCCCGCGCCGCCACCGCCTCCCATTCCGCGGCCGCCGAGTCCACCGCCCCCACCGTAACCACCCCGCCCGCCCCCACCGCCTCTGCCGCCTCCTCCGCCAAATCCACCGCCGCCACCACTGCCGGCAGTCGAGGCTGGCCTGGTAACCTCTTTGCCGAAAGAGAAGGTCTTGCTGAGGCGCAGATTCAGAGTGAATTGGCCGGGCCCGGTAAAGGAATTAATGGGAACCAGGGCCTGGTTGGTCTGCGGCTCGACATTGAACGTGCCAAGGCGGGTGGCCACAATTTCAGCACCGGACTCGCCTGCCGCGGCGTAGGCAGGTCGGGCGCTGTTCACGACCCCGGTTCCAAATATGTCGGGCACCATTGTAACGTTGAATGGTGTGCCGGAGGCGGTGACCAGGAAGGGACTCAGGCTAAAGCGATGGGGCAGATTCCAGGTACCCGCCAGGAAGAATCGGTTGCGAACGTCGAAGGACGCTCGCCCGTAGCTCTCCAGAAGATCGTACGGGTTCATGGCGACGGTGGGATTGTTCCCCGTCGTATCCGAATCAGCGTAGTTGAGCGTGTAATACCCAAACAGGGAAAGCCGCGTCCCCAACCGCACATTGAAATTGGCAATCAGTTGGTTCTGATTGAAGAGGCCGACGGCATCGTACCGATAGAGGTTGCCGGCGGCGTCACCCAGGGGCCGAACGCCCGCTCCGGGATCACCCAGGCGGAACGTGCCCGGAAGGGGCGCGTTGACGTCGTCGAGCAGCAGTTGGTGAAGCCCGCGCGAATGAAGATACGTCAGCGAGAGCGTCGCGTTTTTGGTCACTTGCTGCTCGAGGCTCGCCGCCGACTGCCAGACGTAAGGCGCGCGCAAATTGGGGGCGATTTGATAGCTTGCAGGAAGGGTGCTGGAGAGGCCCTCAAGAGTGCTAAGGGACGGAATATTAGGAAAGAAATCGGGCGCGGAAACAATCAACTGCTGCTGATTGATGCCGTTCAACCTTTCCGCGTTGAGCACCAGATTGGACGCGAAGCGGTCGTAGAATACACCTGACCCGACGCGTAGGACGGTCTTCGCCGGCCCCTTCTGCGAGCGATGTAGTCCCCAGGCAAAACCCAGGCGCGGGGCAAAGTCGGAGTGATCGTGAATATCGTTCTGAGTCTCCCAGCGCAGGCCGGCGCTCAGCGTCATGCCCGGGTGAAGCTGCCAGTCGTCTTGCGCGAAGAGGCCCGCATCGAGCAGATTGACGGTGGCCAGCTTTCGCCCGGTGACAATTAGAAACTGGCTCGCCCCGCTCGCCTGGCACACGGTTCCGCCAGTCGCCGTGCAGGATTGGAGGGCCTGCTTCGCTGCCTGGTAAGCCTGGAGCGATGGGAACGTAAACGTGCCGTTGAAATTCGCGTCGGAAGTGTTCGAATCCTGGCTATCCCGCAGGCGCCCTCCGACCACCAGAGTGTGCTTGCCGAGAAACAGGGAAGTCAGGTTCTGAATCTCGTAGCGGTTCTGGGTATCGGAAGAGACGCCGCTAGGATTGCCGCCACCCGTGAACGCGCCCAAAACGGAAATCGTGGGCTCGAGGTACTTGGCGGACTGGCTGACGTCGTCATGGAGATATTGGAAGCGAAACTGGTTGAGCGTCTTAGCGCTGAACACCTGCGTGTCGCTCACCTGGAGGGTGTCTTCAAGGCTGTGAGTGTTGTAGCCCTGCGTCAGAAGGTTGAGCTGGCCGATTCCGCCATTACGCGTGTCGTTGTCAAAGAACTGGTAACGCACCGTCAGGACGTTGTTCTGGCTCAACTGGTAGTCGAAGCGGGGACTGAGATTGGTGCGCGTAGCGGGGCTCGCTACCGCTTGGCTGAACGGCGTCTCAACGAGCGTGGGACTGAGAGTGAAAGCGGAGACGATCGAGTTGTCCTGAATGTCGCGCCGGAAGAACGTGAAGAAGAACGAAGCTTTCCTGCTCAGCGCATCCCCAACGCTGCCGTTGAAAAACTCCGAATGATAGCCTGGTTCCTGCGTCGCGAAGGGGTTCCGCGAGTTGAATACCGAGTCGTTCAGATTGCCCAGAATCTGGCCGTGAAGCTGACTCGCGCCCGGGCGGGTGGTGATTTCAATGCGGCCATAGCCCAGCTTGTCGTACTCGGCGGAGAACGGGTTGTGATTGATGCGGATTTCGAGAATATCCGCCTTGGGCGGAAGCTGACCGGCGGTGAAGCCGTCCACATAGATCTGGCCGCCGTTCGGCCCTGCCGACGGCCCTGCCAGCGCGTCGAGTTCCGACTGCAATTCGTCCGGGTCGTCGGAGAGCGCTTGCAGGTCCTCACCCTTGATAACGAGCGCGGTGGCGTTGTCCTGCGGCGCGACGCTCACTTGCGTGGTTTGCGCGGAGACGGTGACCTGCTCTTTTTCTTCGGCGAGTTGGAGAGCAATGTCCAGCTTTTTGCCTTGCCCGGCGACGAGCTCGATACTCTGCTGCGCAAAGACCGCGAAGCCCTTGGCCTGCGCTCGTACGGTGTACATGCCCGGCGCAAGTCCGCGGATTTCATAGCTCCCGTCGGCCTTCGCAACCCCGGAGCTGGTTTCCCCTGAAGAAGAGACCGCCTGCACCACGGCGCCCGGAACGCCGGCCCCGGAGGGATCCGACACTTGGCCTCGGATCGTGTCGGAGGGAACCTGGGCCAACAACTTACTGGAAAGGAAGCCCGAAAATGAGAGGATTAAAAGGACTGACAAAATGTACTGAAACTTCCTATGACCCATCTCGACACCCTTTCAGATGGTGTTATTGACTACATGGGCTCAGACGAAACGGTCGGAGGGAGAGTTTCAGTGGGTCATAAAAGTCTGGGTTGCGAGGGGCTGATTCGGTAAAATTGTCTGAGGTCTCCCAGGGACGGGCGGTGCGGACCCGTGTTGCTGAGTCAGTGGGCTTTCCGATGCGCGAAGGCGTGACGAATCGAAATCATCACCACAGAGAACCCCTCGCCGATCAGCGCCACTTTCTCACGCAGGGAGAGTTCCCGGGCGTCATTCTTCATCAGATCGTCGGATCCTTCGCTGCGCTCGGAATGGCAGGCAAGGGGCATAGCCTGACACTCGAAAACCAGGGTTGCGCCACCTTCAACATCGACAGACTACATCTGCAGTGCCGATATAATACTTGCATCACGGGGAGCATACATGAGATCAGGACGAATTCGTGCCGTTTTGTTTGATGCCGGCTACACGCTGCTGTTTCCTCGGATCGAGGTCGTCATCACCGATTTGAAGGAGCACGGATACGCGGCCACGCAGGACGACTTTTACGCGGCAGAGCGTTTGGCCAAACAAAAACTGGATGAATGGCTGTGGCCGATGATGCGCACCGGTCAAGTTCCCGAGCAGATTGACTTCTATTTTTGGTCGGAATATCTTCGCGAATTCATGCGCCGGTTGGGTGTTTCAGAGGACGGGAAGGGCGAACTGACCCGGCGGCTGATCGAGAACTTCAAGAACATCCAAATCTGGTCCCGTGTGATGCCCGACACGCCGGCCTTTCTCGAGTGGATGTTGGCCCAAGGCTATCTTCTGGGAGTGGTTTCAAACTCCGTCGGCACTCTCGAAGGTCAACTCGTGCGTCTCGATCTGGCGCATTATTTCAAGGCCATCCTGGATTCAGCGATCGTCGGCATTCAAAAGCCCCACGCGGGGATCTTCAAGCTGGCTCTCGAGCGCCTGGGCGTAGAAAGCTCGGAAGCTGTGTTCGTGGGTGACACATATGCAACGGATGTGGGCGGCGCCGAACTCGCCGGGATGACGGGCGTGCTTATCGACACCGTTAATGCTTACCCCGCCGCCACTTGTCCAAGGATCTCGTCGCTTCCCGAACTGAAGGCAATCCTCGAAAGCCTGTGAGAGCAGGCGCCGCAGTAGCACCGCTCCCATGCCACCACGACCCCACCAAACGTCATCAACTAGTGTAGGGGGACGGCTTGCCGTCCCCGGCATGGCGATTGGCCGGCGCGGGTAGGGGCAGTGTCCTAATTTGGCTCGTA
>Ga0181538_10002062_pt1 | contig 21507 bp, 21 predicted proteins | sample PEATcosm2014_Bin_40_FD_119773 | JGI IMG/M metagenome (GOLD analysis project Ga0181538, IMG submission 119773) | Peatland microbial communities from MTU Mesocosm Facility, Houghton, MI, USA - PEATcosm2014_Bin23_30_metaG | ecosystem: Environmental > Terrestrial > Soil > Wetlands > Peat | place... | reverse complement strand
GGAGGTCGTCATGGATGGGCGCAGCGAGCACCGAAGGTCAGGCCAGGCACGGACGCGCGCTCGCGGGCGCTCGGGCGCCCGCCCCCTGTGGCCCGGCCGCCGGCTCGCGGGCGCTGCGCTGCTGGTGCTCGCGCTGCTGTCCGTCCTGGCGGTCGGCGTCGCGATCGAGGTCTCCACAGCCGCCGGGCAGGGCGGGCTGGTGCGAATCGGCGCGGCGCCCAGACTCCCGCGCGGCGCCGTCGATCTTGGACCGGCGCCGGCCGCCGGCACGGTCTCGGGCGCGTTGCTGGTGCGCCCGCGCGATGGGCAGGCGCTGCAGAGCTTCCTCGGCGAGGTGACGAGGAAGGGCTCGCCGCTGTTCGGGCGCTACCTGTCGAGGGGCCAGTTCGCCGCGCGCTTCGGGCCGGCGGCGGCGACCGTCGCCGCGGTGAAGGCGCAGCTCGAGAACGACGGGCTGCGCGTCGGCGCCGTCACCGGCGACGGGCTCGTCCGCTTCTCCGGCTCCGCGTCTCGCGTTGCCCGCGCTTTCGCGACCGGCCTGGAGAGCTACAGGCTGGCCGATGGCAGGCTCGCGCGCGCGAGCACCTCCGCGCCGGCGCTGCCAGCCTCGCTCGCGAGCTCCGTCGCGACGGTCGTCGGGCTCGACGAAGTCGTGCGCCCGCATCCGCTGCTCGAGCGGCCGAAGTCCTCGCTGCGCCACCTGTACGCGCCCGCCAGGGCGGGAACGTTTCCCCACCCCGAAGGATCGCCGCGGCCCTGCCGAGCCGCCACGCTCGACGCCGAAGAAGCGGGCGGGCTGACCGACGACCAGATCGCCAACGCATACGGCGCCTTCGGCCTGTATGCACTCGGCGACACGGGCGCCGGCGTGCACATCGGCATCTATGAGCAGGAACCGTTCGCGACCTCCGACGTACGCCACTTCGACGGCTGCTACTTCGGCGCGGCGGCCGCATCGAGCATGGCCGCGCGCCTCAGCGTGATCCCCGTCGAAGGCGGCTCTCCGCAGGGCGCCGGCGAGGGCGAGGCGATCCTCGACGTCGAGGACGTCTCGGCGATGGCGCCGGGCGCGAGCATCGACGTGTACGAGGCGCCCGAATCGATCGCCGGCGAACTGTCGGAGATCACGGCGATGATCGACGAAGACCGCGACCAGATCATCACCTCCAGTTGGGGCGAGCCGTGCGAGCAGGAGGCCGAGGACGGCGAGCCGGGCGTGCAGCAGGCCGAGAGCCTCCTCTTCCAGCAGGCCGCGGCGCAGGGTCAGACGTTCCTCAACGCCGCCGGGGACACCGGCAGCGACGCCTGCGAAGAAATGCACCGCGAAGTGGTCGTGCAGCCCGGACAGAACCCGCTGTCGACGACCGAACTAGCCAGCCAGCCCTACGTGCTGGCGGTCGGCGGGACGACGATCACCGACGCCGCCACGCAGCCGGCGCAGGAGCACGTCTGGAACGACGGGCCCGCGGGCGGCGGGGGCGGCGGCGGCATCTCGCGGTCGTGGGCGATGCCAAGCTGGCAGCGCGACGCGACGGTGCCGGGGATCGCGCTGCCGGGAAGCGCCGACTACACGAATGCCGCAACCGTCGAGAAAGCAGCGGGCTACCCCACGGGCTTCTGCGACGCGACGCTGCCGGGGGCCGAAGCGACGACGCCCTGCAGGCTCGTACCGGACGTCTCCGCGCAGGCGGACGAGTACACCGGCGCGCCGACGTTCTACAGCAAGGCGTTCAAGGAAGAAGGCTTCGCCGACGGCTGGACGACGATCGGCGGGACCTCCTCCGCCAGCCCGATCTGGGCGGCGATGCTCGCGCTCGCGGACGCGTCCCCGACGTGCAGGGCGAGCGCGTCGACGGCCTCGGGCGTCGGCTTCGCCAGCCCGCTGCTCTATGCGATCGCCTCGAACCCGACGGCATACGCCGCGTCGTTCAACGACATCGCCGAAGGCGACAACGACGTTTACGGCCTGGACGGCGGCAGGACGTTCCCGGCCACGATCGGGTACGACACGGCCTCGGGGCTCGGCTCGCCGCGGCTGACCGGCCCGGAAGGCTCCGCGGGTCTCGCTTACCACCTGTGCAGCTACGCCGCGCAGGCGAGCAGGCCGGCCGTGACCGGGCTATCGCCGAGCTCGGGGACAACGGCGGGCGGCGAGAGCGTGACGGTCACCGGCACGGGCTTCGAAAGCGCCGGCGCGGCTGACGTGGCGGGCGTGCAGGTCGGCGCGTGGCATGCCCCGGCGGGCGCCGTGCACGTGCTCAGCGCCACGTCCCTGACGCTGACGCTGCCGCCGGCGCTCGACACGCTGCCCGCGGGCGCGCCGGCGCCGCAGGACGGCGCCGGACCCGCCGATGTGATCGTGACGCTCGACGATGGGCAATCCAGCGCGCCCGATCCGCCGTCCACCTTCGAGTACGTGGACACGAACCACACGGGCGCCCTGCCGAGCGTCACGGGCCTCAGCCCGTCCGGCGGCAGCGAGAGCGCGCCGGCGGCGGTGACGATCCTCGGCTCGGACTTCACGGGCGCCAGCAGCGTCAGCTTCGGCGGCGTGAGCGCCACCACGTTCAAGGTGCTCGGCGACTCGGAGATCCTCGTCACCCCTCCCCCCCACTCCTCGCACACCGCCTGCGCGCCGCTCCCCAGCAGCGGCGTGTACGCGGGCGAGAACGCGGCCAACGACATCTGCCAGGTGCAGGTCGTCGTCCACGGCCCGGCGGGAGCCAGCGCGACGGCGCCGATCCTGGCGCCGTTCGAGGGCGCCCCGACGTTCGAACAGGATGGAGCGCTGCAGGCGCCTCCGGGCTGCGGCTGCGAGGTGTATCCGGCGCCGACCGAGTTCGACTACGCGCCCGCGCCGACGATCGCGTCCGTCTCGACGTCGGCGGGCGCGGCCAGCCTCGCGAGCGAGACGGGCGAAACGCTCGTGACGGTCCGCGGCAGCGGCCTGTCGCGCTTCACGTTCGACTACGCGTTCTTCGGCAAGCCGGGCCTGGAAACGTCGATCGACAGGGAAATCGCCTTCCAGAGCGGCACCGAGATCCAGATCCTCGCGCCCGCGATCGCCGGATCGGCGGAAACGGCCACCGTCGATCCGACGAGCGTGCCGCTGTCCGTGCGCACGCTCGCCGGCGAATCGGCGCAGACGCCGGTGCGATACGCCGGCGTTCCGAACGTCTCGGGCGTCGAAAGCACGGCGAGCAGCGTCCGCTTGAAGGGCATGAGCGGCGCCGCCGACACCGGCGGCACGCCGATCCAGATCACCGGGGAAGGCATGCTCGGGCAGGTCACCGTGGTGCGCTTCGACGACAGCCAGAATCCGCCCTCCGAAGGCACCAACTACTCCTTCGACGCCACCGCCAACACCCAGCTGAGCACGCAGACGGTCTCGCAGAACCCGGCGATCGCCGACGCGCAGGTGTGCACGGTCACCGGCTGCAGCGCCACGTCCGGCGCGGATCTGCTGTTCCTGTACCCGCCCGGCCAGCCGCACGTCGCCTCGCTGACGCCGCACACCGGCGCCGCGACCGGCGGCACGGCGGTGGTGATCCACGGCGAGAACCTCGGCTGCCCGCTCGCGGTCGCGTTCGGGAGCACCGAAGCGGAGTCGTTCACGCCCGTGCAGGCGCTGCTCGCGTGCGGCTCGACAAGCGCGGTCGACGCGGTCTCGCCGGCCGGGACGGCGAAGACGAAGGTGCCGGTGACGGTGACGACGGCGGAGAGCTACTTCACCGGCAGCGGCGACGCGCCGTCGAAAGCGCTGTTCGCGTACACCGGCCCGTAGCTCGTGCCCGCCGGCCCGCCACGCCCGGCGGCGCCGCGCTCGAACATTCGTCCAGAAAACCGTCCAGAAGCGAGTTTCGCTTCCATCCGCCGGCGCAGACGCGCACACTGCGCCGCGATCGAACAACTCTGAACGAGCAAACCCGTCGTGAGGCGGGGTCGCAAAGTCAGGGGTCTCACCGAGACAGCCCGACTGCACGTAAGGCAAGGAGGCCAAATGTCGCAGTCGAGCCCGTCCCACCGTACCGCCCGAGCAGAGCTCGACAACCGTCGATGGGCCCGCCTCGCGCGCCGCGCGAGCGCGGGCGACGGTTTCACAATGCCCGAAACACTCGTCGTCGTCCTGATCGTCGGCATCCTCGCCGCGATCGCCATTCCGGCGTTTCTCAGCACGACCACGAAGGCGACCGACGTGTCGGCCAAGGAACTCGCTCGCAACGCCGCGACGGCGGCGGAGACGATCGCGCTCGACCACGGTGGCTCCTACGCCTATGTAACGCTCGCGGAAGTGGCCGCCGAGGAGCCGACGATCCCGATCACGCCGAGCAAGGACCACGCCTACCTGAGCGGCACGACCCACGGCGAAGGCGAATACTCGGTGACGGCGACCGCCACCAACGGCGACGAACTGACGCTCACGAGGAACGCCGACGGGACGACCAGCCGCACCTGCCGCAGCCCGATCCTCAAAACGAGCTGCTCGGGGGGCGAAAGCTCGGGCTGGTAGCACTCGCCCACGGACGCCGCCCACGCGGGCGGCGTCCGGCCGCGGGCTCAATCGGTGAGCAGCGCCTCGAGCTTGTCGAGCTGGCTTCCCCAGCCCGCCCGCGCCATCGGCAGCAGCTCCTCGGCGCAGATCATGCGCGAGGTGACGATCACCTTCGTGCGGCTGGCACCGAGGTCGAGGAACTCGACGGTCGTCTCGGCGGACTCGAGCATCGGGTGGTCGGTGGTCTCTCCGCCGAAGGACAGGCGCTCGGGCGGCTCGACGATCCCGAAGTGCCCGTCGTTCGGGTACTCCAGACCGTCGGGGCCGACCATCGTCATCCGGCAGACGCCACCCGGGCGCAGGTCGAGCTCGATTTTCTCGCGGGGTGTCGTGAAGTGCTCGGGCCCCCACCACTTGGTCACCTCGTCAGGGTCGGTCCACACCCGCCAGACGAGGTCGCGGGGCGCGTCGAGCTCGCGCTCGATCACGAGCGTGCGCTCCACCATCACGGACTGGTCAGTCATCGTCGTCTGCCTTTCGTTGTTGTATGTCGTCAAGGTGCTGCGCGAGGCGGTCCAGGCGTCCCTCCCAGGTGCCGCGGTACTGCTCCAGCCAGTCGTCCACCTCGCGCAGCGGCTCGCCGTGGAGCCGCGACGGGCGCAGCTGCGCCGTTCGCCCGCGTGTGATCAACCCCGCTCGCTCGAGCACCTTCAGGTGCTTGGAGACCGCCTGCAGGCTGAACGGGAACGGCTCGGCGAGCTCGTTGACCGTGACCTCGCCGTCATGCGAGAGCCGCGCGAGGATCGCCCGGCGCGTGGGATCGGCCAGGGCGGCGAATGTCAGGCTGAGTTGGTCGGTCGCCATCGTTATTCAACTAAAGAGTTTAGCAACTTATTGGTTGAATAGCAAATCGCGAGGACGTGACTTCTTGGACGCGGTCGGTCACAGGATCCGCCGCTCGGGGTTAACAAGGCATGGGCCTTCCAGAGGCGAGCGACGGCGAGCTGCTGGCGGCGTCGCGCTGCGATCCGGATGCGTTCGCGGCGTTCTACGACCGCTATGAGCGCTCCGTCGTCGGCTACTTCGCGCGCCGCACGGGCGATCCGGAAGTGGCGGCCGATCTGACGGCGGAGGTGTTCGCGGCGGCGCTCGGCGCCTCGCACCGCTACCGGCCCGAGAACCCCTCGGCCGCCGGCTGGCTGTTCACGATCGCGCACAACAAGCTGCTCAAGAGCCTTCGCCGCGGACGTGTGGAGGCCGACGCGCGCCGGCGACTTGGCATTCGCGAGCCGATCGAGCTCGCGGCGGAGGAGCTCGAGCGGGTCGAGAGCGCCGCCAGCTCGAGTGGCTGGGTGATCGAGCTGCTGGAGCGACTGCCCCCGCTGCAACGGGACGCGATCCGCGCGCGGATCGTCGACGAGCGCTCCTACCCGGACATCGCCGGGGAGCTGCAGACCTCGGAGCTGGTCGTGCGCCAGCGGGTCAGCCGCGGACTTTCAAAGCTCAGAGCCGAACTGGAGGAGCAACCATGACTCTCCTGCCGCAGGTGCGCAACCAGCTGCACGACGCCGCCGGACGACGCGCACGCGGTCGCATGACCCGCCTGGCGCTGCTCGCACGCGGGCGTCGGCGACGCGGATGGCACCGGACGCCGCTGATCTCGCTGGCGGTCGGACTCGGCCTCGCCGGCGTGGCGTTGGCAAGCGGCGTGATCAGGTTCGGCGCGCCGGCGCCAACGTCGCGCGTGCAGCTGTTCACGGCGCCCACGACAGGCGACGGCGCGCTGACGCCAGGATCGGCGCGCATGCTCCCGATCTCCACTCCAGACCCCGCCGGCGGGGCGCCATGGGGCATGCGCGAGTTCAGCACGAGCAGGGGCCTTGGCTGTGTGGAGGTGGCGCGACTCATCGACGGCAAACTGGTCGCGCTCGGACAGGACGACGCGTTTGGCAACGACGGACGCGCCCACGTGCTGAGCGTTGCCAGTGGAGGCGCCGGCTTCGGCGACTGGTGCAGCGCGCTGGACCGCTACCACCGGCTATACATCAACCAGACCTGGGGCGAGCAGCCGGCAAGTGCATGGCAGAGCCGCTGCTACCCGCCGGACTCCCCGCCGGGCGGTCATTCAAGGCACGAACCGCCTTGCCCGCTGGAAGACGAGCGCAATCTCTACTTCGGCCTGCTCGGACCGGACGCGCAGAGCGTCACGTATGTCCAGGGCGGCCAGCGCCACACGCTCGCGACGAGCGGGCCGGAGGGCGCATACCTGATCGTCACGCGCTCCACCGTCGGTCAGCTGCTGACGGGGGTCGGCACGGGCGGCGTCGTCCCCGTCGACGGGCCGATCACCGAAATCCACTACCGCGACGGGGCGACATGCCACCTCACCCGGCGCAGCTGGATCGGAGGCGCATACGCGTGCACCCCCAGCATGCAGGTGCCGGTGGGGTACGTGGCTCCGCAATCGCTGTCATACAGCCACCCGCAGGTCGAGACACCCGTCGCCGCCAGGCTGATCCGCACACGCCACGGCCGCTACGAGCTGCGGCTCGCGTTCAGGTCCCGCGTCTCGCTCACGAACGCCCAAAGCGGCTACAACTTCATCTGGTACGTGCCTGGAATGCTTCACGAAAACCACGGCGGCTACAGGACCGAATCGGACATCGCCGCCGGCCAGACCGTCACAACGACCACCTGTCCCCTGCCTCCCGGCATGATCCACGGGACGGTCAGCCTGTATGAGCCCGACGAAGTCTTCAAGAGCAAGAGCGAAGTCGTGTACGCGTACAAATACGAAAAAGTCGGCGTCCTCGTGGGGAGCTTCTCGGTACGCGTCCCAGGGAAGCGGAGCTCGGTCAGCCCGGAAGCCGAACGGTTCCCCTCGCCGTTGGCGTCATGCAGCGCGCGCGTGCTCAGGCCGCGTGGATGAAGAGCCAGCCTGAACGCGTTGGCTGCCGGCTAGGTCGCAGCCGCGCTTTCAGCCCACGAGCAGCACGAGCTTGCCGCGCACGTGGCCGCTTTCGCTGAGCCGATGGGCCCTCGACGGAACCGAACACCTCCTCGCCGACGCTCACGTCCGTCACGCCGTCGCCGACCTCATCGACGACGCCCGCGACCTCCAGGCCGGTGCCCCGAGGCAGCTCGCCGCCCATCATGCCCTGGCGAAGCTTCCAGTCGGCGGGGTTGACGCCGACGGCCTTCACGGCGACGCGGATCTGGCCGGCTGCCGCGTGCGGCTCGGGCACCTCGACCTGCTCGAGAACCTCCGGGCCACCGAAGCGCGCGAACTGGATCGCTCTCATCGCTGCACTGTAGCCCCACGGTCAGGGGACGACGAACGTGGTGTGCCCGACCGGGATTTCGGCGCTCTGACCCGGCAGGCCGGGCACCGGCTCGGCCCCGGACGGCCCATCGACGGTGACGTAGCCGACGGTGACGCGCGAGCGGCCGGGGCATTCGCGATCGACGAACTCGGTGTAGCGAACGCGCTGCCCGGCGCGGAGGTTCGTCTGCGTGGGGCCGAACCCACCGGCCCCCGCCCCCGGGCACTGCGGCTTGCCGGGGTCGGCCGGGTCGCCGGTGCCGATCTCGTAGTGGCTGTCGAAGTTGGTGACCGCCTCGCGGGCCGTGAATTCGACGACCAGGAGCAGCTCTGGCGGGCCGAAGCGCATGTCGATGCGCCGGTAGCCGCGCGGGACCCGGCCGTCGCACGGCACGGTCTGCTCCGCCTTCTCGCAGTAGAACGTGGCCGCTTCGACGTGGGCGGAGACCTTACTCGCGAGCTGCGAGGCGGTGACGCGCCGGCCGGGTGCCGCGACATAGCCCACGGCCGGACAGGTGGACTGGCTCGGAAACCGGCGCTGAGCGGGCGTCGGGACGTCGCAGCTCCTGCCCCCGCGATAGTCGACCGCGCGGATCACTTCGTATGGGACCAGCTCGGGTCCGAAGGTGCTGAATGATTCGCTCCTGCTGCAGATCAGAGCCCCGGGCGCGCATCGGGTCCTGCGGTGCGAAAGGACGATCAGATAGGCCCCCTCGGATCCGGCCGTCGGGATCGTGCCGCCGCCGCCGATCGCGGTGCGCGTGATGCTGGCCGCGTCCGGGCCGAGCAGCCCGAAGTAGACATCCCGCAGCTCCGTCGGCGGACACGAGCTCGGCAGGGGCGATGGCGTGTAGCAGCCGCCCGAGACGTGCTGCTGATCGCGGGCGAGCGCGCTGGCCGGCGTGCCATGGAACTGTTCGTTGACGAACGCGTCTCCGCGGGCGTCGTCGGTGCCACAGCCGACGCCGTCGAGGAAGTCGCTCGCGAACGGATGGAAGGCGCCGTCGTCGGCGAACGCCCCATCCTCGCCAAGGACGCCGAGGCGCCCCCCCACGACGCGCCCGAACTGGACGCAGGTCAGGCCGCGGGTCGTCTTCAGCACGCGCAGCCCCCACGGCGGTCCGCCGTCGGGGTCGGGGACCCGCAGCGCCAGCAGGCGCACGCTGCCCGGGACCACGGCGCCTTCGTAGGCGTTGGGGATCGCAGCGACGGGTGTCCCAACGGGGGCGCCCGTCCTCAGGACTCCGCTCGCCGCCAGTGCCGAGCCGGTGGCGACGAGGCCGACCAGGGCGACGATCGCGGGCCGCGAACGGCGCGGGCGGATACGCAGGTACCAGGGCAGATGCGAGCGACGAGCCACGGCCCCGCGAAGCTCCTGTTGAACACGTCCGAAGTAGTCGCTCACGTCTCCTCCAGCTGGGACCTCAGGGCTTTCAGCGCGCGGCTGACGCGCTGACGGACGACGGACTCAGAGCAGCGAAGCTCCGATGCGATGTCCTGATAGGGCCGCTCGTGCACCACCCGCTCGGTAAGCGCCCCGCGAAGGGTCTCCGGCAGTCCTTCCACGAGCGAAACGATGTTCGCATCGAGACTCGCGAGCTCCTCGACACGTTCGAGATCGGTGTCGCCGAGCGACACCGGCTCGGCCCCGATGCGCCGCCTCGAGGAGTCCTCGACCCGGCCGCGGCGCTGGCTTTCGCGAAGCTTGTTGCGCGCGATCCCGAGCAGCCAGCCCGCCACGGACCCTCGCTCGGGGCGGAACCTGCGCGCGGCGGTCAGCGACGCGGCGAAGACCTCGGCCGTCAGATCGGCTGCCAGCTCTCGGTTGCCGGTCGCGCGCACGGACCAGCGAACGACCAGCGGCAGGTAGCGGACGTAGAGCTCGTCGAAGGCGTCCGCATCGCCCCGCCCGACCGCGGCCACCAGGGCCGCGTCTCGCTGCTCGTCGTGTTCGGCCATCTACAGACAGGTTTGCTGGAACCGCCAACCTGTGACATCGAGAGCTGCTCGACGCCGAGAAGCAGCTGACGCGCCGCGGGTGCCCGTCGTGCTCGGCGATCGCGGACGGCTTCTCCGGCTCGGTGGTGCACCTGGTCAACCACGACGTCGCGTTCACGGCGGTCTCGCGCGCCCCGCTCGCAAAGCTCCAGGATTACAAGCGGCGGATGGGTTGGAGCTTCCCGTGGGCCTCCTCGTTCGAGAGTGATTTCAACCACGACTTCCACGTGACGCACACCGAGCGGGAATGGCAGTCGGGCGCCGTCGAGTACAACTTTCGCACCAGCGACCTCCGGCCGTCCGAGGAGAGCCCCGGACTGATCGAGATGGCCTCGGGCGCCGGCACCGATCCCGTCACCTTCAGAAAAGAGGGGCCCGGCATGAGCGCATTCGCCCTGGAGGATGGCGTCGTCTACCACACCTACTCGGCCTACGGGCGAGGCGTCGACGCCCTCTGGGGCATGTACGCGTGGCTCGACCGCGCGCCGCTCGGGCGCAACGAGCCCAGCGCAAGGTGGCGCCGCCACGACGAATACGGCGGGGGTTGAGCCGCGGCCATGGCGACGCTCCCTCGCTGTGCGTGACATAGTCGCCGGGCTGTCAACGCAGCGCCTTGGCGCTAGGCGTTCTGAGGTCGGATGGCGATCGTCACGCGGCTGAGGGCGCAGGGGCGTCCATCGTCGTCGGAGATCTCGACGTCCCATACCTGTGTGGTGCGGCCGCGGTGGCGTCGTCGGCCGACGGCGCGGGCGCTTCCGTGCGCGATCGGGCGGATGAAGCTGGTGTGGTTGGACAGGCCGAGCGCGGTGTTCCCCTCGCCCGCGACCGACACGACCGCCGCGATCGTCGCGATCGACTCCGCGATCGTCGCGTAGAGCCCGCCGTGAACGATGCCCGTTGGCTGCTTGTGCTCCTCGGCGATGCGAACATGCGCGGCCACCTCGCGGTCGCTGAGAGCGTCGAACTCCAAGCCGTACAGCCGGTCGAAGCCGGTGACCATCCAGCGATTGAGATCTTCGATGGTCGGGCGAGACGCTGCGGTCGCGTGCTCCGTCTTCATCTGCTTCTCGGCGCCCCTGTCCTCCCGGGACGGGGTCATCCGCGTGACCGTGCGCTCGCGGTCCGCCGCCGTTGCGCTCTCGCGACGAGCCTCTGGGCGCGCACCGCCAATGGGAGCATCCGGCTATCTCTGGGCGGGAGGATCCCGATCTGCTGGGAGAAGTCCAAGAGGTCGTAGTGGATGGCCCAATGGCAGATGAGACCGGCACGGAACTCGTACAAGGAGACGACCTCGAGGTCGAGGCTCCGGCGGTTTGGTGCGTACGCGGCCGCCGTGCCCCAAAGCCTCAAATCCCCGGTGAACGTGCCCGTCATCCGCCACCGTTGCGCGACTCCCCCGCCCTCGAGGGCTGCGTAGGGCGAGGCAACGCGCTGAAAGCGAATGTCGGGAAAGCCGTGCAGCAGCGTCTCGTGAAACGCTCTCACCTTCGCGCGACCGCGAACCGTGTCGCCGAACATCGCCGGGTCGACCCAGGTCACGTCCTCGCACACCAGCGCGTCCAGCACGTCGAGGTCATGGGAGTTCAACGCCTCAGCCCACCGCGCGAGGAAGTCGTAGATCCTCTCGCCCATCTTCCTGCACCTCCGGCCAGTACGATATGACGATCCCGATACATCCAAACAGAAGGCTTCTCACGCCGCAATCGGATTCGCGGAACCGATCCCGTTGGCCCGATCCAGGCCCACCACGCCTCTTGGGCGGCACATGAAGCTCAAGCCGACCTCCTACCTGATGCTCGGAATGCTGCGCCTCGGCGCTCGCTCCGGCTATGCGATCAAGAAGACCGCGGATCTCTCGACGAAGTACTTCTGGCCGACATCGCTGGCGCAGGTGTACCCCGAGCTCGCTCGCCTCGAGAACGCCGGACTCGTGAGCCGCAGCGACGACTCGCATGGAGCGCGCACACGCTCGGCCTACGAGCTCACCGAGGAAGGCGAGACCGCGCTGCTTGCGTGGCTGCGCTCACCACGCCAAGCGCCGGTGCAGGTCCGCGACGAGGGACTGCTGCGCCTCTTCTTCGCCGACGCGCTACCACCGGAGGACCAGATCACGGTGGTCCGACGACTTCGCGAAAGCGACCACGCCGCCGCGACCTGGCTACGCGGAGAGATCGCACCGCTTGCCTCCGCCGCCAGGCACACGGGCAGACGTTTTCCCGCGCTCGTCGCAGAGCTCAGCGCCGACATCTACACCTACTCCGCCGAGTGGCTCGCTCGACTCGAAGCGGAGCTCGAAGCAGAGCTCCCCGAGTCTGACACCCAGATCGGCTCGTGACAGCTCGACACATGCTGCATGCCGCTGCCTCGACCTACGCGCTCCAATCGGGGCTGTGGGCGTGACGGGCGAGCACCTTCAGCCTGCCGCCGCCGTAGGGAAGGCTCACCACGTCGCTGTCGTTGGGGTCCGGGCCACCGGTGGTGGCCAGGATGCGCCGCCCGTCGCGCGATAGCGCACAGCCCACCAGACCCTGAGCGGGTGTCCCCACCCTTCGCACCTGGCCGGTGGATGCGTTGACGGTCTCCGCGTAGCTGGTGTCCTGGCCGACCCACTCGGCGAGCAGCCGCATCGCATCCGCGGAGAAGGCCACCGGCGTGAGACCGGCCTGCAGGTAGCCGGGGTTCGTGTAGGTCAGCCTGTGGAAGTCCGTTCTCGCGGGCCTCATCAAATAGAGATCCTGCTTGGGAGCATCGTTGGGTCGTGCGGACTTGCGGGATTTCGCGAACACGATCGAGGTGCGGCTCCACAGTGCCGCGAAGCTCCGGCGATCTTCGGTGAAGCTCCTGACGCGACCGGTGGCCAGCGTCACGATGTAGAGGTCGGTGTTCAGCTTGACGGTGGGCGCGCGCGTGTAGACGACCCGCGAGCCGTCCGGCGAGAAGTCGGCGCCGAAGAAGTCGTAGCCGCTGGCCAGCGTGCGCAGGATCCGACCTGACGCGACGTCGATCCACACAAGGTGCTTGGTCGGGATTTCGCTGGGACCGATCACCGCCACCAGGGTCTTGGAGTCGGGCGACCAGGCGATGGTCGGCTCGTCCTGCCAGCCGGAGGCGATCAGCACCCGCGTCGCGCCGCCGGCCGCGGAGATCACCGCGAGCCCGCGTGCGGACGCGTAGGCGACCAGCTTGCCGTCGGGTGAGACGTGTGGCGCGCTGCCGAGCGTCAGCCGGTGGGCGGCGCCGCCGTCGTCGTGCGCAGCCCACACCCATTCGGGCCGCGGAACCTTGGGAGGCGTCGTGGGAAAGCCTCCGGTCACGTACGCGAGCGTCGCGCCGGCAACGGGCACGAGCGCCAGGTACGCCAACAGGCCGAGCCCGAATCCGACCGCGAGGCGCCAGCGGGTCGACATGCGCGAGCGGAGTCCAAGCATTTTCATTGCGCCAACATCTCGCATTCGCCCCGTGGCGTCATCGGTGACCTTCACCCGATCGCCACGGAGAACTACGGAGCCGCAAGCGCTCAAGCGAAAGGCGTACCATCGCCTATGTTCTTCGTCTCTTGCTCGATCGAGCGCTGGGGTTTCATCGGTTGGACGATCTGCGACGATCTGGTTCCGGTCCCGGCGTGAGCGATTCGCCGGATGCGCCTGACTCCGCGCCTGCCTCGGCGTCGCTCGCTTGGCTGGCGGCGCGCCGCGAGCAGCGGCGCAAGGCTGCCGCCAAGCGCAGGCGGCGACGCCTGCTCCTATTGATCGGGGCCCCTCTGCTCGGCCTGCTCGCCTGGGCGGCCAGCTCCTACGCGATCTGGATGCTGAAACCGACGAGCATGTCGTTCAGCGCCCGCAGCGTCGAGTGGGTGAGAGCCGAGGTGCCCTTCGGGAACACGATCGTCGACGACATCGAGCACATCTACTACACCGCGAACGCGCCGAAGAAGGGCGGACCCGCGCCGAAGCGCCTGCCGGCGGTCGGGCTGAGCCAGCCGCGCAGCAAACGGACCGCGGCCTGGCCGCCGCCGATCAAGCCGGTGTTCGCGCATCCGCTGCCCGAGGAAGGGATCTGGAAACCGGCAGCGCCGCCTGTCGACGGCGGCCCACCGGTGCTGGTGACGACCTTCCGCCCCGAAGCCGAATATCCGGAGCTGATCGCCTACGTGGCCTGGTTCGACCACACGCGCACCGCGATCGCCTACTACCCGGGCCGCTACGAGCCGCCCAACGCGGCCGCGCGCGGGCCGATGATGGTGCCCTACGGCCAGCGCTGGCGGCTACTCGCGACCTTCAACGGCGGCTTCACCTACGAAGACGGCGAAAACGGCTCGACCGTCAACGGCCGGGTCAACGAGCCGCTCAAGGACGGCAAAGCCACGCTCGTCGGCTATCGCGACGGTCGCGTCGCGATCGTCAAGTGGAACGGCGGCGCGAACGCGGGACCGGACGTCGCGTGGGCGCGCCAGAGCCTTGCGCCGATCGTCTGGGACGGGCGCCTGAACCCCGCGTTGAACGACAACCCCAACAGCCCGGAATGGGGGTTCACGCTCGGCGGCGTAACGCGCGTGTGGCGCACCGGCGTCGGCATCGATCGCCACGGCGACCTGATGTTCGTCGCTGCCGAAGGCCAGACGGTGATCTCCCTCGCGAAGACCCTCCAGCACATCGGCGCGGTGCGCGCGATGGAGTTCGACATCAACCCCGATTGGCACACGCTGATCACCTACACCCACGACCACGGGCTCGTCCCGAGGATGGTCGAGCCCCAGCCGAACCAGTCGGCCGATCGCTACCTCGTCCCCGACGATCGTGACTTCTTCGCCGTCTACCGGCCTCTACCCGGCCCGGTCACCGTCCCCTTCGAATAGGAGGATCGCGCCGGCTTCGGCGAAGCAAGTCCGCCCTCGATCGTCCGCCCGAGGCGATCCCCGTTCGCGGACACAAAGACGCAACACACCCTACAAAGGGGGCGAAGTTCGCTCCACTTCGCCCCCATCCGCGCCAGTGGAGACGGTGGAAATCGAACCCACGCAATGTTCCCGCCGTGAGGAGCATTGACGGCAGAGCATCCCAGTCCACAGCAGCCGCCGGCTACGCCAGCAGTGGCTCGCGTTCAGCAGTAGTCAGCGCCTTCGGCCTCCAGCTCGGCGTGCAGCTTGGCGCCGCTCTCGTGGAGCGCACGCACACGAGGATCGCGCAACGAGCGCTCGAAATCCCGCTCGTCAATCACGATCAACGCCTGCTCAAGCACGTCGTTCATCTCGTCCTCGTCCTGCGGTGTAGCCACCGGGCCAGCGTACCGCAACCGAATGCGCCCGTTACCACGTCGCAAGCCCTCAGTCCAAAGTCGAGGCACGCCAAGAGCACCGGTTGATCTCACGCATCGACTGCCCACCGCCGAGATGGGCCAGAGGGCCAGCGCGAGACTATGAGGCGACGTCCTCGAGTCGGATCACGACCTGGTTGCCATCTCGGCGTACGACGTGACGACGCAAACCCCAGCTCAACGCGTCGCGCCACCCATACCCAGTAGGAAAGTCGAAGCGATGAGTGTTGAAGCGCTCTACAAACGCGTGCTCGAAAGAACCGTAGTTATCAAAGCGATCCGGCAACTCGGCAAACAGTCGTGCGGGCGTGAAGACAGCGGTGGTCATTGGTCCTCCTATGGTCGCAGGGCGGGTTGTAGTCGTGCAAGGACGTCAGCCGGCGTAGTCCGGTCTGCCGTATCGGCGAACGCAAGCACTTGAAGCTCCTCGTCCCAGGCGGTGCCAAGCGCGCGTACCAGCGGGCTGAGACGGGTGAGTGGCAAGAGTCCCCCCGGGGTATGGATCTGCAACGCGGACTCGCCGTCTGGGTCCGCGCGCCATGGCCGGAACGGCAAGCGCTCGATAAGGATGCCGTCTTCTCGGAGTTCTGCGCGTATCTTCTGCCATTCGGCCAGCAGCGAGAAGTCCTCGTCGTTGGGGAGGCTTGCGTTCCATGCGGCACGGTCCCGTGCTGGGAAGTCTGCGGCGCGATTCCAGAGGCTGACTGGACCCGGGCGGCGGCGCACAAAGAGCGCCAACCACGGTTCGATCGAGGGGGCAACACCTTCGCGCAGCCGGCCGCGCATCAAGCCCGTCCACCAACCGTCGTCGTAGTCGACGAAGCGATCGACCGTCGCATCATCCGCCGTGCCGCTAGCGATCCTCTCAAGATCATTGAGGAAGCTGCGGAAGAGGCTCCGCGCCCACGCCAAGGAGATCGACAATCGCGACACGAAGGCCGGCGGCGGCCTGTTGAATCTTGTGGTGATAGACGGCCCAGGTGTACATGCGGAAGCGGGCGACGAGGAAGGCCTCGGCGGCGCTCACGCCCTGGGCCATGACGGCGGTCTCAAGGCGTCCGTCCTCGCGGGGCACGGGGATGAGGAAAGACGAGATGTGCGGCCGCCGACTGGCCGATGTAGCGAAGGCGCTGAGCGATGGGGTGATCGAGCACGGCACGCTCGATCCCGGTGAACGCGATGTAGCCATGGACGGGGTCACGAACCCGTCCCGGGGAAGGCAGCTCAGACACTGCTTGATGATGCCAGCGCGGCCGGACGCCCTATGCCGGCCAGCGCGTCAGTCAGTGGAGACGGTGGGAATCGAACCCACGTCCGTAATCGCGTGTGGATGGCTTCTACGAGCGTAGCCGGCGCTCTGATCTCGTCCCCTACTCGCCTCGCCGGCGGGGTTGTGGGGGACCAGCCTCCTTGGCTTTCCCCGGATTGGCGGAGGCGGACCGCACCGGGTGAGCCTACTTTCTGATCCCGGCCTTCCCCGCCGTAGGCGAACGGGGCCCGAGACCTCACGGCTTAGCTATTGACTAAGCGGCGAGGGCGTACTCGTGAGAGTCCGCACTTATGGTTTTCCCGGGTGTTTTACGAGGCCGCCCGGGACCTCGACTCGCCACCACCCCCACGAGCCGACCACGTCGAAGCCTGTCGTCCCCCAGGGATGTACTGCCCCTCCAGTGTACCGCCTGGCGGGTGCCGGCCCGGACGGCTGGGCGCGCTCGGCGCGCTGCTGGGCGACACCGCGAAGGCCGACTGCGCGGCCGGCGCGCGAACCCCGCGCGCAGACAAAAAGAGACGCGGTCCCAAGCCACTTCGAGGAACCCGGTGGGTCCGGCCCGAGGGCCTTTCCTTGCGGGTGGCGCGGCCTCACACCTCAGTGGCCTCGCTCTTTGCGGCTCGGTTCCGCGTCTGGATTCAACCTAGCCAGGGCCCCCACGGATTGCAACCCCGGCGGACGCTCGACCCCGCACCTTCCGAAAAAATCCCCTCGCGCGCGGGCGTGCGCGCGAACCAGCGCGGACCACGATGTGCCACCCGCATGCGCCACCCGCGCGGGCCCTGCAACGAGCGGCGCAAACCCGTTAGGCAAGGCTTAGAAGTGCTGCCACAATGGATCCATGGAGAACCCTGAGCTTTCGCTGCCTGCGCCGGGGCCTGCGGTGCCTGTTGTGCCGGTGTCCGCCGGCTCGTACCCGACCCACACGTCGACGCCGTCGGGTGCGAACCCGTTCGGCGAAGCGCGCGCGCTCGGCGAGGACGACGGCCGGGCGCACCCGGTGCGCAACCTGCGCAGGCGCATCACCAGCATCCTGGCTGCGATCGGCGCGGCGATCGCGAAGTTCTTCGCGGCGATCAAGAGCTTCGTGCTGCTGCTGCCGAAGCTGAAGCTGCTGACGACGTCGGGCACGGCGCTGGTGTCGGTGGCGGCGTACAGCCTGTTCTGGGGCTGGGAGTTCGCGGCGGGGTTCGTGGTGCTGATGTTCCTGCACGAGATGGGCCACGTGATCGCGCTGCGCCGCGAGGGGATCAAGGCGAGCACGCCGATGTTCATCCCGTTCCTGGGCGCGGCGATCTTCTCGAAGTCGCTGGGCGACAACGCGCTGGCGGAGGCGCGGGTGGGCTTGGCGGGCCCGATCCTGGGCAGCCTGGCGGCGGCGGCGGTGGCGATCGTGGGCGCGATCGTCGGCAGCTCGTTCCTGCTGGCGCTGGCGTACGTGGGCTTCCTGCTGAACCTGTTCAACCTGCTGCCGGTGGTGCCGCTGGACGGCGGGCGCGCGATGGCGGCGATGGCGCCGTGGATGTGGTTCCTGGGCTTTGGCGCGCTGGTGGCGCTGGTGTTCGTGTACCCGAACCCGATCCTGTTCATCATCATCCTGTTCGGCGGCATGGAGACGTGGCGGCGCTGGCAGCAGCGCAAAACCCGCTCGCTGGAGCAGGCGGCGTACTACCGCGTGGCGCCGCGCCACCGCGTGCTGGTGGGGGCGGTGTACATCGGCCTGATCGCGGCGCTTGCGTTCGGGATGTACGAGACGCACATCCTCGTGTACGCCGGTCACAGCTTCCGCTCGATCTAGACGAACGACAGCCGGCGCGAGACGGCGTCCTTACCCCGTTCGGGGCACTGCGCAGTCGCTCGCGTGCAACAGCACGCCACGCGGGTGGGTGGGCTCAAATCCTTGTCTCGCTTGACTCTCGTCCGTCTTCAGCGTCGCGCTTCGCGGATCCCGCGTTCCATGTCGCGCTTGGTCTCGCGCTCGCGGATCGCGTGGCGCTTGTCGTAGACGTCCTTGCCGCGCGCGAGCGCGATCTCGACCTTGGCGTTGGCGCCTGAGAAGTAGATGCGCGTGGGCACGAGCGTGAGCCCGCGCTCCTGCACGCGCGCGGCGATGCGGTCGAGCTCGCGGCGGTGCAGCAGCAGCTTGCGCGGACGCTCGGGCTCGTGGTTTTCGCGCGAGGCGGGGCCGTACGGCGGGATGTGCACGGAGTGCAGCCATAGCTCGCCGTCGCGGAAGGACGCGTAGCCGTCCTTCAGCTGCGCGCCGGACGTGCGCAGCGCCTTGACCTCTGTGCCCTCGAGCACGATGCCGCACTCGAAGCGCTCGATCAGCTCGTAGCGGAAGGAGGCGTAGCGGTTGGACGCGACGTCCCCCGCCCCCACCTTGCGCTTGCCCTTGCCCTTTGCCATCACGGCGAGCGTAGATGGTCCGGCGCGATGTCGCCGCCGAACGGCACCGATTTCTATGGGCTCCGCCCTTACGGGCTCCGCTGCGGCGTTCGCAGCGACCCTACGGCGCGGGTGTCAGATCGACGCGGCCGCGGATCGTGTCCACGCGCGAGACGCGCACGTCGATGACGTCGCCGAGGCGCAGCGTCGCGCCGGTGCGCTCGCCGTGGAGGATCGTGCCCTGCTCGTTGAGCTCCCACCACTCGCGCGCGCCGTCGCGGTCCTCCGCGCGCAGCAGCCTGACGGGGAGCATGCCCTCGAACTGCGGCCCGGCGCCCTCGTCGTCCTCCAGCGCGTCGCCGGCGCGCGCCTCGCCGCCGGCGGCTTTGCCTGCGCGCGTCTCGCCGTCCCCCTCCCCCTCCCCGTCCGCGTCGACGCCGAAAGCTACGAACGCGCCGGCGGAGATGAGCCCGGCGATCTCTCCGGCGAACGCCTGCTGGTAGCCGCGCTCGTGCAGCAGCTTCTCGAGGGCGAAGCAGCGGGCGATGTCGTCTGAGTCGCGCTCGACGATCATCGCTTCGCGCTCGCGTTCGGAGGTCCACGCGCCGAGCTCGACGAGCTCGCCGGCGCGCGGCGCGGCCTCGCCGCCGCCGACGGCGGACAGCAGCGCGCGGTGGCAGACGATGTCGGGGTAGCGGCGGATGGGCGAGGTGAAGTGGCAGTAGGCGGCGGAGTGAAGGCCCGCGTGGCCGAGGTTCTTGGGCGAGTAGTAGGCCTGCTTGAGCGAGCGCAGCACGAGCGAGCTGAGCGCCTGGCGCCCGTGGCCGGTGCGGCGCACGTGCTCGTCGACGCGCCGGGACATCTCGCCGAGGAGATCTGCGGCCTGCGTGGAGGACATGTGCTCGGGCAGCGGCGGCGTGGGCACCTCCAGGGAGGCGAGCTGGTCGGCGAGGCGCTCGACGCGCTCGGGCTCGGGGCGCTCGTGCACGCGATACAGGCACGGCACGCCGCGCTGCTCGATCAGGCCGGCGACGGCCTCGTTGGCGGCGATCATCAGGTGCTCGATCAGGCGGTGGGACTCGGTCTGCGCGCGCCCGAGGATGGCGAGCACGTTGCCGTGCTCGTCGAACGCGAACTCGGGCTCCTCGGAGTCGACGACGAGCGCGCCGCTGCGCTCGCGCTCGCGCTGCAGCGCGGCGGCGGCCTCGCGCGCGGCTCCAAGCGACGCGCGCCACGGCTCGGCGGCGGACTCGCGCCCGGCGAAGATGCGGTCGACCTGCTCGTAGTCCAGGCGCGCGTCGGAGCGGATCACCGAGCGGTAGAAGGCGGCGCGCGCGAGCACCGCTCCGTGCAGCTCCATCTCGACGGTCACCGCCGCGCGGTCCACTCCGGGCATCAGCGAGCAGGAGTCGCTTGAGAGCGCGTGCGGCAGCATCGGCTCGACGGCTCCGGGCGCGTACACGCTGGTGGCGCGCCTGCGCGCCTCGCGATCCAGCGGCGAGCCCTCGGGCACGTGCGCGGCGACGTCGGCGATGTGCACCCACACGCGGATCGCCCCCGGCGCCCCCTGCCCGCCGCCGTCGCCGGCGCCGCTGCCGCCGCCGTCGATCGGCTCGGCGGAGATGGCGTCGTCGAAGTCGCGTGCGCTGATCGGGTCGATCGTGAACGTGGGCAGCTCGCGCAGGTCGCGCCGCTCGCCCGGCGCCCGCGTGACGCGCTCGCCGGCGTCGCGCGCTTCGCGCTCGAGCGCGGGGTCGAAGCCGCGCGCGAGGCCGCGGTCGAGCAGCAGCGCCTCGATCACGTCGCGTGCGACGTCGGGGCGTCCGAGCGCGCGCACGACGCGCGCGCCGGCGCCGCGCGGGGAGCTCTGCACGAGCACGAGGTCGCCCTCCGCCACTCGGACCCTGCCGCCGCCGCCCCGCGCGGGGCCGAGCGTCAGCCGCGCGGCGGCGCGCCCGTGCGGCGTCCTGCCGCGATGCGCCGGCCCACCTCCGCGCGCCGCTCCGCCCGCACGCGCGGGCGCGCTGTCGCGCTCGCGCTGGGGGAACAGCGGCTCGGCGGTGAGGAAGCGCCCGCGGCGCTCGACGACGGCCACGATCGCACCGGCGGGCGCCGGGCCGCTGGCCACGTCCCTGTCGGCGGCTGCGGCGGAGCCGGCACGCTGCCCGCCGCGCCCGCGTGGGCTCGAGCGGCTCACCTGACTTTGGCGGCGAGCGTGCTGAGGGCGATGTCGAGGCCGCGGGCGGTGTCGACGACGTTGCCGGGCACGCGCACTTCGGGGATCACGCCGGCGCCCTGCCTGACGCCGCCGCCGCCGAGGTTGCGCCCGTCGGGCGTGAAGTACTCGCCGACGGTGATGTCCAGGGCGCCGCCGTTGGACAGCGGCTGCTCCTCCTGGAAGACGCCCTTGCCGAACGTGTGCGTGCCGACGACGGTCGCACGGCGGTGGTCCTGCAGCGCGGCGGTGACGATCTCCGACGAGGAGGCGGTGTTGGAGTCGACGAGCACGACCATCGGGATCGACCCGGAGATGGCGCCGCCGGTGGCGTCGAGCACCTGCGTCGGCTGCGTGCGCCCGCGGGTGGTGACGATCACGCCCTTGGCGATGAAGATGCTGGCGATCAGCTGCGCTTCCTCGACCAGCCCGCCGCCGTTGCCGCGCAGGTCGAACACGAGCCCGCGCGCGCCCGCGTGCAGCTCGTGTTCGACGGCTTCGCGCACTTC
>Ga0181538_10002059_pt1 | contig 21516 bp, 23 predicted proteins | sample PEATcosm2014_Bin_40_FD_119773 | JGI IMG/M metagenome (GOLD analysis project Ga0181538, IMG submission 119773) | Peatland microbial communities from MTU Mesocosm Facility, Houghton, MI, USA - PEATcosm2014_Bin23_30_metaG | ecosystem: Environmental > Terrestrial > Soil > Wetlands > Peat | place... | reverse complement strand
CGCTGCGGGTTCTTCGAGACGGGTCCGCAGTTCCTCACCATCTTGAAGCGCCAGCGCAAGCACGCCGGCGAGCGCGGTCAGAGCGACCGCACCGACCTCTTCGAGGGCCTCATCGAAGGAGTCACCGACGCCCAGTGAGTGTGCTTCCATAGGACACAGCCCAGGACCTACGGATCACATGTATAACGCCGGGACTGAGGGTAGGCAGGAGCGTTTGGATCGGGCTTGAATATGCCAGATGCGGTCGTGGATCCCATGGTCCTTGTTAGTGGTGCTCACGGCCCTCGCTGCGGCGAGCGCCGTCGTTGGGGCTAGGGCGAATCATGGCGAGGCAACCCACCTAGACCTGATCAGCCCCTTCTACACTCCAGCCGGAACACTGAAGACGCTCCCAACTAATGCACCGACAACCATCCCACCAGAGACCGGTTACCGGGGTATCGAGAACTTCTGCGCCGTCGCTCCTCTTACAGGAACCATCCATTACGACGGAACGAGAGGTGGGCTGACGGGTCTCTTGACGGTAGGCGTTGGCGGTCTGCCTCCCAATAACGCCGTGAACGTCAACTGGTCGAACGATCACGTTCGAGTGCCGGTCATTGCCTCGTTCGAGACCGACTCCCATGGGATCGCGATTCCGTCGTCCGTCCACGTCGGGCGCCTCGGAGAGGTCCGAGGTGTGGAGATCGTTCTCACAGCCGCAGCTTTTCCCAACCCGGTCTTGGGTCGCTTAGAGCCCTGCGGATGAAGACGAGCGTGACCCGCTCGCTGGGCCTGACTCGGAAGGACGGGTGGGTGCCTCAGTACGCCGAGACGGTGGGCGGTTGAGTATCTAGGTCTCCGGTTGGACGATGATCTTCGCCTTCGCTCCTGGCCGTTCAGTTCCGGCGACCGAAGCAGCGATGCCGTAGACCCGGTCAAATCCGGTCCACCCGTTGATGCCGCCCCGGTTGTTGCCGATCTGAACCCGCCGCTTCGCAGGCTCAATGGCCTTGACCAGGTGGATGTAGACGTTGCCGGCAACCTTGGTCAGAACGATGTCGCCTACTTCGACCCGAGTGGGATCCACCGGTGATACGACCACTTCGTCGCGGCTTTTGATCAGCGGAACCATGGAGTTGCCGGTGGGCCGAAACGTGACCGTCTCGCCATCGGCTACTCGTTGTGCGATCTTCTTCAGCACGCCCACAAGCTACTTGGAGCGGCCCTCGACAGACTGTCCCCGAACGCCGGGATGAAGCGCCACGTCCGGCGCTTCGGAGGCAGGGCCAAGAGGCATGATGGTTCGGTGAAGAGAGCCGTTTTCCTAGTCCTCATGCCACTCGTGGCCACCGTTTCAATCGGATGCGACAGCTACGCATCCGCCGGGGCAGCGTCGTCGGGTCCTTCCCAGTTCTGCGCATCCCTGAAGCCGGGGGTTAAGGCGTCGCAACAACTGACCCCAATAATGGCGGACATGAGTTCTCATACCGTGGCCAAGACAAAGTCTCAACTGTTGACCGTCATCAACGCGATTCTGAACACGTACGGTTCAGTCAAGGTTCAGTTGCGTTCTGCCCCCGCCAAGGTCCAGAGCTCCTTCAGGTGGGATGTCTTGACTGAGGGAAGGGTCAAGACGGCATTGGGGCAGGCAGGCACGAAGCGTCAGATCCTGGCAGCGATGAGGGAAATCGATGGCCCACTTGGCTCACATCCAAGAGAGGCACCCTTCATCTTCTACGTCCTGTCCCAATGCGAGGGCCCTGCCTCCGCTGGCGCCCCTGCGACTCCGTAGCCTCGGCGTTCGCGACTGTTGTCCTGCCCCCGTACGCCGGTCAGGTGAGCCGCTACGGACTCTGACTACCCGGTCTTGCCTCCTTGAACACGATTTGAGTCTTCCATTCGTCTCCGTGTAAGAAGCCATGGCACATGTCGACGCATTCGTTGCAGATATAGGCGCCTTCTTGGCCTGCGAGCATGCGTTCGACCTGGCTACTCGGCATTCCGCAAAACGAACATTTCGGGTCGGAACCGAGTGAGGTCATTACTTCAAGGCTAAACGAACCCCTCCCGCTGGATCGGAGATTCGTATAACCGACCCACTGCCCCCGACCGTCGGGTTCGTGACGGTTATGACCACCACTAGTCGCCGAGCGGAAGTCCCGCTCAAAGGAGGCACGCGATTTGGTCGGGGTGAGGGACGGCGGGAGCGGAAGCATTGGATCTCGTTTCGCGTCGTGGGGCAGGCCGCCTGGTCCACGCCGGTCGCCACCGTCGGCATCTAGGGTTGTTGGCTGTGGCGGATCGGAATACACGATGGATCGCAGTCGTCACCTTCGTCTTGGGCCTGTTTCTTCATTTGGTCAAGTAACCAATCCCACGCGACAAAGGTGTATTGGACCATTGGACTCGTCGCCGTATCCGCCGGATACGTGTTTTGGGACCGAATCCGAAACGAAGTTCCGCCACGGATGCGCTACATTGCCAACGCGATGCGAAGGTTTCTTTCGCATCCCGTGGTTTTCGTCCTCGTTGCCTTTGGTCTCTTAGCGGCCAGCTACCAAACCGGGAATCGGTATCTACTGATACCGCTGGCGATACTGATTGCCGTGTTTGAGGTCCCGCGGTTGCGCTGGCGTGGACTGGTGAGGAGTGCCCCGCAACACGACACTGCGACGGTCGCGACTCACACCGGCATCGACCTCGACTCCGAAATGGAGACAGTGGAGGGCACCCCACGGGCTGGATATGGCGACGGCGGACAGTTGCTCGAACTGCGCTACGCCGGTAACAGTCGTAACTCGTTCGTGCTCGTAAAGGGTGACCGGGTTAGCGACGCGACCGTCGAACTCGATGTGTTACTCAAGCCGAATGCGATACTCAACGTCGTGGTCCGCTGCCAACTCGACGGCGGGCCGACGGGATACATGCTGCGGCTCGATTCGCGAACGAACCCCGTCTATTTCGACGGAATCCTCAAGATGACGGGCGGCACTTGGGGCGAGTTGGCACGATCAACCGAATACACGCCGTCGGAAAAGTGGGTCCACGTCAAGGCGTGCGTGACCGGCCAGCGGCTCGAACTGTTCCGTGATGGTCAACTTGTGTGTTCAACGACCGACGGGTCCTATGCGAGGGGCCGAATCGGGTTCTTCAACGAGGTCGCTGATGCGGCTATTCGCAACGTTGTCGTGTCGTAAGTATTCGCATTTCCGAGGCATCCCCTACCGCCGGGATGAGGACGCTGCCTGCCTAGCCGAGGGCTTCGGCCATCGCATCGGTGATGGCCTGCTCGTATTGGGCTCTGTCAAACACGAATGGTCCAAGGTCGGAGTAGTCCCAATCAAGCTCACGAGCCAGCGGATTCTGGAAATCACGCCATGTCACATGTTCGTCCCTCACCTGGACGGTGCCGAAGAAGGACCCGTCGTCGATGTTGCCGCAGGTGCAACCGAGAAGGACGGTTCCAGTGGTCCCGAACTGTTCGAGGGACTGACCGTCAACAAGGAATCGGGGTAGGTCTTGGAGTTGCTCTCTGCCAAGGACGAGGCCTTCGTGGATACCAGCGTCCTCCCAGCCGTGGCTCTTTTCGTACTTGGTGACAAGGTCCACGAAGGAGCGGCCATCCATGAATGGCGTCAACAGTGTCCCGGTCGGCGCCCAGGGCTCCACCGCAAAGAGAATCTGCGACACCCCGGTCATCGTCACGATCTCAAATGTACGTGAGGCAGCGTCGGCCCCAGGACTGCCCCCGTTCGCCTGGTTCAGTTAGACACTCGACGGCTGGGTGCTCATTTCGCCGCTGCTGTCGCCACCGTGGGATGGGCCCGACCCGTTCTCAGCGGTTCTCGGGACGGCAGGTGACCGGTTGGCCGCTCAACGTCCCTGCGGACGCCAGCTGGGCCGTCGTAGATTTGCGGCGGTGCGAGGCCTAAACAGCGGCCGAATCGCTTGAGGAGGCAGCATGGACGATGAAGAGACGACTTCGGTAGCCACCAGGAAATGCCCGTGGTGCGCGGAGGAGATTCTTGCCGAGGCGAAGAAGTGCAAGCACTGCGGGGAGTTCTTGACTGACGAGGTCCCCACTTCGCCCGCGCAAATCGCCGTGGGACAAGACACAGAGGATGTGCAGACGAGGGTTCCCGACGTGGAGTCTGTGACCAGCACAGAAGATACAGAGATGACCACGGCGCATGCGCCCGTGTGGCAGTACGAGACTAAATGGCCCGGCGCGTGGAAGTGCGTGGAGCATGGCAAGCGGATCTGTACGCCGTGTGGCAAGCGCGCCAAGATGCCGTCGCGGCCTGGCGGAAAGGGTGGACGCCCCACGGTCGTGTACGCGTCGAACGAACGCGACGCCTCTGCCCTGCTGTGCCCGCACTGCCAAGTTCGCGGACAGGTCACCACCGAACAGATCAAAGTCAAGCACGGGATATCCGGTGGCAAGGCTACAGCTGCGGTGATGACGGCGGGACTATCGGTTGTGGCAGGAGGGCTATCGCGCAAGGACACGGTGACACAGATGCACTGTGGACACTGTGGTATGACCTGGCAGGTCCAGTGATTATCGCTCAGACTTGAGCATGCCCCAGAGCATCGGGTAGATGTGCAGGTCAGTCGGGAGGCTCCGACTCCTGATCAGACTTGTGCCCATCTCGGAAGATGAGGAGAGAGCACACTACCCAAACCAGCACCAGGCCCAACCAAACCAAGAGCTGTGCCCACAGATGAGTGAGAAGGAACGGAGCACCGGACGACGCCCCGCTCAGCGGTGCGTAGGCGATCCATCCATTGGTGCTTCCTGCACAGATGATCCACCGCCCAAGCCAGTAGAGGGCAAAGGCGAACCCAGCCACGATGACGACACGCTGTCGGGGATTCAGGCTGTGAAGCGCCATTCCCAAAGTGTGTCAGATCGCCAACGACATCCTGCCCCAGTTCATCGGAAGGCGATGCTAGGGACGCCGCACGAAGACGCCGACGATCACATCTCTCGGGCCATCCGGTGAGTAGCCGCAGCGAACCCCGGCCTCGGAGAGGTCCTTGTCCATCCCCTCGTGAACTTCCGTGCAGTCGAACCCGAGCAGTTCCATTTCGCCTCTGACCTGATCGAAGTCCAGAAGCGGGATACCGCCCTCTGTCAGGTTGGTGGGCCTCACGATGGTGACGGATTCGCCGACGCCGACCTCCTGAGCAGTTCGTCGGAGGTGAGACCGGTCGTCCGAGAGGTAGTCCTCATCCGAGCGGCGTCCGAACCGTTCTCCGAGGCTGCAGGAACCCGCAATGACACCCAGGCAGATGAGGAGTCGCATCGGGTAGAGGTGGCTGTTCACGTAACCATTGTCACCGATTCGGGAACAACGAAGAGCCAACCGTCCCCTAACGCCGGGCCGGGGATTCTTGCCCGAGGCCCTACTTCGTCTAACTGCGCCTCATTGGGAGTTGCCGGAGTCTCTCCGCCAATCCCCAGTACCGGGGAATCTCGATCACCTCGGTCTGACCATTACTCAGTGTGACCGTAAGCCGCCCCACGATGAGATGCATGTGGGATACCGCACTCCACGGAAGCGTCAGCGCTTTTCCGCCTCGGTTGCTGTGCGGAGCGAACGAGAACCCGTGGAAGTCGAGCACGAGATCCCCGTGGGCAACTTGCTTGTTCGTCTTCCCCAGTGGATGAAGCGTGGCCTCACCCTTGAAGATCACGTCCGGGGGAAGTTTTCGTAGGGCATTTTCTCGCCGTCGCTTCGCGAACAACCACCTACCGGATATGAGGGCGATGTAGACAGCGATGAAGCCCCCAACCCAGAAAGCCGTGTTCCTGCCAGAAATGGTGTGGTCAAGGGTGACGATCAATAGAACTGGAATGACCGGGATGAGAAGGACAATCGGGACCACAACCCGAGCCGGGAGTGCGGGCACGATCTGGCAAGGAGGAAGGCTGAAATCTGCAGGAGGCTCGGTCAAGGAATGGACCTTACAGAAACCGGCTCCCTCGCCCCGGGGTCCGTCGTGGGTGCCCCACTTCGCCGGTTCAAAGGGACAATATTCTCTGAAATATCACTCCTCCTGACCGATCCGAGCGGTCATCGTGACGAAGGTGTACTTGAAACGGTGGAGTGATCCCATCACTGCGCACCGTGGCAATTCTTGAACTTGCGACCGCTCATACATGGGCAGGGCGCATTTCTCCCAACCTTCGGTACGCGGGCGACTGGCGCGCTAGCACGTGCGCCAGTAGTGCCAAGTCGAACCAGGGGGTCGGCCACGAGCATCGTCCCGTGGTCGCCGCCGCGTGCTTCAATGACGCTGATGCCCGCGATGGTGTTAGTGACGACGTCGGAGTGGTAGTCGAACGTGACCTGACGAGCTGGGTCAGCCGGCAAGATTGCCGACGAAACTTGCTTGCCTATGATCGCTTGTCCTTGCGGTGAGTTGGCGGCTGCCCTAAGAATCTCGAGCCCCTTTCCCACGAGTGCCTGCGCAGGGCGTCTCTCGGACACGAGCTTGCCGAGTTTCTCCATCTCCAGGGGATCCAAAGCCTCTGGAACGCCATAGGCATACATGAAGGCTGGGGGAAGCGATTCACCGTCTGGAGCCTCTTCGACGCGGAACGTCGGTCCGGATTGGAGTCGGTCCGCAAAATTCGACACGGTGCGAAGCATTAGCTTCGGTGCACCATCGTCATACGAGTACCCAATGAAGCAGAACAGCACCCCCTTATTCGGATGGGCCAACTGCAATTTCTCGAACTGAGCTGACGCTCGGGCCGCAAAGCGCTCGATCATGGGTGACGAGAGATGGTCCGGTGGGGCTGACTCAACTAGCGCCTCAAGCATCCAGAACGAGGTGCGGAATGCGCCAGCCGGGGGAGGACCGCTACTTGGATCGGGTAACGGCCCCTGCCATGTCGCTGGCACCTTCTGCGGCCGGCCGGGGAAGTAGCCGACAGCCGCGATTCCGGTAAATCCTACGAGGAGGCGTGCATCTCGCGCTTGTAGCAGGGCTGCCTTGTTGGATTCGTCGTCGACAAGCATTCCGTTCGCCGAAAGTCGTCTATCGCTCAACATCACGACCTGTTCGGCGTTCGCGAGTGCCAGAATCAAGGTCATCGCTTATCGAATGTACCGCCCCACATGAGACTCAACTTCGTCCGATTCCGGCGGAATAGATCCTGACCCAGTCCGGCCCTCCCGCTTATCCCAAACTTGGAAGTCTCCGCGGATGGAGCCTGCCTTCGATCCCATCGTCTGACACATCAGGCAGATCGGGACAGCCTCGACGCCGAAGATGGCCCCTAATGAAGTTCTGATACACGAACCACGTCGGAACTCCAGTGCCCGGCTGCAGATTCATTATCGAGTCCCAACCCCCGCAGACGCGATCATGCGTTCCGCTAGTGAACTTTGGAGGATGCCGTTCCGTCGAGTAATACCCGTCCGATCCCCGGCGTTGACTAGCCATGAAGAACCGTCCGTCGTCACACAAGACGTCCAGAATGGAGTAGTCCGAGTCGGAGCGGTGGCTGTTGACAGTCCAGCCGTATCGAGTTCCCTTTGGTTTCCAATTCTTGTGGAGTGTGATCGTTAGTCGATCATCCTGGCACCAGGACCGCAAGAGTGGAAGAGACTGAGAGAGAACCGCATGGGCTCTGTCTCGCTTCACCTTGCTTGGCTCGTTGAGGTAGGGGCGAATGAGCTCACTATTCTGTCGTTGCTCTTCGTCAATAGTCTCCAGCTCCGCCTGCTCGCGTTTGCGCTCAGATTCAAGGCGCACCCTCTCCGCTTCATTCCGAGCCTGGATACACCACCCACATATCCTGAGTCCGCCGATGAGGGCCAAGTGATCGCCGCATGCCGAACGGCCACACTCCTGACAGATGCCAACGGCGAAGAAGCCGCACTCGCACACGAAAGTTGGGTCCACGTCTACGCCCCCCTCCTGATACCGGTGCAGACATGGCCGTGCGGCTGGGACGAAATTCTGCGGGTGATAGTCACCGGGTCCTGGAGCCATATATCGGACGCTTGAGTGGCACTCCCAGAACCCCGGTGCAATCTGCTTGCGAGCGTTTCCGCCGCATGCCGGACAGGACACCCCGTGCACGGTAGCTGACGGCATGCCAAGCGTCACGGGCGCGCTCTACACGACTACCGGCCGGCGTGCTCAGGCGTAAATTGACGCACGGGCTGACTTGGGTCTTCATCCCGATCGGTTCTCTGCTCGCCTGCATCGCGGCGCCGCTGACCTCGTTTTCGGGTGGGTAGGCGCCCGTCAGCGCCAGGCCGAGAGCTGGCCAACTCAGGTCCACTGACGCCGCCATCGATCCGCGGCTGGAGCACTCCACGTTCCCGTCCACGTTGACGCCTCCGGGTAGTGCCCGAGCCGCGAACCATTGACACACGGTAGGCCGTCGACCTGACTGCGGCGGGGGCGGCGGCCGGTGATTCCACCGGAATCAGAGGACCGCACCTCCAACCGGCATCGTTCTGGGTCAGGGTCGTCTCAGGGACTGAGAGCCAGCCAGGGATATCCTCGCCAATCGGTGTCGCAGGTCAGGACCAACTGATCGCCGTCCGCCGCCGTGGCGATGATGGGGTCACTCCACACAACCGCCCGAAATCGAACCCTGATGCGGTGTTCTCCCGGTGCCAAAGAGAGAGTGACTGTTTGACCGCCCCGTACCCTCTCGGTAATGGACCCATCGATTTCCACCGAGAAAGGCTGGAATGCGAACCAGGGCCATCCTCTCTTCCTTTCGAGTCGAAGGACAGCACCGGAGACCACGCTCGGAGACTATCCAGATGGGTCCCGGTCCCGGCGTTCTGGGGCAGTCAGGGTGACCCGTACGAGCGATCGTGGATGCGCTCCGGAATCCTTGCCACCACTTCGCTGAAGGAGAGGCCAGGCAGTGGTTCTACGGTCAGGCCCTGTGCCAACACCTGGCACGACGAATCCTTGGATCCGATGAAGTAGTGCCGGAGGGGTCTACTCCATCGGAAATACGGCTCTCCGAATGAGCGCATGTTGTAGTCGTCGATGGCATCGCTCCACGTCGAACCTTCGATTTCGTAGAGACCGTGCCCCAGGCCCCTCGGATCCTTGAGGAAGGCTTCCTCGTTCGGATAGCCGAAGGTGAACTGCACGAATCCAACGCTAGTCACGAGAGCCGGGCATTCGACCCTGCCTGGATCGTCAAGGTCGGGGGCGTAGCCCAGCATGACCAAGCAGCAGTTGAAAAACTCTTCCTCTTGGATGGCGTACAGCCCGCCGCCGGACGGGGACGGCCTGAATCCAAAGTCGAGTTTTCGAGGGGCTCCGCTGCTCAGGTAGTCGGCCATGACTCACAGAATGACACCCCGACACCGGCGTAGCGGGACAGTCAGATCGGAACGAGATAGCGCTCTAGGACTTGGGCCGTCACATAGGGCCCGTCACCCTCCGCATCCCATTGCGGATCATCGAAGGTGACCCAGTAGCTCCTTGTCGGCCCATCCGAGGCCTCGACGACTTCGTACTCGGGGTCGAAGCCAGCAGCGCCCACGACCGCCGTCGGCTGATCTGGCCACGGACTGGGTCCGTGATGTGGGTCCCGGATCACTCTCACCCTCGTTCCCCGCTCAATGGTCATGCACCCTCAGTGTCGCATTCCCGGCGCATTGGGACACCCTCGGATAGGTCAACGTCGGCACGTTGCGAGCGGGGGCGGGAAGCACGTAGCCATCGTTGAAGAGCGCAGTCCTGATAGCGCGGGCGTCCAATTCATCAAGCTTCATGGATGCAGTTTCTCACCGACCTCGTCTTGCCGCCTATGTGCCTGTTCGAAGTGTCCCACCTTCCCAGCCCGGAGTGGGCACTCACCCGGGCCAGCCTCGGCCTACGATTGAAGATCACCGGAAACCACTGAGGATCAAATCAACCAGGCGCTCGAACGTGAGACGTACATGAGGACATCACAACCTCGCTGGAATCGGTGCGGAGAGTTACGAGCTCTGGGTGCACTCTGCATCGGCCTCATTCTCTGCTCGTACACGTTCTGGGGATCGACTCCTTCTGGGGCGGCCCCGATCCGAGCATCATCAGAGTTTCAGGGGATCTCCTGTCCGGTGCCTCGATTCTGCGTCGCAGTGGGAACCAAATCGCCCAATGAATACGGGAAGACCATGAACACATTGGTGGAGGTCCTAAGAGGAACGTCCTGGTCGATCCGGCCAAGCCCGACGGTGGGATCGTGGTCCGGCCTGTTTGGTACTTCCTGTCCGACGGTCCGCTTCTGTGTCGCGGTCGGTTCCACACTTATTGGCAAGGTGGCGAACACTTCGGTGGCGCAGAGGACTCTCATCGAGACCTACAACGGTACGTCCTGGTCTGTTACACCCAGCCCAGACCCCGGCGTCAGCAGCGAGAAGGTCAAGCCGTGCGATTCTTCCACTGCTCTCAAGTGCGAAACGGTCCAGCCACCAGTTGACGGAGCCGACCGGTTGTCGGGCGTGTCGTGTGCCAGCCGGTCGATGTGCGTGGCTGTCGGTCAAAGGACAAGCGCCTCGGACAAGCAAGTCGGACAGCCGCTCATCGAGGCCTATGGCGGCTCAAAATGGTCAACGGTCAGCAGCCCGACCGTCCCTGGCGGAGGTGACCTCCAAGGTGTCTCGTGTGCAAGTGCGCGATTCTGCGTGGCGGTCGGTTCGTCTGGATCAACCACATTGGCAGAGGTCTTCGACGGCAAGTCCTGGTCGGTCGTAGCCAGTCCGAACGAAGCCACACCCTTCTACAATCTCCTGAGCGGCGTTTCATGCACGAGGGTGGATTTCTGTCAGGCAGTCGGGTACTACTACATCTCCAAGGCCGCCGGGGAGAGTCCCCTCGCTGAGTCCTACACGCGTGCGGGCTGGACACTCGATACCGTGCCAACCCCTTCGGGTGGAGGCCAACTCGACGGCACCTCATGTGCAACAACGAACTCCTGCGTCGCCGTGGGGGTGAGCTTTTCCGGATTCGGCGGCGCAAGTCTTGCCTATACCGTAAAAGGACATACGTGGATCACTGCCCCAAGCGCCGCGGTTCCTGGGAGCTCGCAGCCCGGTCTTGCGGCGGTGTCTTGTGCCACAGCGCACTCGTGCGTGGCGGTGGGGAGTCATTACGGTGGATACTCGAACTACTTGACCACGACTGAGGTCTTCAACGGCGACCTGTGGTCGCCAATGCCTGCCGCAACGTCGCCACGATGATCGCTGGGAGTCGCGTGGTGCCCTGAGTCTGAGCGCTCGCCCCTGCCCCCGTGGTGATTCGCAGGGTGTCACCCCAGGCCGTACGAACGGGGCTAGGCCCTCACCACGGTCAGCCACCTCTTTCCCCGGCTTGCTCGACGGCCAGGTGCCCATCTATGAACACCCGGTACGTCTGTGGAAGGACGCCGCCAAAGGCCCGCTTCCGTTCTCTCTGAATATCGACTTCGTGGATCTCTTCATTGCCCACGGAAAACTTGCAATGGACGGTGGTAGCGAAGGCAAACATCTGAAAAATCCGTTTTATTGGTTTGCCGTCTACGGAAATCACCCCAAATCCTGACGACTGATTGAAGTGGTAGTGGACGGAATGCCGTTCGTGTTCACCAACCTCGAATGTCAAGTCCATTCCAAGCAGCATGTCCGCACAGTATCGAAGCGAGAGGTGTTCAACGGGTACGTGGCGGCGGCCGAAGCACTAGCCCCATGGTGCCGGACTGTCCCATCTACCCGGCAGCGAGGGAAGGGGATACCCCTGCGGCGCTTGATGGGCTCAACGTTCGATCAGTTGGCGGGGTCTGTCCGGTAGGCGAGCGACTGGTTGATCGCCTCGACAATCTCGGTGGTGTACTTGCTGGTCCGGAACCGCAGGAGCGTGGGCCTACTCACCGACCAAAGGCGGACTCGGCGTCCGTTGTTGAGCCTCAACAGCGGCATAGAGAAGGCAGCGAGAGACCAATCGGCGGCGGCTCCCTGTATCTCGGTTCGTGGATAGGTGTGAGACCAGCGGAAGAACCGGCGGATTGTCACGCCGACATCGGAGATTTCGAGATGCCGAGAGCCAAGGACTCCGGCGAGGCCGACGCTACCGACGATCATCAAACCGGCGCCAAGGACGATGAACCCGGGCTGCGAATAGGTGAGGAAGCCAATCCCGCCAACGATCACGAACGCCATGATCGCAAGAGACCACCAGCTCAGGCCATCGAAGGTCTGTGGTCCATGGTCGGCACCCATACTCAACGGTATCGGCCTCGGTCGTTGCTGCCCTGAGTGCCCAGAATGGCGTTAAGGCGAGCCGACTGCCCTGCCCCACTCGTAGCGTACGGGGCTAGGGCACAAGTCGGGAAAACCTGCGGTCAAGGACGGCCGGAGGAGGGCGGAGCGGACCCTTGACGGCCGTGCCGGGAGTGAGCCTTCAGTCTCAGAATGGAAGCAGCCGGTCATCTCCGACCCCGAGAAGCGTGCGTCACTGGATCGACGCCCTGTCCGATGGCGACCGCGAAAAGCTGGCCTCAGCAATGGGATTGCTGCGTCGCCAAATATGAGCAGTCGTGATGACGCCAACGATTGCCCATCATCCCTAATTCACCGGGAGCGGGGACTCCTCAGGAGCGAGCCCTTACCAATGGCTGATAACAGCTGGGAGCTGCCGGCATCTTCGGGGAACGGCCATGGCCGAGCTGGGCGAACGTCTTCAAGGGGAAAGGGAGCTGCAATCTCGCTTGCAGCGACCTTCGGACTGGACAACTATTTGCTGCAGTCGGTTCCTGTACCGGAGGTAGGTGGCAAATGCACCGTGCTCCAATCGGTTCTCTGCGAGTTCTCGTGCTTGTCTTGGCAGCGATCGTTGCGGGTTTGCTATTTGGTGTCGGAGGAACCGTGAGCGGACTGGCACCAGCAGGTTCTTCATCGGCGGCTTCCTTGACGACTTGCTCCACAACCAATGGAACAAAGCAGCTAAGTCTCTCGACCGCTTCCATCTCCGGCTACGCCGTTACCATCAACGGCGTGATTATCGCTGCTCCGGGAACTGAGCTCACCGGGATCGACTGGAACTGGGGAGACGGCACCGTCGCAACAGGTTGCATCTATTTCCCCGAAAGCCACACCTACGCCAATAGCGGGTCTTTCACGGTCACTGTGACCGCAACATTCTCCGATGGCTCGCAGCTTCAAGCCACTCAACAGGTGACGGTTTCTTCCACCGAATCATCAATTGGTCAGACGCAACTCATTCAAGAGCTTGAGAACTACGTCGGGTTCTTCGAAACTCCGGTCGACCCGCAGACAGGGAACCAGCTGCCGGGAAATCCTTATGCGGGCACCGTTACCGCACTGACATCGGTCCTAGACGCAGTACAGTCGGAGACCGCTGGCGGACAAGTCCTTACCGATTCTGAGCTTGCTGAACTTGAGAACGTGTTGAACGTCGTGGATCTCGTGATCGCGGACGTATCAAACTCCAATTTTGAATCCGTGCAGAGCATTGCCAGCTCGAACGACAACGCCTCTAACGGTGAGTTCGGGATCGCCTATCAGGTTTCTCTTATTATCGGTGAACGGGTCGTTGACGTGGGCAATCAACTCTTTTCGATTGGCACGAGCATCCTCACCGACAATCTCGGTGACTACGTAAACGATCAGGCTGACAGCCTTCTCACCGACTTCACGCAGAATGTTCCAATTCAATTGGATTCGATACTGGCCTCTGAGACCGAATACGCCAGCGGCCAGCTCCTCGGTCCTCTACTTCAGCAGATATCGAGCTATCTAACAACGAGCCTTGACGTTGAGAATGCGCTTGCCGAAGAGCAGGCACAACTCGCGCACGACGTAGCTGACTACCTGACTTCCCTTAACGGTTACGAGATCGATCCGTTTCTCGCGGATGCAATCGGACTCGCAGAAAATACGAGCGCCGTGCCGACAGGCTCCAGTTCGACGATTTCAGGCGACCTCTCGCTGCTGAGCGCTCCAGCCAATATTGCAGTCGAGACCTATGACCAGCTGAACGCTCTCTACAACAGCGGACCCCTCAATGCGTTCATCGCATTGGTCGGATTGATTCCCGGCATCGGACAGACTTTCGGGACGGGCTTTGCGGTAGGAAAAAACGTGGCGGAGATTGGTGGCGATATTGGTGGCAACCTGGTCGACCTGAATTATCTCTATTCCCCAATGGGCATTCCCGACACCTCCGCTCAGCTTCTCGACACCCTCTACTACCAGTGGACTGTGTTAGAGAATGCCTACCTGGGTGCCAGCATTGCGGCACAGAATTCACAGCCTGCCGCGATAAGCCCACTGGCTGTCGATAACGATGATGGCTGTACGGGGTCGTTGACCGCACCAACATGTCAGGCGGGAAGCGAAATCGGCTTCTCAGGGACCGTGACCAACTCCTCGGGAAATCCAGTCGCCGATGCTGTGGTAAGCGTCTCGTCGACAAACGGCAGTCCCACAGCTCCTGCGATCATGACGAATGCTGACGGTCAGTTCTCCGATGGTATTAATCTTCCGTCGGCTGAGGGTCCCGTCTCGATCACAGCTACGGCCGCTGGAACATCAGTCTCGCAGACACTTTCCGTCACTGTCGGCGCGGGGACTCTTTATGCGCTCGACCTAATTGGTCCGAACGTGATCGCAGCTGGAAGCACTTCAGTACCCGTGGAGGGGATCGTAGTTGACCAATACGACGACCCGATCCCGAATGTGTCCGTAAATCTGAGCTCGAGTGTCGGTTCTGTAGCTCCATCGAGTACCACTACCGTTGCCAGTGGCGCCTTGGAGGGGACGTTCACAGCCACAGCTACCATCCCATCTGGGACCCCATCTGTGACGCTAACCGCTAGCGTTCCAGGGAGCTTTTTGTCTGAGTCCGTCATCGCTCAAGTGGGAACGGCTCCGACGGTGGTTCTCGACCCACCTTCGGACAGCGGGCTCACCTGCAATGTCGACGGGTCGGCCTATGCGACGACGTCGGGAACGACGATCTCCTCCGTCTTATGGCAGTGGGGCGATGGCACGACGACGTCAAGCCTGAGCTTCCCCCAGTCCCACAATTATTCCGGCGCAGGCACGTATACGGTCACGGTGACGGCTACAGACAGCAATGGAAGCGCGGGCTCGTTGACGACGACATGCGAAGTGGCACCGACGTCTACGCCGACGCTGGCCATCACCACAACCTCATTGCCGACTGCCAACATCGGGACGTCATACTCAGCGACAATCGCCGTGTCGGGAGGGACGTCCCCTTACACTTTCTCCTCGACCGGCGCACTTCCGCCGGGTCTCGCCTTCTTCTCGCCGTTCGTCCTCTCCGGCACACCCGACAAAGGCGGGGTTTACACCATCGACGTCTCGGCCTCAGACTCCTCGTCGCCTCAGCAGACGGTGCATTCGGCGATCACGCTCACGGTCGAACCGACCACGGGTCTCGCCATTACGACGTCCTCATTGCCTAACGGTACCGAAGGCGACCAGTACCGGGCCTATATCTTGGCCACCGGTGGAGTCCAGCCGTACAGTTGGTCTGAACCCGGCTCGAACACCCCACCCGGACTCACATTCTCTCAACAGGGGAACGAGTTGGAGATCTCGGGCAGTCCAGGCGCTACAGGGACCTACACGATCTACGTGGATCTGACAGACCCTGACGGTGACTACACCTACAAGCAGTACGACGTGAGCATCGGATCAGTGGCACCTATAGGCATCGGGAATCCACCCGTAGTGCAGGTGGCGCCTCAATCTGCCACTGATCTCACCAACATCGCCTGTAGCCCGAACGGACAGACCGCCAGCTGTTGGGCGGTCGGATCCGATTCACAGGGAAACGGTGTGATTGATTACACCGATGACGCAGGTGCTTCATGGACAAAGGAACCCACTCCTTCTGGTTTGGTTTCCTTTTCTTCGGTTTCTTGCCCTCAGTTTGACTACTGCTACGCCTCTGCGGGGGGTGATTCAGGCGGAACGCAGGTCGCTGTGACAACTGATGGCACCCATTGGTCCGCAGTTAGGGAGATACCCGACCACTTCTCAGCAGGGGCAATCTCATGTCCTACGACACAAGTCTGTTTCGTTTCCTCGGTCGGCGGCGGTGGTCAAGCCATTTGGGAGACTTCAGATGCCGGACAGACGTGGACGGAGTTTCCGACGTGTTACAAATGCGGTAACACCGTAACCGATAACTTTGCCTTCTATCCGTACGATATTTCGTGTCCTACTACATCGAACTGTTTCTCCGTCGGCTTGTTTGTTGGCGGTGGAAATGAAGAAGTGGGAGTACTAAGCACCACGAACGGTGGTGACACTTGGACGCTCGCGGAATTGCCCCCTGGCGCATTTCCCGGTGGCCCGCTCGGTATCACATGCTCCGGAGCCACTGCATGTTGGGTCTCGGCGGAACCATCGAGCCAGACCCAAGGAGATTTGTACGCTGCCTATACGGACGATGGTTCTACGTGGACTCTCTCTAGCACGCCACCCGGAATAGGTCTTGATGGAGGCTACAGTGAGACCCACGATCTAGGCTGTGTCTCCTCCAGTGTCTGCGCAATAAGCAATGTGTATCTCGGAGACATCTTCGAGACCACAGACGGGTCCGACTGGACGCTGGCATCGATTCCGGCATCCGTCGCTCTGGCAACTGACGACACAACCGCGGGCGCTGCATGTGTTTCAAGTGGACAGTGCTGGTTCGTCACCGATAACGGAGCGATTCTCTCGATCTCGCTGAATGGATCTCCCCCGGCAGACAGTCCCGCTCAACTTTCCTTCACAACGGTGCCGGTTTCAGGAGTAGACGGAACGGGGAACGACATTGGTCCTATCACCATTACAGAAGAGGATGCGTCTGGCGATGTGATTAGCGCCCCTGAGGGCGGAACCACGGTCTTGTTGTCCTCGACGTCGCAGGGTGCATCCTTCGCGGATTATCAAAACGGACCTTCGACCACCACGGTCACAATCCCTGCAGGATCCTCCTCAGTGACCTTCTACTACGGGGATACCGCTCAAGGGCAGCCGGTGATCACCGCCGCGTCGGGACCCCTGTTGAGCGCTCAACAGCAGGAAAGTGTCTCAGGGGAGCCCATCGAGACCGTCGGATTCAACTCTGACGGCGGGGCTGCGGTCGCTTCGCTGAGCGGCCCCGGCGGTAGTTCGGTCACTCTGCCGTCCGACACTTACACTGGTTACATTTTTGATGGCTGGTTCACCCATGCGAAGGGCGGAACCGAGGTCGGAGTTGGCGGATCGGCCTACACCATCCCTATGAGTGGATCGACGCTTTATGCACAGTGGACAAAGAAGTCTTCCCAGAGGATTACTTTCGCCGCCATTGGCACCAAGACGCTGGCCGCATCGCCTCTCACGGTAAGTGCCACGGCGACGTCGGGACAGGTAGTGACCTTTACGACCTCGACCCCGACGGTGTGCACCGCGAGCGGCACCAATGGGGCCACCATCACCTTGCTGAGCGCCGGGACCTGCACTGTCTATGCCAACCAGGCGGGCAACACGATTTATTTGGCGGCACCTCGGGTTGCCCGGAACTTCAAGGTCACCCAGGTCGCCCAGGCCATCACCTTCGGCGCCCTTGCGCCCGCGACCATGGCCGAGTCACCGATAACGGTCAGCGCCACGGCCTCGTCGGGACTGACGGTGACGTTCAACACCACGACCCCGACCGTGTGCACCTTCGGTGGCGTCAACGGTGCGACCATCGCCCTGCTCAAGGCAGGAACTTGCACCGTGGAAGCAACCCAGAATGGGGACAGCGTCTACAAGGCCGCGAAGGCGGTGAAGCAAAGGTTCAAGGTGACATAGACGCGAACTGAAGCCAGAAATGGGATTGCTGGCGCTTCAGGTTCCAGGGGGGTGGCAATGGGATTGCTGCGGCCAGGTACGTCCTCGGATCGCCTTTCCCCGGCTATGGGAGCCCTTTAGGAGATTCTCGACGGCGGAAACGAGAAAAGTCCAGGTCACCCAGATTTGCAATGAACCTGTGGTATTCGCTGCTATCCCCTGTTTGTCGTGGCATGTTGCACGAAATGGATGGACCTGTATCGGCCGTGACGCGCACCGTCCGAAGCCGCGTCTTCGCTCTCCCCGGCAGGCTCGTGAACCGAAGCGGTCGGACGGTCCTGCGCCTGCCAAAACGCTGGCCGTGGGCGACCTCGATCCTCGATGCCCTCGACTGCCTCCGCGCACTGCCACTGCTCGCCTGACAGGCGCCGTGCGGACCGGCGCGGCTGCAGACGCAGATCTCGCGCTGACAATCGACGCGATCGTCCAAAAGCCCTGATCACGCTCGCCACGACGGCGGTCGGGATGCTCGCATCACTACAGCGATAACGAAAGACGGCACCACCGTCCGCTTCAGGGTTTCAATCGGTGGATTGAGGATAAAGGCCGACGCGAGCGGGCCTTCGCCGCGTCGTCTTCGACTACATCGAGGGCTGGTACAACACCCGACGCCTGCACAGCTCCCTCGGAAACTGCAGCCCGGCTGAGCACGAGAACCTCATCGACCACAACGCCGACCGTCAGCTGGCATGATCATCACGGCAGACCTGTCCGTCGAACCGGATCAAGCCCAGTACCGATACCCAGGTGGTGCGGCACTCAATCCCACTCGAGTCCATTCACGTACCGAACATCGCCTCGCCGTTGTTATCCACCGCTCCGCAGAAGGTAGACGTGGCACACGAGACGGAGGTGGGCTCAGCTCCGTCGGGGTCGATGCCAGTGGGCGGGCTCCACGTACCGCTGTTGTCGGTAAGGACATTGCCCCGGTCATCCACCGCCGCGCAGAAGGTCTGCGTAGCACAAGAAACGGACATCAAGCCAACGCCTGAGTCGATGGGTACCGACGCGCTCCAGGTGCCGTCGTTATACGTGAGGACATTGCCCCCGTCATCCACCGCCGCGCAGAAGGTCTGCGTAGCACAAGAGACGGACATCAAGCCAACACCTGAGTCGATGGATACTGGCGCGCTCCAGGAGCTGCCGTCGTAAGTGAGTACGTTGCCAGAGATGTCCACCGCCTTACAGAAGCCTGCGACGGGACACGAAACGGAGGTGAACTCCCTACCAGAGTCGATATTGCTTGGCGAACTCCAGGAGCTGCCGTCATAAGTCAGAGCGTTGCCGTTGTAGTCCACTGCCGCGCAAAAGTGTGTCGCAGAGCAAGAGACGGAGGCGAGACCGCCATCAGAGTCGATGCTGCTAAGCGCGCTCCATGAGCTGCCGTTGAAGAGGTCGATCTCGCCGACCTGCTCGTCGCTGAGGTTGTCCGCCGCCGCGCAAAAGGTGGTGCTTGGACAAGAAATGGACGTGAGGATACCGCCCGAGCCGAGACGAGTAAGTGTGCTCCAGGAAACACCGCCATAGCTCAGGACGTTGCCAGACCTATCCACGGCTTCGCAGAACGTGGCCGTAACACACGAGACTGAAGAGAGGTCACCTGCACTGGGGTCAATGCCGGTGGGCGCGCTCCACGATCCGCCGTCGTACTTGACAACGTTGCCAAAAAGATCAACCGCCTCGCAGAAGCCTGAAGTGGGACACGAAACGGAAGCAAGCTGCCCACTGGGATCGATGTTGACGGGAGCGCTCCAGGAGCTACCGTCGTAGGTAACGACGCTGCCGTCGTGATCCGTCACCTCGCAAAATGTGGCTGACGCGCATGAGAGTGACGATTGATCAGCGAAATCAGCTTCGATGTCGCCGATGCTGGTGGGGGTGTTCCAGGAGCTGCCGTCGTAGGTGAGAGCGTTGTCGTACGCATCAACAGCGGCGCAAAAGGTGGTCGTAGGACACGAGATAGAGACAAGCCCATCCCCGAAGGGATCGATGCTTGAGGGCGCGCTCCACGAGCCGCCCTCGTAGGTGAGCTCATCGCCGTGCGAATCAACAGCGGCGCAAAAGGTGGCCGTGGGACATGCGACCGAAGTGATTGCATACCCGCTTGAGTCGATATTGGTGGGCGCGCTCCAGGAGCTGCCGTCATAAGTCAGAGCGTTGCCTCCGTCATCCACCGCTTCGCAAAAGTTGGCGGCGGCGCAAGACACCGAGCTGATGAAGCTGTCAGGATCGATGTTGACTGGTGCGCTCCACGAACTACCGTCGTATCTGTAGACGTTGTGGTAGTCCGTGGCCTCGCAGAACGTGGACGCGGCGCACGTGACAGAGGTGAGCCCCCCTCCGGCGCCGGTGCTCGTGGGAGCGCTCCAGATTCCGTCGTCGAATGTAACGGCCTTTCCATACCCGTCAACCGCCGCGCAAAAGTTGGTCGTAGGACACGAGACGGCGGTCAGAAAGCCCTGCGCAGAGTCAATCGACGTTGGTGTGGTCCAGCTCAGCGCACCGCCCCCGCCGCCCCCACCGCCACCGCAGCTCTCCTGGAAGATGGAGAGGTAGCCGAAGTTGCCCTGAGCGAGGGTGAAGCTCCAGTTAGCGACCCAGACTCTGACCGTGGCGTCGAGTTCGGCGTGGAGCTCACCGGCCAAGCTATTTCCGGTCGGACACGCTGCCAGCGTGGCCACCAGCTCGGGTCCGAGCGAGCCACCCAATCCAACCCGTCCGCCGAGCGTAATTGAGGGTTCGAGGCCGGCGTAGAACGAGGCCGTCGCGCTGCCCGAAAGGGTCGGTGTCCCGGTGCTCGAGAAGCTGTGCTGGACCGCCACCGAGCTGCCGTGGACCTGAGCACCGAAAGAGAAGTCCGGGTCCCACTGGTAACCGACGCTGAACTGGCCACTCGCGGAGATCTCGATGGTGGGATTCAACGTGATGACGAAGGGGGTGCCGGGGATCGGGATGTAGAGGGTCGGCGGGTTCGACAGATGGCAGCTGACGCCGGCGGTGTCACTGAGCGAGACAGAGATGACCGGCTGAGCTGCGAACGAGAAGTTGAGGGACGGGCCGCTCAACGAGAAATTGAACGTCGTCTCGATCTGGTGGAGGTCGACGGACAGGTCGATGGAAGGCGTGATCCCGCCGCTGCATGAGAAGGCCCCGGCGGAGAACGAGCCAAGGCTGAGGCTGTGAGCGCTCACATGAGCGCCGAACGATCCGCGGGACAAAACAAATGCAGAAGAGCTGTCGTTCAGCGTGGAGCTGTAGTTGACCGAGTACTGATCGAAGGCCTGGTCGAGTGTTGCAGGCACCGTCGTCACCGTTGTCTGACCATTGGCGCTGTTCTCCGAGGTGACCTGTCCGAGGAGTCCCAACGGTGCAGTCGACGAAGCGTCGACGACCAAGAAGCCACCCACCGGGGGCAATGGCGCAGACCCGGCGAGGACCGTGGTCTGGGTGTCCGAAGGATCTCCGGACACGCTCATCACGTTGTCTGACGATTCGGTCACGGTTCCGCTTTTTGGGACGATCGATGCCGGGGTGCTCGAGGCCATGCCCACGATGGGTTTGTTGAGAGTCGTGCCACCGGTCGAGCCGTAGAAGGCGGCGTCGCCGTAGGAGAAGATGCCCCCGTCGGAGGCCACCAGCCAGTAGCCCCCGCCGTCGG